>Ga0306921_10006714_pt1 | contig 12018 bp, 12 predicted proteins | sample sta12Cox44000080_FD_203760 | JGI IMG/M metagenome (GOLD analysis project Ga0306921, IMG submission 203760) | Lab enrichment of tropical soil microbial communities from Luquillo Experimental Forest, Puerto Rico - statoxic.12C.oxic.44.000.080 (v2)... | ecosystem: Environmental > Terrestrial >... | reverse complement strand
TTCAGGATGACGATGTCGTCGGCGACGTCGAACGCCAGTTTGGCATTCTGCTCGACCAGCACGATCGACAGCCCCTGCTCCTTGAGCCGGCGGATCGTCGCCATGACCTCGCCGACGATCTGCGGCGCCAACCCCTCGGAGGGCTCGTCGAGCAGCAAGACCCGCGGGTTCGCCATCAGTGCGCGGGCGATCGCCAGCATCTGCTGCTCGCCGCCGGACAAGGTCCCGGCGAGCTGCTCGCGTCGTTCGTGCAGCCGCGGGAAAGCCTCGAACACCCCCTCGAGGGTCCATGACAGCGCCGGGCCACCCCTCGGCTTGCGGGCCGCCACCGCGAGGTTCTCGCGCACGGTGAGGCTGCGGAAGATGCGGCGCCCCTGCGGCACCAGTGCTACCCCCTGCGCGGCGATCGATTCGGGCGGCCAACCGGCGACTTGGGTGCCGTAGATCGCGACCGTTCCCCGGCGCGGCGGAAGCAGGCCGACGGTCACATTGATGCTCGTCGTCTTGCCCGCGCCGTTGCGCCCGAGCAGACCGAGCAGGCGACCGGCGCCACAGTGGAACGACACGCCGTGCAGCACGTGGCTGTCGCCGTAAAAGGCGTCGACCCCGGCCAGCGCGAGGGCGTCATTCGCCAAGATAGATCTCCCTGGTGCGCGGGTCGGACACGATCCCGGCGCGGGTCCCCTCGACCACGACCCTGCCAAAATGCAGCACCGTGATGCGCTCGGCAAAGTCGAGCGCCACGTCCATGTCGTGCTCGATCATCACGACGGTGACGTCGCGCGGGATCGCCGCCAACAGCTCCTGCACGTCGCGCCGCTCGTCGATCGAGAGCCCGGCAAAGGGCTCGTCGAGCAGCAGGATCCTGGGGCTTTGTGCCAGTGCCATCGCGATCTCGACCCGGCGCCGTTCGCCATAGGCGGTCTGACCGAGCGGCCGGTCGGCAAGATCGCCGAGCCCGACCCGGTCGAGCGCTGCGCGGGCGCCGGCGGCCAGCGCCGCTTGGCGGTCGAGCCTGACGAACGGGTTCCAGCGCAGCGGCGACCGGCCGAGGAGCGACAGCGTGACATTGCGCAGCAATGTCTCTCCCGGGAACAGAGTGATGATCTGGTATGTCCGCGCCAGGCCGAGATGGGCCCGCCGCCGGCTCGCGATATGGGTCAGCTCGAGCCCGAACAGCCGGATCGAGCCGCGGTCCGGGCGCAATTCCCCAGTGATCAGGTTGAACAAGGTGGTTTTGCCGGCGCCGTTGGGGCCGATGATCAGGCGGCGCTCGCCCGGCTCGACCGCGAGGCTCACCGAGGCGGTGACGCGCAGACCGCCAAACGACTTTTCGAGATCGTCGAGCACCAGCGCGGTCATGCGCCGCTCTGCTGGCGCGCCCCGCGGCCCGGCGCGCCGTCGCGCGGGTAGAATCGGCCGGCAGCCCACCCCCATAGCCGCACCGAGCCCGGCACCAATCCTTCCGGCATGAAGATGACGATCACGACAAAGATGGCACCCAGGACGAGGTTCCAACGCGCGATATAGGCGCTCGCCACATTCTTCATGATGACGACGAGCGCCGCCCCGGCAACCGGTCCGAGTGATGTCGCGGTGCCGCCGGCGATCACCATCAGCAGCGCCTCGGCTGAGGCACCCAGCGCCACCACCTGGGGGCTGACGAACTGGTTGTAGTAGAGAAACAGCACACCCGCGACGCCGCTCCACAACCCTGAGAACAAAAAGGCCAGAAACCGGATCATCCAGACGTGATAGCCGAGTGCGTTCATCCGCCGCGGCTGGTCGCGGGTGCCGCGCAGGCTGACGCCGAACGGCGAGCCGACAAAAATCGCGAAGGTCGTGAGGGCGGCGAGAAACACTAGCAGCGTCGCCCAATAAAAGCCCGCCGCCGTAGCCAGCGACAACCCGAACGGGCTCGGCCGGGTCGCGATCGAGACGCCGTTGTCCCCATTGGTGATGCTGATCCAGCGATAGGCGATGCCCCAGACGATCTGCCCCAAGGCGACGGTGATCATGACAAAGCCGAGCCCGGTGCCGCGCAACGCCAGTACGGCAAAGACCGCGGCGGTGGCGATGGTCACCACCAGCGCGCCGAGGACGCCGAGGAAGTGACCGGCACCGCCATTGATAAAGATCGCCCCGGCATAGGCGGCGATGCCGAAGAGTCCCGCATGGCCGAGCGAGACGAGGCCCGCATAGCCGACCAGCAGGTTGAGCCCCAGCGCGAAGACGGCATAGAGCAGGATCTGGGTGGCGATGTTCACGTAATAGTCGTTGGCGACCCAGAACGGTAGCGCCGCCAGCCCGACGAGGGAGAGAGCGAGGACCAGCTTTTTCAAGCTGTCGCTCTGCCGAACAGACCTCGCGGTCGCAGCACCAGGACGACCAGCATCGGCAGAAACAGCACGACATAGGCAAGCTCGGGCAGCATCGCCTGACCGAAATTGTACAGAAAACCGACGACAAAGCTGCCGACAAAGGAGCCGACGAGGCTGCCTGAGCCGCCGAGGATGACCACCACCAGGGCGAGCGGCAGCATGTCCTGGTCAAGGCCGGGGTAGACAGACAGGATCGGACCACCGACGACGCCGGCGAAGCCGGCAAGACCGGCGCCCAAGCAGAAGACGATCGTGAAGAGCCGCGAGACGCGAATGCCCACCACCCGCGCCATCGCCGGGTCGTCGACACCCGCGCGGATCATCGCGCCCAACCGGGTCCGGTCGAGCAATGCCCACAATCCCCCCGCGATGACGACGGCAACCGCGATGACAGCGAGGCGATAGGTCGGAAAGGCGACCGCTGCGATGCGAGTGGCGCCGCGCAGCGAGGGTGGGGTCGCGATCTCGATCGGGTCGCCGCCCCAGCCCATCAGGCAGAGATCGGCGATCATGAAGGACAGGCCGAGAGTCACCAGCACCTGCGCCAGCTCGGCGCCCGGCAGCCGGCGCAGCAGCAGCCGTTCGATCAGACCGCCGAGAATCGCCACCCCGATGCCGGCCGCGATAGCCGCCGGCCAAAAGCTGAAGCCTGCGGCGATCAGGCTCGTTCCGAAATACGCGCCCAGCATAAACAGCGAACCATGCGTCAGGTTGGGAATGCGCATCAGCCCGAAAATCAGCGAGAAACCCGCGGACAACAGGAAAAGCAACCCGCCGAAGGCGATGCTGTTGCCGGCCAGGACCATCCAGAGGTTCATTGCGACGGGCTCTTCAGAGCTGAATCAGCGCCCACGGTCGTAACTGCCGCGTAAGCGCCGGGCCATGCGACAGATCAAACGCAGTCGCGAGGCTGTCGTCCTGCTTAAGCATGATCCAGGACAAGAATCCCTCTCCACGCTTGAGGGGGCTTTGTACGATAATCGATTTTTGACCGATAATTGCCGTTTTTTCACCTAAGACTAACCACAACGGCGCTCTTGGGTTTGTGTTAGGCTCTTGGGTTTGTATTAGATCGTGATGCAGCCAGTGCGAGCAGCGGCTCGAGTTGGTGGACGGGAGCATGGCGGAGCGCGACATCGACAAGGAGCACGGCGCTTGTACCCGGATCTGCGCCGCTATGGGCTGAAGGTGCTTTTGGCAATCGCACCCCGCATTCTCGTCCTGGCCCCTCTAGCCGAAGAGTGGTCGATCCTGGTGAGGGCTTGCGAGGAACGTCATAGGCCGGAGACCGTTCCGGATCTGAAGTTGCCTTGCCGCTATGTTCCCGTCTGGCGGATGGCGTTGGCGCAGGGCGGTCATGGAAAAACGCAATGAGCCGTGCAAGCGCAATACCTGATCGGTCGGTTTCCCAGTGCGGCCCTTGTGATCTGTGCCGGCGCTGCCGGCAGTCTCGATCCAAATTTCTCGATCGGCGATGTCGTGGTTGGGACAGAAACCGTCGAACACGATTACCGGCTGTTGTTTGCGACGAGACCGCTGCCGCGTTTCCGCGGCGATATTGCCTCCTTGATGCGACTGCGCGCCGCCTCTGCCGCCCTCTCGGGCTTCAATCGTTGAGGATCTCGGCGGCGGTGATCGGTGTCTTGCGATCGTACAGCTTGGCAAAGGCTACTTTGGCATAGGTGTCGATCACGATCCGCTGATAGACCCGACGATGTTGCCGACTAACCCAAAACCGCCTCCCTTCGTGATCTGCCCAGCGAGCCAGCCGGCGACGGCACCGATCACCAGGAGAATGATCAAACCCTCCTCGTGGCGGACCCCCTCGCATGGGACCGCAGTGTTCTCATCGTGGGCGAGCGAAGGGGCCGCTTTCTAAATAATTATGGTGCTTCCGGGTAACGGCAGTCGAGTCGACGGGTCTTCCAGACACCAATTTTGGCCGCCCGGCCGTTAGACCCGTACGTTTTCCCGAGTAGGTAGGAGCGCGTCCCAGGGCGTCGCAACAGCATAATCGGGCGGAGCGTCGCAAGGATTGCTATAGGAAGGCGGCCGGCTATAGTGGGCATGCCACTCTGGGTCAAATTGCTGATTATCAGCGTGGTATTGTCCGGCGCGTTTGCCGTTTTTCAGGGGAATCGTCTCCGGGCTTTGGATGGCCTCGTCGCCGGCTTCGTCCCTCTACACAACGATCGAGCACTCCGCCAATACCGCGGGCGGTCCAAATTCCTTCACCGAGTGGTTGAATTCGCGAGGATCACGCCGCTTTCTCGCCGCTGCCCCTTTCCCCTCGTGTAGACTCCAAAACTGAGAGAGTGAAAATAGCGACAGTTTTCTAGAAGGGGAACTGGATGCCCAGGACAAGCCCGTATCTTTAGCCGTGAGTTTAAGGTTTCGGTGATGATCGATTGATGCCCTCGCCGGTGCTTGGCAGTTAGTTCTGTCGGCCGACTCCTTTTTCCCCGGGAGCGCAGGCCTGCGGGGCGCAAGAGCTTGTAAAACCCGCGAGCGTGCCCATTTCAGGTGTTGTCGGCTTCTTCATGGTTCGGCCTGCCTTCCCAAGCGCAAACGAGCGCCGGACCGCGATCCGTTCGATGTGGCGGTGTGACCGCACCGTTCGCTCGCGAGCGGTGATGCATCTCGAATTTGGGAGGGATGGAGATGGCGATCGGAACCGTGAAGTGGTTCAATGCCCAGAAAGGCTACGGCTTCATTCAGCCGGAGGACGGGACGAAAGATGTGTTCGTGCACATCACGGCGGTCGAACGCTCGGGCATGGGCAACCTGCACGAAGGCCAGCGGGTGAGCTTCGAGCTCGAACGCGGCAATCAGGGCAAAACCTCCGCGGTCAACCTGCGACAAGCTTAATCTAGCCCAGAGCGGGGGCCCGATCCGCCGGCTGGTCTTGTCCTGCGGGCGCGAGAGCGGAATACAAGGTTTTGGAGACGCACCCCGGTCATGCAGGTCTTCGCGCGAGACAACGACGTCAATGCGGCCCTGCGGGTGCTCACGCAAAAGATGCAGCGCGAGGGCACCTTCCGCGACATGACGCGGTCAAGGAGCATTTGCGGGAGGTCGCGCTGCAATACGAGCGGTTGGCCGAACGCGCCGATAACGATACGCCCCCAGCCAGCCCCTGATGGCTACTCCGCCGGCGTCCGCGAGCATCGGGCGCCCCCGATCAAATACGGCGCGCAGGAGAGCGAAATATGTCAGCACAACACAAGTTTGCGGTTGGCCAGACCGTGCGATTTTCGGCCGATCTGGGCCAAGGCAGCCCCGGCTCCGCAAGCTTCAAGATCGTTCGCCTGCTGCCCGAAGCGGCCAGCGTTCTCCAATACCGGGTTAAGAGCCAGTTGGACGGCCATGAGCGCGTAGTCCGTGAAGACCAGCTCACGCGGTTATGAGGTAGCGGGCCCGATGCCGATCATCTCGCTGAAGGTCACGCGTCCGCCATCGAGCGCGGCTGATCACCGCCCGCCCGAGCTTGTTAAACCGCTGTTCCGTGGCAGCGGCGACACCGATTACCAGTGCGGTAACTGCGGTTCCGTGATCGCTGCGAGCATGGGACCGGCCCAACGCGTCATTGTCGACGCGGTTACTTGCTCCGCTTGCGGAGCAGAAAACGAGTTCCCGGCTCCGTTGCGCCCATGAGCCCGAGGGCAGGGTCTTCGCGCAGCCAGAATCATGATGGAGCCGCATCGGAATGCCAAGGACGCATCCCCACGCCGAGGCAAGCTATCGGGTAATTCCGTTTGACAACGGGTTATTCGGTGTCGAGGTCAGCATCCCGGAAAGTCATCCGACCCGGGTCAGTACGTTCAAAACCAAAGCTGACGCCGAGGCGTGGATCACCGAGCACCGGCGTCGGGTGGAGGTCCAAACAGGCGCGGGCCGTGGGTTTCGCAAGTCGGGTGGCCCCGGTCGTTAGCGTCCCCTCGCAGTCTCGGATGGATATGGCGGAATTGGCGGCGGCTAGTCCGGCCAGCGTTGGTGCAGCCAGAGCCATTGCTCCGGGCGGTCACGGATCCATTGCCGTCGGCCGCTAGCACAGCGGGCGTGTCAAGCCCAGCGAACTCCGTGGGATCGGACCCAGTCGGCAGTCCCGCACCCTGTTGAGGCAGGGTTCTGCTCAAGGCGCCGGGGGGTGACCCGGTGCCGGTAGCGATCGCCGCCGGCCAAAACCCGAAGGCCGCGGCGATCAGGCTCGTTCCGAAATAGGCGCCCAGTGTAAACAGCGAGCCATGCGTCAGGTTGGGAATGCGCATCAGCCCGAAAATCAATGAGAAGCCGGCGGACAGTAAGAACAGCAACCCGCCAAAGGCGACGCTGTTCTCCGTCAAGACCAGCCACAAGTTCATCGCGGCCGGCTTTTCGGGGTCGTCGAGCCTCGGTCGCGTGGGAAACTGGCTGCGGCAGAGGTAGTCACAAGATCAACCCAGGTCGGTGAGCAGCGCTTTGGCGTCCTTCAGATCGGCGGTCTCGAAGCCCTGGGTGAACCAGCCGTAGACCGGCGCCAATAATGCGTAAGCCTCGGCGCGGCGGCCCTGCTCGGCCCACAGCTGCGCGAGATCGGTCGCGGCGCCGATCTCCCAGCCCTTGGCGTCCTGCTGGCGGGCGATCGTGAGCGCGGTTTCCAGGCTTGCCGCCACCTCAGGGTCTGCGGAGCCGCGCAGGTGGCGCAGCAACACGCTGCGGAGTCGGTGTATCCGCGAAAGGTCAGCGCGTTCGCCGCACTGTGTCGAGGTCGCGAGCGCGCGGTTTGCTTGCACCAAACCTTCGGCGTAGCGCTCGGCCGTCAGCAGAGCCTCGGCGCGCAAACCCAGCGCCAGGGCTGCTTGAACGCTCGTGCCGATCCGGACCAGCAGCCCCTCGGCTTCCTCCATGCGCCGGATGCCTTCCGCCACCCGTCCCGATCGCGTCAGCGCCCAACCGAGGATCTCCAGCCCGTAGATCCGCGGCATCGGCAGCCCGTGCACATCGGTCAAGCCAATCAGCTCGGTCGCCGTCGTCATGACCGCCGCCAAATCGTCGCGCAGGGCGAACACGTCGCAGGCGCGCCACAAGGCATTAGCCAAGGAGGGTGCATGGCTCAGCCGGCGCGCCAGCGCGATGCTATCCTGCGCCAACTGATTTGCCCGATCCGGAAAACCGAGCACCCATTGTGTCGACGAACCGAAATGCATGCTGCAGAGGAACGGATCGTGGCCCAGATACACATGACGGTGATGGGCGTGACGCTCGCTGTCATATAGCGACGCGCCGGCCTCGATATGCTCAATCGCCTCGTGAAACCGGCCTCGGTAGAAGCTCGTCGCTCAGATGGAATGATGCGCTTGCAGCAAGATGTCGTTGTCGTCGAGCGCCCGAGCCATCCTGAACAGATCGGCCGAGATCTCCTCCGCCCTGTCGATCCGGCCGCGGCTCAGGTTGAACAGCCACAGATTAGCGATCGCCGGCGCGATGTCGGGTGAATTTTCCAATCTGCGGCCGATCTCGGCGGCGCGCTCGACGACCTCGCCCGCTTCGGGTGCCGACCAGCCGTGGACGCCCATCATCGTCGGGGCGAGCTGGGTCAGGATCGCCAGTTCGGCGCGCCACCGGTCGGTTGCTTCTGGCTGCCTCTCGACCAGCGCCAGCGCGCGCTGGAAATGGCTGATCGCCTCGCGGTTGGCGGCGCGCCGCACTGCCTGCTTGCCGGCTGTACGCCAGAGGACGGCAGCCCGCTCGAATTGACCGGCCTCGGAAAGGTGATAGGCGAGGATTTCCGGCTCGCGCGCGGCCCGATCCGAAACGTGCGCTTCAATCGCCGCCGCGATGCGTCCATGCAATACCTGCCGCGGACCGCGCAGCAACGTCTCATAGGCGGTGTCCTGCACCAGCGCATGCTTGAACTGGTAGTCGGCGGCCGGTGGGGCGCCGAGCCGGAACAACAGTCCGGCGGCGACAAGTCGGTCGAGCGCAGCCAGAGTCTTTGTCTTGTTTCGCGGCACGACGGCGGCGATCAGGTCATAGGAAAAATCGCGCCCGATCGCGGCTCCGGTCTGCGCGATCTCGCGCGCCGCAGGGCCGAGCCGGTCGAGCCGCGCTAGAAGCGAGGCTTGCAAGGTCGCCGGAACTGCCGCCCGCGCGCCGGGGATTGCGGCGACGGCACCGGGCGCCGTGCCGGCTGCCGCTTCGAGCACGACCTTGGTCACCTCTTCGAGGAAGAGCGGGACGCCGTCGCTGCGCTCGACGATCTCATCGACGATCTCGGCGGGGAGGGCTGCCGCACTCGCGGCCAGACGCTGCACCGGTGCCGCGCCGTCCCGGCGACCCAGACGCGAGAGGGCCAACATCGTCACATGCGCCTGGCCGACCCAAGGGGGCTGGAACTCCGGCCGAAAGGTGGCGATCAGCAGCACCGCCAGATGCTCGACCCGAGCAACAACGCGGTCGAGCAGCTCGCGAGAGGTCGGGTCCATCCAGTGCAGATCCTCGAACACCATCAGCACCGGCTGCTGCCGTGCCAGGACTTCGAGCTCACGCAAGAGCGCCTCGAAGGTCCGTTCCTTTTTCTGCTGCGGGGTGAGGTCTAAGGCGGCGGCGCCCGGCTCGGCGGGAAGCGACAGCAGGTCGGAAAGCAACGCCATGTCGTCAGCGGCACCATCGGCGGCCAGCAATAGCGCCAGCTTGCGCCACTTGGCCGCCGTGCCGTCGTCGCGCTCGAAATCAGCGGCGCGCTCCAACTGGCCGATTATCGGGTGGAGAGCGCTTTCGCTGTGATGCGGCGAGCAGAAATAACCCAGCCAGCGGTGCGGCTCGCCGGCGATGCGCTCGCGCAGCGCCTCGACGAGACGCGACTTGCCGATGCCCGGCTCTGCCGAAAGCAGCACCACCCGGCCCTCGCAGGCTTTGGCTTGATCCCAGCGGCGCAGCAGCAGTGCCAGCTCCTCGTCGCGCCCGACAAGCGGCGTTTCCCGCGAGCGCAACGCCTCAAAACGGCTGACGATGCTGCTCTCGCCGAGCACCTGCCAAACTCGCGCAGCGCCGGGAAAGCCCTTCAGCGCCTGCTGCCCGAGGTCGCGCACGTCGAACAGGCCACCGACCTGCCGCCGCGTGCTGTCGGCGATGACGAGCGTAGCAGGTTGGGCCATCCCTTGCAGCCGGGCGGCGAGGTTCGGGGTCTCGCCGACGACCGCTTGCTCCTGTGCCGAGCCTTTGCCGATCAGGTCCCCGACCACCACCAGCCCGCTCGCCACACCGAGCCGCACGTTCACCGGTTTCGGCGCCGGTAGCCGGCCGACCGCCTCGATCACCACCAGCCCGGCGCGCACCGCCCGCTCGGCGTCGTCCTCGTGCGCCGATGGATAGCCGAAATAAACCAACACGCCGTCGCCCATGTACTTGGCGACAAAGCCGGCAAAGCGGCCGACCGTATCGGCTACGCAGCGGTGATAGGCGCCGATCACATCGCGCGATCCTCGGGGTCGAGCTGAGAGGAGAGTTCCGTCGAACCGACCAGATCGCAGAACATCACCGTCAGCTGGCGCCGTTCGGCCTCGCCGCCTGCCCTGCCCTCATCCCTAGGCGCGGTAGCGCCCAGACGGCCGCTCGCTGGCGCGGGCATTCCGGGGGCCGGAATGGGGCCGGCAACAGGCAGAGGCTCGGCGGCCAGGGAACCGTCGCGGCGAAGCGCGGTGATAGCAGCCAAGAGCTTGCGCCGGTGACCGACGAGGCTGACGCCCAGATCCTTAAGGTCGTCGGCCGTCAGCTCATGCAAAATCTCGGTGTCTATCGCATTGTCATGGAATGCCGACGCGTATTGCTCGAGCCCCAGCCGGTAATCTCGACCGACATTTCCGAAGGCCCAAGGTTATTTCGCGTCGCGCAGTCAGCTCTTCACCGGCGGGTAGTCGCGCGAATAGACCGGCTGAGCGAGAAACCACTTCTCGTCATAGGTCCAGAACTGGCTGACGTCCGGATAGGTCTTGATCGTCGTGTTGACGAGCTTGCCGTCTTTCTTTTCGCAGCGGCGAATAAAGATGTTGCCGACGACGTTGCCGAATTCGTCGAAATGGAAGGGGCCGCGTGGCGTGTCGGTCAGCGACACTGCGCGCATCGCCTTGATCAGAGCGTCCTTGTCGTCGGTTTTGCCGCCGGTCTTTTCGAGCGCCGCCTCGGCCACCATGCCATTGATATAAAGACCGGCGGCGGCGACGCCGGGGAGGTTGCCGTTGTCTCGGAGCATCATGGCGACGAGCTTTTTGTTGCTCGGGCTATCGAAATCGGCGCTATACGGCGAGGCCGAGATCAAGCCGATGGCTTCGTCGCCAAAGCTCTTCAGCAGCGCATCGTCGCCGGCTCCCTCGCCACCAAGCAGCGGCAATCTGAGGCCGGAGTCCTTGTATTGCTGCATGAATTTGCCCGGGTTGGCGCCGGCGAAGCCCTGGACCACGGCGTCGGCACCGCCGAGTTGGGCTAGATAGGGCGTGTAGTCGGGAGTGACGATCGGCGGCCACAATTTTTTGACAACACGACCACCCTCGTCTTCGAAGACCCGCTGAAACCCGCCCATCTGCTCGTAGCCGAAGGCGAAATCATCGGAGACCGTGATCACCGCCTTGTACTTCAGTTCCTTTGCCGCGAAGTCCGCCAGCGGATGCATCGCCTGCGCCGAGGTGGCCGAAGCGCGGACAAAATAGGGGTTGGGTTTGCGCTGCGTCATGTCCTCGGCGGCGGCAAGGCTCAGTATCGGAACCTTCTTGCCGGCGACATAGCTGCTGATCGCGAGCAATTCGAACGCCGCCAACGGGCCGAAGATCAGGTCGACATTGTCGCGCTCGATCAGCTCCTGCGCTTTAGTCTTGGCGCCGGCGGGGTTGCCGCCGGTGTCGGCGACCAGGAGCTCGACCTCGCGACCGGCAACTTTATGATCGCGGTCCTTGAAAAAGAGGACGGTGCCCTGCTCCATCTGGATGCCTGCCGGAGCAAGAGGGCCAGTCTTGATCGTCAACAGGCCGACCCTGACGGGATTTGGCTCGGCGATCGCGGGGGCGGGGAGCCGCGCGGCGATGGCGACCCCTGCGGCACCGGCGACGAGACTGCGTCGAGAAAGCGTTGTGGACATCAGCGATTTCCTTCGCGCCAAACCCGGCGCCATCGTTCAGGCCTTCAGCGGCGGGTAGTCGCGCGAATAGACCGGCTGGGCGAGGAACCATTTCTCGTCATAGGTCCAGAACTGGCTGACGCTCGGATAGGTCTTGATCGTCGTGTTGACGAGCTTGTCGTTCTTCCGTTCGCAGCGGCGGACGTAGATGGTGCCGACGACGTTGCCGAAATGGTCGAAATGGAACGGCCCGCGCGGTGTGTCGGTCAGCGATACCGCGCGCAGCGCCTTGATCAACGCATCCCTGTCGTCGGTCTTGCCGCCGGTCGCTTCGAGCGCCGCCGCGACGACCATGCCGTTGATATAAAGACCGGCAGCGTAAAGGCCGGGAAGATTTTCATAGTCGCGGAGCATGCCGGCAACGAATTTCTGGTTGCTCGGCGTGTCGAGGTCCGCGGTGTAGGGCGAGGCCGTGATCATCCCGATCGCCTCGTCGCCAAAGCTCTTCAGCAATGCGTCGTCGCCCGCCGTCTCGCCGCCGATCAGCGG
>Ga0306921_10006709_pt1 | contig 12022 bp, 8 predicted proteins | sample sta12Cox44000080_FD_203760 | JGI IMG/M metagenome (GOLD analysis project Ga0306921, IMG submission 203760) | Lab enrichment of tropical soil microbial communities from Luquillo Experimental Forest, Puerto Rico - statoxic.12C.oxic.44.000.080 (v2)... | ecosystem: Environmental > Terrestrial > Soil... | reverse complement strand
CGGAAAACGAAGATCTGGTTTGAAAAGAAGAACCTCCTTGCCACCTACCAGAGCTCGAAAATAGCTACCGAGAGCGGCAGTTATAGATGCCTGGGATCTTTTAGTGACCCGTTTCTTGAATTTGGAGTCGAAGTTGTGCGCATAGATATACCATTTCTGGAAGCTATACCCAGGTGTGAAAACGGCTGCCATGGCGCTGGTTTCGGCGACTGTCCAGCTGATGACTAGATAGTCGGTTGCGGGTAAGGCAGAATCTCGACCCGGAGTCACTTCCATCGGAGAGGCAGAGGGTGCGGTGCCAGCGGGCCAGGGGATGGGCGCAAGCGCTCGGGCTGCCACGTCCAGTGCTTCCTCGTCGCTGCTCGCTGCGGCTTCCAAAGTAGAGTCATTCAAGCGGCCGAGTAACCTCTCCGTATTGATACCAGGGAACAATCTGGAGAGCTGCTCGACCCGCGCTGATTCGGCGGTGCCGGGGTAATCCCTGATGACTGATTCCTGAAGCTTGCGCCAACGCTTGATGCGATCGTTATTGCCGGGTGGAAGCCCAAGCACGCTCTCAACCTCCGAAGCGTAGAACGCGTTGCACCAGTTCCGCGTGCTGGTCAATGTATCGCGCGTAAGTCCTTGCGCTCCCCTTAGATCTGCGTATTGCAATTCGGCTCCCGCAAGATCAGCCTGGTTTAGGTTTGCCCCGTTCAAGGAGGCGCCGCTCATGTCCGCGTTCGTCAAATCGGCTCCCAGAAGATCGGCGTTGTCCATACGGGCCCCGGCCAGCTCAGCTCCCGTCAACTTGGCCTTCAATAAATCGGCCCACTCGAGGCGAGCGCCTGTCAGGATCGCTCCCTGCAAATTGCTCCCGCGCATGTCTGCAAATCGCAGATCTATTCCGCTCAATTGTAGGCCCTGCGCGGGATTGGGCGTTGTATCGTCTTTCTTGATCTTCCTTTTCACGGCATCGCCCTTGTCATCGGCTTCCTCGGCGTCACCCTTCTTGGCATCGCTTTTCTCGATCGGACTCTCCGCCGTTGCCGTGAGACTAGCGCCTCTGAGATCCGCAAAGGGCGCATTTCCGATTTTTTCCATCGCAGCCGGAATCCACCGCCGTGGGGAGAGGTTCGGGATAGGCGAAACTTCCGCCGCCGGCCACCAGTCACGTCCTGCTACACCCAGTCTCATGCCATCAACGGCGCTGACAGAAACGAAAACGAACACGATCCCCGACAGCACAGCGAAGAAGATCGGCCGCCATGCACGCGGTTGCCGTAACGCCGCCTTCCATACGAACGGACGGCGGGAATCGCCTCTAAGCGTGGCGCCGGCGAGAAGATACAGGAATATGGCGCCGCTGACGCAGATCGCCGTCAACACGCAATGAAGAGTGGTCCCGACCAAGTCGTGGCGACGCAGGTAGCGGCCCCAGAACAATATGAGCGTGAAAGGAACCGCCCACCAGGCAAGCGCGATCGAAATCCACTTCTGCAAATAGGATAGAAAAGGTCGATCGAGCCTTAGTCTGGAGGCATGCGAGCGTACAAGGTCGCTCAACAGCCAGGGATCGGCCTTGGCCTGGAGGGGCCTGCCATCTGGAAAGATTGCGGGCAGTGAGCCCATTCCATCCCAAAGCTTTTGCAAGTAGAGATGAAAATAGAAATAGATTACAAGTAACAGGAGCGGCGCAACGAAATAAAAGCCGACTATCGGAATGCTGGTCCCAATGATCGGCAGCGGCGAGGTGGCGCGATTGACGACGAGATTGACGTCCGACGTCGTGGCAATCGTGAGCCACGAATAGAGGCATGCGGCAAGCATCGTTATGAAAAGCTTTTGCGCGTTGGCGGAGACCCCTTTGACGACGTCCAGGTCTTCGAATAGCTCTAGAGAGGACTCCGGCAATTTGGCGCCTGTCAGGTTGGTGCCTGCCAGCTGTTGGGGTTCGAGAAAGCCGGTGACCGCACTTAGATCCGCGCCGGACAGCACGGCCTCGCGCAGTTCAGCTTCGGAAAGATCGCAGTTGCCGAATTTGACGTTTCGAAATGTCACGCGACGTAGACTGGCGTGTGCTAGGTCAAAACCACTGAGATCGATGTCTTCGAGGCAGATGTCGTCCAGGTTTGGTCGGATGCCAGGGTTGGATTTCCGCCACTCGTTCCAATGGCCGGTGCCTCGTCTCAAGATCTCAAGATGCTCTCTGTTTGCCATGAGCGGGCCTAAATCGACATTCTGTTCAGTTGCCAGCCACCTAGGGACCGAACCGCCATATCGCAAGCGATGCAGCGCTGGTCGTTGGCGTGACCTGGATGAACAGCTTGGTGTACTGCCCCGGCTTGCCGACCCTATGCTTAGGGAGGAGAGGCCGGCATAGGTCGTGGCCAAAGTTCCGGTTCAAAACCGTTGCGCCAGAGGGTGGCACCAACTCACCTCGGATTTTGCGGATTGTCTGCTCTTCCCGCATGGTAGCGCCACGCTGGCCCATCTGCTGCCTCTATTATTGATGGACGACGGTGACGGCGGTGCCTTCGGCTGTCACCGATCCGGTCACGGAACGCTCCTGATTGACGGGTTGCGACTTTTCCATCGCGACGAGCCAGGTACCGGCGGGAAGCGGGAAAGTGAATTCGTTGCCGGAGTTGTAGATGACGATGGTCTCCTTCCACGAGTCCCCGTTTTCCACCGATTTGATGTCGTTCACCACGACGTCGCCGCGCGGTACGGAGGTCATGATATTGCGGTTGACCGCCTCCCAGCTGGTCATCCGGAAACCGGGATGCGCGCGCCGCAATGCGACCGCGCTTTTGAAGTAATTGTAAACATCCTCGTGTTGGACCCGCAGGCTCCAATGGATCGTATTGACCGGGTCCGGGACGTTATAGCTGTTGGCGGCCTTGTCGCGGTCGGAGAGGCTATTCTTGTCCCGCAGAAATTCGTCGCCCTCGCTGAGTAGGGGTATTCCCTGCGAAGTCAGCACGATGCCGGTGCCGAACTCTTGGATCCGGGTCAGATATCCGGAATTGCCGGATTGGCCGTGATTTAAGGCCCACTGCAGGATGCGGTCCCGCAGGCATAGATTATCGTGCACGCTGATGAAATTTATGCTCTGCTCCGGTCTTGCAGCGAACATCCGGTCGAACAAGTCGATTGGCTGAAACGGTGTGTTGCCAAACCGCACGCTGCCTCGGCTGCCGGGCTGAATTTCGTTGAACGCATTGCCCTGGTTGAACATGTATCCGCCGCTGCCGCCGTCATTGAGGTTATCGCCGCGGATGGCGTCACGGTATTTGATACTGAATGCGCCGACATGGGCATCGGCGATAAAGCCCAATGTGCCGAGGCGGACCTGGTCGGTGTCGTGCAATGGACCGCTGAACGCGTTTGGAATATCCACGCCGGTGGCGGCATATGGCTCGCCGTAGATCAATAGCGTGCGGTCGGGGTATCGCGAGTTCAGATACTCGCCCCAGCCGCCGACATTGGCGAACCGGAAGACGCCCATGAGATCGAAGCGAAATCCGTCGACATGGTATTCGCTCACCCAGTAATCCAACGAATCGTGGATCATGCGGTCGACCATCGGCACCCCGCCGTCGAGGCTGCGTCCGGCTCCCGAAATGTCGTTGGGCAGGAAGTATTTGCTGGTGATGTCGCCGAACACGTCGCCATTGCCGAGCGGCACATGATTATACACGACGTCCATGATCACGCGGATGCCAGACTTGTGAAACTCGTTGATCATCGTTTTCAATTCACGCACCCGGTTGACGTAATCGGTCCCCGAGAATTGCGAGTATCTCTCCTCCGGTACGTTGTAGTTGGCTGGGTCGTAGCCCCAATTGTAGCAGCTTGGCCCAGCCGAAGACGGGCACGAGCTTGAATCGAACATCGGCATGATCTGGACATGCGTCACGCCGAGACCGACCAGGTGATCGATCCCGGTCGGCCGGCCGTCGATCTGCTTGCCATGTTCGACAAGCCCCAGAAACTTGCCCTGCTTTTCCGGCGACACACCAGAGCTCGGATCGGCCGTGTAGTCGTGCACGTTGAGCTCGTAAATTATGGCGTCTTCGCGTTGCGCCAAAGGCGGGAGCGTAGCCCAGCCGCCCTGCGGCTGGGTCTTGGAGAGATCCATGACGACGTTGTTGTTGGTCGCCGGTTCGACCATCACGCCATAAGGGTCGCGCACGGTCTTGCCCCGGATCACAAAATTGTAGCGCTTTAGCTGGTGGTCGCCCGGCACAGTGACGCGGTACACATCTGAATATTGGTCGGTATCGGGGATCCGCGCCATCGGGATGGTCTGCTCCTGGTCCTCGAGGAACAGCTTCACGTCGTCGGTGTCGGGGGACCAGAGTGCGAATGTCGTCGCTTGCGGCGCGTAGACCGCCCCCAAGGGGAGGCGCTCTGCCGACGCTGGAGCCATGAACCACCCGAGCCCGGCTGTCAGGATCAGCCGCCAGACCCACCCGATGACAAGCTCGGCGCCCCGCGCGTCACGCCTGCGTAATTTCCCACCCGGCACCCGAAGCATGGTGTCCTCCTGCGATCAGCACACTCCACAAGGATAGCTCCGGTTCGGTGCGTTCGAGTGTGGCCTAGTTCACACCGCGAGCAGGAACCGCAGTCTTGGCGGCCTCGACGGTGAAGGGTTAAGTTGGCAGAGCAAGAAGGAGCGGAATATGGATGATGTCGTAGACCCGACATTGCTCGATCTGGACCGCTACGCGATCGGCCAGCCGGTGCCGCGCAGCGAAGACCCAGTGCTGGTGTCGGGCAAGGGGAGTTTCACGGACGACATCAATCTTGCGGGCCAGGCCTATGCGGTGATCGTGCGCAGCCATCACGCGCACGGAGTGATCCGCAGCATCGGTACCTCTGCGGCACGCGCCATGCCGGGTGTGCTCGGTATCTACACGGCGGCAGAGCTCGCCATAGGCGGGATCGGCCCGCTGCCCCCGCGACAGGTCATGAACAATCGGGACGGGACGCCGATGGTGAGCCCGACCCGCTATGCGCTGGCGAACGACAAGGTCCGCTATGTCGGAGACCCGATCGCGGCGGTTGTGGCAAAGACCCTCGCTCAGGCCAAGGACGCCGCAGAAGCGGTGGTCGTCGACATCGACCCCTTGCCGGCGGTGACGACCGCGCGGGCCGCGGCCGCGCTCGGCGCGCCTCAGCTTTACGATGACGTGCCCGGCAATGTCGGGCTCGATTTTCATTATAGCGGCAGTGAGGCGGTCGCCGCCGCGTTCGCCGGTGCAGCCCATGTGACTCGCCTCGAACTGCGCAACAACCGTATCGTCGTCAATGCGATGGAGCCGCGCGCGGGGGTCGCGCAGTACGACCCCGAGCGCCAGCACTGGACGCTCCATGTCCCGGGGCAGGGCGTGTTCGGGTTCCGCAACTACATCGCCGGAGTGTTCGGGGTCGGGCGCGACAAATTGCGGGTATTGACCGACCGTGTCGGCGGGTCCTTTGGCATGAAGCAGCCGACTTACGCCGAATATTACTGCATCATGCATGCGGCACGCGAACTCGGCTGCCCCGTCAAGTGGACCGACGACCGTTCGGGCAGCTTCGTATCTGATACCCATGGCCGCGACGCTGAGGCGACGGGCGAATTGGCGTTGGACCGCGACGGCAATTTCCTCGCGGTGCGGCTCACGATCTTCGGCAATCTTGGCGCCACTTATGGTGCACCGGGCCCGCCGACGCGGAACGCCGTCCGCAACACGCTCGGGGTCTACAAGACCCCGCTCATCGAGGTTTCGACCAAATGTGTGTTCACGAATACGACCCCGGTTGGCGCCTACCGCGGCGCAGGTCGGCCGGAGGCCAATTACTACATGGAGCGGCTGGTCGACGCGGCCGCCGCGGAAATGGGGATCGACCGGGTTGAGTTGCGCCGGCGCAATCACATCCCACCCGAGGCGATGCCCTATAAAGCCCCGAACGGCACGACGTACGACAGCGGCGATTTCACGAACCTGCTGAATCAGGCGTTGGAGCTCGCCGATTGGGACGGCTTTACCGCACGCCGCGCAGAAAGCCAGGCGCGCGGCCGGCTGCGCGGGCGCGGCATCAGCGACTACCTCGAACTGACGGGGCCGCCCGGCCGAGAGATGGGCGGTGTCCGCTTCGAGCTGGACGGCACCGTCACGATCATTACCGGCACACTGGATTATGGCCAGGGGCATGCTTCGCCTTTTGCGCAGGTGCTGTCCTCGAGGCTCGGCATACCGTTCGACCGGATCCGCCTGCTGCAGGGCGACAGCGACGAGTTGATCGCCGGCGGCGGGACCGGCGGGTCGAAATCGATGATGACGAGCGGCACCGCGATCGTCGCGGCCGGCGACAAGGTTATCGAGAACGGCAAGCAAATCGCCGCGCATGTGCTGGAGGCGGCCGTCGCCGACATCGAATTCCGCGCCGGCCGGTTTGTGATTGCGGGAACCGACCGCGCGCTCGGTATTATGGAATTGGCGGAGAAGATCCGCACGGGCCTGGCATTGCCGCCGGAATTGGCGCAGAGCCTCGATGCGCAGCTCATCGTCGACGGCCCGCCCTCCGCCTTCCCGAATGGCTGCCATATCGCCGAAGTCGAAGTCGACCCCGACACCGGCATGGTCGCGGTGGTGCGTTATGCGTTCGTCAATGATTTCGGCACGGTGATCAACCCGTTACTGGTGAATGGGCAAGCCCATGGCGGCATCGTGCAAGGCATCGGCCAAGCATTGCGCGAGCACACCATGTATGACCGGCACGGCCAATTGCTGACCGGCTCCTACATGGATTACGCATTGCCACGCGCGGACGATGCCCCGCTTTTCACGCACGAATTCCATCCGGTGCCGGCCACAACCAATGTGCTCGGAGCAAAGGGCTGCGGCGAAGCCGGCTGCGCCGGCGCACTGCCGTCGGTGATGAACGCGCTGCTCGACGCGCTATCAGAATACGGGATCACCCACCTCGACATGCCGGCCACCCCGGAGCGGGTCTGGCGAGCGATTCAGCAAGCTCTCGCGCGCTGACGGCGGCTGCCAGAGGCGGTTCCTGGATGACTGGGTTCGGAGATCCTGCATTTATGGGGCTTAGCGGATCGAAAGGCCCCCGCGGAATTTCCATTGCAGCCAGAGACGTAGGATACGACGCAGCAAGAAGCCGAAAACGGCAATGGCAATGCCCGACAGCACCCACCAATTCAGCAGCAGTGCCGAGATAAGCATTTGCCACTCAGCCCGGAGCGCCAAGCGGATTGAATATGCGCTCCCTGGAATTATTCCTAAGGCCACAGTGCAAAGCGAACCCAATCGGATCCCGGCTGGCACGACAGACCAGCCCTGTACAGCGGCAGCGACCGAGCTAAAATGCCTCCTGACGAGCTCGTCGACGAATGCGGGTGATGTGCCATTCAACCATGACCGGAGGATATCGGTCTGCACGTCACCAGTGAGCCGCATCCGAGTGCGCAGTACGACTCGGACGCCCTCCTGCGTCGGCGCTTCCGTATCGATTAAGGCGCGGCGATGCGACAAGAACTGAGATGCGTCGCGCCAGGCGGATCGCCAGCCGCCTCTTACCGAGCCCCAAGCTGTAGCCAAAGCATTGACATCCGCTACGACGGAGGCGGCCCAGCGCTGCATCGGCTACTGTATCATCGCGGTATCAGCCTGTCCGTCCGAGCAAAACACGAACTGTCGCGCCGGCAATCTCCCGGATGACGTCCAGCAGGTAGTGCCAACAGGCAACAGACACATCAATGCTCTGACGATGAATCGCGAACAGCGTTTCCGATCCAGGCCGGCCCAGCGCCTCCCGCACTCGCATCGTGATATCCCCAGTAACGTGAACGAGGGTCTGGGCCACGATCTCTTCGACCCCGATGTCCCACATCTTCTGCAGCGCGATAAGGTCATCGACTTGGACGGCGTAGCTGCCACGCCGGATGGTTATACCCACCAATTGAGCCCGGGTCTTGCCGATGAATTGAGCCGTGCTCGGGTCGAGCCGTTTGAACATCTCCTTGATCGCGTCGCAATTATTGACGATGCGGTCGAGCAGGATTCGTTTGGCTGGCGTAATTCGCACCGCCTGGGGTCCCTGTGCTTTGCTCGCGTTCTTCGCAGCCCAACGCAAGCGGTCGAATGTGTCGGCGCATACAGTCAGCAACTCACTGACCGAGTTCGGATTGTCGGCCCAGGCCAGCGTGATCATGCTGGGGTCCGCGGGCGCTGCAGCGAAGTAGATGGCCAGGTCCACGCCAAGCGCGCACAGCTCGCCCGCGTAATAGCCCGCGATATCGAGCAGGGCATGCGGCAATGGCGGCATCGGCTCGGCCGTCATATTGTCCCGGACGATCGTCTTGATCTCGATATTGAGCAGACTGCGTGCCGTGCCGGTCAGGTCGAAGCCCGAATCCATTATTGCCTCACGCTTGACGCCGCAGCCCGCGGCTGTTTGGAGCGGCGCAGATCGGCGTCAGCCACGGTTGCCGGTACCACGGTCAGGGCCCGACGAGGAGGGTGGGGGCAGGGCGCCAAGCTGATTGCCGATTTCCTTGGCGATCGAAACGAGGATGCTGGCGTTGCGCGCGATGATGTCCTGAGCCTGCGTTACCGCCGCTAGGTGCGCCGCACGCAGCTCAGCATAATCGGCACCAAGCAGCTTCTCGCTCATGATCATCGCAATGTCCCCACCGACGATGTTGATATCGGTGACCAGCGTGCTAGAGCTGGCGGCCGGCGCGCTCACCCGCAAAGTTTCCAGCGTGCCTTGCACCTGCGCATCACCAACCATAGTGATGACTCGCAGATTGACGGAACGATGAATTGTGTCGCTGAGCGCCTGCCAAAAATGTGATTCGGCCATCGTGTCCCCCCGAATGTAGCCGTGCCCTACCGAAAAGTGAGTGTGCGCTGACGAAATACGGCCCGCAACCCTGACATTAGTCAAATAAGTGGGGCGCTTTATTCGCTGCGCGGGTCGGGGTAGCATCGCCATCGGAACAAAGCAGCGAGGCTGACCCATGGAATTCGGCGCTTCGATTTTTTTCACCGATTACTCGATTTCACCCACCGAGTTGGCGATGGCGCTGGAGGAGCGGGGGGTCGACGCGCTGTGGGTTGCCGAGCATTCGCATATTCCGGTGCCGCGGCGCACCCCGGCGCCAGGCGGCGGCGAACTGCCAAAGCGGTACTACGATGTGATGGACCCTTTTGTGACCCTGAGCGCGGCGGCATCCGTCACCAAGCGCCTCAAGTTCGGCACCGGTGTGTGCCTAGTGATCCAGCGTGACACGATCCAGACCGCCAAGCTCGTCGCCTCGCTCGACCAGGTGTCCAACGGGCGGTTTCTGTTCGGCATCGGCGGCGGCTGGAACGCCGAGGAGATCGAGAACCACGGCACCGAGTTCACGTCTCGATTTAAGAAGATGCGCGAGCAGATCGAGGCGATGAAGGAGATCTGGACCAAATCGACCGCGGAATACCACGGTGACATCGTCGATTTCTCGCCGATGATGACCTGGCCAAAGCCGGTGCAGAAACCGCACCCGCCGGTCCTTGTCGGTGGCGCCTTCCCGTGGGCGGCGCGCCGCGCGGTCCGTTACGGCGATGGCTGGTTCCCGATCGCCGGCGGCGACCGTTACGGCGATCCGCTGGATTATCTGCCGCGTTTCCGGAAGATGGCCGAAGAGGCCGGCCGCGACCCGCAGTCTCTGCCGGTGACTCTCGGCGGCGCGCCGGAAGACCCGGATCTCTTGAAGCGCTACCGCGACCTCGGCGTCGTCCGGGTGAATTTCCCGGTGCCGCCGGCCAAGCCCGACGAGGTCCTGCCGATTTTGGACCGCGTCGCCAAACTCAAGGAGCAAATAGGAGCATAGCGATGAGCAAGATTGTCCGTGCGGTTAGCCCCGAGGTGGCCGAGCCTCAGCCTGGTACCTGGTCGAACTGCCTCGTCGTGAACGGGGTCGCCTACGTCGCCGGCATGACTGCTGCCGGGACCGAAGGAGACGAATACGCGCAGGCCAAGGTGATCTTCACCAAGATCCGCAATCTCCTCGCGGCGGGAGGCGGCAGCATGGCCGATGTTGTCAAGGTGACGATCTTCGTTACCGACATCACGCAGCGCGAAAAGGTGTGGCAAGCAAGACGAGAATTTTTCACGGGCAACTTCCCGGCCTCGACCCTGGTCCAGGTGGCCGCGCTGGCAACCCCGTCACTCAAAGTGGAGATCGAGGCGGTGGCGCATATCGGCGCCGGCAGCGCCTGATACACCCGCATGACAGTCGCGGCAGCCAATCTCCCGGTGGAAGCCGGCACACAATATCGCAAAGCGATCACCGCCGGCGTCATCGGCAATGTACTCGAATGGTACGATTTCGGCGTCTACGGATATCTCGTGCCGACGATATCGCAGCTGTTCTTCCCGAGCGGCGACCCGGTCGTCTCATTGCTATCGACATTTGCGGTGTTTGGTGTCGGCTTTGTGATGCGGCCGGTCGGGTCGATCGTGTTCGGCATCTACGGTGACCGCCACGGCCGCCGCAAGGCGTTGAGCACTGTGGTTTTCGTCATGGCCCTGGCGACCTTCGCGATGGGGCTGCTGCCGACCTATGCCCAAGCTGGCGTGCTTGCACCCGCCTTGCTCGTAATCGTCCGGTTGTTCCAGGGCCTGTCGGCGGGCGGCGAATGGGGCGGCTCGACCTCCTACATCGTGGAATTCGCGCCCGCGGAGCGGCGCGGTTTCTTCGGCTCGTGGCAACTGGTCGGGGTGGGGGGCGGCTTTCTGCTCGGCTCGCTGACTGCGGCGTTGCTCAATGCGGCCTTGACGCAGGCCGACCGGCTCGCCTGGGGCTGGCGGCTGCCGTTTCTGTTCGGTATTGCCGTCGGCGCGGTCGGCTTCTACCTGCGCTGGCGGCTCGACGACACGCCCAAATTCACCGAGATCGAGGAGAAGGGCGCGGTCGCCGCCGCGCCGCTCGGAGAGGCTCTGAGACAATATCCGCGTGAGACCCTGCTCGGCTTCGGCGTGACTTTGCACAACACGGTCGCTTACTACATCGCGCTCGTCTATCTCACGAGCTACATGACGTCGGTCGGCAAATTGCCACAGGGCACGGCATTGTGGATTGGCACGTCGTGCCTCGCGGTATTCGTGCTTCTATTGCCGTTTATGGGTTGGCTGTCGGACCGGGTCGGGCGGCGGCCGCTTTTGATCGCCTCCTGCATCGGCTATGTCGTACTGGGCTATCCATTTTTTTTGATGGCCTCGTCGGGCAATGTGGGGTTGGCGGTTTTGGCGCAGCTACTGATGGTCCTGCTTTACGTACCTTATGCGGGGGCGTGCCCGGCCTACTATGCCGAGATCTTTCCGACGCGGGTGCGCTATACCGCATTGTCGATCGGGTACAACACCGCGGTCGCGATTTTCGGCGGGTTCGCGCCGTTTATCGCGACCTTTCTCGTGCGCGCGACCGACAACAATCACGCGCCGGCCTTCTATGTGATCCTCGCCGCGGTCGTCACTCTGGTGATTTTATTACGAACTCGAGAGACTGCCTTTGCGCCGTTGCGCTAACGCAGATTGAGGTCGTCGTTGCGAGCGCAGCCAAGCAATCTCGTGCCGCTGAGCGCTTGTCCGATCGGGATTCCTTCGTCGCTGCGCGCCTCGCAATGACAGCTGCTCTGGTAGAAATCAGGTCACCATCGCGCCAAATTCGACATCGACCGGTGTCGGCGTGTTGACGAGTGTGCTGAAGCGGAGCCTGCCGTTGTCCTGCTGGATGCGGAACACGGCGATGTTGTCGGTATTCTGGTTGGCTGCGTAGAGAAAGGTCCCTGAGGGATCGATGTTCATGCCGCGCGGCCATTGGCCACGGGTCGACTCCCATCCGATCACTTCGAGTTCGCCCGTTTTCGGCTCGATCTTGAACATCGTCACGCTGTTGTGGCCGCGATTCGTATTGTAGAGAAACCGGCCGGTCGGGTGGATGCGGATTTCCGCAGTTGTGTTCGTGCCGGTAAAATCGGGC
>Ga0306921_10006708_pt1 | contig 12023 bp, 13 predicted proteins | sample sta12Cox44000080_FD_203760 | JGI IMG/M metagenome (GOLD analysis project Ga0306921, IMG submission 203760) | Lab enrichment of tropical soil microbial communities from Luquillo Experimental Forest, Puerto Rico - statoxic.12C.oxic.44.000.080 (v2)... | ecosystem: Environmental > Terrestrial >... | reverse complement strand
GAAATCTCAAAAATTTACTCGTGGCCCTCCATCACGGTGATGAGCTGCCACTGGGGTGGCGGCCAAATCCTTTGGCGAAGTGACCGCCACCACCGGTTGGTGTTCACGCCGGACCCGCTTTCGCCCCAGCTCATCCAGATCGATCAAGAACGTACCCGGCAAATGTCGGCTGTCCCGGCCGGCAATCTGGCATATTGTCCCCCCGGGCTCACGCTTCGGAAGGTTAGCCGCGCAGCGCGGTTCGTTCGAGTGGTCTGGGATGCGGATCTGTATTCCAACTTGCTGCCGGAGCTCGGAGCAGCGGTATCTCGCTTCGAATACCAATATGCGCTGCAAGATCCCTTGCTCGGCCAAATCGTCACGACCTTGACCGAGGAGATCGAAGGCGGCTTCGCGAACAGGATCCTGATAGAAAGCCTGGGCACAGTCCTGTGTATCCGCATCGCTCAGCGTTTTGTCGGGCGTCTCCCGCTGCCGACCAGCAAGGGTCTTTCGCCGCAACGGCTGCAACGCGTACGCGACTATGTCGAGGCGCATCTAGATGACGATCTCTCGCTCACCACCCTAGCCGGCATCGCGTGTCTGAGCCCCTATCACTTCAGCCGCTCGTTCAAGCAGGCGACCGGAGTTGGGCCGCAGCGCTTTGTCATCCAACGCCGCCTCGAACGCGCAAAGCGCTTGCTGCGCCAGACCCACCAGCCCCTTGCCTGGATCGCGCAGGAGGCCGGATTTGCCGACCAGAGCCATCTGACCCAAATCTTCCGCCGTGAGATGGGCATAACACCTGGCCAGTTCCGCGCCGGGGTGGCCTGAGCCGGGTAGGCTTTGAACACTAAGCAGAGCTATTCGCGATACGTCTGGTCTGGCGCCCTATGCCCGCCCGCACGAGGGAGGCTGCATCTCCGCAAGGATCTAAAACCAAGACCGCAAAGCGCCCCAAGCGCGAACCTCCGGGGCTCTCTATGTTTGCTCCACTATGATCCTCGCGTCCGGCGCAAATCGCGACAAGCGCCGTGTAAGAGGGATGGGATGACAAAGTTTGACGAAGCGGTAGAGGAGGACGACCGCCCGTTCGGTCGCCGCGGGTACTCCCTCGATGCCGTGTCGCGAGGGCGGTGGGTTAATCCGGTGCTCGGGCTTCTCGGTACTCTCTTCATCAGCGGATATTTGATGCGGGGTTATTCGTCAACCTCGACCGCCCCGGCTGACGAATCGACCTTTTCGTCGATGCCAGACCTATTGAAGGCCGCTCTCGGCGCCACTCTCGCCTTGGCATGGGCCGTGGGCGGAGCATGGTTCGGCATGCGCCGCGCGAGTATGCGGAAGCCCCTCGATGAACCGGCCGACGATATACGCATGCCTAACACCGGCTCCCACTCACTGCGAGCTCCAACCTGTGAGCGCATGTACGACGAGACCCGTCTCGTGCCGCACTATCTGCGGTGCGCCCGGTTTCCGGCAATGAAGCAGGATTTGGTGCGGCTGGCGAGTGAGCATCCCGACGAGGGCCAAGCACTGCGCAGGCTTGAATGCATCCCCGACCGCCGCTACAGCAGCCTCCACGACCTGATCAGCGAGCTCTGTGTCGACTAGCCTTCGGAGGACTGTATGACCTTTCGTTCTTCTTTTCGACAAGACGTGGCGTGCGGTCGGTGCACGGCGAGCTGCTCGAGGACTCCCGATTACGCTGCTACCGAAGGTGTCGAGTGAAAATGCGGGGATACGATGCCGGACTGGGTCGGCGTTTGGCTTGATCGGCTGTCGGCCGGACAGCTGGCACTGGTGTTTTGCGCTTTTTTCGTTGGTATTACCTGGCTGGGCATCCTGCTCGTCCATCCATTGATGCGGCGCCTGCTGCACCGAAACGAGCCGTCCAACGAGCTGATCATCCATATCGCGGGCACCTTCGGACTGGTCTACGCTGTCCTGCTCGGCCTGCTGACGGTCGCGACATTTCAGAATACCAAGGACCTGCAAGACAATGTCGGCCGCGAGGCTTCGGGTCTGTCGACGATTTACCGAACCACCGACGGCTACCCTGAACCGCTGCGTGGCGAATTGAAGGCCGAGCTGCGCGACTACACCCATTATGTCATCGACAAGGACTGGCCTGCTCATCAGAGAGGAATCGTGCCGACAGGCGGCGAGCACCGGCTGCAGGTGTTCCGCGCGACATTGATGTCGTTCGAGCCCGCGACCAAAACGCAAGAGCTGCAGCACACCGAGCTGCTGCGTTACCTCGATGCCATGATGGTATCGCGGCAGCAGCGGATGGAAACAGTCAACGCGGCGATACCCCGCGTATTGTGGTATGTCGTCTTCATCGGCGCATTTCTGATGATCGCATTTCTGTGGATGCTGCACATGGAGCTCGCGTCTCAGATCTTGCTGGGTGGAATCACCGCCTTTTTCCTCGGGATCATGATCTTCCTGATCTACGCGATGGACCATCCGCTGCAGGGCGCGGTCAGCGTCCCGCCGGATTCGTTTCAATCGGTCTATGACTTGGTGATGAAGTGGGACGAGCCGGCATGACCGAGCAAGGCCCGATCTCACGGCTTCGCCGACTGAGCCCCGCGATCGTCGTCGTGATCGGGATTCTGGCCAGTGTCGCCGTGGTCCCGGCGGCTACTGCCCGTGCTGGTGAAGAAGTTTTTGCCTCGGTCGGCACCGGCGAGCTGAACGGTATCTATTACCCCGTGGGCAAGGCGATCTGTCAGATCGTCAACCGCGATCTGAGCATCCACGGGGTACGTTGCTCGCCTGAAACGACGCCTGGATTAGTCTACAACATGCGGGCGATCCAGTCCGGCGAGTTGGAGTTCGGCATCGTCCAATCCGATGTCAACTTCGACGCTTACAAAGGCCAAGGCGCGTGGGTCGGCAGACCGTTTGTCGACCTGCGGTCCGTGCTGTCGCTGTATCCCGAGCTCGTCACCGTCATGGCCCTCGCCGCGTCGCATATTGATGAACTCGCAGCTCTGAAGGGCCGGCGGGTGAACGTGGGCAGCCGGGGTACCTGCACCCGGGCGACCTGGGATGCCATCGAAGCCGAGCTCGGCTGGCGCGACGAGGAGCGGGTACGGCCGGTGGAAATGAGAGCCGACGCAACGACCGCAGCGCTGTGCAGCGGGAAGATCGACGCCAGCATGTTGATCGTCGGGCACCCCTCGCCGCTGGTCAAAGCCCACCAATCCGCCCGTGCGATCAGCCTGGTCGCGATTACCGGCCCTGTCATCGACAAGCTGCTCCGCACGCACCTCTACTACCAGCGTGAAACGACTCCCGCCGATCTTTATGGGATGCGGGCCGACGTGCCGACCTTTGGCGGTCGCGCGACCGTGGTGACATCAGCTGCGGTCGATGAACGCGTGGTCGCAGTCGTCGCCAAAGCGATGCTCGACCATCTGGCCGAGCTGCGCAGCCTCCACCCGGCGCTCGCCCGGCTAAGACCGAGAGAGATGGTCGTTGATGGACTGACGGCGCCGCTGCACCCGGGCGCTGAGCAGGTCTTCAAGGAGCTGGGGTTGATCGAATAGGGGTCTTGTCGCGCATCGCTCCTCTGAAGTCGGGTCGGGGCGCGTCGGATGGACCAACGAATGGAATGGGCAGGTCGGCGATGACAAGTTACTTCGGAGGAGTCACCGCAGCCCTTCTGACGCTCGGCACATTGACGCCCGGCGCATCGGCGCAAAGCACCACCGGCCCCAACGTAACCGTCCTGCTGCAGCTGGCCGGCGACAGCCAAGCGCTTGCACAATTCCGCGCCTGCCTCGCCGGCAAGCTGTCGAAAATGCCGGACGTCGAGATCGCGACTGGACCAAGCGATGGTGTGCGGTTCATTGTCGACATCATTGCCGTGAAAGACCCGTTCGCCAGCCTCGTGGTGGCGGAGACATTTCCGACCGAGCAATATCGTCTGCGGATCAAGGAGGGCGAGGACGACGATGCCCTGCTGACCGGTCTCCGTGCCTATACCCTGCTGCGGCTGCACGAACTCGTGCCGGGCCGCTCCAGTCAAGCGCTCTGCACAACCATCGCTGCCGAAATCGGCGACAAGGTATTATCGAAGGAATACACCGAGCGGAATGACTGACACCTGAACACTATTGCAAAGGGAATTCGATCATGTTCGATGCAAAGTCGCTACTCGATTCGCTCCTCGGCGGCCAGGCGGCGCAGCAAGCGACGGCCGCGGCACAAAGCGCCGGGTCTGCTGTGGCGGGCGTCGTTTCTCAAGCCGAGGAGAGCTTGAAGGGGACGCGGGTCGGCGATGCGCTAACTGAGGCGAAAAATCTCGCCGAGCAAAACCCGACAGCCGCGGTAGCGGTCGCCGGCGGGCTCGCCGCCCTGCTGCTCGGTACGTCGACCGGGCGGAGCGTTGCCGCTGGGGCGGTTAAGCTCGGCGGCCTCGCGGGGCTCGGCGGCGTTGCGTACAAAGCATTCTCCAACTGGCAGCAGCAAAAGCCGCTGATGGAGGGGGTGCCGGGGCTCGAGCAACTGACGGCACCGGCCCCGACCGGGTCGGGATTTCACGCCGAAGATCACAGCCATGACACGGCCCAGCTGATCGTGCGAGCGATGGTCGCCACCGCCATCGCCGACGGCACGATCGATCCCGGCCAGCGCGCGACTTTGGTGGCGCAGCTGCAGCGCGCCGGCCTCGGCGCCGAGGAGAGTGCGTTTCTCGACGACGCCATTGCCCATCCAATGAGTACGAACGACATCGCGCGCGGCGTAGCCGGCAACGCACAGCTGGCCGCACAGATCGTCGCGGCAGCGAGCCTGGTGGCCAACCCGGCAAATGCCAGGGAACAGGATTTCCTGTCGCGTCTCGGTGCCGAACTCGGCACCTCGGGCGACTTGCTGTCGCATATCAAGGCCGCGGTTTCGGGCCTGCGCGCGGCCTGAAACAGCCCCCTTTTGACCGACACCCGGCGACCGCACAGCGCGGCTGCGGTCGCGCTGTGCGGCCGCAGCCGTTCGGCGCCACGGTTGGCGGGATTGATTCAAGTCAATGCCGACGATGTCGGATTGCCGTGTTTTTTAGCTTAAATTTATGCATCGGAGAGCTGCATGCATGCGCAGAGCAGGAAAGTCGGCGCGGCCAGCCTGCGAGCCGGCGTGGCGATCGCGGAGCGGGCCGAGGAGCTCAATCCGTTCTGGCATTCGCCCGGCGTCTGCGTCGAAACTAGGCGGTCCTGGGGGCCGATCTCGGCGGAAATTGTCAGCCGCACCGCGGGGCAAGCCGTATGGCGCAGCGATCGCCACCGCATCGTCTATGCTCTCAGCGATATTCACAGCGCGATCCGAAACAATCACGGGCCGTTGCTCCACTGGGACGTCAACCGGGACAATTTCGCGTTTCGTCCCGGCGGCATGACATTGGAGAGCACGGTGGATGCATCGGTCCGGTATGTCCAAATCACCCAGAGCCCCGACGTCTATGACACCATCTTTTCTGAGCTGGTGCGAGGAGGTGCGGTCGGGCTCGAGCCGCGTGCCGGGTTGCACGACCCGCTGCTTTCGCAAATCGCGCTGACCATCGCCAACGAGATCGATGTGGGATTCACCGATCATATCCTCGCCGATGCGCTCAACACCGCGCTCGCCATGCAGATTGTCCGGCGATTTGTCGATCCGTCGGCGATCGTGCTCGAACCGAAGAGTGGATTGTCGCGCGAGCGGCTCCAACGCGTGCAAGACTACATCGAAGCCCATCTCGAGGACCGGCTGAGCTTGACCGAGCTCGCGGGCGTCGCCTGTCTCAGCCCCTACCATTTCAGTCGCAGCTTCAAGCAGGCAGTTGGCGTGGGGCCGCAGCGCTACGTATTGCGGCGGCGGGTCAAGCGGACACAAGCGCTGATGCGCCGCACCAATCATCCGTTGGCGGTGATCGCCCAGGAGGCCGGCTTCTCCGACCAGAGCCACCTGATCTCGGTTTTCCGCCGCGCGATCGGTGTGACACCCGGTCACTTTCGCGCCGCCCTGACCTGACCCCGCCAGACTTCTCTGGGCAGTTCTCGAGCTGGCGACGCAAAGCAACACGCCGGCCTCGGCTCCGACGACAGAGCCTTTCTCGACGAAGCGCTTGCACATCCGCTGAGCCCGGGTGAGATTGCCCGCAATGTCGCCGGCAACTCGCAGCTAGCCGCCCAGGTCGTCGCGGCGGCGAGCCTGATGGTCGATCCGGCGAATGCCACGGAGGAGTTGCTATGGCAATTCCGGTCGCGCTGCTCTCGAAGCTGGTTCACCGCCGCCGCGGGGTGGTGTTGGGCGCGCTCGCTACGGTGATCGCAGCATCGTGGGCCTATCTGTGGGTCGGCGTCGGCATCGGGATAGAGATGACTGATGCGGGGGGCGGACAGATGACGGCGACACCGCTCGCGTGGAGCCCGCCATATGCGCTGCTGGTTCTGGTTATGTGGGTGGTGATGATGGCGGCGATGATGCTGCCGACGGCTGCCCCGACGGTGCTGTTGGTCGCCGCTCTGGCGTGGGACCGGATCGGCAATTCCAAACTCGTTCCCGCCACGGCGATGCTGTTTGCGGCGGGCTATCTTCTCACGTGGTGCGGGTTCAGCCTCGCCGCCACCTTGCTGCAATGGGGTCTCGACGAGGCTGGGCTATTGTCCGAGAGGATGGCGTTCGGCAATGCGATCTTGGCCGGTGCTGTTCTTGTCGGCGCCGGCGTCTACCAATTGACGCCGCTGAAGGATGCTTGTCTACGCCATTGTCGCTCGCCTAGCGAGTTTCTGTTGCGTCATTGGCGCCGAGGGGCGCTCGGCGCAGTCCGGACCGGGGTTCGGCACGGGCTCTTCTGCCTCGGCTGCTGCTGGATGCTGATGGCCCTCTTGTTCGTCGGCGGCGTGATGAACGTCGCCTGGATCGGTGTGATCGCTCTGTTCGTGCTGTTGGAGAAAACCGCGCCATGGGGCGCTCGCACGAGCCGGCTCAGCGGATTGCTCCTCCTCCTCTGGGGCACGATAAGCCTGGTCCAGGTAATTTGAAAATCGGGGTTCGGCTGAGCCAGTATCGATTGCCGCCGGGTGGTGATGTTACGGTTTGGTACAAAAATACCGTAAATTTTTACTAATTATCACAGAATTGTCATAGTGTCGTAGCAATGTCGGCGTATTAAGTACGATCGCAAACTGTGCGTGTGTAGACGTGGTGGCCCCCGCTCCCAACCCGGCCATACGGACGCCTTCAACAACCAGCATCGACGACATCGACCGCGATAACCCGAGGTGGAACTTTCCGGGATTCTCGATCGAGAAGCGGCGGCGCTGGGGTGCCATGTCTGTCGATATCGTCAATCGAGCGGCGGGTGAGGCGACTTGCCGGAGCGATTATTATCGACTCACCTATTTTTTGACTGATTTTCACGCCAAGATGGAAGATGACGCAGGGTCACAGTGGGAATGTGATTTGATACGCGATCATTTCGTATTTCGTCCCCCTGACACGACATTACACAGCAACTTGACCGCTGGCCGGTATATTCAGGTCGTACAAAGTCGCGATACTTATGACCGCCTGGCCTCAGAAATGGTGCCGGGGGGTGTCGTCCATCTGCCGTCGCGATACAACCTCTACGACCCGCTGATCTCGCAGCTCGTCTCGACCATCGCCAATGAAATGGAGGGTGGCTTTCTCGACCATATCCTGGCCGATGCCCTCAACACGGCGCTCGCCGCGCAACTCACGCGACTGTGCGGTGATCTCTCGGCGATCTCGCTCGAGCCGTCGAACGGATTGTCGCGCGAGCGGCTGAAACGTGTCTATGACTATATCGAGGCGCATCTCGACGACCGGTTGAGCTTGGCCGATCTGGCCGGGGTGGCATGCCTCAGCCCCTACCACTTCAGCCGCAGCTTCAAGCAGGCGGTTGGTGTCGGGCCGCAGCGTTACGTGATGCACCGGCGCGTCGAACGGGCAAAAGCTCTGATGTGCCGCACCGATCAGCCGCTCGCGGTGATTGCACTGGAAGTCGGCTTCGCCGACCAGAGCCATCTCACCTCGGTGTTTCGCCGCGAGATCGGCGTAACGCCCGGTCATTTTCGCGCCGCGCTGACCTGACTCCGGCACACGTGCCGGCCCAACGAGCCAATTCCGCAAGAATCGGACATCAAAGCGCAAGAGGCGGCAATCCTGGCGCGTGTGAACGGCCTAACGGATCGCCCGCAACCTAAGCAAGGGAGTGGGTCTGATGCGACACCTCGTATTGCCCGGCGCCTTGATCGCCGGGCTATTATTGTTGATCGGCGGTGCTCAGGGGCAAGGCACCGGCACGGTCACTGCTACCTGCAAGGACGGCACGTCCTTTACCGGTGCGAAACGCGCCGGCGCCTGCCGCGGCCATGGTGGCGTGCAGTCGTGAGGCGCGGCGTCGGATTCGAGCGGCCTCGTCAATCCCGCGATCGAACCGGCCGCGCCCTCGAGCTCCTCCAAGGGCGCCGCCCAAGCCCCGAGCACCGGGGCGGTCATGGCCACCTGCAAGGACGGCACGTCCTTTACCGGCGCCAAACGCGCTGGCGCCTGCCGAGGTCACGGTGGTGTGCTGTCATGGGGTACGCCACAAGAGGCGACGACCGTCCCGGTGAATGCACCGGCTGAGCCGGTCTCGCCACCCGCGAGGCGGCGCGCTTCTCCGGCGCCCGTCAACAGCGGCCAGGTTTGGGTCAATACGGACAGCCGCGTGTACCACTGCCCCGGCTCGCGATGGTACGGCAAGACCAAACAGGGCGCTTACATGTCCGAGGCCGAGGCGCAGGCTCAGGGGGCCAAGCCGAACCACGGAAAGGCGTGCGCTTCTTAAGCGCGTCTCTTACGGCGGCCTGCCAGGCCAGTTGCACAGCGCCATCTCAGCAAGGATCTGACATCGGAACCGCAAGCCGGTCCAATCGGACGCTGCGGCCATTGTTTACCAATCGCGCGACGGTCACGCGGTCGGTAGCAATGACCGGACTTGAGCCTCGCAAAGAACCAGAGGACCCGAACGAGCTTCGCAGCGCTGCTGTCGACGCATTGAGGGACGCCGCTCGCCAAAGCGATCCGCGGGAGTTCAATCGGCTGACGCGACACGCCCTGGCTTTGATCGAACGCGCCCGCGCGATCCGTCACGACCGTCAATACACCGTCTCGGAAGCGCCCGATGTGCAAGTCCTGCATCGGGATCAACAAGTCAACCCCCGATCGCCGAACAGAATAATCGAATTCCTCGCCGGGCTATGGCACCGCCTGCGCAGGCCGCGGCACTAGCCGGGCGCGAGGGCATGCAAAATCGGTGGCCGGCCGGCCCGTCCGGAGCTCGCCAGCCCGGCACCGGCTACTTGTTTCGCAACCAATACCCAGCCGCCGCGGGAAACACGGTCTGGCAGCGCGTCGCCTGGGCCGGCCCGTCGAGCGTATCGGCGGCCGCCCGCCAGACCGCGTAGTGGGGTGCTGCGCGATGCGCCTCGAGTGCCGCCTCGTCGCGATAGACCTCGTAGAAGTAGTACACGTTCTGGTCCTGCTCGTCCTGCAAGACATTGAAGCGCATGCAACCCGGCTCGTCCTGCTCGGAACCCAGCGCATCCACTTCGATCGCCTTCAGAAAGCGTTCGCGCGCATCCGGCTTCACCCGGACCTTGACCCACATCGCCAGCATATGGCCCCCTTTCCGTCGACTGCCCGAACTCAAATAACGGGGTCGCGGGCGGATGTCGACTCCGACCGCGATTTCGCTTCGAATGGGGCCCGGTTCAATCGCGGAGGCCGCAATGGTCTCACTTACTCAGCTGATCGTATGGATAATCGTCGGCTTGCTCGGCGGAAGCATTGCCGGGCTGATCATCAGACGCGAACGCCGGGGCTTTGGCGTTTGGCGGAACCTTTGGCTGGGCCTGGTTGGCGCCCTTGTCGGCGGCTTCTTGTTCTGGCTGCTGGGGCTGTTTCCCGGGCTCGATAGCGTGCGGATCTCGCTGCGCGACGTCGTCGCCGCGATCGTCGGATCGTTCATCGTGCTCGGAGCGCTCTGGCTCTGGCAGCGCTGGAAGGGATCGTCCTGAGGGCTGCTTCGGGCCTGGCCGTCCGCAATTTGGCTCGCCGGCGGGTAGGCGCAGGGTTGACCCCGCTGCATCGGAGAGTTGCGCATATCGGCGTAGGATGCCCGTCCTGCGCTCGGTAAAGTAAATCTGCCACATTAAGACCTAAGCGGAGGGTGCGTTATGCAGTACCGGCGAATCTCGGCCGATTGTCATCTCGACATGCTCTGGTTGCCGCCTGAGCTGTTCACGTCGAACGCGTCGAGCAAACTCAGGGACCTGATGCCTTACGTCGCCGAGAATTCGGACGGGGTAAAGCGCTGGACCGACAATAATGGCGCCGAATACGGCCTGTTAGGTGGCGTCGGCGCGACGGGCACGCCGTGGGTTCCGGGCAAGCAGCTGCGCGCCGACAAGATGGCCGAGGCCGGTCTGTATAGTGACTATTTCGAAAAGGGGCTGCGCCGGCCAGGCGACCCGCATCTGCGGGTCAAGGACATGGACCGCGACGGCGTCGACGCAGAGGTCATCTACGGCATCCTGGCAGCCTGCGCCAAGATGAAGGACCCCGAAGCGGCCGACGAGATGCTGCGTATCTATAACGACTTCATGCACGATTTCACCAGCTACTATCCCGACCGCATGATCGGGCTGGCCTGCCTGCCCTACAGCAACATCGACGGTGCCGCTCGGGAAGTCCGCCGCGTTGCCAAGATGGGGATGAAGGGGGTCGAGCTGTCGTGCTCATGGCATATGACGCCGATGTGGCACCCGATATGGGACCCCCTCTGGGAGGCGGTCAACGAGACGCAGCTGCCGCTTCACTTTCACACCTTCCCGGCGACGGACCCCGAATTGCGCAAGTCTCTCGAGCCGTCGATCGCTCGCCGGATGACCTATAGCGGGCTGTGCCGGTTCCAGATGACCTTGGCGACGATCCTGACCGATCTGATGGGCGCGGCGGTGTTTGAGCGCTTCCCGAACATCCGGGTCGTGTTTGGCGAGAGCGGCATCGGCTGGATCCCCTATGTCATCGACCGCATGGATTTCGAGTATCAGGACCAGTATCAGGACCTCAAGCTCACAAAGATGCCGAGCGAATACTGGCGCAACCAATGCAAGGCGACGTTCCAATACGACCGCGTCGGCACCAAGCTGATCGAAGACATGGGTGTCGAGACCCTGATGTGGGGCTCCGACTACCCGCATCCTGACGGGGTGTGGCCGGAATCGAAGAAGTACATCGACGAGCAGTTCAGACACCTCCCGGCTGAGGTGACCCACAAGATGACCTGCGAGAACGCCGGCAAGTTCTACGGCCTGATCAACTAGGCGCGGCGGCGAGCGGCGTCTGCGAAGGCCCCGCCGGGTTTCCCCGGCGGGGCCTTTTCGTCGGATAACGAGGCAATTGCACCAGCCCTCGCCTTCGACATCGGCGGCATGTTGCGATACGCTGCCGCGACGATCAGCCGGACCGCGAGGGTGGATGATGCAACATCACTGGACTGGCGGCGATCTGCCAACTTTCGTCACCCATCTCGAATGCAGTCTGACCGGCGAGCGCTACCCCGCCGACACATTGCAGACATTGTCAAAAGCCGGCCGACCCTTGCTGGTGCGCTATGACATCGACAGCATTCGCCGCGCGTTGCCCCGTGAGGCGCTGGCCGGCCGGCCGCAGACATTGTGGCGCTACCGCGAGCTGTTGCCGGTGCGCCGGCCGCAGAACGTGGTCTCCCTCGGCGAGGCGGTGACGCCATTAATCCCCCTCCCCCGCCTCGCCGCTCGGCTCGCCAAGGGGGGCGAAATCCTAGGCAAAGACGAGGGGCGTCTGCCGCCCGGCTCGGTCAAGGCGCGCGGGCTCGCGCGGGCAGTCTCGATGGCCAAAGAGCTCGGGGTCGATACCATGGCCATGCCGACCAACGGCAATGCTGGGGCGGCGATGGCAGCCTATTGCTCGCGGGCGGGCATCAAGGCCTTTGTCTTCTGTCCCGA
>Ga0306921_10006707_pt1 | contig 12023 bp, 12 predicted proteins | sample sta12Cox44000080_FD_203760 | JGI IMG/M metagenome (GOLD analysis project Ga0306921, IMG submission 203760) | Lab enrichment of tropical soil microbial communities from Luquillo Experimental Forest, Puerto Rico - statoxic.12C.oxic.44.000.080 (v2)... | ecosystem: Environmental > Terrestrial >... | reverse complement strand
CGGCGGGCCCGGCTTCCATCCCGATTGGCCCGACACCGAACACGGCATCATGGTCGACGCCAAGAACAATGTCTGGCTCACGGGGAGCGGCAACAAGGACGGCACGCTCTTAAAGTTCACCCGCGACGGCAAGTTCCTGGCGAAGTACGGCAAGCAGGGCCCGACCGCGGGGAGCCAGGATACGGCTGCGCTCGGCGGCACAGCGAGCATCGCGCTCGACACACAGGCGAACGAGCTGTTCCTGTCCGACGGCTACTTCAATCACCGCCTCATCGTGCTGGACGCCGACACGCTCGGCTTCAAGCGCATGTGGGGCGCCTATGGCAAGCCGCCGACGGACATGAAGCTGCCCAACTACAATGCGAAGTCGGAGCAATTCGCAAATCCGGTGCACTGCGTGCGCATCGCCAATGACGGGCTCGTCTATGTCTGCGACCGCACGAATGACCGCATCCAGGTGTTCCAGAAGAACGGGACCTTCGTGAAGGAATTCGCGATCCGGCCCGAGACGCACGGGACGGGCTCCTCCTACGATCTCGCCTTCTGGCCCGACAGGAACCAGACCTATCTCATCATCGCCGACGGCGCGGACGGTGAAGCCGTCATCGTGCGGCGCTCCGACGGCAAGGAGGTCGGCGCCTTCGGTCATTACGGCAAGCAGGCGGGCCAGTTCCACAACATCCACCAGATCGTTTCCGACTCGAAGGGCAACATCTATACCGGCGAAGTCGATACCGGCATGCGGGTGCAGAAGTTCACGCCCAACATGACGCCGGCGAAATAGCAAAAAGTGGCGAGTGGCGAGTAGGGAATAGCGAATAGGATTCCATTCGCTATTCGCCACTCGCTATTCGCCATTCGCTGTTCACCCAAGCAGCGACAAGGTCTCGTAAAGCGGCAAACCGACGACATTGCTGTAGGAACCGTTGATGAAGCGGACGAAGGCTTCGGCACGGCCCTGAATGGCGTAGCCGCCTGCCTTCCCGATCCCCTCCCCGCTCATGAGATAGTCGCCGATCTCGGTCGGGGTCAGCACCTTGAACGCGACGCGCGTGACGACAAGCCGTGTCCTCGGCTTCTCGCCGGCGCGCATGAGGGCGAGCGCGGTCAGCACCTGATGGCGGCGGCCGGAGAGCAAACGGAGACAGCGTTCGACCTCTTCGGCCGTCTCGGCTTTGGGCAGGATGCGCCGTCCGCAAGCGACCACGGTATCGGCGGCGAGAACGGGAGCTTCTGTTGCCCTTTCCGCGACGCTTCCGGCTTTGGCGAGCGCCAAGCGCAGCGCATAGGCGCGCGGCAGCTCGCTCTTGCGAGGCCGCTCGTCGATGTCGGGGGCGATGACCCGCGCGGGCACAATCCCGGCTTGGGCCAGGAGCGCCAAACGTCTTGGGCTGGCGCTGGCGAGTGTGAAAGGGGAAACGGTAATGGACGCGGCCGCAGTCACGGCCGGCCGCCTATTTGAAACGATAAGTGATGCGGCCCTTGGTGAGATCGTAAGGCGTCATCTCAACGAGGACCTTGTCGCCGACGAGGACCCGGATGCGGTTCTTCCGCATCTTGCCGGCCGTATGCGCGATGATCGCGTGGTCCCCGCTTTCGAGCTTCACCCGGAACGTTGCGTTGGGGAGCAATTCCGTGACGGTGCCCGGAAATTCGAGGAGTTCTTCCTTAGCCATGCCAATCCTTAAGCTCGCGCTTCACTGGGCACGGGAGCATGCACCTCAAGAAACGAAAATCAAGCGCATACGTGCCTTATCCCTTCAAATGGAGCACCGAGATGAGCGTGAACAGGCGCCGCGCGGTGTCGAAATCGACCTCGATTTTCCCGGTCAAACGCTCGCGCAGGAGCCGCGAGCCCTCGTCATGGAGTCCGCGCCGGCCCATATCCACCGCCTCGATTCGAGCCGGCGGCGCTTCCCTCACCGCCACATAATAAGAGTCACAGAGCTCGCGGTAATCCTTGAGCACGCGCCGGAAGGGCGTGAGCGAAAGCCCCACCCGCCCGTGCTCGGCACCGTCGCTCAGCCGCATGTCGAAGACGAGCCGGTTCTCGGCGACCGCAAGCATCAGGTGATAGGGCCCGCCCGCCGAGCCTCTGGGCCGGAAATGGTTCTTCTCAAGAAGATCGTAGATCGCGACGTTGCACTCCTGCTCGAGCTCCGGCGTGCGCCGCGCCATCGCTTCATCGAGCGTGATGCCGTCGATGCGGAAGATGGGATGACCTGCCTTCGACAAAACGCCGACCTATTGACGATTGAGCCGGATCGAGACCGAGCGGCCATGCGCGGCCAAACCCTCGGCTTCCGCCAAAGCGAGCGCGGCGGGTCCGAGCTTGGCCAGAGCCTCCGCATCGCAGGAAAGAACCGTCGTCCGCTTCATGAAGTCGAGCACCGATAGACCCGAGGAGAAACGTGCGGTGCGCGACGTCGGGAGCACGTGATTCGGGCCGGCGACATAGTCGCCCAGCACTTCGGGCGTGTGACGGCCGAGGAACGCCGCGCCCGCGTGCTTGACCAGATTGAGGAACGCGGCCGGGTCTTCGGTCGCGATCTCGAGATGCTCGGGGGCGATCGCGTCGACGAGCGGCGCGGCGTCGGCGAGCCGGCTCACCACGATGATCGCCCCATTGTCGGCCCAGGACCGCATCGCGATCTCGCGGCGGGGAAGGAGCGCGAGCTGGCGTTCGACTTCGCGCGCCACCTGATCGGCGAAGCCGGCATCATCGGCGATGAGAATTGATTGCGACGACGCGTCGTGCTCGGCCTGCGACAGGAGGTCGGCCGCGGTCCAGGCCGGATCGTTCGCCCCATCGGCGACAATGAGGATCTCGGACGGGCCGGCAATGGAATCGATGCCGACGCGTCCGAACACCTGGCGCTTGGCTTCGGCGACGTAGACGTTTCCAGGCCCGACGATCTTGTCGACGGGCTTCACGGCGTCGGTTCCGTAAGCGAGCGCCGCGACAGCTTGCGCGCCGCCGATGCGATAGATCTCCGAGACCCCGGCGATCTTTCCGGCCACCAGCGTCAACGGGTTGATCGCGCCGCCCGAGGCCGGAGTCACCATCACGATGCGCCCCACACCCGCAACTCTTGCCGGCACCGCGTTCATCAGCACGGAGCTCGGGTACGAGGCGGTCCCTCCAGGAACATAGAGGCCGACGGAATCGAGCGGCCGCCAGCGCCAGCCGAGCTTCGCGCCTAACGCGTCGGTGAAGCTTTCGTCCTTGGGAAGCTGGCGCGCATGATAGTCCTCGATGCGCGAAGCCGCGAGCCGAAGCGCGTCCTTGACCTCAGGCGAAGCCCCGCGGTCGGCCGCGTCGACCTCCGACGCACTGACTCTCAGTGTCGCGGGCGTAAGCTCGACGCCGTCGAAGCGGCGCGAAAAACGGATCAGGGCCTCGTCCTTGTCGCGCCGGACCTCGGCGATGATCTCGCGCACGGCGCGCGAGACGTCCTCATCCGCGTCGCGGCGCGAGTCCACCAGCGCCTTGAATTGCGCGGCGAAATCGCGGTCGGTGGCTTTCAGTCGACGCGCCATCAGAGGCTCCTGCGAGACGGCAGGGCCGTATCACATGAGGGGCGGCCGGGCTACCCTCTTTCGAGGCCGTGCTCGGGACGGGCGACGGCCGGCCAGTGCTCGGTCAGGTCGCGCAACGCAGCCTCGATATATTCGATCTCGAGCCGAACTCGCCCGCCGCCGGCGAGCAGCAGATCGACGGTGCCGCCGATATCGTCGTTGGGCGTGAATTTGAGGGCGAGCAATTCGACCACGGCGTTGGGGTCGTCCTGCCGGACGTTCTGCGCCTGGACTTTCAGCACGCCGTCGAAATGAAGTCCGGCGCGCACCCGTTCGCCGATCCTTTCCTCGGCGCAGCCCTCCCAACAGAAACGATTCAGGAGCGCCGCGAAGCGCCGGCTCTTGGGGAGATAGACCATGTCGCCGACGCGCATCACCGCATCCTGGATATGCGCCGAGACGATCTTCAGATCCTCTTCATCCTCGGCGAGAAGCTTCAGGCCTTCGTTCGTCATTTCAACCGTTCGATATCCGCGCCGCAGCCCTTGAGCTTGTCCTCGATGCGCTCGAAGCCGCGGTCGAGATGATAGACGCGGTTGACGATGGTTTCACCTTCCGCAGCGAGTCCGGCGATGACGAGGCTGACGGAAGCCCGCAGGTCCGTCGCCATCACGGGCGCGCCGGTGAGCCGCGGCACCCCGGTGATGGTGGCGGCATCGCCGTCCACCCGGATGTTCGCTCCCATGCGGCCAAGCTCAGGGACATGCATGAAGCGGTTCTCGAAGATCGTCTCCTTGATGTGGGAAACGCCCTCGGCGACCGTCATCAAGGCCATGTACTGCGCCTGCAAGTCCGTCGGGAAACCGGGGAAGGGCTCGGTCGTGACATCGGCCGATTTCGGCCGTGCGCCGTTGCGTGCAACCACGAGCCCGCGCGCGGTCTTCTCCACTTCCGCGCCCGACTTGCGAAGAAGCGGAATGAGCGCGCCGATCAGTTCGGGGCTGGTGCCCTTGAGCTCGACCTCGCCTCCGGTGATGGTCGTCGCGATCGCATAGGTGCCAGTCTCGATGCGGTCGGGAAGCACGGAATGCGTGGCCGCCTTGAGCTCGGGCACGCCTTCGATCTCGATGCTCGAGCTTCCCAGGCCGGATATTTTCGCGCCCATGGCGATGAGACAGGCCCCGAGATCGCCGATCTCCGGCTCGCGCGCTGCATTGACAAGCACGGTTCGGCCTTTCGCGAGCGACGCCGCCATCAAGAGGTGTTCGGTCGCCCCCACCGAGACGGAGGGAAACACGATCTCCGCGCCCTTGAGACCTTTCGGCGCGCGCGCGAGCACATAACCGCCTGCAAGCTCGATCTCGGCCCCCATGGCTGAGAGGCCCTTCAGGTGCAGATCGACCGGGCGCGCGCCGATGGCGCACCCGCCGGGAAGCGACACGGTCGCTTCGCGCACGCGGGCGACGAGCGGTCCCAACACCAGAAAGCTCGCCCGCATTTTGCGGACGATGTCGTAAGGCGCGAGACTCTGGGGGCGCTTGGGCGCGGTCAAACGCATCTTGCCTTCGGCCGTCGCCCATTCGACCTCGACGCCAAGCTGCTGGAGAATCTCCGCCATGAACTCGACATCGGCGAGATTGGCGACATTGGTCAGCGTGAGCGGCGCTTCGGACAACAGCGCCGCAGCCATCAAGGGCAGAGCGGCGTTCTTTGCGCCGCTGATGCCGATCTCGCCTTTGAGGCGGCGTCCGCCACCGATGCGAATTCGATCCATGGCTTGTCTTAAGGCCTCTTCTTCCCAGGCCAGTCTACGCGGTGGAGGGTTAATTCCGCTTTGGGGCGGATTTCGGACCGGGGGCGTCCGCAAGGCCCGCTTGCGGAGAACGCCCGAGACCGCGGGCGGAAGACGCCTGCCCCTTTGCCCGGGCCTGGGCCTTGCGCCGCTTGAGATTCTGCTTGAGCGCCGCGGCAAGGCGCTCGCTCCGGTTGCTCGAGGATCTTGCCATTTTCTCTGCGGGGAAACGCCCTTCCGCCGCCCATCGCCTTGGGTTATAGCAGCGGTCCTTGTCGGCCAAGGCCGATCGAAGATGCCGCAGTAGCGTAGTGGTAGCGCAACCCCTTGGTAAGGGGTAGGTCGACAGTTCAATTCTGTCCTGCGGCACCATCCACCCGACAGCTCCGCTCACGGAGCTAACGCTCGCTTCTATCGATCGCGCGGTTGAGCAGGTACATCCCGAGAAAAGCCAAGCCCAAGACACAGATGGCCGTGGCCACGACGACGATCAACAGCTGCATCCGCCGAAACTCCACGCGGCTCAAAGGACGGCTGATCAAAAGATAAGAACAGCATCCTCCGTTTCACGGGGATACCAAGTGAACAATTCCTCATCCGGCTAGGCCCGCGCGCAAGGTCGGTGGGGCCGGGTGCGCGTGCGAAGGAACGCGCTTCGCCTGCATCTCGCGGACAATCGGAAGCATGATGTCGAGTACCGGCGAGGCCTCGGCGGGCGAGACCGTCGCGGTTTGATCGGTCAAGAGTCGCGGCAGCCGTTGGCAGACCACGTCGGCGCCCGGCAGATACTGGTTCATCTGTCGGCAGAGCGCCTCTCCGGCGGCTTTGGCCATCGCAAATTCGGCCGAGCCCCGCGTCGGCTGGTCGATGACGAGCGTGGACGGATAAAAGACGCGCAATCCGCCGCCGCCGGTCTGGGCGAGCAACGCCTGGACGGTGGCGAGGAAACCATGAACGTAGAAGCGCTCGTACTGCGCCGACAGGTCGGCGCTGAAGAGCGGCCCGTGACGCTTGAGCGTCGGGCACGACGGAAAATAATAGACATGCGTCGGCGCGAGAGCGAGATCGGATAGCTGAGCCGGTATGTCGCCGTTTATGTCGAAGAGACGCGCGGCGGCGCGGCCACCGAAAGCCGCGATCTCCTCGACCACTCTTTCGCCGTCGCCCTTGCCGATGGCGTAGGTGATGAGGACATCGGCCCCGCCGGCCGCGCAGGCCTTGGCGACGACCTCGCCGAGCCCGCGCGAACCGCCGACGACTAGAACGCGCGCATCCTCGAATGCGTCCTGCGCCATGGCGGTCGCGATCTCGGCAATCGCTGGCTGCCGGACCGGAGGAACGCGGGCATAAGCAAGGCACTCTCCTGCGATTCCCGGCCCGACCACCGCCATGCGCACGAGACGGAAGCGCTTGTTCACATCGACTGTGGTGTAGCGGAGCGCATCGCTTCCTTCGACGAAATCGAGAGCAAAACTTTTCAGGAGCGAATGAAGCCCGGGAGAAACCATGCCGACCAAAGGGGAAAGCGAGATCATTCCTGCGACACGACGCGGCGATAGGGCGCGGCAGAGATTCGGAAAGAGCGTAGCGAGATCATCCGGCGGCCGAGGCAGAGCAATCGACCCGGCCCGACCTTGCATCTGTTCAAGATTCAACTCGATCGGAATACGCGGCCACACCGAGGGAAGCGCGCCTTCTGCACTCGGCGTCGATACCGGTGCGCCTTTTGGGCCCAGCCGCACAGTAATCGACGTAGCGACTGTGCCGCCCGCTACGATATTCAGCCGCGCTTCTCCTTCGGCGCGGCGCACGAGCGTTACGGTCGCGGGCTCACCGACATAGATCGGCTCGAGAAAATTCCCACCAAGTCCGAGGGGAGAGATCGCCTCGGAGCCACAAAGCGCTTCCAACGCCCAGAGCGCGCCGTGAATGCCGTGCACGATCGGCGCTCCCATCTGCGTCCGGCGGGCGACCACGGGATCCAGGTGTATCGGATTGAAGTCCGCCGATATCCGGGCGAAGCGCGCCTGGTCTGCCGGAGTGAAGATTTTGCTGTCGGGCTGCACGGCTTGGCGCTCGGCCTTGTGCCTATCGCTCATTGTGCCGTGAGTGCCACGCCGGTTTTCCTGGTCATGGCCTGCATCAGGTCGGACACGCTGACGAGGTTGGCGATCTCGTCGTCGGAAAACTCGACGCTGAATTCCTCTTCCAGCGCCAGCACCACGTACATGTGCTTGATCGAATCCGACTCCTCGAGCGAATCGCGCGAGCTTTGCGGAGTGAGCGAGCGCCGGTCCACGTTCAGGATTGACGACAGCACCTGGAAGAACCGATCGGAAGGAACGCCATCCAACATCGGTTACGCCTCTCTGATGCGAATATGTGTGGGAACTCCGCCGCCTTCCCCCCGCGCCTTCCGCACATAGGTCGCCCGGTCGCTAGCCTCTTCCCGCACGAAAGCATTCTTCGGCCAGAAATCCGCGACCTGCACGTTCTTCCTGGTTGGGACGTACTCCGCGCGCCAGATCTCGACGTCCCACTCACTGTCCATGAGCGCGAGACAATGCGCGAGCACGGCCCGTTCGAGCCCGCGGCCGAGCACCCGGCAGCTCATGAGAAAGGAGTCGATCCTGCCCGCGGCGCCGTCGCGTTCGAGAACCACAACGCCGACCAGCCCGAGGTCCCCGAACCGGTCCGTGACCGATAGCGTGAAAACCGCAGCGTCGGTACGCGCGGCAAATGCGCGCATGTCGGCTTCGGAATAGCGCCTCGTCGTGAGATTGAACTGGTTCGTTTTCTGGGTGAGCTGCGCCGCGCGCGGAACCTCTGCGGGCGTCATGCGGTGAATGACCGCGACGGTCTCGAGCGAGACGAGATAATCGTCCACGCTCAGGAACGCACCGCGCGCCGATTTGCGCTGCGTGTCGCTCTGATAAAGGCGGGCACGGCCCTTGTCTTCATCGGTCAGCCTGAGGGTGTCAAACAGGCCCTGTTTCAGCAGGAGAGAGGGCAGCTCATAGACCTTATCGGGGACCGCCAGCACCGCGACTTCCGGAAGCAAATTGCGGACGAGATCGCATTCGGCGGGGTTGTCGTCGACAAGGACGAACGAATCGAGCCCGAGATTGAGCTCATCCGCCAGCTCGGCGATGTTGGTCGCCTTGTCCTGCCAGTTGATCCGCCAGCCCGAAAGATGCGCGCGCTTCAGCCGGCACCACGGATGCTTTTCCAGCACTTCGAAAACGTCGGCCTCGTTGTTCTTGCTGCAGAGGACAATGAGGACGCCCCTTTCGGCGAGATGAAGCAGGCTGGTGTGGAAATCGTAAAACGCCTTGCCCGGATAATCATTGCGGTCGAGCTTGATTCCATCCAGACCCTCCTCGCCGACGATGCCGCCCCAAAGCGTATTATCGCAATCGAGGATAAGGCATTTCTTCGCTCCGCCCTTGAGTGCGCGAACGATGCGGGCGACGTCCTGCGCCCACAGATCGAGGAACGCCTTCTTAAAGGGCGCCTTCCACAGATAACGGCAGCGCGGGTCGAGCGCGGCGTCTGCTCCGAGCAGGCTCACATAGCGATTCCAATCGGCAAGGCAGAAGCGCGGCGCATGATCACGCACGAAACTGGTGATGAAACGGTTCAACTCCGCGACCTGCGACATCAAGTCCGATCCGTCGGGTGCGAGCACCAGGCCAAGCTCGGAGTAGAGCGGCGACAGGAACGTGTTGACCGCGACCGTCGAGCGCGTTCGCGTGGCAAGAAGGTCGAACAGGTTCTTCAGCTCGGCCTTGACACCCTCCGCCTCCCAGCCTGGCGTTCCGTAGGCGGGATCGAGCTCGTCGAGCATCAGCGCCAGCACCACGACATCCATCTCACTGCGCCGAAGCAGTCCGTCGTCCGCGAGCACGTCTTGAACCATGGTGCCATAGCCGCCGAAGGCGACCTCCGGCCGAATTCCCCCCGGGTAGAGGTGATATTTGAGGAAGGTCTCGAAGCCCTCGACGGTGACGTTCCTCAAGAGCGCGACCTTGACGCGGTGATCGAATGAGACCTGTTCGCGCTCGATACGCGCGACGGTCGAAAAAAGAGCGTTCAGATCGTGAACCTCTTGTGTCCGGGTGCTTTCCATCGCCTTTAGAAACAAACCCTCCAATACGCATGAACGCTACGGCGCGAGGGCGACCGACCCGATGCGGAGGAAAATCGGCGGCCGCAGAAGGCAATTGACCATGTCATTAGCTTCAGCGATGCCGTGCCCGCCCGCATAGGAACGCAACCGCCAACTATCCGTTCCCAGGCGCCCAATGTGATCGGAACCAAAGGCGAATCTTCCCGTTTCCACGCCACTCCGGCAGCGCTCAAGGCAAGAGAGGTCAGGCAATGCTGAGGCTTGCAGATTTTGAGCTCGGGCCGGTCTTATCCCAGTTGCACCACGCAGCGAGAGACGTCGCTGTCGAGGAAGATCGTGCCCTTACCTCTCTGTTGCCGTCAGCGGCGGAACGAGCACGGGCGGCAGCGGCGCATTGGCAGTTTCTCGCGCCCGCGCAGGTGATCGATGGGATGCTGGGTAACTCTCTGGTGTTTCCCTCCGGCCAGGGTGCTCAAGGCAAAACCCGGCTTCGGCGAGCGGCCGTCGCGCGCCTCGCCCTTCGCCACTTCCGCGTCAGGGATGCCCTTTCGCCTTCGGTTGCGTCGTTGTACCCGGACTTGTTCCGCCGAACGGCAAAGTTCCTGACCGAGGGTGTCGGAGAGACTTATGACGAAGAATACTTCGCCAAGGACGTGCGTTACGCGCTTGGTGTGACGGCGCCCGCCGGCGCGCTCCAGTTCGACTTCACGTATCATATCAGCCCAAAGATTATCCTGCGCGATGTCCTCAAATGCGGGGCCCTGCACACGCTCCTCACTTACGTCGGAGGGACAGGCTGGGGACGCTGGTACAACGAGCACATCGACTTGCGCGCGATGCGGGAGTTTAACCCCGATGGCTGGACCGCTCACTGCGCCCGGATGGCCGAGATGCTGAACCTCAATCCAGCCGTTCGCGGAATTATCGGGGTGGGATGGTTCTATGATCCGGCGGTGTCGGAGAACAGCCCGGGCCTTGCTTACATCCGCAAGACGCAAATGCGCCATGGCGGCTTCCTCGTTCGCATCGGCACCGAGCCCCATCACATTCAGAACGCGATCTACCGTTCGGCTATCAGGCGGCGCCTGTACGAAGAAGGAAGATATATGCCGACCTGCTACATGATGGCATGGCCGCGGCGTTCGCTGATCTCATGGGCCGAGCGTTTGAAATCCGATCCGAGCGTGGCGTTCGGCGCGGATGACGCGCCGTCAGCCCCCGCTCTCCTCAGACCCAAGCAACAGACGAACGGCCAAGCTCGCGCCAGCGCGCCTTAGGGAGTCGCGACGGAACGCATCCAGTCGATCAACCGTCGCCGAGGCCAGGCAATAAGATAAGCGGCGGGCAGGTATTTCCCTTCAGCGTAGAGATCTTGGCGAATCCGCGACGCATAGAGCGCGTTCTTGGTGTGGTGCGGGGCATCGCCCAAGTAAAAGGAAAAGGCACCGCTCGAGATCTGATTGCGGCGCATATAGGCCAATTCGGGACTGATCTGGCTCACCATCGGATCGTAGAACCAGCTCGCGCCCGCAGCTCCGCGGACCGCCGAGTTGAGCTCCAAGGTCTCACCGATGCGACAGAAGCTGGCGGTCCATCCCCCGAGATTGAACTCGCCCATGTCGCGCGGGTCGAGATGGGTGTTGTACCAGCGGCCCCAGACCAAGGGCAAAAGGTCGCAGCTCATCTGCGGCAACCCCGATCGCATGAACTCGCGCAAGATCAGTTTCGGTCCGATGCTGTAGCGCAGGTCGATCTGAAGGAGCCCACAGGGCACGGTGAGACCGAGCGCATAGCGCACGTCCTTGCAGTAGAAATCGACCTTGTAGGTCCGGCCGGTGGTGTTCGCCAGGAACCGCGCCACGCGGTCCAAGAAGCTTGGATAGAGGGCGAGCACCGAGGCGGGAAGGCGATCTTCGACTTCCGAATGCTCGAGCGCGAGCCGCGCCACGACGGCCACGCGGATCCGATTGAGGTCGTCATCCCGATAGGCGGGGAAAATTCCCGCGATGCAGCCATCGACGATCTTGCTCGGGGCCCCGAAATCCCAATGCGCCGCAGCCGCACGCGCTCTCGCGACCGCATGAGGAAGGGCTGCGGAAAGCTCGGCGTCCTCCTTCTGCGAAACATTTTGCGCGACGTCGAGAAACAGCGACCGGGTCGCGTCCGTCATTTCACCGGTGATGGATCGGAGAGGCACACACTCGCGCAAGCGGGGCAAGCGGGGAACCGATGCTCTTGCCGCAGTCGCGGAGGAACTATCCATGACGGCTGGCGTTGACTAAACCGCAGGTAAACCAACGTCCAATGGACGGGCAAAGTTGCATTGCCTAAGGATTATACGGACGGGCTTGCCCCATTGAGAGGTGAATCCCTAATGCTTGTCGAGGCCGATGGGTTCGAGAGTCCTGTACGCTATCGGCAGAATATTACCGTGACCGATTGGTTGGTCGAGGTGGTTCGCGAAAAGCTCGCCAAGCGCGGTTTCGACCGTGACTTCTCGACCGACGACGACTTGAGCGAGGTTGGACTGAGCTCGTTGGACATGGTGAATCTCATGCTCCGCGTCGAGGTGGAGTACGACTT
>Ga0306921_10006706_pt1 | contig 12024 bp, 9 predicted proteins | sample sta12Cox44000080_FD_203760 | JGI IMG/M metagenome (GOLD analysis project Ga0306921, IMG submission 203760) | Lab enrichment of tropical soil microbial communities from Luquillo Experimental Forest, Puerto Rico - statoxic.12C.oxic.44.000.080 (v2)... | ecosystem: Environmental > Terrestrial > Soil... | reverse complement strand
CGCGAAATTGTCTCCATAACGCAGCCGCATGATGTCGAGCGTTTCCTGCGTCGCCAGCACCGCGCCATGGCCGGCTCTGGCGTGGTCGGAATGGCCGTGGGTGATGACGGCCCGCGCGACCGGGCGCACCGGATCGATGTGGAAGCCGCCGACCTTGCAGCAGAGCCCGCCGGGGGTAGGGGAGAGGATGTCTTGCGGTCGCATTTTTGTCATATAGGGTCCGGGTCAATCTCATACTACCGGTTCCCAGACATGCCTGCGCGTTTGTTCCTGTCATCGGGCGATCTGATCGCCGACCGCCGCTTCGAATTCGCGCGCGATCTGCAACTGAAGGGCGACCTGCCGGCCGCCGCCGATCTCCTTGAGCAGGCCATAGAGCTCGTGCCGAAGTTTGCCTCCGCCTGGTTCACGCTCGGTGAAATCCGCGAAAAGCTTGGGCAGAGGGACGCGGCGATTGCCGCGTTTCGCAAGGCGGGCGCAGCCGATCCCGAGGACCGCCACGGCGCCGCGGTCCGGCTGATGCGGCTCGGCGCCGAGCAATTGTCCGAAATGCCGAAAGGCTATGTTCAGACGCTGTTCGATCAATACGCGCCGCGCTTCGAGGCGGCGCTGCTCGGCGATCTCGATTATCGCGCGCCGCAGCTCCTGTTCAAGGCGGTGCTTTCGGTGCGGACGGCCGCAACGAAGCCCGCATTCTTCAAGCGCGCGATCGATCTCGGCTGCGGCACGGGGCTCGCCGCATCTGCCTTTGTCAAGGAGGTCGATCGTTTCATCGGCATCGATCTCTCGCCGAAAATGATCGAGCAGGCGCACGCCACCGGACTCTATGAGCAACTGGAAGTCGCCGACATGGTCGAGGGCTTGCGCGCAAAGGCCGACGCGAGTGCCGAGCTCGTGCTGGCTGCGGATGCTCTGGTCTATGTTTCCGATCTCTCCGTCGTTCTCGCCGAGGTGAAGCGCGTGCTCGCTCCGGGGGGACTGATGGCCTTTACGCTCGAAACCCATGGCGGCGACGGCGTCATCATCGGCGCAGGCCTGCGCTATGCCCATGGCGCGCTATATGTTCGCGAGGCGGTCGAAGCCGCTGGCCTCACGCTCGCCAGGCTGGAAGAAGCCTCGCTCCGCACCGAGGACAACGAGCCGGTACGCGGGCTGGTGGTGGTTGCAACCAAGACCTGAGACCAACTGCTCTCGACGAAGCGGCCGCGAAGGCTTAGCTCTTTGCACATGTCGCTTCTCATTCAGCCCGAGCTGCCGTTCGATGCGGCTGCGCCGTTGCCGGACCGTTTCCGGAAATGGTTCGCCGCGCGCGGCTGGTCGCCGCGCGAGCATCAGCTCGCGCTTCTGCAAAAGGCGCGTGAGGATCGCTCGGCCTTGCTGATCGCCCCGACCGGCGCCGGCAAGACGCTGGCGGGTTTTCTGCCGACACTGGTGGAGCTGAGCGATCGTTCTAACCACTCGATGAAGGGTCGGCACGCGGAGCGTGCCGGGAGGGGAGCTTTCGAAGATGCTGCTGAAGAGCAGCGAACGCGTGGGAGCTTCATCGCCACCGGGCGCGGCGTGAAGCGAACAGGCGGGTTGCACACGCTCTACATCTCGCCGCTGAAGGCGCTCGCGGTCGATATCGCGCGCAACCTCGAGACGCCCGTGGCCGAGATGGCGCTGCCCATCAAGATAGAGACCCGCACCGGCGACACGCCGATGTCGCGGCGGCAGCGCCAGCGCCGCTATCCGCCCGACATTCTCCTGACTACGCCGGAACAGCTCGCATTGCTGCTCGCCTCAGACGATGCGCCCTATCTCTTCTCCTCCCTGAAGCGCATCGTACTCGACGAGCTGCATGCACTGGTCACCTCCAAGCGCGGCGATCTGTTGTCGCTCGGACTGGCGCGGCTGTGGCAGCTCGCGCCGGAGATGCGGGCGATCGGCCTGTCGGCAACCGTCGCGGAGCCTGAAGAGCTGGCGCGTTTCCTGGTGCCGCAGCACGACGGCGGAAGCGTTTCCGCCGACATCGTCACCGCCGGCGGCGCGGCGCCGCCGATCGTGGAGATGCTGGATACCCGCGAGCGCCTGCCCTGGGCCGGACACACCGCGCGCCACGCGCTGGCGGAAATCTACGACCTGATCAAGCGCAACAAGACCACGCTCGTCTTCGTCAACACCCGAAGCCAGGCCGAGATGCTATTCCAGGAGCTCTGGCGCATGAACGACGATGCGCTTGCGATCGCCTTGCATCACGGTTCGCTCGATGTGGCCCAGCGTCGCAAGGTCGAGGATGCGATGGCGGCGGGAAAATTGCGCGGCGTGGTCTGCACCTCTTCGCTCGATCTCGGCGTCGACTGGGGCGACGTCGATCTCGTCATCAATATCGGTGCGCCGAAAGGCTCTTCGCGCCTGATGCAACGGATCGGCCGTGCCAATCACCGCCTCGACGAGCCGTCGCGCGCGGTGCTGGTGCCGGCCAATCGCTTCGAGGTGCTTGAATGCGCGGTTGCGATCGATGCGATCGCAGAAAACGCTCAGGACACGCCGCCGCTTCGCACCGGCGCGCTCGATGTGCTGGCGCAGCATGTTCTGGGGCGCGCCTGCGGCGAGCCGTTTCTCGCGGACGAACTCTATGCCGAGGTGCGGACCGCCGCGCCTTACGCCAATCTCACCCCCGTCGATTTCGATGACGTCGTCGATTTTGTCGCGACCGGCGGCTATGCGCTGAAGACCTATGAGCGCTTCGCCCGCATCAAGCAGGACAAGCAGGGCCGCTGGCGCGTCGCCAATCCGCGGGTGCGGCAGAGCTACCGTCTCAACGTCGGCACCATCGTCGAAGAGGCGATGCTGAAGGTGAAGCTGGTGCGTTCGCGTGGCGGCGGAAGCGGCCTGACGGGCGCGATCGGCCGCGGCGGCCGTCTGCTCGGCGAGATCGAGGAATATTTCATCGAAGGCCTCGTCGTCGGCGACACTTTCGTGTTCGGCGGCGAGATCGTGCGCTACGAGGCGCTCGTCGAAGACCAGGTCTACGTCTCGCGCGCCAACGACAAGGACGCCAAGGTGCCTGCCTATGCGGGCGGCAAGTTTCCGCTTTCGACCTATCTCGCCGAGCGCGTGCGCAGATTGCTCGACGACCGCCGCGCCTGGAACGCGCTGCCGGAGCAGGTGCGCGACTGGCTGTTGCTGCAGAGGGACTTTTCGCGCGTGCCCGGCATGCGCGAACTTTTGGTCGAAACCTTTCCGCGCGGCGGCCGTCATTATCTCGTTTGCTATCCCTTCGAGGGGCGGCTCGCGCATCAGACGCTCGGCATGCTGTTGACGCGCAGGCTCGAGCGCGCCCGCGCTCGCCCGCTCGGTTTCGTCGCCAACGAATATGCGCTGGCGATCTGGAGCGTCGGCGACATGTCTTTCATGATCCGGCACGGCAAGCTCGATCTCGATGCGCTGTTCGAGGCCGACATGCTCGGCGACGATCTCGAAGCCTGGCTCGCGGAATCGGCGCTGATGAAGCGCACCTTCCGTAACTGCGCACTGATTTCCGGGCTGATCGCCCGGCGATTTACCGATGAAGAAAAGTCGAGGCGCCAGGTCCTGTTCTCGACCGATTTGATCTACGACGTGTTGCGCAAGCATCAGGCCGATCACGTTTTGTTACGCGGGGCGCGGTCAGATGCCGCGACCGGGCTACTCGATCTGCGCCGGCTCTCTGATATGCTCGCGCGAATCCATGGGCGAATCACGCATCGTGAACTCGACCATGTTTCGCCGCTTGCTGTGCCCGTGATGCTGGAAATCGGCCGCGAGTCAGTTTATGGCGAGGCATCCGACGAGCTGCTGGCGGAAGCCGCCAGTGAGCTCGTCAAGGAAGCGACGGGGTAGACGAATGGAATTCTCGCGCGCAGACCTATCAAGGTCGTCATGCCCGGGCTTGACCCGGGCATTCACGCCTTTCCTGGTGTGGTCGCGACGTGGATGGCCAGGACAAGCCCGGCCATGACGGAGTGTGCGGTTGCTAGCATCGTCGATCGAAGCACCGTCGATGTCTCCGGCGTCACGCTGGTCGCCGATCTCTCCGGCGCGCTGGTCTGGCCGGAGCAGCGGCTGCTCGTCGTCTCCGACCTGCATCTGGAGAAGGGATCGAGCTATGCTGCGCGCGGCGTGCTGCTGCCGCCCTACGACACGGCCGCGACGTTGAGCCGGCTTGCCGCGGTCATCGCGCGGCACGATCCACGCATGGTGATCGCGCTCGGCGACAGCTTTCACGATCGAGAAGCGCATGCGCGGCTCTCGGCTACCGATCGCGACGCGCTGGCCGCGTTACAGGCGCGGCGCGAATGGATCTGGATCTCCGGCAATCACGATCCCGCGCTGCCCTCCGATCTCGGCGGTCTGGTCGCGACCGAGGTTGCGATCGGCCCGGTCGTCTTTCGTCATGAGCCGACAGGTCGCGTCGGCGAGATCGCCGGCCACCTGCACCCGAAGGCGCGCATTGCCACTCGCGGCCGCGCCATGGAGCGGCGCTGCTTTGCTTCCGACGGCGAGCGTGCGGTGATGCCGGCGTTCGGTGCCTATACCGGCGGCTTGAGCATCCGCGATGCGGCGTTCGCAAAAATCTTCGCGTCGCTGGATTTCATGGCGCATGTGCTCGGCGATGTCCGGATGCACACCATCGCCGCCTCGCGGTGCTATTGAGCACGACGTCTGCTCGTTTCTTACCCTCCCCCTCGAGGGGAGGGTGACTAAGCCGCCTTGGCCTGCACGGTGTCACAGAACTCGGCGAGCTTGTCGGCCAGCCGCAACGTCGCGGGGGTCGCGTCGGGAGACGCCACCAGCGCCACCTCTGTCTTGTCGATTGGCGCGAAGCCGTCTTTTGACGTGAGCACGCGGTGATCGGCCTGGATCGATATATCCGACAGGATGCTGAGGCCCATGCCGGCTGCGACCGCTGCCTGGATGCCGGCAAGGCTCGACGACGTATAGGTCATGTGCCAGCTCCGCCCTGCGCTCTCGAGCGCATGGATCGCACGCGCGCGATAGAGGCAGCCTGCGGGAAAGCCGATCAGCGGCACCGAGCCGGACCGGGCGTCGCATGGACGGCTCTTGCTGGTCACCCAATGCACCCGCTCGGGCCACACGGCGATCCCGCCTTTTTCTCCCGCGTCGCGTTTGAGCAGCGCGAGATCGAGTTCGCCGCGCTCGAGGTCGCGCCTCAGATCGATGCTCTGGTTGGCCCGGACATCGAGCCTCAGCCCCGGATGCGTGCGCGCAAAGGAGGCGAGCAACTTTGCCAGCCGATAGGCCGCGAAATCTTCGGGGATGCCCAGCCTCACGGCGCCTTCGTGGTCGGGCCGCGCCATTACGTCGCGCGCCTCTTCTTCGAGCGCGAGCAGGCGCCGCGCATAGGAGAGCAGCCGTTCGCCGGCTTCCGTCGGCGTGACCTCCTTGCCGGAACGGATCAATAGCGGCTGGCCGACATCCTCCTCCAGGCGCTTGATCTGCTGGCTGACGGTCGATTGCGTCCGGTGAACGCGCTCGCCGGCACGGGTGAATCCGCCGGCATCCACCACCGAGACGAAACTGCGCAGCAACTCGAAATCGAGCATTTGTCATCCATTCGAAAATCCACTGAATTAAAGTCTATCATTTAATTTCCAAATGGCAAGCTCCGCCCCTAAATCTGGGTGGCAGGAGATTTCCAATGTCGCTCTCGTCCCCGCTTGCCGTCCCCGCTGCGCGGTTCAACGCGCTGCCGTTTTACATTGCGCTGTTCTGCCTGCTCTGGAGCTTCGCCTTCATCGCCGGCAAGGTCGGCGTCACCTATTGCCCGCCGCTGATCCTGCTCAACGCCCGCTTTTCGCTCGCGGGTGTAATCATCCTCGCGATCTCAGCGTTCCGTCGGGAGGCGTGGCAACTCAGTTTTCGCGACGCATGGGTGTTCGCGTTGCTCGGCATTGCCAACAACGCGCTCTATCTCGGGCTGGGTTATACCGGGCTGACATCGATGTCCGCCGGTCTGAGCAGCCTGATCATGTCCAGCAATCCGGTGTTCACCGCGGTGGTCGCCGTGATCTTCCTCAAGGAAACGCTGACCTGGCGCAAGGCTTTGGGGTTGCTGCTGGGGGTCGCGGGGGTCGCCGCTATCGTCTGGCACCGCATGTCGGTGGGGACCGACAGCCTGCACGGCATCCTGCTGACGCTCGTCTCGCTCACCTCCATCGTGGCGGGCACCATCCTGTTCAAGCTGCTGGCTCCGAAGGGCAGTCTCTGGATCGGCAACAGCATCCAGAATCTCGCCGCCGGAATCGTGCTGACGCCGATCGCGCTCGCTTTCGCCGACATCCATGACATCGTGCCGAGCGAAAAACTGCTCGGTGCGTTCCTGTTCCTCGTGCTGGGCGGATCCATTCTCGCCTTCGTACTGTGGTTCCATCTCCTGAAAGTGTGTGGTGCCGTGGCCGCGAGTGCCTATCATTTCATGATGCCGCCGCTGGGCATGCTGTTCGCCTGGATGGTGCTGGGCGAACACATGGCGCCCCTCGACCTTCCGGGAATAGTGCCGGTGGCACTCGGCATTTATCTCGTGACCCGTCCTTCCGCATCCACAAAAGGGAGCAGAGCATGAGCTTATCGATCACGTTGATCGGCGGTCCGACCGCGCTGATCGAAATCGACGGCTTTCGGCTGTTGACCAATCCCACCTTCGATGCGCCGGGCAGCTATCAATTGCCGCATGTGAAGCTGGAGAAGCTCACGGGACCCGCCGTGAAAGCGGAGGCAATCGGCGAGATCGATGCGGTGTTGCTGAGCCACGATCAGCATTCGGACAATCTCGATCATTCAGGCAAGGATTTTCTCAAGCGCGCCAGGCGCGTGCTCACGACGGAGGCCGGCGCGAAACGCCTCGGCGGGCACGCCGAAGGCTTTGCGCCCTGGGCATCGACCGAACTGAAGGGCAAGAACGGCGCGTCGTTGACGATTTCGGCAACGCCGGCACGTCACGGTCCGGCCGGCATAGAGCCGCTTTCCGGCGACGTCATCGGCTTTGTCGTCGCATCGAAGAAGCCGGGCAGCCGGCCGATCTATGTCAGCGGCGACACCACCTGGTTCGATGGCGTGGCCGAAGTGGCAAGGCGTTTCAACTGCGGCGTCGTGCTGCCCTTTGCGGGCGCCGCGCAAACCCGCGGTCCTTTCCATCTCACCATGGATACCAACGACACGATCGAGACCGCGCGGGCGTTTTCCGATGCGGTGATCGTTCCCGTTCACACCGACGGCTGGGCGCATTTCCGCCAGAACGCGAAAGACCTTCGCCTCACCTTCGACGCGCTCGGTTTTGGCAAGCGGCTGCAATTGCTGGAGCCGGGCGTGCGGACGGCGATCGAGGCTTGACGATCCGTCGTTGCGAGCGAAGCGATTCAGGAAACCGAAGCCCGGCTCGGGATTGCTTCGGAGCGCACGCTCCTTGCAATGACGATTTAGTTAATCCTTGCGGAACACGATCGACGCTATCCAGCCGGTCATCAGCGCCATGACCGCGGTGACGAGCCCATAAGCGAGCCCGTTCTGCCGCGCGGTGGAGGCCACGAATTGCTCGAAGCCGACCTTGACGATCTCGAATGCGGTTTCGGTGCGCGTCAGCAGCGCGCCGTTCGAGAACAGCTTGATCTCGATGTCGTAAGTGCCGATCGGCACTGCGGCGGGCAGGGGAATGCCGGTACGAAACAGCGTCGGCGTCAGGAACGTCACCGCGGAGGTGTCCTCGCGGTAAAGGCCCTGCTGGCGTTGCAGCCGCACAAAAGCGCTGCGGAACGCATCGTTGGGAACGACATCGGCGTAATCCGGACCGACACGCTGGGTCAACAGCACATTGTTCAAGCCAAGCTGCTGTCGGCGCTGAACCTCGGGTGTACCGATCTCGTCGAACGGACGGTTGGCGAACAGCGCGAGATAGGTTGGCACTTTCAGGAATTGCCGGTAGTCGCTGTTGATCCAGATGCCGAACACGCGCGCCTTGCGACGGGTGACCATATCGGCGCGCGGGCCAAGGACGGTGACGACCAGATCGTAATTGCTGCGCGCGGCCGGTACCGAGGCATCCTTCTCGACCGAGCCGAACAGCACGAGCTCCTCGCCGGAATAGTTCGGCGTCACCGTGACGCGATGGTTGGAGACCGAGGCGATCAGCCGTTCGCCACGCGCCGGCGCGGCCGCAAGGCTCGCGGCCACCAGAATCGCAGCGGCGGGCAGTGCGCAGGCTCTCATTGCGTCACCCCGGTTTCCCTGATGGTGAACAGCTCGTCCGGGCGGATCACGAGCTCGATCGCGAAGCGGATGCCGACCGCGAGAATCAACAACCCGAGCAGCAGACGCAACTGTTCGCCGCGAATCTTCTGTCCGGCGCGGGCGCCGAACTGCGCGCCCGTGACCCCGCCGACCATCAGGATCAACGCCAGCACCGCATCGACCAGATGGTTGGTAACCGCGTGCAACACGGTTGCGAACAACATGGTGACCAGCGTCAGGACCATCGAGGTGCCGATGACGGTCGAGGTCGGCACGCGCAAGAGATAGATCATGACTGGCACGAGGATGAAGCCGCCGCCGATGCCCATGATGGCGCCGATGAAGCCGATGACGATGCCGACGATCACGACCGGGATCACCGACAGATAGATCTTGGAGCGTTTGAAGCGGATTTTCAGCGGCAGCGCATGGATCCAGTTGTGGGCCCGGCGTGGCGGTGTGGCGCCACGCCGCGTCCGCAGGATCGCGCGAAAGCCCTCATAGAGCATCGCGGCGCCGACGGTGGTGAGCAGGACGACGTAGGACAGCGCGATCATCAGGTCGAGCTGGCCGAGCGAGCGCAGATAGGTGAAAGTGGAAACGCCAAGCGCAGTGCCGCCGACACCGCCGATCAGAAGCACGAGCGCGAGCGCCGGATCGATCGCGCGCCGCCGCCAGTAGGAAATCGCGCCGGAGAACGAGGAGGCCGCGATATGGCTCGCGACGGAAGCGACCGCGACCGCGGGTGCAATCCCGATGAAGATCAAAAGCGGCGTCATCAAAAATCCGCCGCCGATTCCGAACATGCCGGATACGAAGCCGACCGCCGCACCCATCGCCAGGATGAGGAAGATGTTGACCGGGAGGTCGGCAATCGGAAGATAAATCTGCACGCGCGTTTTCCCGCTTGGCGGTCAGGATCGCGATTAAGAAATTCGCATCATGATGCGGGTTCGATGCCGCGCCTCTGCATAGCCGAAATCACCGCAGGGAGGGACTGGAGAATTCGCCAGGGGCGACTTTTTTGCCGGCGCTCCGGCGCACTTTTTCGGGTGTGGTGAAGAATTCAGATTAATGCGGACCCGCCACGGTCCTCAAGGCTTTGCGACGCGATTGGTGATCAGGTTCATCGCCAAGGCTTCCCTGGTGTCGAGCCAGCGCACGTCGCTGGTTTTCGACATGGCCTCCACGACGGCCGAGGAGACGCCCATCCTGGTGAAATAACCCAACACCATTCCGGCCGTGCGCTGCGTCTCGGCGACGGGATCGTCCACCGGCGTGGTCGTGACAAAGCGATGGACCCCAAGCAGGGAGCCTTCCACGCCGTAACGCGGCTTGCCGCCGGCGTAGACCAGCACGCAGGCGCTCGCGCAATAGGCCGGCCGGACACGGCCCGAGGTACTGACCATGCCGACGGCGGTTGCGAGTCCGCGTGATCTGATGATGTCTCCCATGATGACGGCCTGCTCGACATCGCCGCCCGGCGAGGAAAGCAACACGGTGTCGCCCGGCGCGAGATGCGCTTCGTCGAGCCGCTCACGCAGCCAGCTCGCCGCGGCCGCGCCGATCGTGCCGCGGATGGCGAGTGCCTGATGGCCTCGGCCCGATCCATCGAAATCGGCGTTGGCGATCAGCGACGCGCTCAGGCTCGGCGCGAAATATTGGTCCTTCCAGTAGGCCCACGCCTCCGGCTGCGACAGGTCCTTGTAGGCGCGGATGCCGACGCTAAGCATCAACAGCGCGAAGATGGTAGCCGACCAGTAGCGGCTCCTGTTGAGGGCGGGCCGCGGCCTCGGCGGCTGCGCGATCGGCGCGCGCGACGGCGGCGTTGCCCACGGTCCGGCCTGTCCGCTCCACTTGTCCTTGCGATCATCGGCAGACACTGCGATCCTCTCGACGGCGGGGCTCTCCGGCACGGCCGCTCGGCACCGCCCCCTCATTGAGGTAGCTGCCGCCGATGTCGGCGGCAAATCACGGATCGATCAAATTAACGCGCTGCGGCGGTCTTTTTGGCGGCGGGCTTCGCAGCCGGCTTGGCTGCGGTCGGCTGCGGGACAGCCGAGTCCCATCCGCCGACCGGCGTTCTGACAGTGACGGCATCGTCGGGCTGCGGCTCGGCGACGAAGGTTTGGATTGCGAGCTTGGCTGCGGCCAGCGACTGCGCGTCGAGACGTTTGGCGACGTCGTCGCGCTTGAGGGCTGCGTCTGCATCGCCCTGGGCCGCGGCGAGGCTGAACCATTTGAAGGACTCCGCGAGGTTCTGTTCGACGCCGATGCCTCGCGCATAGAGGATGCCGAGATTGAACTGGCTGTCGGCGACGCCGCGGTCGGCCGCCTTGCGGAACCACTGCGCCGCACTCTTGTAGTTTGCGCCCTTGCCGCCGCCGTCGGCATCGAGCACCGCGAGATTGTGCATTGCTTTCGCGTTGCCGCGCTCGGCAGCCTGCAGATAGTAGCGCCGCGCGATGTCGGTATCCCTCTTCACGCCGAGGCCTTTCTCGTAGAAGGTCCCGAGCCGGAAGACCGCGGGCATGAGGCCGGCGCGCGCTGCGCGGTCATACCATTTCACGGCTTCGTCGTAATTTTGCGGCACGCCCTTGCCTTCGGCGAAGCGATTGCCGACCTCATAGGCTGCGCTTGCATCGCCCTTCAGGGCGGCTGCGCGCAACGCCGGACCGCCGATCAGATCGGGCAAGCGCTCGCTCGGCGGGACCGGTACAATCACGGCCCTATCGCTCTCGGTCGATATCGCACCCGTGACGTCTTCAGCCGAAGTGGTCGAAATGGTAGGCGCCGCGACTTGCGGGATGTCGACGGAGGCCATCGGCTCGGTCGAATTCGGCAGGGCGTTGTTCAGCGACTGCCGGCCGATCGGCGTCGGCGAGGTCATCGACGGGGTGAGCTGATCGGGAGCCGCCGGTTTGGCCGGGCTCTCGGCCGGTGAGGATGCCTGCGGCTCGCTCACGCTTTCGCTTGCAGGTGCCGGCGCGCCGGTATCGAGCAGCGTCATCGCCATCTTGAAGGCGCCGAGCACGATAACGACCACGCTCGCAGCGACCAGCAGCGAGCGGATTTTCGAAGTCATGGAGGACGGCTCGCCGCCCTTGCCCTTGTCTTTGGAGCCTGCCTTCGCAGGCACACCCTTGTTGTCGCCGAGCGGTTGGGCGGCGGCAGCCTGCGCGGCGCGCCGCGCGGCGGCAATGAAGCTCGCGGAGGAGACCGGCGGACGAGGCGTGGCGGGAATCTCGCTGATTGCGTCCTCGGACGCGGCGATCCGCTCCGAGGGCGACGCGACGCGGCCCGTCGGCCGCGTGCCCGGCTCGAGCGGATGATCGGGCGGCAGCTCGGGGTCGAGCGCGGGGCGCGGCGATGCCGACGCCGCCGCATGCGGCAAGAGAATTTCACTGATGGCAAGCGGCGGCGGCAGTTCGGGCTCGGCTGTCGGCTCGACGGCGTGGAAGTCGCGCGGCGCTGCCATAAAGACGGCTTGCGCCGCGGCGGGATTGGGCAATTCGGGCTTGGGCTCCGGCGGCATCGCCGCGTGTGGCGGCGGCGCGGACTCTGCTTCCAGTTCGGTCTCGAAAAGGGATGGCGCAAGCGTAGCTTCTGGCGCTGTGCGGGCCGCCGGGGCCGGTTCGACCATGACTTTCGGCGGCGAGGAACGCATCGTCCGCATATCGCCTTCGATCATGGCGAGACGGTCGACCACGTGGCCGAGCGCGGAGTGCACGGCTTCGAGCGAGTCCTGGGTGTGAC
>Ga0306921_10006704_pt1 | contig 12027 bp, 8 predicted proteins | sample sta12Cox44000080_FD_203760 | JGI IMG/M metagenome (GOLD analysis project Ga0306921, IMG submission 203760) | Lab enrichment of tropical soil microbial communities from Luquillo Experimental Forest, Puerto Rico - statoxic.12C.oxic.44.000.080 (v2)... | ecosystem: Environmental > Terrestrial > Soil... | reverse complement strand
CGAAACCTTTACGCCGAGCCGACTCTCGAGTTCCTCTCGCGAGGCTCGAATTTCTTCCTCTCCGGTTGCCGGCGGAGCCGTTGTCAAGATGGTGTGGTTTATGGTATGCGAGCCGAAACTGATTCCGCCTCGCTGCATCTCCTGAACTTCATCCCAATTCAGAAAGGACCGATCTGGTAGTCGGTGCGATAATTCTGCAGCATTTATAAGCCGTTCCGCAAATTCCTGTGCCTCTCTTCCAGGACGGCTCAGGAGCAACTGGCGCACCGCACCATAGTTCCCGCGATATGAATCGAGCGGCGGAAACCAAGGAGAACGACGCGCTATTTGCTCTAGCGTTGAAATTAAGCGCGCATCCTTTTGCAGTTCAATGAAGAACAAACCCATGAGTTCCTGCCAGAACCGCCGGCCCGTGCCAATAAAACGAATCGGCAGAAAGATGGTCGCTGGCATCTTGCGCCGTGAGAGTTCCGGAAACGCATAGCGGTAGTTGTCAACCCACCCGTCGTCGAAGGTGATCGAGCAGGGAGGCCGTTTACGATCATGGGGTTCCTCTTGCCTGGAAACCAGCGCATCCAGCCCGACGACTTCGTAGCATCCGCCGATCCAATCGAGAAAGTCAGAAAACGCTGTAAGTTCAGTCGACAATTCCGGTTCGAAAAATGGCTCATCCTTCGGAAGGATGCGGTGAAACAAGAAAACGGATGCCCCAGAATGGCAGATCCAATCCGTCATTTGTTTGATCGGAGTTCTCTCTCCCAACCAACCCGCCACTTTGTCCCGCAGTATCTTCAATGAATATCCCTACTGGTTCTGAGTTACAAAACAGTTCTTGCTAACCGCGGAAACTGCTTCCGTCCAAGACTTGACGTGGAAAACTTCGGCCATCGGTGCGAATCGAAAATCTTCAAGCAATCGGCTTAAAGCACGATTCGTATCGCCGGTTCTTATATATTGCCTAAGGTTCGTTTCCCAGTGATCCGCGAGCCTGGGTGGATGATCATCCACTTCCCACGGATGAATATAAAACACGCCCGGCTTAGCTTCTTTGCGGTTCAAATGTCGCATAGCCAAACGTGTAATCCGGTATGGCAACAGCCGAAAATAGCCTCCACCCGAAAACGGATAATTCCTCCCTCCGATTCTTACTGTCGAGATGGGGATTTCAAGAATTCCACTTCTTCGGTACGGCTCCCGCGGAGCGTTTCGATTATCGTAAAAATCATGCGCAATCGGGTGCACACTAGAATCGTACAGAAATCCCAATTCCGCTAAGATTTCGGTTGCCCATTCCGTACCTGGGATCATCGAAAAGCTCGGCGCTCGATATCCAATGACCCGAGCGCCGCCGGCGTCCTCAATGCATTGCTTGGCGCGTTTCGTGTCTTCGCGGAATTCCTCCGGCGAGACCGTGTAGACTTGCCTGTGCCAATAGCTGTGACAGGCGACCTCATGACCCCGTTTCACGGCCTCCTTCACCAATTGCGGATATCGTTCCGCTACCCAGCCGAGAAAGAAAAATGTCCCGAGAACGCTATGTTTCTCGAAGAGGTCAAAGAGGTATCTCGTATTTCTTTCTACTCGGGATGGATGATCTTTCCAGCTTGATCTGGGTATGCGCCGGCTCATTATTTCCGTTTGGAAATGGTCCTCGACGTCAACGGACATTGCGTTAAGAATCGGCGAAATAACACGTACGGTTGACAATGGGTGCTTCCTCTTTCGTCCGTTCGAGCACTAGCCGTATCGTGGCTCGCGTTACACCCCACGGCCCTCACATAGACAACGGCTTAATGTCCCACAGTAGCAGCTAGGCGGCCATATCCGATAGTTTCAATACAGCTATAAGTGTTTAAACCTCAAGGAGATACGTAAAGTCCTTCAGGATGGCGCCCTATAGATTCCAGCACCGGGTGGAAGCGAATTTCCAGAGTTTGGTAACTTAGGTCCCGGCGACAAGTTCTCCCTAGCCCACCGACCGAACCCCCAAATCAGCTGCCCTCGAGAACCTGTGGGTCCTCGGCCGAGGAGGAGCGCTGTTTTTCAGCCGCGCTTTTGGTCTCTTTCCGGGCGGGCTGAGTTAACTCGAAGAGAAACCCAACTCCGAGCCCCAGATGTATCGTTGGATACAGCAATGGCGCCAACATCATATGTGAGCGTCCAAACCGCCATCCGAGTAACACCGAATAAGCCAGCTCCACACTTAGATATAAGACCATGGAACAGCCATAGAGCAAAAATATTGAGGGAGAAACAAGAGCAGCCAAAGCTCCTGCTATCGCCCACAGCAAGAACATTGCAGGAATAATTTGGCTGATTGTAAAAGCATCGGGATGCTTGCGTATTAAGCGGCATCTTCCCCGGCCATACCGAATCATTTGCTTCCAGAGCGAAGAGAAAGAGCTGCGTGGATGATAAAAGACCGTTAGGCCCGGGCTCGTGTACGATTTCAGCCCTGCTTTCAACACCCGCGTATTAAACTCAACGTCTTCACACGCATCAAAGCCCTCATCGTAATATCCGATCTTTTCAAATACTGTTTTTCGATACAGCGCACCCGCGCTGGATGGATCCACGGGTCCCTCATAGCGCGTATTATAGATAGTCGAGTCCACCCCGTGCCCCAATCTCGTTGTGCGAACATCCGCAAGAACACGTTGGAATTCGGAGTCGCCCTCTGGAAGCAACGGTTGCGGCCGGCTGAGACAATCCGCCCCGGTTCGCTCAAACAGTTGGGTGGCAATGCGAATGAGATTTCGATCTGGAATGGAGCAGTGTCCATCAACAAAAAAAACAAAATCTCCTTTTGCGTTTCGAGCCCCAACGTTCCTCCCGGCGCTGGATAGCTGTTTCGGATTCGGCAAACAACGGACAGCGATCGAAGCCGATTTGGAGTACTCAGATACAATCTCGCGCGTACGGTCGGTCGAGTTCCCATCCGCTACCAAGACCTCCAATCGGTCGCGCGGATAATCTTGATCCTCTAACTGGCGCAGCACCGTGCTGATGTGTGTCGCTTCGTTTCTCACCGGAACGACTACGCTTACCGTCGGCCAATTCCTGTTCGCGGTATCAGGATTTCTCTGGGGTCCGGAAACGGAGGTTGCTCGCTGAGTTAAATGGAATCCCTTCAGGGCTTCAGTGCCAGTTTTTCCTACAAGTTCTTCATACACATTGTGCATAGCCATAATCTGTTGTCGCACGGAGTATGTTTCGATCACTCGTTTATGGCCGGCCTGGGCCAAACAGGCTGCCCGATCCGGGTTGTTCAGCAGCCCACGAATGGCTGACGCCAACTCTTTCGGGTTTCTGGAATCCACCAGGCAAACCGCGCATTCCGATCCCGCGATCTCCTCCAGGCCTCCTACGCGCGTTGCCACGACTGGAATTCCTGCCGCCATACCCTCCAACACAATGTTCGGCATTTCTTCCGTATGCGACGGGTTAACGAGTAGATCGAGTCCCGGCAACAGCGAGCGCAGGTTGGATTGAAAGCCGCCAAGAAACGCCCTTCCATTCAATTCCAGTTCATCGATGATCTGAACGTACTTTTTTCGAAGGGGTCCATCACCAAAAATTACGACCTGCAATTTGGCAAATTCCGAGCTAAGGAGTGGGACAATTCTTAGTAGGTCCTCAACTCCTTTCTCGGGGCTTAGCCGTCCTGCAGACGCGATGAACAGGCCGTCCTCCCGCAGGCCAAACCGTCGTTGCAGTTCTCTGCGGGCGGAATTGCGAGCCTCCTCACTAATGCGATGAACGTCGATGCTATTGGGTACTACCCGCACTTTGGGTGCGAGATTACGACTAGCGGCCAATCTAGCCCCTTGCGTTTTTGACAAACACACGATCCGGTCAGCAAGTCTAAGGAAACTGCGATCCAGAGATTCATACAATCTGACCTTAAAGTCTTCTCCTGTCCATCCACGCAGAAAACACGCAACGGGAACATTGCAACGTTTTCCGGCCAGCAGTCCCAGAATATCGGCCCTGTAACCGTGCGCGCAGATGGCTTGAATTCCTGGGTCCCTCACGTAAGTTGTTATTGCACTTAGTGAGGCACCTAGGTTGTGTACAGGAATTGCGACCGTCGCGGTGTTTTTGGCCTCGAGCGCTTGAAGGAAATCCAAACCTTCGCGCTCCCCGGTGAATATTCCGAAATGCGGCTCAAACGGACCGTGCCTGTCATTCTCGGCGTAGCGCAGTAACTGTTGTTCCGGCCCGCCGACGAAATTACTAGCGCGGAGATGTAGTATGCGAGGACGATTCATCGAGTTGTTCCCGAAGAATTTCTTCCGTTCGCGAAGCGGGCGGATACCTGTTGCCAGGACTTTTCCAACTCCCGGGCGATTTTGTCCCAGTCATACTGCTCTTGCACGTAGCCTCTTCCCGTGTCACCGAGTTGCTTCCGTCGCGCCGGAGACCCGAGCAACTCCACAACTTTTCGCGCAAAATCTTCTGGCTCATCAGCGGTCAGAATATGTACATCCGGCGCCAACTCTAAACCCTCGGCTCCGACTGTAGTGGAGACCACCGCTTTACCAGCAGCCAGTGCCTCCAGAATTTTCAATCGACTCCCCGCGCCAATTCGCAGCGGCACAACCACCACCGAGGCTTGCTGTAGGTAAGGAGAGAGATCTGCAACCTCACCGTGGAACACCACACCAGACGTTTGTTCCAGTCTTTTTCGGAGTTCCCGCGGAGCACTCCGCCCCAGGACCCGAAATATCGCTTGAGGATGCTCACGCTGGATCATCGGCCACGCCGTTCGCAGAAAAAAGTCGATGGCGTCTACGTTTGGGTACCAATCCAACGAAGAGATCGAGAGGATCTCGTTCTCCGCTTCAGGCCCGTCGATTCCTCCATAAGTGCCAAGGTCAATTCCGTTGGACACTACCGCTACGTCTCTCACGCCCCACGCTTTGATCATCCGGGCATCAATTGTTGACACGGCCGTAACGCCCGCTGCTTTCTTCAACGCTCTTTTTTCAAAGCGGCGCATTTTTTCGGCTTGCAGATAGAAAAACAATTTTGCGATCACGTTTCGGCTGTGGTGGGCACGGCGTTGCCAGATTAGATATTCCACATTGTGTGTGGCCACTAAGACGGGGCAAGGAGTGTTCTTGGCAACAAAGTGCGTATAGGGCGTCCACTCACAGTGCAGAACATCCCAACTCTCTGCTTCGAGCAATCGATCCAGTTCTTGCCGAAACCGATTGGAGTAGTGCTTTACGACGGAGAAGGGAAGAGGCGAAAGCAGGTTTTGCAGGAGCCGCAGATACAGCTTCCATTTCAAGGGTTCAAGCGAAGGTGCAACCACCTTAACTCGAATTCCCGCTCGTTCCAGCTCGCGAATCTCAGGTTTGTCCGCCTCGCCGTAGCATAGCAACGTCACCTCATGGCGCGGCGCCAGTCGGCGCAGTAGATTCCACGTACGGATACGTTTTCCGGAATTAGGAGGAAGCGGGACCTCCTCGTCGATCACCAGGACCTTAAGTTTGTGGCGTCCCAATTCGTTTGGCACGGGGTCCAACGACAATTCTGCGGACTGAGAGATAGTCATTGCCATACGACCGTCGCACGCGTTTGTCAGTGAACTCCGCGACCGATTATGACCGCACGGATCGTGTAAAACACGATCAGCAGGTCCAGCATTACCGAAACGTTTCGGACGTAATACAGATCGTAGCGCAGCTTTTCCTTGGCCTCTTCAACCGAAGAGCCATAGCCGTAATTGATCTGGGCCCAGCCCGTCAATCCAGGACGGACAAAGTGACGGAGATTGTAGTAGGGGATCTGAGAATTGAGCTTTTCCGTGAACTCGGGCCGCTCCGGCCGCGGTCCAACAAACCCCATATCCCCTTTTAAGACGTTCCAGAGTTGCGGAACCTCGTCCAGCCGGGTTCTGCGCAGGAAACGACCGATGCGCGTGATGCGTGGATCATCGTCGCTTGCCCAAGTCGGTCCGGAATCGGCCTCCGCATCCTGGCGCATGGTTCGGAATTTGTAGCAATCGAACACACGCTGTCCCAGACCCACTCGCTTTTGCTTATAGAGTGCCGGGCCACGCGACGTGAGTCTTATAAGCAGGTAAATGACGGGCAGAAATGGAAGTGTCAAAATCGTCAGGAGCAGAGCCAGGAAAATCGAAACCAAACGGAGGATATGGCGGTATTGTCCTCCAAACCGGAAGCCATCCCCAAAAATCATCCAACTCGGATGGAGTTCGTCAACCTCGATCTTCCCCGACATTTTTTCCAGCAGTGACGTCCCATCATCCACGCGAATTCCATGCAGCTTAAGCGCCAGTAATTCTTCAACCGGCATGCCAGTCCGGCGCTCCTTCATCGCCACGATTATGCGAGTGACTGCTCGTTCATTCACGAAATTACGGAGGGCTCCTGCAGTTGCCTCCGTGGGCAGTGGTTCGCTTTCTTCTCGCATCCAGCCTACAACGTCCATACCCAGCTCTGCTCGCGTCAGAATCATGTCAAAAATTCTGCTCGCTCGCTGGCCACTTCCGATTAGAAAAACGCGTTCTCGAAAGAATGGCAGCAGAATCAGTTTAAGGTACAACCATCGCCAGAAAAGCAGAGTGACAGCCAGGAAAAAGAAACCGAGTGGGTATACGTTCCGGTCCATTAGGAGGGCCGGGAAGAGCCGCTGGAAGGTTGCGGAAAGAAGAGCCAGAATCCCGATAATCAATAGAATTCGGGGGTAGGCATCGTTCGTCCGGCTCAGACGTCCTAGATCATAGAGTTCGAAGTAGTGCGCACACAGAAAGCCGATGAAAGCGACTAAGAAAAATCGGAAGAATACCAGGTGATCGAACAGGATAAGGCTCGCTTGACCGCGAAAACTAAGTAGGATCGCGATACCAAACGACAAAAACACCATGGTGATTTCGCCTGCGAGCAGGCCTAGAGACCGACTTGGAACATAGTGATTAAATATTCGAATCACAGCAATCCTTGGGACGGCTATTGTTCCGTCAACTGCGGCCGTAGACTAGCTCCATCTAACCGCGAAGTAATGAGGAGTCATTTCGCTAGAGGGCGATATTCGCCCCTCCTTTCGGTATGCAAGCGGCATGCCATCGCTCACGCTTCGATTCACAGAACCCAGGCTGTAAGCTATTGAAACAAGACCTCTTATCCTTGCAGACTTTCTCGTCCCCGTCTCACGAGTAGCAAATCTTTTCCGTTTTTTTCCGTCAAAGTCCCAGACACTCCATTACCGCCACCCCGGACTGGACCAGACGTCGCAATTGAGTCCATCCGGTCTGCTTGGTGCTCCTCGAGTTTGCTGGTTTCTGTCTGATAAAACAGTAGTTTGTGATTCAACGCACGAGGACAGAAATGGCGAAAAAGTGCAACGATTCGGTATTGCTTCGCAAGCATGAGGGCCCAAGTCCTTTATTAGCAATCGTAAGAATCGGCAGACCAATTGCCATCACACCTTTATAAGGAGTTGCCGTGGCCCGCCAGAACACTCCCTTCGAAAATATCGAAGGTGCTCTCGAGTATGTAACTTGTTTGCTCGACGCTTGCCGCATAGCGCAATCGCAGGTTGAAAAGGAAATTAGCCCCCTTCAACCGGTTCGACCGACTCGTAAGCTCGATGCACTCAAACTCGTGGACTTTAAGCTAGAAAAGCTAGCCTCGCACCTCGCCAAAAGCGAACGCCTGCTCAAGGATTTGCGCAGGCTTCGACGAATTATTCTTGACGAGCGCAACCGTGTGGAGAGAGCAACCTCTTGTGCCTGACAACCTCTTTGGCGTCGTGCGATGGTCTACCCTCTTTGGTCACCCTAATACACTCGGAACTTGAAAACCCTTCACGCTGCGACAACGGGGTTGCGTAGGATCCCTAGCCGCTCGATTTCGATTTCCACTACATCGCCCGGTTTTAGAAAAATGGGAGGCTTGCGAAATACGCCCACACCTTCCGGAGTGCCGGTCGCGATAATGTCACCCGGTTCTAGCGTAATCGCCGCGGAAATAAACTCTACCAGATAAGGAACATTGAAAATCAATTTCGAGGTGTTGGAATTCTGCATTGTTCTGCCATTCACTCGCGAGCAGATGGCCAGCGAATGTGGATCGGGAACGTCGTCGCGTGTGGTCAAGTGCGGCCCGATCGGGCAAAACGTGTCCGGTGACTTCCCGCGTACCCACTGTCGATCCCCGAACTGCCACTCGCGCGCCGAGACGTCATTGAGCGGCATGTACCCCGCGATATATTCGAACGCTCTCGCCGCCGGAATGGCCTTTCCTTTCTGACCAATGACCACCGCCAACTCCGCTTCCCAGTCCACTTGGGGACCTCCCACCGGAATCACGATCGGATCCTCTGGCCCCGAGATACTGTTGGGAAATTTCGCAAACAGGATTGGCAGTTTCGGTGGTTGTGCTGCGCCCGACTCCATTGCGTGGTCCCGGTAATTCAACCCGACGGCTACGATTTTTCCCGGCCGAGGAATCGGTGGCAGCAATCGCAGGTTCGCCGAGGGAACCAAATTTCCCGGCGAAGCCGCGCCAAGCAACTTCTGCGCCTCCTTTGTTAGTGAATCGCCTCCGCTCAAAAACGACATCGTGCTCGCGAATGGCTCTTCCGACACACCCGCGTCCCGCGCCGCCCGCCATAAATCCACAACGCCCTTTTCGGTTATCGCTCCCAGGCGTTCCGTCATGTCGTATCTGTAAGTCACCAATTTCATTACAAACTCCTACGTTCGCGCAACGCTGCGTTGCTGGAACCGGGAATCCGGTAGGCCGTTTACTTGCCCTCGCTCACAATCTGCTGGTACGCGGGTATGGTCAAGAAGCTTACGAAAGTCTTCGAGCGAATCAGTTCTCGTGCCAACCGTGCTGCCTTTTCATAGGCTGCGTGGCGCGCGGGATCGTTCAACGTATTCGCGCGGTCCAACTCCTCTTGAATAATCCGGTCACAGAGGGCCTCATCCACTTTGCGGCCATCCTTCAAATGGCAGCCGTGATGAACCCATTGCCATAACTGGGTGCGGCTGATCTCCGCCGTCGCCGCGTCTTCCATCAGATTAAACAGCGGCACGCATCCTGTCCCTCGAAACCACGCTTCCATATACCCCAGTCCTACGGCGATATTCTGTCTTAGGCCAGCTTCGGTAATCTCGCCGGTCGGAACTTGCAGCAAATCCGCCGCGGTCGCATGGAAATCCTCAAGCTTTCGGTCAATCTGGTTCGCTCCCGGCATCATGCGATCGAATACTTCCTTTGCCACGGGCACCAGGCCAGGATGCGCCACCCACGTGCCATCGTTTCCATCGCCCGCCTCACGCTCCTTGTCCGCGCGCACCAGCGTAATGGCTTTCTCATTTGCCAGCGGATCACTCTTGATCGGAATGAACGCAGCCATTCCTCCCATCGCGTGGATGTTCCTTTTGTGGCAGGTCTGAATCAACAGCTTGCTATAGGAACGCAGGAAATGCGTTGTCATCGTCACTTGCCCCCGGTCCGGCAAGACCGCGTGCGGATCGAGCGAAAACTTCTTGATAAAGCTGAAAATGTAATCCCATCGCCCGCAATTTAGTCCCGACGCATGATCACGCAGCTCCCACAGGAATTCGTGCATTTCGAAAGCCGCCAAAATCGTCTCGATGAGCACCGTCGCGCGGATGCTGCCGTGCGGCACTGCGATTTGCCTCTGCGCGAACACGAACGCGTCATTCCATAACCGCGCTTCCAAGTGGCTTTCCATCTTCGGCAGATAGAAATATGGACCCGTACCCGAATTCAGCAAAGCCTTCGCGTTATGGAAAAAATACAATCCAAAATCGAACAGCGCCCCGGACATCGCATGACCGTCCACCGCCACATGCTGTTCATCCAAATGCCACCCGCGCGGCCGGACCAGCAGCACCGCGGTGCGCTCGTTCAACGCATATTTCTTGCCGGTCGAGGGATCCTCGTACGTAATGGTCCGCCGCACCGCCTCCATCAGATTCGCTTGGCCGTCGATCTGATTGGTCCACGTCGGGGTGTTGGAATCTTCAAAATCCGCCATAAACACGCTCGCGCCCGAATTCAGCGCGTTGATGATCATCTTGCGGTTTACCGGTCCGGTGATTTCCACACGCCGGTCGAGCAAGTCCTTGGGGATCTGCGCGACGGTCCATTCCGACTCGCGAATTGTCTTCGTCTCCGGCAGAAAGTCTGGCCGCTCCCCGGCATCCAAACGTTTCTGCCGCTCTTTCTGCGCCGCTAGCAGTTCCAGCCTGCGGGTATTGAATTGCCGGTGCAAATCCACCAAAAATTGCAGCGCCTCGCGCGTGAGAATGGCACTCTGCTGCGCATGCGTGGGAGCCTGGATCTCAAGTCCCGGTACGGCGGTGGAAGGAGTGCGCATCGTTTACTTACCTCGCTCCGGGAACATACCGTATTTCGTACGCGCCGGGAATACAGACCGTCCGCGGCACGTTACGCCCATCTTCTTCGTACGCAAGCAACCCCTTGCGCCGCGACTTGCCAGAAAATCCAGCCCAGGACGCAGTCCTTGACAAACTTGCCAGAAAGAAGGTATCTGATGCCCGAGCAATCGGTTCAGGTACTCCGTTTTGTTATCCATGTCTCGGCCACTTGGCCATGCCGGCAATGGTGGTGCGGCTTCGGGTCTCACTAAGTCGGATCCTTTGGAGGACAGCTCATGACGTGGAACCAAGTGTACGATCCTCTGGGCCATTGGTGGCTTTCGACTTTGGTTGCCGCGCTCCCGGTCATTGTGCTTCTAGGCAGTCTCGCTCTTCTCCGCATGAAGGCACATTATGCCGCCCTTCTTGGCTTGGCCACGTCGTTGGCGGTCGCGCTTTTCGTTTTCAAAATGCCGACGGGCATGGGACTGCGCACTGCGGTTTTCGGACTCGCCTATGGTGCCTTCCCGATCGGCTGGATCATCCTGAATGTCATTTTTATGTATGACATGAACTGCGCCACGGGCCGGTTCAAGGTCCTTCAGAACAGCTTGATGGGCATCACGCAGGATCGCCGCTTGCAACTCCTGTTGATCGCCTTTTCATTCGGCGCATTCTTCGAAGGCGCCGCGGGCTTCGGAACTCCGGTAGCGGTTACTGCCGCTATCCTCATCGGCCTGGGATTCAAACCACTTCAAGCCTCCGGTCTTTCACTCATCGCCAACACGGCTCCGGTGGCGTACGGTGCTTTGGGCACACCGCTAATCGCGTTGCAGGGGGTCACCGGCCTGAACCTTTTGCAGCTCAGTGGCATGGCGGGGAGGATTCTACCGTTCTTCTCGGTACTGGTTCCTTTCTGGCTCCTCTGGGCTTTCTGCGGATTCAACGGAATGCTCGAAGTCTGGCCGGCCTTGCTGGTTGGTGGCGTGTTTTTCGCTATTCCGCAATTCTTGATGTCCAACTACCACGGACCTTGGCTCGTCGACGTAGTCGCCGCTGTCGTTTCCATGGCCGCGGTGGTCCTTCTCCTTCTGGTGTGGCATCCAAAGCGAATCTGGGGCTTTGAGGGACATGAACAAGGCCGGCAAGCTCGAGGGGAACACGGACACACATCCGCCGAAGTAGTGCGCGCCTGGGTCCCCTGGGTGATTCTCAGCGTGATCGTGTTTTTGTGGGGGCTGCCGAGCGTGAAGGCCTTGCTGGACAAGATTTCCATCGTGAAAATTCCGATTGCCGGTTTGCACAACCTGATCCTGCGCGTTCCCCCGGTCGTTGCGAAGCCCACACCCGAAGGCGCGGTTTTCAATCTGAACTGGCTTTCGGCCACCGGCAGCGGAATTCTGGTGGCCGCGATTATTGCCGGCTTTGTGATGGGCTACTCGCCCCTCGCTATGCTGAAGCAATACGGCAAGACTTTCTACAAAGTGCGTTTTTCGTTGATCACCATTTCCGCCATGATGGCTATCGGCTATATGACCCGCTACGGCGGGCTCGATGCCACCATGGGTTTGGCCTTCGCACGCACCGGCATTCTGTACCCCTTCTTCGGCACTCTTCTGGGTTGGCTGGGTGTGGCGCTG
>Ga0306921_10006703_pt1 | contig 12029 bp, 12 predicted proteins | sample sta12Cox44000080_FD_203760 | JGI IMG/M metagenome (GOLD analysis project Ga0306921, IMG submission 203760) | Lab enrichment of tropical soil microbial communities from Luquillo Experimental Forest, Puerto Rico - statoxic.12C.oxic.44.000.080 (v2)... | ecosystem: Environmental > Terrestrial >... | reverse complement strand
GACGTGGCCAATCTCAAATGTTAACTCGGAGGCAGTGTTCGCGGCCATTGGAACGGTCAGTTTCTATCTTTATCCAGTTTAGTGCTCTGAACGAGCCCAATCACTAGAGTTGAATTGGCCGACCGAACCGTCTAACCAGCCGATCAAGCCACGGCCCCTGATGCAATGACAGCGATGATGTTTGCCACCGACCCCGCCCGTGGCTTATCTTTTTCTAGTTAGGTCTATGCAGGCGGTTACGTTGTTCTGCGTGCTTGTCACAGTAGCGTCATTCGCAGCGTCGGGCGCTGAGCCGGAAGTTAAGCAAAAGTGTATTTATGCTCCGCTCCCAGAGTATCCTGCCGAGGCACGAGCGCGCAATCTGGAAGGGGACGGCATGTTTGTTCTTCATCTCGACCAAAAAAAGGGGACGGTCATGTATGTAACTGTTGAAAAGAGCACGGGATACCGCGTGCTCGACAACGCAGCGATTGATTCACTAAAGCGTTGGAAGTTCATTCGGAACATCGACGTACCGATGGTAAAGGTACCGTTTACTTTCACGACTCATGGAATACCCCCTGATTGGAAGATTGTTGAGTAGACCTAACCAGTCGATGAAGCCAACGGCCCCCAGCGCTTCATTGCTCTGATGTCGATCTTAGCTAGTGTGATTCACATTCTTTTTTGCTTAGAAATTTTTTCGACGTGGCAACGAAGCCGTCTTTGAAGAGCGGTAAACCTGGCACGCACCCGCCCCGCCCCGGGGGGCGCGGTCTGTTTAATCAGCCGTTCTTTACCGGTTGGTTTATTGCGGCAAGGGTGTTCGGGCCAGGGCTAACCAAATTGCGCAGAGCAGGAATCAGTAACGCTCGAAAAGATTTAACGCCTGTAAAGGAACGCGACTTTGCACTACCATTGTTGCGTTAGAGTAAGGCGTAAGACGCCGTTTCTCTAGTTTCATAGCTTTCTGGAGGCGGCGTCTCTTCTTTTCGATTGAAGCCAACGGCCCATTGCGATGCAACTTCAGCGTGATTGCCATCGACCCCGCCCGTGGCTTATTTCTTTCTCGTTAGACGAATGCATCACGCAGCTCCCCCCGTCTGTGACTCAAATCTCTTTAGATCTGCCAAATCTTTGCGAACATCGCAAAATTCGGCAGAAGATCGCCAGCAGCGTGGAGCAACATCACTGCAACCAGATTCTTCGTTCGGGCCCAGATTACCCCGAATAAAATTCCGCTGATTGCGAGGACGACAATGGAGTAAGCCATCGCGTCGAGTGCGCTTGGATTTGTGCCCAAGCCCTCAACGCTGCCCGCTTGCCGAAAAATGAACCCGGGTGCATGTGCGAGCCCAAAGACAAGTGACATGAGGACAACGCCGCTCACTTCGGATTTGAACCACGCGGCAAATCGCGATTGGACAAGTGCGCGGAAGAAAAACTCTTCGACCAATCCGACTTCGACGACCAACCACGCGAAGCACACCGGGAGCCCGACCAACAATGCATGCGCGCTAAACTTGCCCTGTCGTATAGGCGCAGCCGCTCCGCCGAAAAAATATTGAAACGCGAGCAAAGCGCCGCTGACTACGAGAACAACGGGTAAATGATTGCTCCAAAGCGCGTGCAAACCTTCGCGTTGCAGTCCGAAATCGCGGAGGCGGTATCCGAACGCGAAGCGAAAAATGCCGAACGGAATTGCGACAAACACGACCAGCTTCTTTGCAAGCGTGATGAAGAATTTAACTTTCGCTGAATCAATCCAAGTCGCCGGAAGATGACCGTCGACCCACTGCGGACCGCCGACCAGATAGATCGACAGCGCGATGATACAGCCAACGAGCACGAGCATCTCATGCGGGCTAGGGCGAACGGAGATCGATAACGGAACGGCACGTACCGTTGCGAACCACGCCAGTGCTGGGAAAATGATTCCAAAGAGAACCAGCACAATCAGCGCCCCGGCGAGATCGAAATTCTTATTCCTCAACAGCACGGCCAGACTACCGACATAGAGCAGCAAACCAGTAACGGCCGCAGTGTTGAAACGCTTTCTCATGGATAGCACTTCCAACGATTGGATGCGGCGTAATCGGTCTCCGGATTCAAATCTCAATGGCAAAGCGCGGGTCTAACCAATCGATGAAGCCGACGGCCGCGTTGCGAAGGGACGCCAGTTAATAATCAAAGCCTGCGTCGTCTTCCTCTGCCCCATTTTCGCTTTGCGGCAAGAGGTCGCGAGACTCTGCGGCGTCCCTGCTATTCAGTCCCGGCGCAATCTGAGCCGTCAATCTTGCTGATTTCTAGCTGCGCATCTACTAATCTGCCGATGTGAGTGCGAATCGGTCGGTGTTCATGGTTCTGTTGGTGTTCTGTACCGCTGTCCTTCAATTGCCAGCGCAACAGACCGAAACTGGTCGCAAACCGTTTGAGGAACTCAAGGCCAAGGCGGAAGGAGGGGACGCAGATTCTGAGTATCAACTCGGGCTCCGCTACTATATCGGCGAGGGCGTGGCGAAAGACTTTGGCGAAGGGGCGAAGTGGTTTCGTAAAGCCGCTGAGCAGAATCTCGCCCAGGCTCAAACCAACCTGGGTTTTTGCTACGAGAGTGGTCAAGGCGTGGTGAAAGATGAGGTGGAGGAGGTGAAGTGGTACCGCAAAGCCGCTGAGCAGAACGACGCCCAGGCTCAAACCAACCTGGGTATCTGCTACGCCAATGGCCAAGGCGTGGTGAAGGATGAGGTGGAAGCGGCGAAGTGGTTTCGTAAAGCCGCTGAGCAGAATCTCGCCCAGGCTCAATTCAACCTGGGTGTGTGCTACGCCAACGGCCAAGGCGTGGTGAAGGATGAGGTGGAGGAGGTGAAGTGGTACCGCAAAGCCGCTGAGCAGAATCACGCCGGGGCTCAATTCCACTTGGGTGTCTGCTACGACAATGGGCGTGGCGTGGCGAAGGATGCGGTGGAAGCGGTGAAGTGGTGGCGCAAAGCCGCTGAGCAGAATCACGCCGGGGCTCAATTCAACCTGGGTGTGGGCTACGCCTATGGCCAAGGCGTGGTGAAGGATGCGCTGGAAGCGGTGAAGTGGTACCGCAAAGCCGCTGAGGTGAATCACGCCAAGGCTCAAACCAACCTGGGTGTCTGCTATCTCAATGGCGAGGGCGTGGCGAAAGATGAAGTCGAAGCCTACAAGTGGTTTCTACTGGGTGCGACGCACGGCGATGAGAACGCCAAGACAAACATGGCAATCCAAGAGAGTCGGTTGACGCGGGAGCAGATTGCAGAGGGCCAAAAGCGGGCGCGCAACTTTAAGCCGCGGGAGGTGCCGTCCACCGGAGGGCGATATTGACCCTACCCACGCTGGATTTCAGCGGCCCTAACTGCGGTCGTTTCAGCCGCCTAACGAGTTCTTGCCCTCTCGTGCATGTGCGAACATTAGCCTACACTAGGCGGCCATTTCAGACGCTGATCCCGTCAACATGGTGTCAATAGTTTCGGGAGCGCCGCGCTCCCTCGCGCACGCATGCGCGTGGAATGGTTCAGGCCGAATGGCGATTGTGCTTCGCGCAACAAACGCCGGACGTGTCGGCGGCGATAAAGCTCGATTTCCCGCAGTTCATCCGGACACGCCGCTCTTTTCGAGGGTAACTAGGATGCAGCTGCGCTGCTTAACCGTTTAGGAATCGATGAGCTTCTTAAGACGGAATGCGGTTGATCAAGCGAAGCCAAGACCACGCCACGCTTGACCACGGAGGACAATGGGTCAGCCCGGGCTAGGACAGAATTGTCAACCTTGCAGCGGAGCTTGGGGTGGAGCTAAGAGCGAGCCTCCATCGGTGATGTCGACCGCCGGTTGCCCCGCATTCAAATCGTCTAACCAGCCGATGAAGCCACCGGCCTCCAGTCGAAATAACTTCGGCGTGTTTGCCATCGACCCCGCCCGTGGCTTATCTCTGTCTCGTTAGACGTATGAGGCGCCACGTCCTCTTCATCACACTTGTATTAATGGCACTGTCGTCGGCTATCGCTCGCCGATATAGCGGACCGGAACTCAAGGCCATGTTCACTTTTATGCCCAAACCTGAATACCCGTACAAGCTGAGGTTCGTGCAGCATATGGAAGGAAGTGGGATGTTCAGAATGATCGTAGACGAAGGTGGCAAAGTTACGGCAGTGACGGCGCTTCAAAGTACTGGTCACCCCGAACTGGATGCAGAGGCGATCAAAGGGTTGATGCGATGGAAGGCGCGGCCTGGCCAAAAACGCGAGGTGGACATTCCGGTGACGTTTATCCCTGCCAAGGGCAACTTGTAGCGTCTAACCAATCGATGAAGCCAACGGCCCCATTGCGATGCAAATCAATCGTGTTTGCCACGACACCCTGCCGCGGCTTATCTCCTTCTCGTTAGATGGCGAAAGCCTCAAAGTAGCAATGGTGCATTGATTTCGAAGAACGAGCATCTTTTCCTTTCGCGTTCTTGTATTAACGAACTTGCCGCTGAATGATGGGGATGACGTATGGATCTGCAGGCGCTTGCAAATCTGGCGCAGGTGGTTAGTGCTCTCGCAGTTGTTGCGGCAATCGTGTTTGGACTCATTCAGGTTCGGCAGTTTCAAATGCAGCGGCGTGATTCTGCCGCAGCTGAACTCGTGCGTTCGTTTCTGGATGCGCAGTTCGCCCAAGCACTCCGGGTCATCGATGCTTTGCCTAACAACGCCAAAGCCGAACAACTGCGCGCTGGCGGCGCAGCCATGGAAGAGGCCGCGCTTTACTTCGCCGTGCGCTTCGAAACCATCGGGTTGCTTGTCTTCCGCGGAAAGATACCGCTCTCGCTGGTCAGTGAACTAATCGGTGGAATAGCGATTGATCTCTGGTCGAGGGTGCATGATTGGGTGACGGTCGTGCGCAAGGAACAATCTCGCGAACATTTCTGCGAATGGTTTCAATGGTTGGCTGAACAGTTGAACAAAATTGGTCGCCACGCGCAGTCCCCGGCATTCGTGCAACACCGGGACTGGTCGCCGCCGCGCGAATGAGCAATCAAGCTTTCACGGCATTCGGGCATCAGAGGTGGCAACGTGTGGATGACAAAAGAAGCTTAACTGGCTTGCGAGAAAGAAAAAAAGCGCGAGAGGACGAGGGCGAGGCAGTGTCGCCATCTAACCAAACGATGAAGCCAACGGCCCCTGATAGAATGACCGCAAGCAACCTTGCTACGGCACCCTGCCGTGGCTTATCTCTTTCTCGTTAGGCGAAGAGAACACACCGAATGAATACGGAGTCAGAAATCCGGACACTCCTCGATCAAGTCGTCGAGGCAACCCGTACCAAAAATATCGGTGCGGTGATGCGTCATTACGCTCCGGACGTGCTCGCATTCGATGTTATTGATCCGCTGCAATACTCCGGAGAAGGTGTGCTTCGCCAGCGAGGCGCAGCGTGGTTTGCGTCATTCGACGGGCCAATTCACTACGAATTGGCCGAGCTTAAGGTCAGTGCCGCCGACAGTGTCGCCGTCTGCCACGGCCTCAGCCATGTGGTGGGCACCACGACGGAGGGCCGTGAACTTAACATGTGGTGGCGCACGACATACGCCCTTCAGAAGCGTGGTGATAGGTGGCTAGTTACGCACGTGCACAGTTCGGTCCCTTTCGATCCAAATTCCGGCAGTGCCTCTCTTAGCTTGGAGCCATGAGTTGGTCATATAGTGGGGAACGCCTAACCAATCGGTGAAGCCAACGGCCCCTTACCAAATGAACGTCGGCAAACCTTGCCACAACACCCTGCCGCTGCTTATCTCTGTCTCGTTAGGCGAAAGGAGTCCGATATGCCAGCGAGACGACTTCCAGTGATCGTGGTAGTGCTTGGCGAATCGCGAGACCTACGGTTTCGATGAGCACACATTGCCTTCGCTAATTGCCCTGATGGACTCCGCGAGGCCTTATCACCGCGAGCGGCTCTTCACGCAGGGAATCGCTGGGTATTTCATCGCATCGCAGTAGATCGGCGTGGATCGCCTGCAATTGAGCCCGCGAGCTTCCGACTGACTGCAGATTCCCGATTGCAATCGGCGCGCCGAACGTGGGCTTTATTGATTGAGCAGTCGCATTCACGAGTCACTTTAAGCTACCCGTTTGGTGAGGCGGATGGCTAACCGTTGATTACGTTTTGTTGCGCGGAAGTTGTCGCGGCTTCGCCAGCCGTCACGCGAAGGACACGCCTAAATATTGTTTGAGGTGCGATACAAAAGTGAGTGCGAGCGGTCGTAGCGCCGCCGAGCGCGGCGTGAAGCTGTTCGACAATCTGGAACTTCCATAACCCCACTCTGAAGGAGGCAATGGTGAACAATGTCTTGATTACAGGAGCCGGGACTGGTTTTGGACATGAAGTAGCGATGCGACTTGCCCTGAAGGGCTTCGATGTGATCGCTGCGGTCGAAATTTACGCTCAGGTTCAGACGCTGAAGCGCGAAGCGGCCGCACGCGGTGCCACCTTGCGAGTCGAGAAGCTCGACGTTACGAATGAGGGCGACCGAAAGAAGGCACTCGCTTGGAACATCGAGATCCTGGTGAATAACGCCGGGGTTCTGGAGGGTGGATCTGTCCTCGACATTCCAGGGTCAAGCATGCGCCACGAATTCGAGGTCAACGTGATAGGACCATTGCTGTTAACGCAGGGGATCGCCAAGCAGATGGTAAAGCGCGGCAAGGGCCGAATCGTGTGGGTGTCGTCTCGAGAGGGCCTGAACGTGAACCCATTCACCGGAATCTATTCAGCATCGAAGCATGCGGTTGAAGCCGTCGCGGAGACGATGAGCTTGGAACTTCAAGAATTTGGCATTGAGGTTGCGACTATCAATCCGGGGCCGTTCCTCACAGGTTTCAACGATCGTGGTTTTGAGACGTGGAAGAGTTGGGAAGACGACCCGTCCGATCGACTGTTCGACTACTCCAAACTAGCCTTTCCTCGTGCTCAATTCGATCCCGAACCAGTTTACGCCACGATGACAGCTGTCGCTGCCGGCGAGATTGACACCTATCGCAATCTCGAGCCTAAGGCGATGCTCGAGGAAACAAAACACCTCATCGACGCCCCTTGGAACAAAAAGGTAACAGACGGCCTCGGCACGCGACCAGCGAGTCTACAGAAGTCATATGAGATGAAGCCCGAGACGCCTGTGCCTAAGTGACCCAGGCTTAACCCCACCGCTCAGTGCAATGAAAATGAACACCAAAACTTTAAACGGAAAGCGCGGCATCAACGTGCTTCGCGTTTCCGGCCTAACCAATCGCTCGAGCCAACCGCTTCCCGACGAGAATATTTTTACATGAGCAGTCAACACTTCAGTTTGGAGCACGCCTCGCTCTCATCAGCGGTGGCTGAGCTTAGTCTCGTTAGCTCCATTATCCTACAAACATTGATCCATCTAAAAACAGTAATCATATGAAATATCTGGCGCTTCTTTTGTTAGCAGGCACATTTTTAGCCAATCCGAATTCGAATGCTCAATTGACAAAATCAACATCGATGAAACCGACTATTATTTTTGTACACGGCTTATGGGCCGACGGATCATGCTGGAACAAGGTTATTCCGTCATTGGTCGAACAGGGGTTTAATGTTATTTCAGTGCAGAACCCTACTACGTCGCTCGAAGATGATGTCGCGGCGACGAAAAGAGCCATCAAACTGGCTGGCGGCGACGTCATTTTGGTCGGTCACTCTTGGGGCGGCTTTGTCATCACGGAAGCCGGGGATGATCCTCATGTAAAGGCACTTGTCTATGTGGCCGCCTACGCGCCTGACCAGGGCGAGACCGTTCCCTCAGTGACCAAGAAAGCTCCGGATACACAACTGACGAATTTTGTGCAGACCACTGACGGTTTCCTGACCCTTTCAAAAGACGGAGTGACAAAAGCTTTTGCGAACGGTCTTCCGGCTGACGAACAGAACATGATATTTTGCGTTCAGCAGCCGGCTTCCAAGAACGTTTTCAAAGGAGTGGCCAGTCACGTTGCTTGGAAACAAAAACCGTCATGGTATGTGGTGGCTGCCGAGGACCACACGATCAATCCGGAGCTGGAACGTCTGATGGCGGAAAGGGCCAAAGCTAAAACTACGGTTGTTAAATCACCTCACGTGGCGATGTTAGCCCGACCGAAAGAAGTTCTAGAGGTGATCCTCGATGCTGTACAAACCGTTAGTAAATGATCATTCCTTGCAGCTTCTCGGCCCATAGGCCTAACCACGCGCTCCAGCGAACAGAGGCTGCCAGTTGAGCCTTTTTCTGTAATCCACGTCTTGTCTCGCCAGCCTCTGTCGCTGAGCTTCGGTCCGTTAGACCGTACCCCACCATTCCACGCGTACGCGCGCGCGTAGCATGTCGGCGAACAACATCGGACGAGAACGGGTCGTTTGATCGGCTCGCGACTGTATTCAAACGTCCGCGCACAATGTTGTATATTTCTTGCCTTTACCGTGAACATCTAACTGAAAGGGCAAAAACATGACGTTGACTTTAATCTGGTGGCACGCGACGCGCCATCGGCAACTGGTGAATCAAGAGTTGAGTTCCGAGGTAGTCGCGAATGGTTTCAAGCGTGTTCTGGTGGGCCCGGCCATTTATATCGCGGCGATCATTCTATCGTTTGCCAGCGTGTGGCCCGGTCTTGCCGCGTATGTGATTGCGCCAATTGTTTACATTTTACCCAGTCGAATAGATTGACTTTGGCGAGGCGTTAATGATCCATCGAAGAGGAGTCCTAACAAATAGCTCGTGAATGCGTGCGGGTGATCCTCATGTTCAATTAAGCGAGCGTCCGCGCTTGGCTGACTTGCCAGAAGGACGCTTTGGCCGGCTTTTCCCGGAGCTCCCCGGTCAAAACGCAACTGGCGATGCGCTGCTAAAGTACGGAGCAGCGGATGGCGCGCTTGAATACCGGAGTGATATTCACGAAGGGCTCGGAAAGGATAATCCGAGAATCCCGGCGGGCTGGCCTTTTTTTGGACAATTTGTTGCTCATGACATCACCCACGATCGATCGCCTTTGCAGGAATCGGAAAAGGTAGCTGTTCTACAGAATTTTCGAACGCCGCGGCTCGATCTCGAATGCGTTTATGGCGCCGGTCCAGTGGGACAGCCTTATTTATATGATGTCGGCGACCCTGATCAGTTCTTGATTGGTCACAGCGAGAGTTCAATTGGCGACTTGCCGCGCAATGAACAAGGTCTGGCGCTGGTCGGCGATGCGCGGAACGATACTCATCTTTTTATTTCGCAGCTGCATCTGGCGTTCTTGCATTTCCATAATCGAGTTGTGGACACAATGCGCCGGCAGAAAGTCAATGCGTCGGAAGTTTTCGATCGGGCTGCGCGGATGGTTCGCTGGCACTATCAATGGATCGTGCTGCACGAATTCCTGCCCATTTCTGTTGGAGAGGAACTGGTTCGCGAATTAATCGAATCGGGATCGAAGGTTTGCCGTTTTACCGGAAAGGCATTCATCCCGGTAGAATTTTCTGACGGCGCTTACCGCTTCGGCCATGCGCAAATTCAGCAAAGTTATAATGTTAATTCGAATTTGCGGGATATTCCGATCTTTCCCGATTTGGTCGGCATTTGTCCGGTGACTTCCGAAAGAAGGGTCGATTGGAAACTGTTCTTTGACTTTGATGGCGAGCGGCCACCACAGCCTAGCCGAAGGATTAGTCCGCAACTTGTGTCCGCATTAATGAGATTGCCGAGAGCGCTGGTCGGGGAAACGCCAAGACCGGAATTCAGGTCTCTGGCGTCGCGAGATCTTTATCGCGGACATTCCGTTTCGCTACCTTCCGGGGAAGCGCTTGCTCGCGCACTGAATCTCCAGCCATGCAATGCCACTGAGCTGAAAACGGCTGATGCCAGGTGGTCCGAAACACCGCTCTGGTTATACGTGTTGGCGGAAGCTGAGGCCCAGGAACGCGGCGAACGTCTCGGCGAAGTAGGCGGCAGAATTGTCGCCGAAGTGATTTTCGAACTGTTGCGTCACGACCCAACGTCGTTCCTGAACGAACCAAATTGGCAACCAGATCTTGCGAATGCCAACGGCAAGTTTGGAATCGCCGATTTACTCAAGTTCGCCGCAGTCGCTTAGGTAAGCTGCACGAGGACGTTACTTTCGTGTAACCGGTCACAAAAAAGTGCCTTCTTGCACGAATTTTTTTCTACGACCTATTGTGCGGCAAACGGCATCTTATGAAAATTCCAGTTCTCGGCACAGCCAGACTACGGTACTCATATTCTTCTCCTGCTGTTGCTCTCACTCGCGCCGTTGTTCATCACCAGCACCATTCGAAAGCGCGCCTTCCCGGCCATCATCTTCGCGTAGGCTGCTGGGGCTTCCTGGAGTGGGACGGTCTCAATCATCGCGGACACACTGGTTAGCGCACTGAAACGAAGCGTGGCATCACCGGTTGCCGGGTTTCCCGTTAGCGAGCCTGCTACCTTGCGCTCCCCAAATATGAGATCCTGGCTCGTGATCTCGATCGGCTCGGGTCCAACCCCCACGTCAATGGAAACGCCGGTGGGACGCAAGCCCTTGAAGGTCGCAGCAACGGTTTTACCTCCGGAAGCGGTTATCAAAATGGCCTTCGCGCCGCCGAGTGCTTGGAGAGCTGCTGCGGGATCGGTAGCGGCGCTGTCGATATAGTGGTGCGCACCGAGCTTCTTGGCCAGTTCCGCCGTGCCGGTGCCACGAGCAATCGCCGCCACTTCGAATCCCATGTGCCGAGCGTATTGCACACCTAGATGGCCAAGGCCGCCGATGCCAAGCACAGCCACAAGATCACCTGCTTTCGCCGGCGCGTTTCGCAGTGCATTGAACGTCGTAAGCCCCGCGCATAGCAGCGGCGCCGCACCGGCCGATGTGAGGTCGTCAGGGATCGACATGAGCCCGCTCGCCTTTGCGATCATCATTTCGGCATATCCTCCATCCGAATGAATGCCCGTGAATTCCTGGTTGCGGCAGTTCACTAGATCGCCATTTCGACAGAACTCGCAATAACCGCAAGACCCTCCGAGGAAGCCGACACCCACACGCTGACCAACCGCCCAGCCCTGGACTCCGGAGCCAAGGGCATCGATTCGCCCGACCACTTCATGCCCTGGCACGCGAGGCCAGCTAATTGGAAAGAAGCCTTCCACCGTGCCAGAATCTGAGTGGCAGACTCCGCACGCCTCGACGCGAACGCGTACTTGACCGGGTCCAGGATCGACCAACGGTTTCATTACGGCTGCGAATTCTCCCGGTTTCGTTACTTGGATTGCTCCATACATTGCGCTCATATCGCCTCCTTTATCATTCAGCCTTTCTTGTATCTCCTAGCAGGAGAAGGGGCGGCCCTTTCAAAGAGCTAAATCGTCGAGATCGCCCTGGGCACCATCGCGGGCTACACCCCGTCAGACTCATATGATTCTCCCTCCACTTGGCGTTCGCATATCGCCTGAAGGTTGGACCTCTTGTCGTGTTACAGTCTTGTTAAGACCGCCCGAGTTATTCACATCAGACGTCGAGTACTGAGCTTTTCGTCGGATATTGTTCGCCGACGTGCTACACGCGCGCGTACGCGTGGAATGGCTCGAGCACCAAAGAATGCATAAAATCGATGACGTATGGAGGAGACGTTGTTTTCGCCACGTGAATTCCTTCTCGCCACACGGGACGCTGGATATCGTGGCCTAGCGGCGGCAATTGCAGAACTAATCTATAATTCGATCCAAGCCGGATCGAAGCGAATCGCTGTCTTGATTAAGATTTCAGATCCAGGTGAGAGATCTCCGACAATCACTGTTTCAGACGATGGCAACGGGATGAGCAGGCACACTCTGGGTGCGGCCCTGCGCTTCGGCACCGCCACTGGACGCGACAAAACAGTGATCAGGGCGGTTGGCTTCATCGATTGGTTAGGCGGCAAATATAATAGATGTAATTCAACCTCCTCCTCGTTTCGTGGACATCGAATTTGACGTCCGACTCTTTCCGCCAGGCACAGGCGCTGCGATGGCTTCTTTC
>Ga0306921_10006702_pt1 | contig 12030 bp, 10 predicted proteins | sample sta12Cox44000080_FD_203760 | JGI IMG/M metagenome (GOLD analysis project Ga0306921, IMG submission 203760) | Lab enrichment of tropical soil microbial communities from Luquillo Experimental Forest, Puerto Rico - statoxic.12C.oxic.44.000.080 (v2)... | ecosystem: Environmental > Terrestrial >... | reverse complement strand
CCGATGATGACGCCGAGCAAGGTCAGCGAGAAGCCGACGCGGAGGCCGGTGAAGATCTCCGGGATGACCGCCGGCGCCAGCATTGTCACCGTCGTCTGCAGCGGGCTCAAATGCAACGCCCGTGCGGTCTTGAGGTGAACTGGATCGATATTGCGCACGGCGCTCATGGTGAAGAGGATCACGGGGATGATGCCGTGCATGATGCCGAAGGCGATCTTGGCGGAAATGCCAAGACCGAAGATGAGAAGCACGAGGGGATAAAGCGTCACTTTGGGTAACGTATAGAGCGCGGTGAGGATGGGCTCGGCGACCTCGCCGGAGAAGCGGTGGAATCCGAGCGCCAGCCCGGCGGCGACACCGGCGAGGGAGCCGATCGCGAGCGACACCAAAAAGGCCACGGTGGTCGCGTCGAGGTGGCGCCAAAACGATGTCGAGCGGAGCAAGGCGCCGGCATTGGCAAAGGTGGCGACGGGCGGCGTGAGCGCAACGTCGCCGACCGCCTCGTAAAGCCCTTGCCAAACCAGCAGAATGATGATGATGAGCGCGCCCGTATCGCCGATATGGCGGATCGCCGTATCGCGTTCGACCGCGCTGACGCTCATGCTCGCCGCCGCTTTCGCATCAGCCGTTGCTCGCCAAGATGGAGCGCCGCGTTGAGCGTGATCGCGAGGACGACGACGAACAACATCAGCGCGTACATGGTCTGGTTGTCGAAGCTGTCGTAAGCGTAGGCGATGGCGTGGCCGAGACCGCTTCCCGAGAGGATGAACTCGCCGGCGATCACGCCGATGAAAGCGTAAGCGAGGGCGAGCTTGAATCCGGCGAAGAGATGCGGCACCGCCGCCGGCATAGTGATGCGCGCGATCTCTTCGAGGCGTCCCATCCGATGCACGCGCGCAAGTTTTCGCATCACCCGCGGCACGCGGTCGAGGCCGTTCAGCGTCGCGATGACCATCGCGGCGGTGCCGAAGACGAAGCCGATGGCGACGAGCGGCCAGCGATTGAGGCCGAAGATGGCGATGAGGAGTGGATAGAACACGAAGAACGGCACCGCGTAATAAGACGCGAGCAGCGGATCGGCGAGGCGCCGGAGCCGCGGCAGCGCGTGGATCGCGAGGCCGCTCGCCAATCCCACGCCCACCGAGAGCATGAAGGCGAGTGCCACGTTGACGAAGGTCTGCGCCATGGGCGCATTGAGCGCGCCCTCCCACAGCAGGCGCCATAAATGTTCCGCCATCTCGCTCGGCGGGATCATTGTGAGTGGGTTGATGGCGCCGAGACGCGTCAGCAGCTCGAGAACGGCAAAAAAGCCGATGATGACGGCGAGCTGCACGCGAGCGATGCGGCTCATGGGCGTGGATTCCCCGCATCGTCCCGTCCCAGCGCCTTCATCGATTCTATGCGCAGCTTCGACCAGACATGGGCGGTAAGCCGGCCAAAGGCCTCATCCTCGACGATGCGCGAGTTGCGCTGCGCCGGCCAGCCAGTTTCCACCACATCGATGATGCGGCCGGGGCGCGCCGACATGACCGCAATGCGGTCGGCCAACATCACCGCCTCATCGATGGCGTGCGTGATGAGCAGCACGGTCGCGCCGCTTTCCCGCCAAAGCCGCAGCAGCTCGTCGCCCATCAGCAAGCGCGTCTGCTGGTCGAGTGCGCCGAAGGGTTCGTCGAGCAGGATCAAGCGAGGCTCAAGGACCAAGGTGCGCGCGATGCAAACGCGCTGCCGCATACCACCGGAGAGCTGCGCCGGGTACGACCTCGCGAACCCACTCAGTCCCATGAAAGTGATGGCACGGTCGACGCGGGCGCGAATCTCGGCGGCGGCGACGCCGGCCCGGCGGAGGCCGAAAGCGATGTTGTCCCACACCGTGAGCCACGGCAGGCTCGCATCCTCCTGGAAGACGACACCGACGCCCGGCGGCACGCGGCCGGCGAGAGCTTTTCCCTCAAAGCTGATCGAGCCATCCGTCGGACTCGTTAATCCCGCTAGCAGCTCAAGCAGCGTGGTCTTGCCACAGCCGGAGGGGCCGACAACGGTGATGAATTCGCCTCGCGCGAGATCGAGATCGATGGGTCCGAGCGCGTGCACGGCCGTGGCCTGCGGCGTCTCGAACAGTTTCGTGACGCCGCTCAGTCGCGCATGCGGCTGCGGCATCGCCTGAATCGCTATTGCGCCGTCGCGTGCAGGTCCCGCGGCAGGAAGCTCGTATCGACGACCTTCGGCCAATCCATCGGCTCCTTGAGCTTGCCGACGATCTGCAAGCCTTCGACCATCCGATCCATCGCCTTGTAGTCGAAGCCGCCCTCGCTCCAGTAATGGATGTCGAGGAAGTGGTGGAACACCTCGCGCGTCGCGGTGATATCGGCGGCTTCGTCGGGATGCGCGATGATGAATTTCACCCCCTCGCGGCGGCCTTCGATGAGGGCGCGCACCTTGTCGGCATGCTCCTTGGCGTAATCAGTGGTGACGATGCCCACGGTTTGCGTCATCTGCGGCGACAGCACGTCCTTGGTCCAGAACACCGGCTTCACCTTGGACTTTTCCTGCGACCAGACGGGCTCGCCGGTCATGCCGGCATCGATGGCGCCGCTCAGCACCGCGGTGAGGTTGGCGCCGATGCCACCCGCCGGCACGAGTGTCACTTTGCTGGCGTCGATGCCTTGCGCCTTCATCGCCATCAGGATCAGCATGTTGGTGACCGAGCCCGGCGAGGTGTAGCCGATCTTCTTGCCCTCAAAGTCCTTGATCGACGTCATCGGCGAGTCCGGCTTGGCGATCCAGAGGATGTCGGCGACGCTTTCGGCGCCGGCGCAGACGATCTTCAGCGGCTGTCCCGCCCTGATCGCCTCGATGGCGGCCGGGAGCGCCACCTCGCCGAAGGGGAGGTCGCCCGCCAGCGTGTTGCGCACCGAGGTGCCACCGCCCGTCGAGGTGAGAACGCCGGTGACGTCGACGCCGCGCGCTTTGAAGAAGCCCTTCTCCATCGCCACCGCATAAGGCGCGCCATAGAACGCCGCGCCCCAATGGGTGACGGTGATCGTCTCCGCGCGTGCCACCGCGACCGGCCCCAAGGCGATGAGCCCAGCCAGAGTGAGGGCGCGCTTTAACCACCGGCGAGTAGCCATGACCGCCTCCTCCCTTGAGCGAGGTACCGTCTTCGTCTCTTGTTGGCTTGAGCTTATCAGGCGGGGGCCGCCGAAACCATTGTCGTCGCCGCGGATTCCCTGGCTTAATAGCCAAAAGAGCCGAGGGAGGAGCCAAGATGGCGCGGATGATCGTATTTGTTTTGAGCGCGATGGCGAGCGTGCTGCTGGCCGCACCGGCCGCGATGGCGGAGAAAACCATCAAGATCGGCGCGCTGCTGCCGCTCTCGGGTCCCGGCGCCTATTTCGGCGCGCAAGACAAGCAGGGCATCGAGCTTGCGCTCGAGCGTATCAACGCCACCGGCGTCAACGGCACAAAGTTCGAAGTCCAATACGAGGACTCCTCGTGCCAGCCGCTGCCCGCGACGCAGGCGGCAAAGCGCCTCATCGAGGAAGCGAAACCCGACATCATCATCGGCGAAGAGTGCTCGGACGCGACCTTGGCGGTGATGCCACTCGTGGCGCAAGCGCATGTGCCGCTGCTCAATGCCGGCTCGTCCTCGATCAAGGTCACCGATCCCGGCAATCCCTGGACATTCCGCATCATGCCCAACGAGGTGATGCAAGGCGAAGACCTCGCCAAGAACGCGGCCAACCAGCTCCATGCGAAGACGGCGGTCGTGCTCCACGAGAACACCAATGCCGGCATCGGCAATGCCGACATCTTCGAGAAGACCTTCACAAAATTGGGCGGCGCCGTGCTAGCCAATATTGGCTTCGGCCGCGACGTCAACGACTTCACCGCCATCGCCACGCGCATCGCCGGCCTCGGCGCGGTGGACGTCATCCCCACCTATACGCTCGAGGGCCAAGGCCTCAAGATCACTCAGGCTCTGGCGCTGGCGGGCATTACCAAAGGGGGCGGCGGCAAGGCCATCCAGATCGCCACCATCTGGCTGCCGCAGAGCTTCGATCCCAAAGCAGGCAAAACCGCCGAGGGCTATATCCGCATCGTCCAGTTCGATCCCAACGATCAGCGCCCGGTCGTGCGCGACTTCGTTCGGACGTTCGAAGCGAAGTACCACGAGCAACCCACGCATCTGAACGCGCACGCCTGGGACCAGATTTTCCTCATCGCCGATGTGGTGAAGCGCGGCGGCCACGATGCGCAATCGATCCGCGACGTGCTTGCCGCCACCAAGGGCTTCGAAGGCGTCACCGGCACCGTCACCTTCGACGAGCACAATCAGAACGTCAGTATGGACACGGTCCATTACGTCGAGACTCAGCCCGATGCTTCATGGAAGGTGCTGACGTGGAAATGAGGCGCGGCTCGCCGCACTCTCGGTCGTGAAACGCCCCCTCACCTTCCCGCCGTGAAGACCCTGCCAATCGAGTCCTCCTCCGCCCTTCAGGGCGGAGGCGTAAGAGGAGGTGGGTCGCGCGACCACCACAACTGTGCCCGTGAATTCCGCGATTCCCCCACCTCACCCAACCTCTCCGCCCCCAGGGGCGGAGAGGAGCGTGTCGCGAGACGGCGATGCTGAGCTTTCTCCCGATCCTGCTGCAGCAGAGCATCAACGGCATCGTCCTCGGCAGCCTTTACGTGCTGGTGGCGCTGGGGCTCACGCTCATCTACGGCGTGCTGGTGCAGATCAATTTCGCGCATGCGGACATTGTCACCTTGGGCGCCTTCTCCGCCTATTTCTTCATGCATGCGCTGGGCGGTGGCTACGTCGCCAGCATTGCTGTGGGCCTCGTTGTCGGCGGCGCGCTTGGATGGCTTCTCAACGCGGCAATCTTTGCGCCGCTGCGCAACCGCGGCGACGAGCTTCGGCCACTCATCGCCACCATCGGCGTCTCGGTGCTGATCGAGAATCTGGCGCTCGCCTGGTTCGGTCCCGCGCCTTACGCCTTCGAGTCGCCCTATAGCAGCCGCGTCATTCGCTTCGCCGGCGGCTTCATCAGCGCACAAAGCCTGCTGGTGGTCGTCGTCGCCGGCGTCGCGATCGCCGCGCTCTACCTCTTCATGCACTTCACATTCCTGGGCAAGGCGCTGCGCGCGGTATCGCAGGATCGCGAGACCGCCGGCCTCATGGGAATCGATCCCAATCGCCTCATCATGCTCACCTTCGTCATCGCCTCGGCACTCGCCGGCATGGGCGGCGCCATGCTCGGCCCCATCCTCGTGCTGACGCCGTTTGCCGGGACATCGGTCATCGTCAAGGCCTTTGCCATCGTCATCATCGGCGGCTTCGGCAATATGGAAGGCACGATCATCGCCGGCCTTCTCGTCGGGCTCATCGAGAGCTTTACGACCCAGTTCCTCGATCCCGGCCTCATCGACATCGTCGTCTTCGGCCTGCTGCTTGCGACTTTGGCGGTGCGCCCAACCGGCCTCATTGCCGAACGACGAGAGGAGAATGTCTGACCTGCCTGCTGCCGTGGCGCCTCACGGGCCAGCGACGCGCAGGGTGCAGCGATGGGTCATGCCTATCGCCGCGCTCGTCATCGCCCTTCTGCCGCTCGTCTTTCAGGGCGCCTATGCGCACTCAATCCTCGTCGTCGCCGCCATCAATGTGCTGCTCGCCATCGGACTCGATGTCGTCGTCGGCTATGCGGGCCAGCTAAATCTCGGGCAATCGGCCTTCTTCGCCATTGGCGCTTACGTCTCGACCTTGCTGGTGACGCTCGCGGGCGCGAATTTCTGGGTGGCTTTTGTGGCCGCGACCCTCGGCGCCGCGCTTGCCGGCGCGGCACTGGCGCTCTTTGCGGTGCGGCTTCGCGGGCACTATCTCGCCATCGCCTCGATGGGCTTCGCCATCATCGTCTATCAGATCCTCATGAACTGGATCAGCCTCACCCAAGGGCCGCTCGGCATCTACGGCATTCCGCCGCCGCCCGCCTGGCACATTCCCAGCATCGGCCGCATCGATTTCAGCGACACCCGAAATTTCTTCTGGCTCGTCGCCGCTGTCGCACTCCTGGCACATTTTCTCCTCGGCAACCTCGTGCGTTCGCCCGCTGGCGAGGCGCTGATCGCGCTCCGGGAGGACGAGGTCTCGGCCGCGTCGCTCGGCGTCGACGGGCGGCGCTGGAAGGTGTTCGCCTTCGCTGTCGCCGCGACGGTTGCCGGCATGGCCGGCTGCTTCTACGCGAGCTTCGTCGGCACGCTCGTCCCGGACGCCTTCTTCGTCACGGAGTCCTTCAACATTCTCGCCATGGTGATCGTCGGCGGTGCCGGCACGCTCTTGGGACCCGCGGCCGGTGCCATCCTTTTGACCGTGCTGCCGGAGCTTTTGCGCGGCCTCGGCGACGCGCGGCTCGCCGTGTACGGCCTCGCGTTGACGCTCGTCGTGCTCTTCATGCCGGGCGGCATGGTGCAAGCGGCAGGGCTCTTTGTCGACCGCGTGCGAAGCCGGATGGCGCGCCGATGAGCGCGCCGCTCTTCCGCGCCCGAGGACTGAGGAAGCGCTTCGGCGGCGTTCTCGCCATCGACGATGTCTCGTTCACGATTCCCGCAGAAAGCGTCTTCGCCATCATCGGTCCCAACGGTGCCGGCAAATCGACACTGCTCAATCTCTTGAGCGGCATCTACCCGCCCGAGCGCGGCACGATGGAGTTTGCCGACACCGCTCTCGTCGGTCGCCCGGCGCACAGTCGCGTCCGGCTGGGGATGGCGCGCACCTTTCAAAAGATCCGCCTCTTCAAACAGCTTTCCGCGCTGGAGAACGTGCTCGCCGGCTTCCACACGCGCCACCGCGTGCCGTGGTGGCAGCACGTCCTGCCAGGCGCGGCGCTCTGGCGTGACCAGGCGCACTGCCATGTGGAAGCGCTCCGGCTTCTCGGCTTTGTCGGGCTCTCCGACCGGGTGATGGCGCGGGCTGGCGCGCTTGCCTATGGCGAGCAGCGCATGCTCGAAATCGCCCGCGCCTTGGCGACGGGTCCGCGGCTCCTCATGCTCGACGAACCGGCGGCCGGCCTCAACGCCGCTGAAGTCGAGCGGCTCATCGACCGCCTCGACGCGATCCGCCGCGCGGGCACCACGCTCGTCGTCGTCGAGCACAATATGGACCTCGTCATGACCATCGCCGACCGCGTCCTCGTCATCGACCATGGCCAATATCTGTTCGAGGGATCGCCGGCCGAGGTGCAACGCGATCCCGCGGTGATCTCGGCATATCTCGGCGCACCGCGCCCATGAGCACCCTTCTCGAAGCCGAAGGCTTGGAGCTCGCTTACGGCGCGGTGGTCGTTTGCCGCGACATCGGCTTTCGCGTGGCGGAGGGCGAGATTGTCACGCTCATCGGCGCTAACGGCGCGGGCAAGAGCACCATCTTGCGCACGATCGCCGGCGTGCTCGCACCGCTACGCGGACGGGTCCGCTTCGCCGGGGAGGACATCACGCGGCTTGCCTCATTCGAACGGCTGCGGCGCGGCATCGCGCTCGTTTCCGAAGGCCGCCGCGTCTTCCCTTATTTGAGCGTGCGCGAGAACCTCGAAATGGGCGGCTTCAAATATCGCGATGATGTCGCTCGCATCCGTCGGCTCATCGACCGGGCCTATGCCTGGTTTCCGCGGCTCGCCGAGCGCGCGGCGCAGCATGCCGGCACGCTCTCGGGCGGCGAGCAGCAGATGCTGGCGCTCGCCCGCGCCATGATGAGCGAACCCAAGCTCCTCTGCCTCGACGAACCCTCGCTCGGCTTGGCGCCGCTGCTGGTCCAGGAAATCTTTCGCACCGTTCGCGCCATCAACGCCGCGGGCACGAGCGTGCTGCTGGTGGAGCAGAACGCACGCTACGCGCTCGAGACAGCGAGCCGCGGCTATGTGCTGCAAACCGGTACCGTCATCGCCAGCGGCACCTGCGCCGCGCTCGGCGAAGACATGCGCGTCAAGGAGGCTTATCTCGGTCGCGGTGCACGCGGACAAGCGCGATAGCTCAGCGCCCGAGCACCGTGTCGACCATCGCCCGCGGATCGCGCGCGCGCCAGGCGCCGATATCCACGGTGTGGAAGAACTGGGCGAGATGGGCGTTGAACGCCGCGGGGTCCTCGAGATTGATGCCATGCCCGGCATTGGGCATCACCACCAACGCCGCGGTGCGAATGGCGCGCTTCATCAGCAAAGCGGGCTCGAGGCAGGGCCAATCCTCGTCGCCGGTCATCACCAGCGTTGGCACCGCGATGGTCTTGATCTTGTCGACGAGGTCGTAAAGCGAGGGACGCCGCTTCTGCACACCGCGCATAGTGCGCGCCGAGCCTTCGCTCGAATGCTCTGCCATCTGGTCGGCGAATTCGCGCCAGCCGCGGAGATCTTTGTTTTGCAGCTGCACGCGCGTCGGGCCCAGCGCATAAGCCTCGGACGCCTTGGCCATGCCGAGCTCGTCAAAGCGCTTCGCCGATGCTTCTGCCTCCTCGGCGAATTGCGTGCGCTTCTCGGGCGCTGCGCCGTAGCCGCAGCCGGCAATGACGAGCGAACGCGCCCGTGCCCCATGGGTGAAGCCGAAATGAAGCGTGGCGAAGCCGCCCATGGAAAGGCCGACCACATGCGCCTTGTCGACGCCGAGGCCGTCGAGGACGGCGCGGATATCGTCGCGCGCCCGGTCCTGCGAATAGCGCTCACCGTCCATCGGCACATCTGACGGCGGATATCCCCGCGCATTGTAGGTGATGCAGCGGTAGGAGCGGCTGAAATACCGTACCTGCGGCTCCCAGGAGCGGTGATCGCCGGCGAATTCATGGACGAAGATGATGGGAATGCCGGTCCCGGTCTCTTCGTAATAGAGCTTCACGCCGTCGTCGCTGGTGATATGCGGCATTGTCTCTCCTCCCGAACCCGTGACGAAGACGCGTGCCGGACTTCCACCATTTCGGTATTGTCCCCCGTCCACGCCTTTTTCTTGGACGCATCTTCGACCAGGACTGGTGATGAGGCAAGAACCGGAATCGCCGATCCGCATGGCACGCCTATCGTGACCGACGTTCTTGCCGTGCTCTCCGGCTCTCTGGTGGGTTTCTCGCTCGGTCTCATCGGCGGCGGCGGATCGATTCTCGCGGTGCCGCTCCTCCTCTATATCGTCGGCATCGGCGACCCGCATGTGGCGATCGGCACCAGCGCCCTCGCGGTGTCGGTGAATGCTTTCGTCAATCTGATGGGACATTGGCGAGCGGGCACCGTCAAATGGCCCTGTGCGACCGTCTTCGCCGCTTCCGGCATCGTCGGCGCCGCGCTCGGCTCGTCGCTCGGCAAGATCGTCGATGGCCGGAAGCTGCTCGCGCTCTTTGCCCTGGCGATGATCGCCGTCGGCATCGCCATGCTTCGGCCGCGAGCAGCGGGCGGCAATGCCGATGTGCGGATCACGCCACGCATTGCGCTGCAATTGATGGCGGTTGGGATCGTCGCCGGGGGGATTTCCGGCTTTTTCGGCATCGGCGGCGGCTTCCTCATCGTGCCCGGCATCATGCTGGGGAGCGGCATGCCGATTCTGAACGCCATCGGCTCCTCGCTGCTCTCGGTCGGCGTGTTCGGCCTCACCACGGCGGTGAACTACGCGTTCTCCGGCCTTGTCGCGTGGACGATCGCGGCGGAATTCATCATTGGCGGTGCTCTCGGTGGTTGGCTCGGCACCGTGTCGGCCCTCAAGATGGCGGCGAGTCGGCGCCTTCTGGCACGGATCTTTGCCGCGGTGATCTTCGTCGTCGCCCTCTACATGCTGGCGCGGACCGGCTTCGTGCTCGGGCCGACTTGATTCCGGCGCCGATCTTCCCACTATGTCCGTGGAACTTCCGAATTCGGAACGATCTCGCTCGTGAGCAGCCCCACCTCGCTCTTCCACCCGGCGGTCGCCGCCTGGTTCAACCGGACCTTCGCCGCCCCAACGCCGGCGCAGGCGGAAGCGTGGCCGGCCATCAAATCCGGCGAGCACGTGTTGATCGCGGCGCCTACGGGATCGGGCAAAACGTTGGCGGCGTTCCTTGCCGCCCTCGATTCGCTGGTGCGGCAAGGACTTGCGGGCGAGCTCGGCAATGAAACACAGATCGTCTACGTCTCGCCCCTGAAGGCGCTCTCCAACGACATTCAAAAGAACCTCGAGGCGCCGCTTGCCGGCATCAGCGAGGCGCTTCGCGCTCAGGGCCTGCCCGAGGTCGCGATTCGCACCTGGGTGCGCACCGGCGACACGCCCGCGGGCGAGCGCGAGCGCATGCGCCGCACGCCGCCGCATATCGTCGTCACCACGCCCGAATCGCTCTACATCCTGCTGGGATCCGAGTCGGGATGTGCCATGCTGGCGACGACGCGGACGGTGATCGTCGACGAAATCCACGCGGTGGCGCCCAATAAGCGCGGCGCCCACCTCGCGCTCTCGCTCGAGCGCCTTGCCGCATTGTCCCGCCACAAGCTGCTGCGCATCGGCCTTTCGGCGACGCAGAAGCCGATCGAGACCGTGGCCCGCTTCCTCGTCGGCGTCAATGCGGACGGCGGTTCGCCACTCTGCCGCATCATTGACAGCGGCCATCGTCGCGCACGCGATCTGGCGCTCGAGCTGCCGTCCTCGCCGCTCGAGGCGGTGATGTCGGGCGATGTCTGGAAGGAAATCTACGATCGGCTTGCCACGCTCATCGCCGAGCACCGCACCACGCTCGTCTTCGCCAACACGCGCCGCATGGTGGAGCGGGTGACGCGCGCCTTGTCGGAGCGCGTTGGCGCAGATCAGGTCACGGCCCATCACGGCAGCCTCGCCAAGGAGCTGCGTCTCGATGCGGAGCAGCGCCTGAAGCATGGCAAGCTCCGAGCGCTCGTCGCCACCGCCTCGCTTGAGCTCGGCATCGATATCGGCGAGATCGACCTCGTGTGCCAATTGGGCTCGCCGCGCTCGATCAGTGCCTTCCTCCAGCGCGTCGGCCGCTCGGGCCACGCCGTGGCGGGTACGCCCAAAGGCCGGCTCTTTCCCCTTTCCCGCGACGAGCTCGTCGAAGGCGCCGCGCTCGTCGACAGCGTCCGCCGCGGCGAGCTCGATACCATCGCCATTCCCGAGCGCCCGCTCGATGTTGTGGCGCAGCAAATTGTCGCCGAGGTGGCCGCGCGCGACTGGGCCGAGGACGAGCTTTATGCGCTCATGCGGCGCGCCTGGCCTTTCCGCGCCCTGCCGCGCGAGGACTTCTCGGCCGTGCTGACGATGCTGGCGGAGGGGTACACCAGCCGGCGTGGGCGGCGCGGCGCGCTTATCCACTACGACCGGGTCAATCATCGCCTCCGCGGCCGGCGCGGCGCGCGGCTCACCGCGCTCACCTCGGGCGGCACGATTCCCGACACGGCCGATTATCAGGTGCTGCTCGAACCCGAGAACCAGTTCATCGGCAGCGTCAACGAGGATTTCGCCGTCGAGAGCATGGCGGGCGACGTCTTCCAGCTCGGCAATGCCGCCTATCGCCTGCTGCGCACCGAACGCGGCGTGCTGCGCGTCGAGGACGCGAAAGGTGCCACGCCCACCATTCCGTTCTGGCTCGGCGAAGCCCCCGGTCGCAGCGACGAGCTATCCCGCGCGGTCTCGCGGCTTCGTACCGACGCTGGCAGCCGTCTCCGGCATGATCCGTCGGGCGACGGCGCGATGCGCTGGCTCGTCGACGACTTGCAGATGGGCGAGCCCGCGGCATGGCAGCTCGCGGAGTATTTGGCCTCGGCACAGGCCGCGCTCGGCGTGCTGCCGACGCAGGAAACGCTCGTCCTCGAGCGCTTCTTCGACGAGGCGGGCGGCATGCAGCTCGTCATCCATTCGCCCCATGGCAGCCGCATCAATCGCGCCTGGGGGCTGGCGCTGCGCAAGCGCTTCTGCCGCAAATTCAATTTCGAGCTGCAGGCGGCGGCGACCGAGGACAACATCGTGCTGTCGCTCACGACAGCGCACAGCTTCGATCTCGCCGACGTGCCGCGCTATCTCCAT
>Ga0306921_10006700_pt1 | contig 12031 bp, 16 predicted proteins | sample sta12Cox44000080_FD_203760 | JGI IMG/M metagenome (GOLD analysis project Ga0306921, IMG submission 203760) | Lab enrichment of tropical soil microbial communities from Luquillo Experimental Forest, Puerto Rico - statoxic.12C.oxic.44.000.080 (v2)... | ecosystem: Environmental > Terrestrial >... | reverse complement strand
AGCGCGGGTGCTTGTCGAGCCATGCCGTCACCTTGGCATGCTTGTGGGTGGCATAGTTGTCGAGCACGAGGTGGAGATCGAGTTTCGGCGGGGTGTGGCGGTCAATGGTTCGCAAGAAGCGCAGGAACTCCTGATGGCGGTGGCGCTTCATGCATTGCCCGATCACCGCCCCGGTGGCGACATCGAGGGCGGCGAACAGCGAGGTCGTACCATGGCGCTTATAATCATGGGTCATGGTGCCGGCGCGGCCCTTCTTCATCGGCAGCCCCGGCTGGGTGCGGTCGAGCGCCTGGACTTGGCTCTTCTCGTCGACGCTCAGCACCATCGCCTTGTCCGGCGGGCCCAAGTAGAGGCCGACGACATCCTGGACCTTCTCGACAAATCGCTTGTCATTCGACAGCTTGAAACCGCGCACAAGATGCGGCTTGAGCCCGTGTGCGTTCCAAATCCGCCGCACACTCGTCTGGCTGAGGCCGACGGTCTGGGCCATCGTCCGGGTGCTCCACTGGGTTGCCGCTGGGGGCTTCTCGTGCAGGGTTTTGTCCACCACTTGCGCAATCACTTCGGGTGCCAGCGGCGGCTTGCGCCCGGGACGGCTGGCGTCGCGCTTGAGCCCGGCGATCCCTTGCGCCACGTAGCGCTCCTGCCAGCGCCACACCGTCGGCTTGCTCTTGCCCACCTCCCGAGCGATCGACATCGTCCCAACATGGGCCGCCGACAGCAGTACGATGCGCGATCGCCAGACCAATTTCTGCGGCGTATTACGGTCCGCCAGCCAATCCTCCAGCTGCGCCCGATCCTCAGGAGACAGCCAGACGCATATCTCTGTGTTCATACGCCAATTATTGCACAACCCTACCCAAAGGGAATCTTCTGTTAGCCTCAGTACACTAGTGAGTAGGCGAGCTCCGGTTCCGGCCGATCGAGCGGCTGCAAGATTCCGATGCCTCCCACAAAGTTGTCGCTGTCCACTTTTTCGCAGGCCCACATCCCGTAGCCGCGCAGCGGCCAATGCCTCAGAGAACTAGCCATGATCCTCCAGACTTCGACGCGGGTATGCGGGCGGCCGTCAACAGGAAGCGCATCACTTCCGGGTTTGCCCGCAGGGCCGCATAGGCATCGAGGTCGTTGGCTTGAAAGGCGCGCAGCCGCAGCCGATCCGTGGTGAGTGTCGGGATCTCGAATGTCGACATCTTCTCCCCTCAACCAGGTCCCCGCCGTTAGCCCGCATATAAATGAGAAATCCAAAGAGGTTGAGGAGGAGACAAAAGCTAGCGAATACCCGCGCGTCTAAGAGGTTTACTACTCCCCCGCTAACGACCATGAGCCTGCCGAGGTGCACGTGGAAGTGCGGGTGCTACATAACAATAAAGAGTTGATAATGCTGATCACGGCCGATCCCGAGACGTGAAAGGGCGTACAGGTTCCGAGGATCTGACGAGGAGCCGCCATTCTGATGGCCCGGCGCTCCAAGAAACCCCGGCGATTCGCCGCGACTTGCTGTTGGGACACCTGGTGATAACTCTGGGCAGAGTTGTAATTTCACGCTCTCCGGTCAATTAGTAACAGTGCCTTGATGGGAAAATTTAGCTTGATGAATGACGAATAAAATCTCTAATTGCTCCGGTCGAACGCGACGAGCAGCGATCGAGGACTGCTGCGATGGAAGTGAAATGCCGGATAACCCAGCGATCTCTGCACATTCCTCATCCGTCTCGGCGACCGATCAGCAGAACCGAAGCGCGCAGGCAGCTGCCGAGCGCGTGTTGAACCGCCAGCCCGCGACCGCCGCGGTAACGGCCCCTTAAATACGCTCGGCGTTATCGTTGCGAGATCAGCCGCTCGTCGAAAAACCTGCGGGTCTCAATCAGGGCGTCGGCCAGGGCCGCTGGGTCCTGCCCGACATAATGGCCTGCAAAGAAGTGCGGCGGCAGGGGTGCATCAAAGCCGTGCCGAGCGCCGGGGTAGGTCTTCATCTCCAGCAAGTGCCCGTTCGTCTGGACCGAATTGCGCCAGCGGGCACAGCGTTCCGCCGGGGTCCAATCGTCGGCATCGCCGATCAGGATTAGGGTATCGGTTTCGAGCCACCGCCGGGCAGATCGCGGAGCTCGCAACCCGGGTAATACGCGACGGCCGCGGCAAAAGCAGACTCGCTCGGACGGCGAATGAGCCCGGAGAGCACCGCTTTCAGCACCGCCCAGCCGCCGTGTGAGAAGCCAATCACGCCGACCCGCTGCGCCCGCACTTCGGGCGCGGCACGCAAATAGGCGGAGCCATCGAAGGCGTCGCGCGCCTGCGCCTCCAGGGGCACAAGACGGCCCCGATTGCACACTTCCGTAAACCCGCGTGGACCGAAGCTGTCGATCAGCAGCGCCGCGTATCCCCATTCTGTGAGGCGTCGCGCCCACTGGCGATAATGCGGGCCGATACCGTCGCATCCGTGCAGTACGATGATAGCCCCCGCAGGCGTGGCTCCAATCGGAAGATAGAGCTCGGCCGGCGCCCCACTCAGCGGCGGCCCCACCTTGGCAGGATCAAAGACTTGCGCATCGGCCGCGCTCACCGCCGAACAGAGGAACATGAAGAAGACAAGGCTCGACGGCGGTTCATCGCCAGCAGGTTCGCCTCGCTTTTTGAGAGCCGCGGACGTTGGCACCGCATGATCTATATTCGGATGGATGCCGCATGTTTTCAATATAGCGAAGATTTATGTCACCAGACTGCATGTTCTTTATTCTCATTCGGAGTTCTTTAAGGGTGTCCTCGATCGTATAGCCTGCGGTGTCGAGAACTATCCGCGATCGGTTCCAAGGCTCATAGTCGCGCTCGACGACATCCTGCCAACGAGGTAGAGCCAGCCCCGGCACGTCCACCGAGCGTGTTTCAACTCTGCGGCGGTGTTCCGTCACGTCCGAGCATACGACTTCGATTTCAACAATCTCCGATGAGGTGGTCGCGGCCACCCGGCGCCACGCATCTCGCGTTACCGCGAGCGGGTTGACTGAATCGGTGACAACCATGCGGCCCATGCGCAAATTGCTCTCTGCCAACGCATAGGCAACGAGGTAACCCGCCGGACCCACGTTGTCGCCCACAAGAACCCCGGAGGATCGCAGCGCTTGCTCAATCGTGTCGATGCGCAAGTATGTCGCCGAGTGCTCTTCCGCGACAGCCCTAGCGAGAGTCGTCTTGCCTGTTCCCGGGAGCCCGCCGAACACGATCAGCGTCGATTTCGTCTCAGGCACGGTGCGTCCTCTAGACTCAACCTATCGTTACCGCATGGAAACGCGGGTGCTGAAGTCAAGAATTATGTAAAAGTCGGTAAGTGGCTGCGACCCATGGCGAAAAAGCAATTTTTGCGGTGCAAAGAAGCTTAAGTAGCTAGCCGTCACCAAAATGTCCATTTTTTTGGAAGTGTTGGGTCTTCACGCGCAGGCATAGCGAGGGGTGGTCGAATGTCGAGCAGGGCGTGGCACACGGTCTCTCGCCGAGCGGCGCTAGCGGGCTTCGCCATTACCGCCGCATACGGTCCTGTCGTTGCTGAACAAGTTTCCGACAGCACGTGGGGCGGAAATGGCGCAGGTCCTATCTTCTCGCCCTCAGGTCCAAACGCCGAGCTTTATGGAGCCGCAGAGGGGTTCCCGATTGCCGACCGCTCGCTTGCTCATCAACCCGGTGAACCCCATCAAGTAAAATATCGCGTCGGCGCATACAGCCACTTCGATGAAATCTACCCGACACATCGGATCGAGCGCGCGGCTGCCCCATGGATGTTCAAGCGCTCGCAAGCGGACATCCGCTATTATTTTCGGGGCAATCGATCGTCTGTGACAGAGTACCTATCGTGCAATCCTGTTACAGGCTTGTTGATCGGCAAGGACGACCAGATACTCTTCGAGCATTACCAGTACGGGCGGACCGATCGCGACCGGCTCATTTCGCAATCGATGGCGAAGTCGATCACCGCGATGCTGATCGGGATCGCTATTGGCGACGGCGCGATCAAATCCGTCGATGATGCGGCAGAGACGTATGTGCCGGGCTTTAAGGATACGGAATACGGCAAGACGCCGATCCGCGACCTGCTGCATATGTCCTCTGGCGTGGAATTCGGAGAAACCAAGGACGGTCAGCGCGACCTCGATCGTCTGTGGATCGACATGGTATGGGGCCTGGGGCCGACGAAGGGTACGATCAACAGCATCGTCCAATTCAACCGGCGCATCGCGCCGCCGGGCACGAAATACTTTTATGCAAGCATAGAAGCAGATGTGCTCGGCGTAGTCCTCCATTACGCCGTCAACCAATCGGCTTCCGACTATCTCCGGGAAAAGTTATGGGAGCCGATCGGCGCAGAAGCCGACGCCGCATGGGTGGTCGATGCGCAAGGCTTCGAAGTGGCGCATGGCTTCTTCAACGCCGTGCTCCGCGACTATGCGCGGCTCGGGCGCCTTCTCGCCCACGACGGCGTTTGGGAAAGCAGGCAAATCATTCCGGCGCAATATATAATCGAGGCGACGACGACGCGGCCGTCCGACGCCTATCTTGCGCCCGGCAAAGCCATGCCGACGTTCGGCTATGGCTATTTCCTGTGGCTGCTTCCGGGAGACCGACGCCAGTTCGCGCTCGTCGGCGCCAACGGCCAGCGCATCTGCGTCGATCCGACCTCGAAGCTGATCATGGTCCAGACGGCTGTCGAGAATACCGACGAGGTCTGGCATCTATGGTCGGCACTGGTCGAGCACTTCGGCCAAGGATAATGCTGTGTGGCGCGCCCAGCAACAGTGTCTGCGCATAGGTCAAAAGATTTTGCCGCGTTGGCTACACGCGTTTCCGCGATGACCGGGCAAGGCCCTGGGCGTCCAAGATCGACTGCACAAATGCAGTTTTGGCATTGCTGTAGGCGTTTCGATCATTCTGGTGCTTGCCGGCCAAATCCTCCTTCAAAGCGCAGTAAGCCTCCCGCGCCTTGGAATCGTGCCGCAACGCATCCCGAAATGCAATCAGTGCTCGAAGATTCGGGTGATGATGTTGGATGATCTGCAGGTGATGAGTGCGCGCTGTAGGGCTTGGTCGCAGGAACCAGAGACGATAGCTTTGATTGGGATCGTCGGGCCAAAACAGCCAGCCATCTTTTTCCAAAACAGGAATTGCAGTGCGAGAGGCCGCGAGGGATTGCACTGGTGCCAAAATATCGACAATCGGCTTAGACCTTAGCTCCGGCACGGATGTTGATCCGATGTGCTCAATCTCTCCGGCAAGCCACGGCTTCAGGATATTAGCTAAACGCATTTGCTGTTCGGCAAAGCGTGCCTTCCAACTCGGATCATAATCGGTCAGCTCTATGGATTGATCAGTCATGGTCCTCGCCTCTTTGCGCCCTTAATCTGCGCTCATGCAGGCATATGACAACACGAGTTCCAGTAGCAGAACTCAAGAATCTAGTACCAAGTAGAATTGGCTTTCCGCGAAAACCGGTTGAAGTCCCATCTTCTAGGCTCAATGGGCGTCGGCGATCACCGAAGGCAGAACGAGCCGTCCTTCTGGAACGAACTTCCCCCTCGCCATAAAAGCGGGATTTCCTGACCACGGGCTCATGACCTTCTCGGCCAAAGCCGATCGAAAACCGGCTCGCGGGTAATATCCGCGATGACCAAGCACGAAGAACAGTGTTTCGCCGCGTGCTTCCAACTCTCCCAAGGCATGATCCATCAAACGAGCGCCGATCTCGAGGCGTTGACGGTAGGGACGAACGGCAAGCGGAGTGAGCATCGCGGCGGCCAGTCGCTCTCCACTTTGTTGTTCGACCCAAACTCGGGAGAAGACAATGTGCCCTATGGCTCCACTCGAATCTTCGGCAAGCCACTCCCCTAAGATACAACCATCAGCCCGAAGTGCGTCGAGAAACGTAATGACATCCTCGGGTCTGAAGGCGTCATTTACGAGTTGTCGAGTTGAAGCGCGGTCGTTACGCTTGGCGATGCGGAATTCAACTTCCACTACAGCCCCTCTAATAGCCTGTCGGACTTACCCGCACTCGGCTGGGTACTCGGCGGCATTGCCCCTCTATTGCTGGCGAACACTCAACCACGGTCAGCCGGCCGAGAGAAGGCGTGCAGCCCGCCAAACCGCCGAACAACTGAAGGGCTGTCGGTGACAATAGGAGACCTATGCAAACGCCCAATCTTCTTGCGGATCGACATCATCGGACGACCGCGGTGGTTTGCGGCGACGCTGACGCGGGCGACGATCGCGCGCGCCGTTTCTATTCGAGCGTCCAACAACATGCTCCGTAACTTTTTGGCCCACTCGGATTGCTTGCGTCAGCACGAATTTCAAGCGGGTGATCGCGCTTACCAACATCGCGATTACAGCGGCGTCCAGATAGAGTGACATATCGCCAACCCCGACCATGGCGACCAATTCCGGAGCGCTCACCGCCCATCCGATCAAGCAAGCGATGACGATAAGTCCTACAACCGCCTTTAAGATCGTGAGTCGGCTTAGCGCTCGGGCTGGAGTTTCGATCAGCCAGACGCGCAAGGCCTCACCAAGAGTCGTATCAGGCGCCAACGCTATGACGGCAAGAGTCAATAGAAACAACTCTATCATTAGTAGCATAGCGGTCCCCGTTCGGAGCGAGGTAACATTGACCCATGAAATTACTATACGCGTCAACCGGTGAACAATGATCGAGCGGTGACGAATTCACAGCATAAGTTGGTACACCCTGGCCTGCCATTACCAAAAGTTCATAAATCAAGAATTATGAAACGCCTCAACCCGCCACTTTATTGCCTCGGTGGTATGGGGGCGACGGCCGACGACATTGGCGACAAGGCATTTACGGGGCTTCTCAGCCGCGCGGATTTCGGCCCAGCCTATCCCCGAGAGAGGGATTTTAATTCGTCAACCCCAAGGGTGCGCATGGTCGCCCTCGCGCTTCCAGCCCGGGTAGAGAAAGCGACTCGCGGGCAGCCCATGGGCAAATGCGCCCCGGAAGACCGCCTGACCCGCTCCGCCCTCCGTGACTTCGAGAGCAAGATCGAAATTCCGCGCCTCTCCCGGCTGCGTGATGCCGGGGTGAACTTCGCCTTTAGCGTCCTGAAGACCGAACCGAAACCGTTCCTCCAAGGGTGTGCCCGGTTGCACACCGTTCTGGATGAGACGGACATTGATCCGCCGCTTCGCTGATGGATCTGTCGCCATACCGGAAAATTAGTACAGCGCTGCAGGCGGCCAATACGCGAGTCAGGCGAGGAGGACGCGTGTAACGTCCGCACCTGTTTCGGTATCCAGCACGACAAAGGCTACGCCATCGGCAGCCCAACCCCGCAGTTGCTCGACTGAGACGTATCGCTAATTCGCAGCGTCATACAGGCGGCTCCGGTCATATCGCTTTATGAGGATCGGCCGCGACTCCTGGGCTGCTGACATCGGCACCTCCCCATTGCAGGCAAACATTCAATCACCGACCGGCCGCCGAGAGAAGGCCCGCATGAGCCACCTTTACCGGGTGCGTTTATCGCACCACGTGGACCCTGGCACTCTTCGCCGGATCGGGCCTCAATGATCCTTGACAAACGGTCGGGTAGCAACCACCGCCATTTCAACGTGCCGTAAGGCGCAACGGCGTTCGGGCCGGACGGGCTATGCGCGCCTACGTATCGTCAACCGGGTTGTGTCCCTGGGAGTGGTGTAGGAGCTGTGGGTAAGTAGCGCGCCGCAGCGACCGCCAAGAGTCTGGCGGCGGTGGGCTACTTACCCACAGCAGTGGTCATCGTGAATCTCCGGTAGGGTTTGGTTGGAACTTGTTCAACCGAACCGAGGATCCGACGATGACCGACGAGATGATGAGCCTTCGCACCCTGCTGGAGAAGAGCGCTGATGCCGATCTGCTGCGCGAGATGGTGGGATTTGCCGCACAGCGCCTGATGGAGTTGGAGGTCGAGAGCCTGACCGGCGCCGCACACGGCGAGCGCAGCGCCGACCGGATCAACCACCGCAACGGCTACCGTGATCGCGATTGGGAGACCCGAGCGGGCACCGTCGAGCTGCGCATCCCTAAGCTCCGGAAGGGGAGCTACTTCCCGGCGTTTCTCGAGCCACGCCGGATGGCCGAGAAGGCGCTCGCTGCAGTGATCCAAGAGGCCTATGTCCAGGGGGTTTCGACCCGTTCCGTCGACGAACTGGTCAAGGCCATGGGCATGACCGGGATTTCCAAGAGCCAGGTCAGTCGGCTGTGCAGCGAGATCGACGACAAGATCGGCGCCTTTCTCGACCGGCCGCTCGAAGGCGACTGGCCCTATCTGTGGCTCGATGCGACCTATGTGAAGGTCCGCCAGAACGGGCGCATCGTGTCGGTCGCGGTGATTGTCGCCGTCGCCGTCAACAGCGACGGCCGACGCGAGGTGCTGGGGATGGCGGTTGGCGCCTCCGAGGCCGAGACTTTCTGGACTGCGTTCCTGCGCACGCTCGCCCGGCGCGGCTTGCGCGGGGTGAAGCAGGTGATCTCGGACGCCCATGAAGGGCTCAAGGCGGCGGTTGCCAAGGTGCTGCACGCCTCCTGGCAGCGCTGCCGCGTGCACTTCATGCGCAATGTGCTGGCCCACGCCGGCAAGCAAGGGCGTCGCGTTGTCGCCCGCCTTCATCGCCACTGCATTTGCTCAGGAGGATGCCGAAACCGCTCGTAGCCAGTGGCGCCAGGTCGCCGATCAAATCAGACCCAAAGTCGCCAAACTGGCCGCCCTGATGGACGAGGCGGAAACCGACGTGCTCGCCTTTATGAGCTTCCCCAAAGACCACCGGCCGAAGATCCACTCGACCAATCCGCTGGAACGGCTGAACGGTGAGATCAAGCGTCGCACCGAGGTCGTCGGCATCTTCCCCAATGAGAACGCCATTACCCGCTTGGTCGGCGCCATTCTGCTCGAACAGAACGATGAATGGGCGGTCCAGCGGGCCCGCTACATGACACTGGAAACGATCGCTCCGTTGAGCGATGATCCCTTCGTCAAGCTGCCCGCTGCGGCAGCCTGACGAAACCGGCTAAACCCGCCGGAGAGCGCGAACCCGCCGCCGCTCTTACACCACCCCCTGGGGCACGATCGTCAACCGTAGTGCGCCCAATGCCCAATCTTGCCTGAAAAAGCAAGCGAAGCTATATCTGCGTTGGCCTCGTGACTGGTATTACCCGGTCGCGACGCGAATTAAAGCAGTGCTGTCGAGCTATCGCCGTTTGAGCGACCGGGAAGTGCTTGCCCACAGCTTCAGGGCTTCCGGTTGGAGTTCCATCTCGCCCCGAACGGGGAAGTGGATGAATTGTTCTTCCATCAGCCGAATGGAATCTTCGTCGCTCGGCGAGCGTAGGTTGCGGCGTCTCGCTGAGCCCCACGGCTGGGCGCCCTTGCCCCGATCCTTAGGACCGAACACCTCACTGTCGGGTCTTCGAGTAGCAGCTGCCAAGCACTGGTGTCGGTAGAAAATCGGCTTGATCGGCCCATTCATAGTCGACGGGTTGATAGCGCATGATTCTAAGCCCTAGTTTGAGTCACATCGTCCGGCCAAACCCAACGATTCTGGCCCGGCCCCGGCACCGGTGCTCTTGGAGCAGAGAGGACATCAAATGGAAGGCAAAGCCCACAAACCCGGTCGAAAATGAACCCTACCAGAAGTGGTTCTCGTGATTACATTCTATTCATGCCTCAGTTCATTGCCTGCCCGCCAGACACCAAGTCACCGACAGGGTCGTCCTGATGCGCTTGAGAACAGGACAGGACGTCCTTGAATATGAGATCCGTCAGGAGCAGGCGGCGACGATCGGCCGCCTTGCCCGGGAACTGCGCGATGCCCTCGATGCGCTGGACACCTTTAATAGGCAAGCGGGTAGCGGCAAGACGGCGGCCGATAGCCGCGACCCGCAACGAGCGCGTCTCGTCGATGCTGCCGCGTACGCCCTTTGGAATTTCGTCGTGCAACGGGAATGCAGCGGCTTTCGCGGGACGGAGTAGGTCCTCAAGGACTACGCCGTACCGGTGGAGGTGCGCGCGAAGATGGGAGCGATTCGACCTCGCGAGCCAGCTAGTTGAGGAATCTTTTCGATGGCATCACAATCTGTCGCCCGCAGCGAATCCATTGCGGCCTTCGTTCCCGACCTCGAACGTCTCATTACCGAAGCGATGGACGAGTGGAAGGTTCCGGGTCTCGCCTTTGCGGTAGTGCAAAACCGAGAGGTGCCGCTAGTCAGGGCCTATGGCTTTCGCGATGTCGAAGCCGGCTTGATGGTGACAACCGACACCCAGTTCCTGACCGGCTCGGTTACTAAGTCGTTCACCGCCACGGGCTTGGCCCCTTTTGATGGACGAGCGGCGCATGGATTGGAAGAAGCCGGTGCGGGATTACATCCCGGAATTCCGGCTGCATGACGCCGTCGCGACCGACCGCGTCACAGTGCGCGATTTGCTGTGCCATCATTCCGGGCTGCCGCGCCATGATTGGGTATGGGTGCCCGGCGATCTGTCACCCGCGCAAATGCTGGCGGCAATGCGTTATTTGGAGCCGAGCGACGACATTCGCAGCACCCACCAATACTCGAACCTCGGTTATCTCGTCGCAGGCATGGTGGCCGAACGCGTCAGCGGTCAGAGTTGGACCGAATTTACCCGCGCTCGGCTGATCGACAAATTGCACATGAATGTAACGTTCACGGCGGAGGATCTCGTCGCAGCCCCCGATGCCGCCATGCCCTACGAAATGGACGGGGACACCCGCCTGCGCACGAAACTTTGGCCGGTCCGCGCGACGGCCGCGGGCGGCATCAACACTTCGATTGCGAGCTTCGCGAACTGGCTTCGCCTGCACCTCGACAGGGGAGAGTTTGAGGGACAACGGCTCCTGTCACCGACTTTGATACGGGAACTTCAAACACCGCGCGTGCATGTCGCGGCGGCGGAATTTGCCGAGTACAGTGATGTGCATTATGGCCTCGGCTTTCGCTCACACCGGTATCGCGGCGAGCGCGTTGTGTGGCACTCGGGCGGCTGGTTCGGCTGGAGTACGCTGATGACGATGCTGACCGATCGTGGAGTCGGTGTTGCTGTGTTCACTAATCGTAATCCAAACCCGGTCACGGAAATTCTCGCCAATCATGTCTTCGACCCGCTGTGCGGCAAAGAGCCAATACCCTGGCTCGATCGTCTTCGTGAGCAGCGGCGCAAGGCGCTGGCGCAGCTCGAAATTGACCGAGAGGCTCCGAAAGCGACGCGGCGGCTAAACACCCGGCCCAGCCATGAGCTCGCGGACTATGCCGGTCATTACGAGCATCCCGGCTATGGCCGGATCACAATCACCCACGCCGAAGGCCAATTGAACTGGGCGTATCGCGGTATGTCGAGCCGCTCGCGCACCGGCACTACGATACGTTCGAGCTGCCCGAGGCGCCCGGCCGCCTGCTGCCCGATTGGCTCACCATCTCATTTTCCACCAACCGTGAAGGAGACATTGCGAGTCTGGCGGCTCCGTTCGAGCCGCTCGTCAAAGACATCGTCTTCACCCGCGCTCCAGCCGGCGATTGCACGAGCCCGGCCTTCCGTCAGCACTGCACCGGCACGTTCAGCTACGGAGGCACCACTGTTGTTGTCGGGCAGGACAAGGATGGACAGCTGACGCTGACAATTGGGAGCCAACCAACCTACAAACTGCGTCCCTAGTGCGCCAGGAAGCTGGCGTGATCCAGCCGGTAAAAGTCCGGCCCAGGTAAGGGGTAGCGCCCGCCTGGTAGCGAGTGTTGCGTCATGGAAGGCGACGACCATGGCGAAGCGTACACAGCAATCTCGTGGGGTGGGCTATTGAGCCGCGAAAGCAGTAATGTCGTAGAGGCCGAGGCTTTTAGTGTAGCCGAAGGCAACATGTGCGGCGCCGTCAGGCGAGGCGCTGACGCTCTACCGAGGTCGAAGACCCCATCACGCGAGAACGGATCACGTCGGAACCTGGGAGATCCCACCTCCGGCCAGCGACGGCACGCCGTCCTGGT
>Ga0306921_10006697_pt1 | contig 12032 bp, 12 predicted proteins | sample sta12Cox44000080_FD_203760 | JGI IMG/M metagenome (GOLD analysis project Ga0306921, IMG submission 203760) | Lab enrichment of tropical soil microbial communities from Luquillo Experimental Forest, Puerto Rico - statoxic.12C.oxic.44.000.080 (v2)... | ecosystem: Environmental > Terrestrial >... | reverse complement strand
GTTGGCGGGCAGCCAATTGCCACCATGCGACATCCTCTGTGAAGTCATCAAGCTTGACGGCTCGGCACCTGCGGCGACGATTGTCGGACGGTCATTGCGCGCCGCACCACGGTTTGCCGCGCTCGTAAACGGCGTTGCCGATCACGCCATGGATTTTGACCTCACCTACATGGCTGGCCAATCGGTCGCCGCAGTCATCCCCGCCATTCTGCCCGTGGCTGAAACTACCAGCGCGACGCAGAGTGAGATGCTGGCGGCCTTCATCGTGGCCGCCGAGGTCGCTGGGCGCATCTACCGCGCCGGGGCCAAAGCGTGGAGAGGTACAGCCTGGCACTCGACCGGCGTCGTCGGTTCGACCGCGGCCGCGCTGGCCAGCGCTCGGCTTATGAAAATTTCGGCGGGCAAGATTTCCAATGTTGTCGGCATTACGGCGTCGATGGCAAGCGGCGTAACCGCCAATTTCGGCACAATGACGAAGCCGCTGCATTCTGGGCACGCTGCACAAAACGGCGTACTCGCGGCGATGCTCGGGGCCCGCGGCTTTACCGCGAACCGTGCCGCACTCGAAAGCGGCACCGGCTATTTCGAGTGCTTCCTGCACGGCTTCGACTGGTCGACTACCGCGTTCGACGACCTCGGCAAGACATTCGACCTCGAGCAGATCGGCTACAGCATTAAGCCCTATCCGAGCGGTGGCCTCGGCCACACCGCCATCGATGCCGCCCTCGAACTGCGCGAGATGGTCAAGCTCGACGACATTGCCCACGTCGAGGTCGCCATCACCAAGTATGCGGCGCACCGCTACACCGACAAATATCCGCAATCGGCGGAAAATGCGAAGTTCAGTGGCCCATATCTTGCCGCCTATACGTTCGTCCATGGCGCGCCGATGCTCGCCGCGTTCCACGAGGATGCGCTGCACGACGAGGCGGTGCGCGCGTTCGCGCAGAAGGTGTCGCTGGCGATCTATCAGCAATATGCCGACCTCCTGGAGGACTCGCCTGCCAAGGTGACGGTCACACTCAACGACGGGCGCAAGATCGAGCGAGCGAAATACTATGCGACCGGATCACGGCAGGTGCCCATGTCGGCGCAGCGGATCAAGGCAAAGTTCGACGTCTGCGCGGTAGAGGCCGTCGACAAGACAACGGCCGAGAAGATTTATACGACGCTGAGCACTTTAGGCGAGCAGCCTTCGCTCACCGATTTTTGGCCGCTGCTGCGGAAAGCATAACGCGTCTATCGAAGGTCGGCAGTAGCTCGCCGAGGTGTTTGGGGTGCCCACGAGACCATAGGTGGTCCAGCCCGTTGGTGGTCCGTGGTCTTCTATGAACCCTTGAGCGTCATCGGCGCCCGTCTGCCATTGCGTCACATTTGTTCACCGTGGGCGCGCGCTACCCTCGTACATATACGTCATCGGTTTCGGGCCGAACATATAGCCGGTTTTCAACCGCTCGAACTCGAACCCCGCGCCGCCAATGAGGGGCTCGATTGCTCGATTGAGATGACATCCGCCGCCCATCCGCTTCCACAGCGGCGTAAGGTGGTCCTGCCACCACCGCACTTTCGCATCGGGCGAGCGGCCGTGCTCGACGAACAACAAACGTCCTCCGGGTCTGAGCACACGCCGCATTTCGCAAAGGGCACGAGATGCGTCGGGAATACTGCACAAGGTCCAGGTGGTGATGACCGTATCAACGCTTGCACGATCCAGGGGAATGCTTTCAGCCGTTCCTTCGATGAAATGAACTAACAAAGAGCCCTGCCGCCGAGCCGATCTCGCCATGGCAAGCAGTTTTTTTGACGGATCGACACCGATCACGCTCGCGACCTTCGCCGGGTAGAATGGAAGATTCAGCCCCGAGCCGATGCCTACTTCGAGCACGCGGCCTTCGGCTGCGCGTACAACCCGTCCACGATACGCGGCAAGATTTTTCTGCCGCATCGCCATATTGATGACATGCGGCAACACGCGGTTCTGGTAGAAACCCATGGCAGCACTCCGCTATTGCTTCGTCATACGCCTAACGTGGCTCCCAGCACATAGCGGCAATCGATGCTCATCAATGTGACATACAGGTCCCCGCGGAGGCCGCAACTGGACTGGCAAGCATTGTTGCCTCTGTTATGATCCCCAGCCCGACGAATACTTCTTGATGCCCCTCGAGGAGATTTCACCATGTCCTACACGCTTGATCGATTCGCAGCGGATTGCCGCGCAGCGCTACTCAAAGACCCTGGGCCTGCCGGCCGAGAGCTTGTCCGCCAGTACACCGCTACAGCTTGTGCCGATCCGGACTTTGTCGCCGAGCACCTTGGTCCGAAACTGCAAGCAGAGCGGAAAATTCTCTACGAAGACCCCGATCTACATTTTTGCATCCTGGCCCATTCTTACAAAGGCGCAAAAACTAGCGCGCCGCATGATCATGGACCTAGCTGGGCGATCTATGGTCAGGCCGTTGGCGTAACCGAAATGACCGACTGGAAATTGTTAGAAAAGCCGGCCAATGGCCAACCCGGCAAGGTCGCAAAAATGCGAACATATACGTTGACGCCGGGCACGGCTTATCTCTACGGCGAAGGTGCCTTGCACTCTCCGCGACGCGAGGCTGACACTCGACTGATCCGCATCGAAGGCATGGATCTCACAAAGATCACGCGCGACAAGTTTGAGATCGCGGCCTAGGCCCACCGCGATCGCTCAATCAATGCGCTAAGCTGGCGCGAAGCGCGCAGTTCTCGATATAATTTTTCCTTGTTATCATGGAGCTGATTATTATAAGAAGGCTTGTTGTTGTTCAAACATTCATGAGGTCTTTGCATGGCTAGAGGTAAGCGTCGCGAGTGGACAGCGGATAATGTTCGGACGTTAAAGACCCTTGCGCGAAAGAAAACTCCCGCTTCCGTCATTGCCCGCAGTTTAAAGAGGACTGAGGGCGCGACTCGTCAAAAAGCCTTTAGCTTGGGTCTGTCACTCGACTCACGCGGCTAATATTGGTGTCAGCGATAAGCCGGAGACCCCCGCCTTGTGCGGGGTTTTCTTTGTTTAGGGCGGCGATTTTTGTAGATCAGCCATGTGCGAACCTCCCTTTAAACGAAAATATTGACCCAAAACGGCACAAACAAACAACAATGAGGAGTTCCTCTGGTACAAATAAAGAACAAACAAATAAACAAATAAGACAAGCCAACCGCCTGCCTAGAACTGGTCACAATTGGCTATTTTCCTCTATTTGTTTTGGAGATTGATCCACGTCTCCGAAGCAAAAAATGGGGAGTGGTAATTATGAGTAATCTAAAGCCTCGGGGTTTAACGCGTAGTCAGCCGGTCGACTCAAATATTCGAGATTTGCCACCGCAGCAAAACGGTGAATTTGGTCGACCGGACGATAAGGGCACACAAGCATCCTCCTTGATACATCGAATTACCCTTGAGTCGACGCTCGAGATTGATCGGTTGATTGACGATCTGAATAAGCTGCGCCGAAGATTGGAGGACGAGGGTAATCGCGTTCAACGCGACCTTGCCGAGCATTCGGCTTTCAGCCAATCGGTTATTCAACTGACAACAATAGTCTCAGACAGTATGGCGCATGTAAAAACGGATTCGAGCCCGCCGAGCGTTAGTCAAGTCCGGCACCGGTCAGATCGTGACCCTACTGATACGGGAACGCAGATCCCGGCTTTCCTTACCGCGTTGGAGCCGCAGTAAAGATCGGACTTGCTTGGCATGGGGTTTGGGCGCAGTGCCGCGCTGGTGCGGCATGCCGGGGAAACGCGAGTTGCTGCGACAGCAAATTTGGGAGGACACTACACGGGGGACAGCAAATGCGTGTCGAACTTCCGTTGATAAGCCGAGGCGATCTGCTTTTCGGAATAGCGATCACGGTCACCGCAGCATTGGTACTGATCGTAGCGGGACTGTTCTCCTAAGGCGGGCTGCTACTTTAGGCAAGGCTGGAGTTCTGTTGAATTTAGCGGCGATCGCGCAGTAGAACTTCCTTGGCCTCGTTGACGCGGGCCGCGAGATAGGTCGATCCCCCCTGGTCGGGGTGCAGTTTCTTCATTAGGGAGCGATGGGCTCGACTGATGTCGTCCGCGCTCGCGCCGGGCTCAACGCCAAGGATCTGATAGGCTTCCTCTTCAGTCATTTTACCGCTTGCCGCCGCCCGGGTTCGGCGCCCTGCTGCCGCGTCATCTTGCGCATGTTCGCGCCAGTCCGGGTGCTGGCGGTCAAGATAGGCTGCCAGTAGATCGCGGCTGTCGGCGTCGATCTCGTCGAGTAGGCCAAGGAGCGTAGCCAGATTGAGCGCATCAAGGGAGGCGCCTCGTAGCCGGCCGGCGACGATACGGCCGCGCATCGCCCCGGAATCGTGGTCCAGTTCCATTTCTAAATATGCGGTGCGCACCCGCGACACCTGGCCCGGACTTTTCTGCATGCGTCCGAGGATGCTCGCTGGCCAGAGCGTGATCCATCCGAGCCAGGCAAGCCCTAATGCCCCGACCGTAATCGCGGGACCGATCTCGCCGCGAAGCAACAGAAAAAACGCTACGATCAAAGCGCCGCCGCCGCCGAGGGCGCGCAGCAGGCGCGCGGCCTGCTTCGGGTCAGCCTTGGAGAAAGCCTGCGCGGCCCACAGGAGCAGGATGAGGACTACGACGCCGAGGAGAAGCGGCATGATTAGCTGAGCTGCTCAATCAACCTAACGGCGGTGGCGCTGCGGCGCTTAAGATCGGCGAGTGCCTTCATGCCGCCAGCCGCATAAGCGGCGGCCGCGCGCAACAACTCGCCCAGTTCATGGGCGGCGCCGGGCGTAAAGCGGCAGTAAGCGCCATGGGTAAGGCGTGCGATCTCCCGAAATGCCTGCTCGCAAACCGAATCGCCGCCCTCCTGGAACATAAGTGTCCTGACATTACGCAGACCGAGTTCGCCAGCGGCGGCGCACAGGTCGTCGAGCTTCTCCTCCGTCGCATCGCCGACGAATACTAGGGCCGCGACCTTAGCGCGCTCGGATTCACGGCGGGTATGAAGCAGCACTTTGCCGATCTGGGTATATCCCCCGCGGCAATCAATTCGAGACATCAGCGCGCCAAGTCGCTCCGGCTCGGCGATCCACGGAGACGCTCGGCACTCCGCCAAACCGCGATAATAGACAAGTTGAATATCGAGTCCGCCGACCGAGGCGGCTTCGCGAAACATGTCGGCTTGCAGCATGCACGCCTGGTCCCAGGTCGGCTGCCGGCTCATCGTGGCATCAAGGGCGAAAATCAGACGTCCGCGTGTGCCGACCTCTGTGACCGGACTAAACGCCTTGACACGGCCCAGAAACTCATCAATCTCCGCGCGCGAAGTCTTCGCCGGCGTGCGCTCAGACTTGTCGTTGATCATCGTAGGAGCCTCGCCGCAAGGTTTTGAGCCATGCCACAAAGGTGGCGTGGCAGGCGGATGCACGCAATAGCTCATTTAAAGTCTGGTTGCCTCGCCGCGCGCGTCGGCGACCGCATTCATCACCGCCGGCGAGGAGCCGATGGCTCAGGCTTAGCCGGCGCCCTGGGGATTGTGCCTGCAAGTTCCGTTTCTTGTGTCAAAAGGGATGTTTCTTGTGTCAAATGCAATTGCGCCTCGTTGGGACGCGCTACGACATACGAGACGATTAACTCTATGTGCGGCAATGAAGCGGCGCGGCTCGGACAGGGCTGGCAGTCGATGTCCGCAACGGGTATCCCTGTAACACCATCCCGAAAAGGAGAAGCGAATGGCGACGCGCCAAATGAAAATGCCGCGAAAGGACAGTGCGGAGCAAGAAGTCGAAGAGGTGCCATCGCAAGGCAAGCGGCCGGAGCGCGGTCGATTTTTGCTCCAAGTCGACAGGCAAACGAAAGGCTCCTACCCGACCTCGGAAGCCGCACAGGCGGCAGCTTTGCTCATCAAGAAGAAATATCCAATTGTGAAGGTGTCGATTTATGACAGCGTCGACAATTCAAATACGTTGGTCGAAACGGCGGCCGAGTCACCGTGATGACGTCCCGCAGTTAGCCCGGCTGCGCTCTTTCACGCTTGGAGGACACATTTCAGGATTAACGGTCGCGCAAGCGAGAGGCGGAGCCTGTTTTTCTAGAGGGGCGATCGCGTCTCCATCACACACCAATTTCACGTTTGGATTGCGCGCCAAACCCTTTCTGGGGTCAGCGGTAATTGGAGTCCGTTGACGCCAGCCTGCTCCAGCGCGTCGAGCACCGCATTAACAATCGCTGTTGGCGCACCAATCGCACCGGCCTCGCCACAGCCTTTGGCTCCCAAGGGATTGTGCGGACACGGTTCGCTCTCGTCAAACTCCGACACAATCTTTGGCATGTCGCTTGCCCGCGGCAGCGCGTAATCCATCAGTGAGCCGGACAGCAACTGGCCATCTTCGGCATCGTAGACACAGTGCTCGCGCAGAGCCTGTCCAAGCCCTTGCGCAATGCCACCTTGGATTTGCCCTTCGACAATCAGGGGGTTGATGACGGTTCCGACATCGTCGACGGCCCAATAGCCGGCCACGCGAATTTCGCCAGTATCACGATCGACCTCAACCTCGCAGGCGTGAGCACCGTTGCTCCAGGCAAAGCTGGGTGGATCGTAGACCGCGCTCTCGGCAAGTCCGAGTTCCAGTTCGGCGGGATAGCTGGTGGGTACGTGGGCAACGCGCGCGACGTCGGTCAATTTGACGCGGCGATCGGTGCCCGTAACAGAAAACTCTCCGCCCGCAAAGCTGATGTCATCCGCCGACGCTTCAAGAAGGTGCGCCGCAATGCGTTTACCTTTTTCGATCAACTTCACGGTGGCGCGATCAAGGGCAGAGCCACCAACCGCAATCGAGCGCGACCCGAAAGTGCCTGATCCGAATGGTACCTGGTCGGTGTCGCCTTCGATGATCTGAACGTCGGACATCCGCACCCCGAGACGAGAGGCGATAATCTGCGCAAAAGTCGTGGCGTGGCCTTGACCATGGTTGTGCGTGCCCAACAAGGCCTGGACGCTGCCGTCCGGTTGCATGCGAATTGTAGCTGCCTCGAAGAAGCCGACTCGCGCTCCCAATGCCGTGGCGAAGCGCGAAGGTGCGACACCAGAGGATTCGACGTAGCAGGCGACGCCAAAGCCGCGCAGTTTTCTTCCATTCGCCGGGCGTCGTTGCCGCTTGGCGAAGCCGTCATAGTCGGCGATTTGCAGCAGACGATCGAAGACTTTCGGGAAATTCCCACAGTCGTAGGTCGGCCCGATCGGTGTCTTGTAGGGCATGGCGTCTGCAGCGATCAGATTGTGCTTTCGGATTTCTGCGCGATCGAGCCCGAGCTGCCGCGCCGCTTCGTCGGCGAGCCGCTCTAGGACGTAACAAGCCTCGGGGCGGCCGGCCCCGCGATAGGCATCCGTGGGCAGCGCGTTGGTGAAGACGCCGACCGATTGCACGGCGATGGCGGGCGTCCGATAGACGCCAGCGAGGAGCGCAGTATAGATCGCACTCGGAATGCCGGCGCCAAATGTCGACACGTAGGCTCCAAGATTGGCAACTGTATCGACACGCAGGGCAAGGAAACGGCCTTTGCTATCGAGCGCCAATTCAGTCTGGTGATCGCGGCCCTGGTTGTCGGAGACAAAGCATTCACTTCGTGTCCCGATCCATTTGACTGGACGCCGCAAGCGCAGCGCTGCCCAGGCGACGATCGTTTCCTCGGGGTAGTGCTTGCCCTTGTAACCAAAACCACCGCCGACGTCGGGCGCGATCAGCCGGATTGCGGTCTGCGGCAAGTTTAGCTGCTCGGCGACGACCCGCCGGATATGGTGGGGTACCTGCGTTGCACAGTAGAGAGTGACTTTACCATTGGCACTCCCATCCGCCAGCACTGCCCGCGGCTCGATCGCGGCTCCGATCAAGCGGTTGTTGACAAGGTCGAGCCGTACAATGTGGGCTGCACCGGCAAAGGCTTTGCGCACGACCGCTTCGTCACCGCGGGCGAAGCGAAAGCAGATGTTGCCCGGCGCAACAGCATGCAACTGGGGTGCTGTCTCCTGCATCGCTGCTGTTGCATCAACTACGGCCGGCAGCGTCTCGTACACGACCTCGACAAGGTCGGCGGCATCACGTGCCTGCGCCGCAGTTTCGGCGATCACGACGGCTACCGGCTCGCCGACGTGGCGGACGAACTCGCGCGCCAGTGCGAACCGTGGCGGCTCGGCCATCGGCTTCCCACCAACCGATGTTATCGCCCAAAGTGGCGCCATGGAGCCGACCTTGTCGGCTGCCATGTCAGCGCCGGCGAATACTGCGGCCACACCCGGTGCACCAGATGCAGCTTTGCAATCAATCCTATCGATCCGCGCATGCGCATGGGGAGAGCGAACCACGGCGCAGTGCAATTCGCCGGCGAGCGTCACATCGGCGACGAAGCATGCAACGCCGCGCAGAAATTTCTCGTCCTCGACGCGACGGACCGGCGCGCCGATGCCCTCACTCGGCGATGTCGGACGCTGTGCTATTGGTATTCCTCACGGAACAAATCGAGGCGTTCAAATGCGACTCTGTCAGAAACAACAAACAGATCTGCGTCGCCGTCTACCGCGGTGTGGCTCGTGAGACTCCAGTGTGGGATGGAGAACACGTCGTGCTGTGACCAATGGAACTCATGCTCGCCTACGGTTGAGCGGCCGCTTCCGGAGACCACCAGGCATATCGAGTTGCAGGTCAAGCGCTTTGGCCGTGTCGTCTCGTCTTTGCTAAGCCGCACCGCGTGGCAATCGAGCGCCGGCATCACCGCACCGCCGGTGGCGGGATTGGTGTAGCGCACCGTGCGCGCGCCGTCGCGGCCGGCCGGCAACGCCGCAAGCAGGCGGCGTGTCGCGGCGCCCGAATAATGATACTTGGGCGAATGGGCCGGAGCATGCTCGACGTCTGCTCCGACAAGACCGGACTCGGCCCAGATCTTTTCGTCGCCATCGTCGACCATCCAAAACTGATTGGCCTTCGTGTCCCCGGGCTCGAAGAAATTGGCGTCGAGGGTGCGGAGCAGCGGAATGTTTGCGGCATCAAACCAGATGATGCGATGATCGCTTTCGTTGATATGACCGTGCCAGCACATCGGCGGAGTCAATATCAAGTCGCCCTCGCGCATTTCGCAGCGCCGGCCGTTGACGATTGTCGCCGCCCCCTCGGCAAGGGTGGCGAAGCGTATGGCCGCGAATGTATGCCGATGCGGCCGGGCCCGATCGCCCGGATCAAGCACGGTGAAGGCGGCAATGAGGTTTGAAGTCGTGACCGTCTCCCCGGCGAAGGCCGGGTTCACCAGGATGAGAGCACGCCGTTCCACGTCGTCGATCGGCACTTCCGATACCGCGCGTGCGGTGAACGGCTCGATGTCTTTCCAGCGCCAGATCAGCGGTGGGTCCTTGGCCTGTGGCTTGACCGGGGTAAGGGTGCGAAAGCGATCCCAGAGCGGATGAAGGTTGGCAGCCTCGAGTTGGGCAACGAAATCGCTGTGCTGGCCCGTTGAAGTGGCCATCTTCCGCCTCCTTACGTCTTCGGCAGCTTCTGGTCGACATTGGTCTTATCGATCACATTGTGTTTGATGAAAACGCGCGGCTCGACTTTCTCCCCCTTCAAATAGGCCGCCAATACATCGACGCCGAGCCGGCCCCACAGCACGGGATTAAGCTCGACGGTCATGGCCAGCGTCCCATCCTTGACCGCGCGTAGCGCGGGCGGCACTCCGTTCATGCCAGTCACGATCGTTTTGTCGGTGCGCCCCGCGGCGATCACTGCCTGTATGGCGCCGAGGGCGACATCGTCGTTGGCCGCATAGATCGCCTTGAGGTCGGGATTGGCGGTCATGGCGTCTTCGGCTTGCTTCAAGCCGCGTTCGCGAGTGAGCGCTCCGTCCGAGCGGAAGGCTATCTGAATCTTGGGAAACTTAGACATCACTTCGGTGTAGCCCTCGGCCAAATTGCGGAAGGTTGGCACCCCGCTTGGGCCGAGCAACATCGCAATCTTGCCCTCGTCGCCGATCGCCTTGGCGGTCCACTCGGCGATGTCGCGGCCGATCTGCTTTTCGTCCATCGCCACATGCAGGGTCTGATTTGGCGAGGTCGAGCCGCGCGCCACCGAAACGATTGGAACGTTGGCAGCCTTAGCGGCGTCATAAGCAGCGTTCACGCCGACCGCATCAATCGGCGAGATCAAAATTCCCTTGACCCCGCGCGCGACCAAGTCTTGTACACCGTTGATTTGCTTGATCTTGTCCTCGTTGGCCGAGACCGTCACCACGTCCCAGCCGAGTTCCTGCGCGCGACCGCGGATGCCGCGCAGCATGGCGATGTAGAAGGGGTTATCGTCCTGCGCCAGGGACACGCCGATCGTGATCTTGTCCTGCGCACTTGTTTGTTGGGAGCCTGGACCGAGCGTCGCCAACATTGCGGCTGCCAGAATAGCAGAACGAAGGTACGACATGGCGGCCCTCCCGCTTCAATGCCGGGAGCGTAGCCGATCTGCCGCGGCCGCGGCAATGATGACGCCGCCGACCGCCACCCGCTGCCAGTAGGAATCGACATTGAGGAGATTGAGGCCGTTTCCCAGCACGATCATGATAAAGACGCCGATGATACTTTTGTAGAGCGTGCCCTCACCACCTTGCAGGCTGGCGCCACCGAGGACTACCGCAGCGATCGCCGTCAATTCATAGAACTCGCCCGCGGTGGGTTGGCCGGACTGCAACCGTGCGGCAAGCATCACGCCGGCGACGCCGGCGAAAAATCCGCACCAGGTGTAGGTGGACGCGATGACGCGATGGACCGGAATGCCCGAAAGGTAGGCGGCCTCGCGATTGCCTCCGGTCGCGTAGATCCGCCGTCCGTAGGGCGTGACCCGCATCATCCACGACGAGATCAGCAGCAAAATAGCGGGGACCCAGACAAGATAGTGGATACCAATAAATCGCCCGGAACCAAATGCGACAAATACCGGTGGCAAGCCTTCGTCGCCGACCGGAGCGCCGCCGGTTATCAGAAATACAACGCCGCGAACTAGGACCATGGTGCCGAGTGTCGTGATAAACGGATTAACGCCCAGTGCAGCGACGACGATGCCGTTGAGCAGTCCGACGGCAAGGCCAGACGCGACGCCAGCAATGACGCCGGCGGCCAAGCCGAACTTCACCATCACCATGGCTGCGATGCAGCCGGCGAGTGCCACGGTCGAACCGACCGAAAGATCAAAGCCACCGCCGATGATCACAAGGGTCATGCCGATTGCAATGACCGCCATGATCGAGGACTGCACCAGAATATTGGTCAGGTTTAGCGGCGTCAGGAATCGATCGGTCAGTAGCGCGGTTGCGAGACCCAGGATCAGCAAAGTGAGCAACGGTGCTTGGCCGGCGACATTGAGACGTTTTCGCAGCGGCGGCATTGTCATCCGCCAATCGCGTCATGCAATCGCTTCTGGTCGAAACCTCTCGAGCGTTGCTGACGGTCGGTGATGTGACCCTGGTGGATCGCCAGAATGCTCTCGCAGATCAGCGCAAGCTCGGCCAGGTCGCTCGACCGGAACAGCACACCGCCACCCCTCTTGGCGAAATCGCGGATGAGTTTGTGGATCTGTGACTTCGCCGCAACGTCGATGCCCTGCGTGGGCTCGTTCAGCAGGAGTATGTCCACTTCCCGAGCCAGCCACCTTGCCAAGATCACCTTCTGCTGATTTCCGCCGGATAGGGCAGCCACCGGAAGGTCCGGCTGCTGGGGACGGATCTCGAGCAAGTCCATGAATTGCATGACCAGCCGATCGCTCCGAGCGCGATCAATGCGGCCGCTGCGCGACAGCCGGTCGAGGCTCGCCAGCAAGATATTGTCACGGATAGAAAGGTTCATAATTAGCCCGGCGCGACGCTCGTCAGGAAGAAAGCCAATACCCAAGCGGACGGCCTCGCGTGGATTGGTAATCCGAGCAGGGACGCCGGCCCGGAGAAGATCAACCGCTTCACCGCCAAGACCAAAAAGCCGCCGC
>Ga0306921_10006696_pt1 | contig 12032 bp, 12 predicted proteins | sample sta12Cox44000080_FD_203760 | JGI IMG/M metagenome (GOLD analysis project Ga0306921, IMG submission 203760) | Lab enrichment of tropical soil microbial communities from Luquillo Experimental Forest, Puerto Rico - statoxic.12C.oxic.44.000.080 (v2)... | ecosystem: Environmental > Terrestrial >... | reverse complement strand
GTCTCGCGGCCGCGGCCGCGATATTCCGCGCCTTGCCATAGCACGCGCACGCGGCGGCCGAGATCGGCGGCGCTGAACGGGCGTACCGTTTGCGCCACGCGCGTTCCATGCAGCACATCGACGCGATCGATCGGCGCGGTGCCGATGACTTCAGCCGCGAGCCGCATCGGCACCTTGCCGGGACGGATGATGTCGCCCATGGCCGCTTCGCGAACTGCAAATTCCTTGGCGGACGCGAGCTGCGGGTCTTCGGAAAAGTCGGTGACCGGCTGCTCGAACGTGCCGCGCAAATCGAGGAATATCCGCGTGCCGGTGGTGCCGTAGTGGCGCCGTCGGCGCAGCGCCTCGAACAAAGCATCGCGCGTAAGCTCGGGCATGAAGTAGCAGGTCAGCCCGCCGATCGCGCCGAAGGTGGAGGCGCCCGGCCGCGTCGCGCCCGGTCGCCCCTTGTGGTCGTCGCTGTGGCATACGACGCCGACGCGGTAGCCCTGCTCGAACGCGTCGTGCAGGAGCCACTCGAACGTGCCCCAGGTCGAGTGCACCTCCACGCTGCGCTCGAGCCGCCCGTCATGGGCAGCTTTGATATCCGCGTAGCGCCCGCCGACGTGAGCGATGACCACGGCGTCTTCGCCTTCGAGCGCACGAAACAGCTCGTCCGCGGTATAGATGGCGTCGGTCGAAGTGCGGCCCTCCACCAGGACGTGCGACGAGCGCCGGATCGGGCGGCCTTCGCGGCGGAAGAAAATGTTGCGATCGCCGCCCATGCCGGTATTGCCCGACCATTCGTAGCCGGGCACGCATACGAACCGGCCCGGCGCATCGAATGCGGCCGTCAAGCGGTTGATCTCGGCCCAGAATGCGTCGGTGATCTGGAAATCGTTGCCCTGATGGCCGACGATGTCGACGAAGGCGAGATCGCGCGCATAGCGGAAATAGCTTTCCGCCGTGCCCATGCCGATGGTTTCGCCGCTCTGCCCGTGGAGATCGCCCCAGTAACGCCGCAGCGGCGCGGCGGCGACCGCGCGCAGCGGATTGGCGCGGGCAAGCTCCTGGCCATCGGCGACGAGACACAGATCGAGATTGCCGGGCGCATCCGCGATCAGATCGTCGAAGACGCGCGGGCCATCGCCCCGCTTGATCGCAACGCTTTGCGGCAAGCCGCGGATCGGCTGCGAGGGTACGAGCAATAGCGCCCCCTCCGCATCGTCCGTTGGATTGCCCCACGCATCCTCGGCGACGATGGCGAGGCGAAACGGCTCGCCGACGACCGCGAGCGACGGCCAGATCGCCTTCCACTGCGCGGCTGGGCCCGGCACCAGCGCGAAGGCCGGCTGCTCCGGCAACTCGGTGAACTCATAGGTGGCAAAGGCGTCGATCGATGTCCTGAGTTCGACGCGCGCTTCGCAATTGGTCTGCAGCCGGTATCCCGGCGAGCCCTGCCGGCGGTCGCCCATGCGCACGGTGAGCGTATCGCCGGCGCGCAGATAGCCGCGGCCGACGCGGATCAAGAGCGTGTTGGCGTAGGGGCGGATGTTGAGGCGGTCGAACCAAACGTCGAGCTTGGCGCCGTTGCTCGCCTCGACCGCGGTGAAATTCGGCGCCGCCGGCTTGTCGAATTGCGGCTTGCTCATGTCGGAGGTGGTCCGCCACGAGATTTTCACCATGCCGGTATCGTCGATGCCGAACGTGCCCGCGGTATAGGTCAAAGTCAGCTCGGCGTATGCGCCTGCGACAAAGGGCCCGGACGGCGTGAGCCGAATCGAGCCCATGTGCTCGGGAAGGTAAGTGGAGAAGGGCATGACGAGACCTCGATCGCGGCGCCGCTGCTAGCCGGACGCAACAAGGACCGGTAGGATACGGCGGCATACAAGCTCGCTTTCCGTTCGTTCCCGCGCAAGCGGGAACCCACAAACTGCAACTCTGGTCCCCGCAACGGGGTCCCCGCGACGTTCACGTCGCGGGGTGCCCTCGCGGGGACGAGCGAAAGATTGCGAAGACCCATACGAAGCGCGGGATTAGTTTCCAATGGCGATGTTGCGCGTTGCGCTGCTTGCTCTCCTCGCGGCGATGGCCACGAGCGCAGGCGCGCAGGAGTGGCCGAGCCGGCCGGTTCGTTTCGTCGTGCCGTTTCCCGCCGGCGGCTCGACCGACGTGGGCGCCCGCCTCGTCGGCGATCTCTCGCGCAGCCTGCATCAGCAGATCGTCGTTGAGAACAAGTCCGGCGCCAACGGCAATATCGGCATCGAGACCGCGGCCAGGAGCGTGGCCGATGGCTACACGGTCCTGGTGACGACCGACGCCGTGAGCAGCAACCCGCATGTGTACAAGGCGAACATCGATCCGCTGAAGGAATTGACGCCGGTTATCCAACTCGCGCGGCAGCCCATCGTGCTGGCGTCGCATCCCTCTCTGGGCGTTGCCTCGCTGGCCGAGTTGATTGCTCTCGCCAAAGAGCAGCCGGGGCTGCGTTACGCCACCGGCGGCGGGGTCGGCGCCCAGCACATGGTGGCGCAATGGTTTGCATCCATCGCCGGCATCAAGCTCGAGCAGGTGCCGTATCGCGGCGGCGCACCGGCCATCAACGATCTCATCGCCGGGCACGTGAAACTCGGGTCGCTCGGCTCGACGCCGCTCATCCCGCACTACAAGGCCGGCACGCTGCGGCTGCTCGCCCAATCCACCCAGGCGCGCTCGCCGAGCCTGCCCGAGGTGCCGACCTATCAAGAAGCGGGCATCAAAGGGCTGGTGCTCGAGCAATGGCTTGGCGTGTTCGTGCCCGCGGGAACGCCGCCGGCCATCGTGGCTCGCCTCAACAGCGCCATCAACGCGGCGCTTGCCGAGACGGCGATCCGCGACGGCTTCCTGCAATCCGGGCAAGAGCCCGTCGGCGGCAGCGTCGAGGCATTCTCGCAACTGTTCCGCCGCGATTTCGACACCTATGCACGCCTCGTGAAGGAGCTGAACATCAAGGCCGATTAGAGCGTCCATGGATGCGCGTCGCTGTTGGCCGAGCCAAGGAGAACATGATGCGTTTTTGTGCTTACGCCGCACTTGCCGCTGCCGTGCTGATCAACGTCGGCGCGCCCGCACGGGCGCAGCAGCCCTATCCGACGCGGCCGATCACCGTGGCCGTGCCGTTTGCCGCGGGCGGACCGACCGACGTGATGACCCGCATTCTCGGGCACCATATGAGTCAGACGCTCGGTCAGCAGATCGTGGTCGAGAACGTGACCGGCGGCGGCGGCTCGATCGGCGCCGCGCGCGTCGCCAAGGCAGCACCCGACGGCTACACCATGGTGATGGGCAATCTCGGCACGCACGCCGCCGCGGTCGGGCTCTACAAGAATCTATCGTACGATCCGCGCGTCGATTTCGAGCCGGTGATGCTGGTGGCGAGCACGCCCATGGTGCTGGTCGTGCGCAAGACGCTTGCGCTCGACACGCTCAAGGACTTCACCGCCTATGCCGTGGCGAATCCGCACAAGCTCACCTTCGGAAGCGCCGGCACCGGCTCGATCTCGCATCTCACCTATCTGCTCTATACGCATCTCACCAAGACCGAGATCGAGCACGTGCCGTATCGCGGACTCTCCCAGAGCGTGAACGATCTTCTCTCCGGGCAGATCGACCTGATGTTCGATCAGGTGGTGTCGGCGACGCCGCATATCCTCTCCGGCGGGGTGAAGCCGATCGCGGTGACCGCAACGAAACGCGCGGCGGCGATCCCCAACGTGCCGTCCTCGACCGAGGCGGGCTTGCCGGAGTTGCAGACCACCGCCTGGACCGCGCTGTTCTTCCCGAAGGGAACGCCGCAGCCCATGGTCGAGCGCGTCAATGCCGCGCTCGACAAAGCGATGCGCGACGAGGCCGTGGCCAAGCGGCTCGCCGAGCTGGGCGCGGATCTGCCGGCGGACGCCGAGCGCACGCCGCAGGCGTTGGGCAAGCTGGTGCGCAGCGAGATCGACAAATGGGTGCCGCTCATTCAGTCCGCGGGCGTCGTCGTCAACTGACGCTTTATCTTATAAAGAGCGCGGAGCCATGGCGGAAAACGCCGGCGCTCGCAGGCAGACCGGAACACAGCCATGCAGATTCTCGGAAGCTTTGAACGGCGTCACCAGCCACTCATCTCGCACCGCCGTTTCGCCGACCGCATGCTGAAGGTCGTCGGACTATGGTGCCTCATCGCCGTCGGCGGTCTGGCGGTCGGAATGGCCGGCTACGCCACGTTCGAGGGCATGCCGCTTGCCGACGCCTACGTCAACGCGGCCATGATTCTCTCCGGCATGGGACCAATGGGCGAGTTGAAGACCACGGCGGGAAAGATTTTTGCCGGATCCTACGCGATCTTTTCGGGTCTCTTGCTCATCATCGCGACCGGCTTCGTCCTGGCTCCGATCTTCCACCGCGTCTTGCACCATTTCCACGTCGAGACCCACAAGCAGGATTAATCCGCATCCCGGCCAGACCCCGGAAGCCGGCCTTGGTATCGCACCTCTATGACGACCGCCTGTTCATGTGCCCGGCGCTGCGTCGGCGCGAGGTCTGCATTGCAATCAGTGCGGCGCTGATCGCGGTCCTGGGTTTTGCGATCTTCGTTCATCTCAGCTTGCTCGCGAGCATGCGCCCGGATGTTGTCAGCGTGTTCTTTCGTGCGCTCGCGCTCTCGGGCATGCTCGCAATAGTGCCCGTGAGTTTGCTGTGGCTTCTCGAGCGGCGGGAGCGGCAAACGCCGTGGTTATTCGCCGTCGCATTCCTCTGGGGCGGGTGCATCGCCACCGGGTTCGCCTTGCCGTTCAACACCGCCTTCCTGAAATTTGTTGACACGTGGGTTGTGCAGCATCCGATGGCGAAGGAGGTTTTGGGGCCGGATGCGGCGAAGCTGCTGGCGGCGCCGATTTCCGCACCGATCGTGGAGGAGATCGCCAAGGCGGTGGGCGTGCTCGTGATCTTCCGGTTGCTGCGCCCCGAGTTCCACAATGTGCGGGACGGCATCGTTTATGGCGCGCTCGTCGGAGTCGGATTTAATTGGTTCGAGATAGCGCTGTACGTGGCGCAGGGCTACGCGGAGAAAGGCGTGGCGCCGTTTGCGCTACAGCTCGGCTGGCGGTTCGCGCTCTTTGGCTTGGGCGGACATGCGATGTCGACGGGCATCTTCGGCGCATTCCTTGGTATCGCGCTGCGAACGCGTCGCAGATGGGTCCGCATCCTCGCACCCATCGCCGGGCTCGTTCTTGCTATTGCGGCACACATGCTCAACAACGCGCTGCCGCTCCTCGCCTCGCTCGCAACCGGCTCCGCCGCTGAGCCGCCGCCCGCACCCGATGCGCCCGACTTCGCGCCCAACTTGGGCTTTTTGGATGCGTTCGTCAGCGGCTCGTTGCTCGAGCTCACGATCTTCCTGCCATTCGTCCTCATCACCGCGCTCGCCTTGTGGCGAAGCAGCGCGCGGGAGCGGCAAGTCATCCGCGAAGAGATGGCCGGCGAAATCGGGCGCACGGTGAGCGCGGGCGAGTACCAGGAGATCGTCACCGACGGTATCCTGCGTACGCGTCGCATCGACCCCATGCGGCCACGCGCCTCCGCGGCGCTCGTGAACGCGCAGCACGAGCTTGCGTTTTGCAAGCGTCGCGTGCGGAATGAAGGGCGCGACCCCGACCGCGACATTCTTACGGTCGGATGGCGGGAAGAGATCTGGCGCCTGCGAGCGGCGTTCTAGCCGCCGCGCGCAGCCGCGCTCGCGTCATCAATTCAACGCGATGCGCAAACCGATGAAAATGTTGCGCGTACGCAATCTCCGCCCCGGGTGCGATAGCGGCTAAGGCATCCCGTGCCGCCGCCTGCGCCGCATGCGCGGCGGTTCGAGCGGGCCGGGCAGCGCACGCTCGGCTTCGATCGCAAGTTCCTGCTCGTGCCGCACGATGAATCGAGTCAGCAGGACGATGACAACGACCACGGCCAAGCCCAAGGCAACGCCGACAGGGGCCGCAAGCTTGGTCAAGGCCTCGCCGAACATGTACGCGAGGCTGCAATCGATCCCGACCCACGCCGCCGCGCCGGCGACGTTTGCAGTCATAAAGCTTGACCACGGCATATGGTTGGCCCCGGCCAGAAGGCCGGCCACGCTGCGCAGCAGCGGAATGAAGCGCGCGATGAACACAGCTTTGCCGCCGTGGCGCAAAAAGAGATATTGGCCGATCTTGATGCGGGAGTCGTTGAGTTGAAGATAGCCGCCATATTGCCGCAACAGCCTGTATCCATAGACGCGTCCGATGGCGAATGCGATCACATTGCCGACGGTGCCCCCGACGATGCCGGCCGCGATCACGGAGGCGATATTGAGATCATGCGTGGTTCCCGCATAGATCGAAGCGGCGACGAGAACCGTCTCTCCCGGAACGGGAATGCCGGCGCTTTCGAGCGCAATCATCCCACCGATCAGCCAAACGCCGTAGGCGGAAATCAACGAGGTAAAGTCGGTCACCAGTATGCTCGAAGCGAGAGGCAGCAAATTAAAGCGAGGTAACTCCTGCATAGCAAAGTAGTTCCGTTGGGCCTAGCGCGGCCCGCTGCTATAAGTTTGCCGACGCGGATCGTTGCCGGTGATTGCGAATGAACCTCACGGCCGAAGAAAAGGCGCTGCGGGCGGGCGAGTGCGGCGAAGCGGCGCAGTGGGCGATCGAGCATCAGATCAAGGTCGGCGACTACCTCGGCGCGCGTGACTTCGTGCCGGTGACGCAGGCCCACATCATGGCCGACACCGAATCGCTGGGCGAAGCCGGAGTCGAATGGCTTGAGCGCCTGGCGCGGATGCCGGCGCAGGCGCGGCGCGTGCGCATTCCCACCATCACCGATCCGCGCGGCACCGATTTTGCCGCCGCGGAGCGGCTCAAGCAGCAGCCTTGGATGCTCGAGCTCGAGCGCCGCGCGATCGCCGCTTTCGAGGCGCTCGGCGTGTTGATGACCAACACCTGCATCAACTACCAGACCATCATGGCGCCGGTTCTCGGCGAGCACGTCGCCTACGGCGACACCGGCGTCGTGATCTACGGCAACAGCGTGTGCGGCGCGCGCTCGAACTTCGAGGGCGGGCCGTCGGCGCTCGCCGCCGCGCTGACCGCGCGCACGCCGCGCTACGGCTATCACCTCGACGAACGCCGGCGGGCGACGCTGGTGGTCGAGGTCGATTTCACGCCGCGCGAACTCGACGAGTGGGGCGCGCTCGGCGGCATCGTCGGCCGCCTCGCCGGCGATTACTGGCAGGTCCCTGCCCTCGTCGGCATCGAGCGCGTGCCCTCCTCCGACGAGATGAAGCATTTCGGCGCGGCGCTCGCAAGCTACGGCTCGGTGGCGCTCTTTCACATGGCCGGCATTACGCCCGAGGCGCGCCGCCTCGACGACGTTCTCGCGCCGGGATCGACCGTGCCCAGCCATGAGATCGGCGAGGCCGACATTCGCGCCTTCCAGCAGCGCTACGCGCAGGCGATCGACAGCGTGGACGTAGTGGTGTTCTCGGCGCCGCAGCTGAGCCTCCTCGAGATGGCGCAGGTCGCGGGCCTGCTCGCGGGGCGCCAGGCGCGCATTCCCCTTCTCGTCGTGACGAGCCCGCAGGTGAAGAGCGACGCCGACCGGCTGGGGCTCACCGCGCGCATCGAAGCGGCGGGCGCCATCGTGCTCGCCGGCATGTGCTTCTACCAGAGCTACGCCCGCGAGATAGCGGAGGCGAACGGCTGGCGGCGGCTCGCGACCAATTCGGCCAAGCTCGTCAACATCATCGGCGGCTACGGCTACCGGCCGGCGCTCATGTCGATGCAGGCGTGCATCGACGTGGCCTGCAACGGCGGCAAGTTATGACGGCGACACTCTCTGCGGCACGTTCGTGCGGAGTGGAATCAACGCGAGCCGCAAGCTCGATCTACTCCCTCTCCCCGTTTGGGGATGCAGGGTCAAAATTTTGAGCGAGAGGCATTATTGCGGCGCGGCGGCACTAAAAATAATTATGTGTTGTGACTTTGATTTCTGCAGAAAAAAGTTCTTCGAGCGCCGCCATTGTATCCATGGCAAAATTAGCGCTAACGTCGCGGAATTCAACTCATCTTGACGCCAATGCTGGATGACGACCTCAAACCTCTCGGCAAGCACGGCGGCCTCCGTCCCGCCGCGGGACGACCAAAAAAGGGCGAGCGAAAAAATCAACGTGACAAAAAGACGATGCCATAACCCCGAATTTGAGAGGCAATTCGGTCGATTACATCATCGCCCGCCTCGAACGCGAGGGCCTCGTCCACTGGGTCGAGGCGATCCGCACGCGTAGAATTTCTGCCTTCGCCGTCGCCGTCGAGTTGGGCTGGGCGAAGCGCCCGCAAACCTTACGCGGCGAAGATTGTAACCAGGCTCGCCGGCGAGCGTTCGACATCCGCTCCTTGATCGCTTCACTCGATCACCTCATCGGCGAAGATGTAGAGCTTCGGCGAGATCGTCACGCCAAGGGCGTCGGCGGTCTTGCGGTTGATCACCAAATGGAACTTGGTCGGCTGCTCGATCGGCAAGTCGCCGGGGTTGGCACCTTTGATGATCTTGTCGACGAACGATGCGGCGCGGCGGCAGAAATCCGAGAGGTTCTCGCCATAGCTCATCAGCCCGCCGACCTCCACGTACTCGCGTTGCGAGAACATTGTCGGCAGGCGGTTTGCAAGCGCAAGCTCGGCAATTCGATGTTGCTGCTCAAAGAAAACAGCGTCGCCCGCGAACATGATCGCCGGCACGCGCTCCTTGACGAGCACCGCGAAGCCATTCTCGATTTCCTGTGGATTGCGCGCCTCAATCGGTACAAGCGAAATGCTAGCTTTGGCGGCGGCGTTGCGGGCACTCTTTAGCATGGGAAGGTAGTTCGTACTGTTTGGGTTTCCAAAAAGTCCGATGCGGGAAACATTCGGAACAACTGCCGCCAGCAGCTCCAATTGTTTCGGAGACGAATCATCGGACGAACTCGCCAGTCCGGTGATGTTGCCTCCGGGGCGCACGAGACTCGCGACGAGGCCGTTGCCGACGGGGTCAGTCGAGTACGCCATGACGACGGGAATCGCAGTGATCGTCCGGTGCAAGGTCGGCAGAGCGGCCGACAGGGCTGTGGCGATGATGTCGACCTTCAGTCTTACAAGCTCCGCCACAATCTCGGGCAATCGCTCATACTTTCCCTCCACAGAGCGCCACTCGATGACGAAGTCCTTTTCCTCGACATAACCTAGCTCCCGCATGCCTTTCACGAATGCAGCCAAAAGCCCGGAAACGGTCGATCGCGATGTTCCTCCGAGCCAGCCGATGCGCCATAGCTTTCCCGCCTGCTGCGCGCGCGCCGCGAGCGGCCACGCTGTCGCGCCGCCGAGCAGCGTGATGAACTCGCGCCGCTTCACTCGATCACCTCATCGGCGAGCGCGAGCAGATTGTCGGAGATATTGACGCCAAGCGCTCTGGCGGTCTTGAGATTGATCACAAGTTCGAACTTGGTCGGCTGCAGGACCGGCAGATCGGCGGGCTTGGCGCCTTTGAGAATGCTGGCGGTGTAAACCCCGTATTGCCGATAGGCGTCTGTGATACTGACGCCGTAGCTGAGCAATCCGCCGGCCACGGCATATTCTCGGAACTGATAGATGGCGGGCAGGCGGCGCTGCTGCGCGAATCCGACGATCCGATCTCGCCGCGTGTCGAAATAGGGATCGGACGCGACCAGCAGCGCCCCGGCGCCCTCCTGCACTAACGATCCAAACGCAATCTCCAGTGCATCGTCGTTGCTAGCTTTGGCAATGACGATCCGTTGGCCGATCGCACGAGCCGCTTCTTCGACTTGCTGCAGCTAAAGCGCCGCTGGTGGGAAGTCCGGGTTGATCAGCACCCCGATCAGAGCGGCGCCCGGCACGAGATCGCGGAGCACTCCAAGCCGCTTCGGTTCCATTAGGCTCGTCAACAGGGTGACGCCCGTCACATTGCCGCCAGGCCGGCTGAAGCTGCTAACCAGCCCGGCCTTGACTGGATCGCCGCCGATCCCGAACACGATCGGGATAATCGCGGTCGCCGACTTCGCTGCAAGCCCAGAAGGGTCGCCCCCGGCCGCCACAATAACGGCCACTTGCCGACCCACCAGATCGGCGGCGAGCGCCGGCAGATGGCTGTAATCGCCGCGCGCCCAGCGGAACTGGACCGCTACGTTCTCACCCTCGACAAAGCCCCCCTTCCTTTAAGCCGCCGCGGAATGCTTCAAGCAGGTGCACGGAATCCTCCGGCGAGCGCGCGCTCATGAACCCGATCACCGGCATCGACGTCTGCTGCGCGCGCGCCGCGAGCGGCCACGCAGCCGCGCCGCCGAGCAGCGTGATGAACTCGCGACGGCTGCTCATTCGATCACCTCGTCGGCGCGGGCGAGCACTGTCGCCGGCATGTCGAGGCCAAGCGCCTTCGCCGTCTTGAGGTTGATGGCCAGCCGGTACTTGGTCGGCGCCTGTACCGGAAGGTCGGCCGGCTTCTCGCCTTTGAGAACGCGATCCACGTATCCCGCCGCGCGCCGGTACATGTCGACAACATCAGGGCCATAGGAGGCCAGACCCCCGGCGGCAACGTGATAAGGGTAGGGATAGATAGCGGGCAATCGGTGTCGGGCTGCAAGCGTGATAATCAGTTCGCGCCGCGTGCCCCCTCCGGCCCCCGTTAGGATCAAGCCTCCGTTCGGCGCGAGCGCGAAATCGGTGACGGCGTGCTCGATTTCGCTGGGCTCGCGCAGCTCGATCGGGCTTACCTCCACGCCCAACAACGGGGCGACGGCTTGGATTGCGCCCAACTGTGCGATACCGGCAGTAAAGGCGCGATTGAGCAGGATCGCCGCTCGCTTCACCTGAGGCGCAATCTCATTGAGCAGCTGAAGCCATTTTCCGCTCTGACCAAACTCGTCGAGTGGGGTAAAACCAGTGACAGTGCCCCCGGCCGCGACAGGCTCGCGACGAAACCTTGGCCCACCGGATCGGCAGCGTTCGCGAACACGATGGGCACCGTACGCGTCGTCTGTCGCAATGTGCTCACTTCCGGGCTGCCGTTGGCAACGATGACGTCTGGGGTAAGCGCGAGCAGTTCCGCCGCGTATTTGCGAATGCGCTCGGCATCGCCTGCGCCCCAGCGTGCGTCGATCCGCACGTTTGTACCGACGGCCCACCCCAATTGCTGCAGGCCCTGCACGAACGCCATGAGGCGGGCCTGTCCTTCCGAATCGTCTGCGGTGAAAGGCAGGAGCACGCCGACGCGACGCATCCGATCAGCCTGCTGCGCGCGCGCCGCGAGCGGGCACGCGGCCCCGGCGCCGAGCAGGGAGATGAACGCGCGTCGCCTCAATTGTGCGCCCTCCTGCTGTGCATCACGGCAAGATTGCGCGATGATGTCGCAGATGGGTCATAAGCACACAACAGACCTAATGTCGCAGAGTCGGGGATGTCCGCTTTACCCCCAAGAGCGGACAAAGCGGCAGAGCCTTCGGGACGTCCGCTGAGAGTTGGAACCGCTTAGCAAGAGACGGAGTTTTGGTGGTATAGGCCGGTCGGACGGCGCGACCGAAGGAAAACTCCTCTGTCGGTATTGAAAGCTCTTCGTCCGTGGAAGTATGCCAAGGCTCAGCCGACCGCGGCGGTGCGGCGCGAGCCCAGCAGCGCCGTGAGAACCGGCGCTTGCATTGCCGCGATGCTGCTCATCGTCGTTTCTCTTCTCACCCTCGAAGCGGATGCCCGCGGTGGCGGCGGGCACGGTGGCGGCGGGGGACATGGTGGCGGTGGGCATGGTGGTGGCGGACACGTCGGGGGTTTTGGCGGACATGGTGGCGGGTTTGGTGGGCATCACGGCGGAATAAGCTTCGGGGCACGCGGCGGCGGGACGCATTTCAGGGCGGCGCATTTTGGCGGGGCGCACGCCGGCCGGGCGCATATCGGCAAGACGCGCGGCGGCGCTTCGCATATTGCCGCCCGCTCGGTGGGGGGTAGCCGTTCGCAGCGTGCTGGCGT
>Ga0306921_10006695_pt1 | contig 12033 bp, 4 predicted proteins | sample sta12Cox44000080_FD_203760 | JGI IMG/M metagenome (GOLD analysis project Ga0306921, IMG submission 203760) | Lab enrichment of tropical soil microbial communities from Luquillo Experimental Forest, Puerto Rico - statoxic.12C.oxic.44.000.080 (v2)... | ecosystem: Environmental > Terrestrial > Soil... | reverse complement strand
TGGCGATGTTCGGCTTCTGCATCGACGTGACGCTGACGTAGTCGACGTACTGCTCGAAGAAGTGTTGGAGGGCCTGCTTGCCGCCGTCGGTGGCGAGCATGGTCCGCGCCTGCGCCGCCGGGTCGCCGACGGCGTTGTTCCCCGCCATGGTGATGAGCGCGTCGCTCGGCGGCGCGCCCGTGTAGGTGTAGGCCAGCTCGGTCGCCACCTCGTACGGCGTCAGGCTGCGCATGCCGTTGCCCCCGTCGGTGCCGATCTCGCTCCGGTAGAGCGCGTTCGGCGATTGGATGAGGGCGACGATCATCCACTTGAGCGCGGTCTTGAAGTCCGACTTCCCGAGCGAGGCGTCGAAGAACGCGAGGTAGCTCGTCTGCTCCGCCGAGGTGAGCGGGCGGTGGAAGAGGCGCGTGCCGTACTTGGTGAGGAAGGTCTGCGCGCAGGCGTGGTTGGCCGTGCTGGCGCTCGAGGAGCAGGAGAGCACGCCCCCGAGCGGCGTGCCGATCTCGGCCGTCGCCAGCGACAGCGCCATGTCGAGCACCGCGCCCGCGAGCTGCGTCCCCACGGTCGACGACCCGTCGTTGTCGAAGCCGTGCGCGGAGATCGTGTTGGCCGGCAGCGACGAGGTCCACATCCCCTGCGCCTCCGGGAACACGGCGTTGAGGGTGTTCGTCAGCTCGGTGCGGGTCATGAGGCGGAGCATCGGGCTGCCGAGCGCCGCGCCCGAGCAGGCGAGCACGAAGTTCGGGCTGCCGCCGCCCGTCGAGCCGCCGCCCGCGCCGTTGCCGCTGCCGCCGCTCCCGGTGCCCGCCCCCGAGCCGCCCGCGCCGCCCGCGCCGGGCGAGCCAGACCCCGCGCTCCCGCTGATCGAGTCGCCCGAGCCCGCGCAGCCCGCCGCTGCGATCGCGAGCGCCACCCCGGCCGCCGTGCCGCGTAGGCGGGTCATGGCCCCATCACCTCGCTGAGGACGCCGGTCTGGCCGGGGAAGGAGACGCTCGACGCCCCCATCGCCTTCGCGAAGGTCAGGTAGAGGTCGGCGACGGGGCGGTTCACGGTAGCCGCCATCGCGTTCGTCGCGATCGGGTACTGCACGACCTGACCGCTCTTGATGGCGCCCCCGAGCTTGCCGATGGTGACCAGCGGCAGGCTGTCCGGCGTCTGCGGGTAGAGGATCTCGCTCACCCGGTTGTGATCCTGGCCGTCGCCGATCTCGCTCATGATGTAGATGAGCGTGTTGTCGAGGACCTTGGTTCCGGGCGCCGTCGGATCGTCGGTGCTGGCGAGGATGCTCACCACCTTGTTGACGAGCTGGGTGGTGAACCACTTCTGCGCGGTGGCGAACGGCATCCGCACCGCGGTCTGTAAATTCGTGATGCTGAGCGGGGAGTTGTACTGGGCCCCGGACGCCGCCTGGTACATCGTGTGCGACAGCGTGTTGTGGTGGGCGCCCGGCGCGCCCGCGAAGCCGAAGTCGAAATCACAGGTCGCGTACATCGGCATGAGCCCGATGATCGGCGCCGCCGCGCAGATGAGCGCCTGGGCGACCACCTCCAGCTGAGCCTGGAACAGAAGTGGGAAGTTCGCGGCCTGGTAGAAGTAGTCGTTGCTGCCGCTCGGGTCGGGCTTGTTGCCCGCGCTGGCGGTGCGCACCATCTCGACCGTCGGCAGCGTCGGCTTCGACGCGCAGACCGACTGGGTCATCATCGACGAGTCGCTCTGCAGCGCCTGGATCGACGCGAGGTGCGTCGCCAGCTTGTTCTGCTCGGAGGTGAGGCCCGAGAGCGCGCTCGACAGCCCCTGGATCTCGTTGGCCGTGAAGGCGAGCAGGTCCTTGCGCAGCTGCACGTCCGCGCTGGGCGGCGGCGCCGTCGTCTGCCCCCCGAACAGGCTGTCCGCGGCGGCTACGGGGCTCTTCTGCGGATCGATCGGCGTCCCGTCCCAGAACAACATGCCGTTCGAGTCCATGCCCGTCGGCAGGTGCGAGCACGCGCCGAGGATGAGCGGCTTGATGTTGAGGGCCTTGCCGATGACCGTCTCGACGGTGGTCCGCGCCGTCGTCGTGTCGACGGCCTGGATCCCCGACAGGCAGTTCACGATCCCGGTGTGCGTGGCCGCGGCGCCCGGGTACTGGAACCCCTGGTAGACGTTGACGTACGACTTGTACGGCTGCAGCGGCCCGAGGATGCTGACGTTGGTCTGGTCGAGCGCGAAGTCCGTGAACGTCCCCTTCATCGTCTGGTCGTCGACGCCGTTGATCTTCGGCGCGTAGTGCTCGGGGGCCGTGCCGTGGGGCACGAACATCACGAAGAACCGCTTCTGGGGCCCGGTCGTCGCCGCGGTCGCCATCTTGGCGAGGCGCATGGCGGCCGGGACGGACAACCCGAGGGCCATCGCTTTCAGGAACATGCGGCGCTCGATCTGCCGCGCCGCGCGGGAGACCTGCGGACGTGACTGCGAGCTCGGGGGCATGAACGAACGCTCCTTAGTCAGCTGGAAGATAAGTGGGAGGACCCGCGGTACCCCACCCGACCCACCTGGACGGACGCGACCCTGACTCGACCGGAGCCAAGAAAATAGGTGAGCCCTCGAGCCAACGCAAGCTCAAGATTTCGTGGCGCGAGCCCTCGAAATATCGAGGGCTCGCGCCCGATAAAGCGGCTATGCGCGCTTTGCGTGCGACGCCGTCGTCAGTACCAGTTGAACCCGAGCATCAGCGCGTAGTTCTGGGCCGAGCCTCCGGCGCTGTAGAAGCCGTTGCCCGCCCGGAACGCGAGATCCATCGCGAAGTTGTAGGACTGCAGGAGCTCGATGCCTGCCGCGCCCGTCAGCGCGAGCCCGGTCTCGTTCGTGGTGACGACGTTCACGGAGTCGTTGGCCGTCTCGATGTACCCGACGCCGACGCCTCCTTTGAGCCAGAAGATGTTGGTCACCCAGTACTGGAGGGCGCCGGTGATGAACGTGTTGGTCGTGGACCGCGAGTCGCCGTTGACGTCGGTCCAGGGGTGCCAGGCGCCCCAGACCTCGAACAGGACGGCGAGCTGGGGGGTGAGCATCGCCCCGATGTGACCTTCGAGGAGGCCGGCCGCGCCGCACTCGGGGTTGCAGTTGTCAGCCGTGATCGCCCCGAGGCCGCCAGAGAATCCGAGGACCAGCCCCTGGCGGTAGACGCCGCGGGGCGGCGGCGGTCCGTAGCCAGGCGGCGGTCCGTACCCGGGCGCGTAATAACGCTGCGCGTGCGCGTTCGAGGTCGAGCCAAGCAGGGTCACGGCGAGGGTCGCAAGGCCGAGGGCGAGGCTGATACGGGCTCTCATGTGGTCTCCTTTCCTATGGTTCTGGGCTTATGGATCTTGGACGTCGGACGCCGCCAACGTTCATTAAAGGTCTGCCGAGGATTTTCGCAACCGCGAATCAGTCGGTGGGAGACGTCACTACCTTTAGCGCGGGCATCAGGCGTGCCAACCATCCGCCCACGGCGTGTTAAACCTCACGCGCCATGCGCTGGCAGCAGACCGAAGTTCGCCTCAAGCCGCGGCCGCGCGGCTTCCACCTGATCACGAACGAGATCGTCGCGGCGGTCCCCGAGCTCGCGAAGCTCGAGGTCGGCCTCGCGCACCTCTTCATCCAGCACACGTCGGCGTCGCTCGCCGTCAACGAGAACGCCGATCCCGACGTGCGCGGCGATCTCGAGCGCTGGTTCGGGCGCGCCGTGCCCGAGAACGCGCCCTACTTCGAGCACACCACCGAGGGGGCCGACGACATGCCGGCGCACATCAAGGCGACGGTGGTCGGATCGTCGGTGACCATCCCGATCCGGCGCGGACGGCTCGCCCTCGGCACCTGGCAGGGGATCTACCTCGGCGAGCACCGCGACGCGGGCGGCGCGCGCACGGTCGTCGTCACGCTGATGGGCGAGTAGGGCCGCGATCACGCGACGCGGTTGCGGCGCTCGCCGCGCAGGAAGGCGCCGAGGTTCTCCGTTACCTCGGCGGCGAGGCGTCGGCGGGCCTCGACCGTCCCCCAGCCGATGTGGGGGGTCACGACCAGCCGGGCCGCCCAGGGCGCGCGCCCGTCCGTGAGCGGGTGGTCGGCGGGCGGGGGCTCGACGGACAGGACGTCGAGGCCCACGCCGCCGAGCCGTCCGGCCGCGAGCGCCGCGACGAGCGCGGGCTCGTCGACCAGGCCGCCGCGCGCGGTGTTGATCAGGATCGCGCCCGGCTTCATCGACGCGAGGAAGCGCGCGTCCACGAGGCCGCGCGTCGCCTCGGTGAGCGGGCAGTGCAGCGTGACGACGTCGGCGCGAGGCAGCGCCTCGGCGAGCGGCGTGCGCGGCGCGCCGGCGCGCGGGGGCGCGCCCGGCACGGCGGCGCTCACGACGTGCATGCCGAAGGCCGCCCCGATGCGCGCGACGGCGCCGCCGATGGCGCCGCTGCCGACCACGACGAGGGTCTTGCCCGCAAGCTCGATCAGCGGGCGCGTGAAGAACGAGAAGTCGGGGGAGGCGGCCCAGGCGCCGGCCCGCACGGCCGCGGCGTGCCCGGCCACGTCGTGCGTGAACTGGAGGACGAGCGCGAACACCAGCTCGGCGACCGATTCGGCCGCGTAGCCGGCGACGTTCGTGACCGCCACGCCGGCGGCGCGCGCGGCCGCGAGGTCGACGACGTTGGTCCCCGTGGCGAGCACGCCGACGTAGCGGAGTTCGGGGAGGGCGGCGACGGCGGCGGCGTCGAGTGGGACCTTGTTGGTGAGGAGCGCCCCGGCGCCGGCGGCGCGCGCCAGGAGATCGCCGGCGGCGGTGCGCGGGTAGACGGCGAGCTCGCCGAGCGCGCGCACGCCGGCCCAGAACGCGTCGGGGTGGCCCTGATCGGCCGCGAAGCTGTCGAGGATGACGATTCTCATGCGCCGCACACGATCGCACCGTTGGCGATCGGCGTGAACCCGGTCGTCGCGCGGCGCTTACGGGCAGTTGGTCGCGGGCGCCGCGCAGGCGGCCGCCGGAGGCGCGGGACAGGCGCCGGGGATGAGCTCGATGGTGTCGAAGTCCGCGGTGCCGCCGCCGTTGTTCTCGTCCTTGACCACGACCGCCGTCGCGCCGGTTTCCATCGTGAACGCCTTGGCGTACCAGGCCCAGTCGCCGGTCGAGGTGACCGGCGTGACTGTGTCGCCGTAGCCGGTCGGGTAACTCGCCTGGCCGATCAGCCAGTGCTCGGTCCCCGCGAGGTTGCCGTTGATGTCGGACAGCTGGATCCCGAGGAAGGGGCTCGCGCCCGAGCCGCCGCGGATCCAGCTGGTCAGGCAGTAGCTCGCGCCGGCGCTGACCGGGATCCCGGCCTGGGTGAAGACGCGCCCGCCGGACCCGAACACCGACTCGCGCTGGAAGGGGCCGCAGGCGGCGTCGTTCAGGATCGTGATCGGGTTGGTGTCGACGGCTCTCCACCCTGACGTGCCGAGGTCCCAAAATTCCGCGAACAGCGGGGCCTGACAGCTCGGCGGCGCGGGTGTCACGCTCGCCTCGGCCGACGGGGCGCCCTCGCCCACGCCGTTCAGCGCCGTGACCGTGTAGAAGTAGCGGGTGCCGTTGGTCGCGCCGGTGTCGGCGAAGCTCGGCGAGGTGACGCCCGTCTGGTAGAGGGCCTCGGCGCCCGGGGCGGTGCCGCGGTAGACGTCGAAGCTCGTGGCCCCGGCGCCGGCCTGCCAGGACAGCGTGGCCTGGTTGTCACCCGGCTGCGCCTGGAGGCCCCAGGGGGCCGAGGGGATCGCCGAGCCGGTGAGGATCTCGATGCCGCTCACGATCCCCCCGTTCATGGTCGAGGAGAACTGGAGCGTGATCTGGCCGGAGCCGTCGGCGGCGGCGTTGAACTGCTCGACGATCGCCTTCTCCGGATGCCCGGCCGCGAAGATGACGTCGAAGGCCGACAGCGCCGCCGTTCCGTTGATCGCGAGATCGAAGACGCGGACGCCGACGAGGTTGGTGAAGCTCTCGGCGAAGTGGAGGCGGACCGTGTACGGCGCGCCCGGGACGAGGCCGGGGAAGGCGTAGGTGAAGTTCCCGTAGCGGACCTTCTGGTAGACGGCCTGGGGCGCGGGGTTGACGACGGCGGTGGTGTCGATGGCCGACCCGGTCGAGGCGGTGCCGCCGCTGCTGAAGTACTGATCGAGCTGGAACGGGGGGACGTCGGTGGTGCTGCCGCAGGCGACGCGATAGACGGGCGCCGGGCCCGGCGTCGGCGTCGCGGTCGCCTCGTTCGAGGCCGCGCTCTCCCCGGCGTCGTTGAGCGCGGTCACGGTGTAGAAGTAGGTCGTCCCGTTCGCGGCGGCGTCGTCGACGAAGCTCGGCGTCCCGACGCCGGCGTGGTAGAGCCCCTCGGCGCCCGGGGCCGTCCCGCGGTAGACGTTGTAGCTGGTCGCGCCCGTCTCCGTCGGCCAGGTCAGCGTGACCTTCCCGTCGCCGGGCACGGCCCGCAAGCCGAAGGGCGCGGACGGGATGGCGGCGCCGGTCAGGACCTCGATCCCGCTCAGGATGGCGCCACCCGTCAGGGTGGTGACCTGGAGCGTGATGTCGCCCCCGGCGTCCGCCGTGGTGTCGAACTGCTCGACGACGGCCTTCTCCGTGCCGCCGGCCACGGCGATGATGTCGAAGTTCGACAGCACCTGGGCGCCGTTGAGGGCGACGTTGAATACCCGGTCGCCGATGAAGTTGGTGAAGCTCTCGGCGAAGTGGAGCCGGACCGTGTAGGTCGCGCCCGCGGTGAGGCCGGGGAAGAGGTAGCTGAAGTCCCCGTCGCGGATGGTCTGGTAGACGGCCTGCGGGGCCGGGTCGACGACGCCGGAGGTGTCGATGGTCTGGCCCGTCCCGGCGGTGCCGCCGCCGGTGAAGTACTGGTCTTGCTGGTACGGCGGGGCGGGGATGTTGCTGCCGCACCGGATCCGGTAGACCGGCGCCGGCCCGGTCGTGGGCGTGGCGCTCGCCTCGTTGGACATCGCCCCTTCGCCGGCGGCGTCGGCGGCGGTGACGGTGTAGTAGTACGTCGTGCCGTTGGCGGCCGCGCCGTCGACGAACGCCGGCGACGTGACGCCGGCCTGGTAGAGCGCCTCGCTCCCCGGCGTCGTGCCGCGGTAGACGTTGAACCTCGACGCGCCCGCCGCGCCGAGCCAGGTCAGGGCCACCTGGCCGTTGCCGGCGACGGCGCGGAGCCCGTACGGCGCGGACGGCGCAGCGGAGCCGGTGAGGATCTCGATGCCGCTCAGGATGGCGCCGCCGCGCAGGCTGGTGGTCTGGAGGGAGATGTTGCCGCCCGCGTCCGCGGTGACGTTGACCTGCTCGACGACGGCCTTCCCCGTGGCGCCCGTGGCGGCGAGGATGTCGAAGCTCGGGAACGCCTTGACGCCGTTGACGGTGAGGTCGAAGACGCGCTCGCCGATGAAGTTGGTGAAGCTCTCCTCGAAGTGGAGGCGCACGGTGTAGGGCGCGCCGGGGGTGAGGTTGGGGAAGGCGTAGGAGAAGTCACCGAACCGGATCGTCTGGTAGACCGCCTGCGGCGCCGGGTTGGCGACGCCCGAGACGTCGATGGTCTGGCCGGTCCCCGTGGTGCCGCCGCCGGTGAAGTACTGATCTTGCTGGTAGGGCGGCGCCGCGACGTTGCTCCCGCAGCGGATCTGGTAGACGGGGGCCGGGCCGGTGGTGGGCGTCGCCGACGCCTCGCTCGAGGCGCTCCCCTCGCCGGCGTCGTTGACGGCCGTGACCTTGTAGAAGTACGCGGTGCCGTTGCTGGCCGCGCTGTCGACGAAGCTCGGTCCCGTGACGCCGGCCTGGTAGAGGGCCTCCGTCCCCGCGGTCGTGCCCCGGTAGACGTTGAAGGACGTGGCGCCCGCGCCGCCGATCCACGACAGCGTGACCTGTCCGTTCCCGGCCACGGCCCGCAGCCCGTAGGGCGCGGAGGCGATCGCCGACCCGGTGAGGATCTCGATACCGCTCAGGATGCTTCCGCCCCTGGTGCCGGTCAGCTGCAACGAGATCTGGCCGGAGGCGTCGGCCGCGGTGTCGAGCTGCTCGACGACGGCCTTGCCGGTCGCGAGCGAGGCGGCGAGGATGTCGAAGCCGGGCAGCACCTTGCTGCCGTTGATGGCGACGTCGAAGACGCGCTCGCCGATGAAGTTGGTGAAGCTCTCCTCGAAGTGGAGCCGCACGGTGTACGGCGCCCCCGGGGTGAGGCCGGGGAAGAGATACGAGAAGTCGCCGAAGCGAATGCTCTGGTAGACGGCCTGCGGGGCCGGGGAGGCGACGCTGGTCGTGTCGATCGATGCGCCGGTCCCGGCCGTGCCGCCGCCGGTGAAGTACTGGTCGGCCTGGAACGGCGAAACGGCCACGTTGCTGCCGCAGTTGATCTGATAGACGGGGGCCGCGCCGGCGGTGGGCGTGGCCGAGGCCTCGGCCGAGCCGCTCCCGTCGCCGACGTCGTTGCGGGCGGTGACGAAGTAGAAGTACTTCGTGCCGTTCGTGGCCGCGCCGTCCGTGAACGTCGCGTCCGTGACGCCGGTCTGGTAGAGCGTCTCGGCCCCGGCGGCGGTCCCGCGGTAGACGTTGTAGGAGCTGGCGCCGGCCCCGGCGATCCAGGAGAGCGTCACCTGTCCGTTGCCCGCGACGGCCCGCAGCCCGTAGGGGGCCGAGGGGACCAGCCCGCCGCTCACGACCTCGACGCCGCTCAGGATGGCGGCCCCGACGAGGCTGTCGATCTCGACCGAGATCCGCCCGCTCGCGTCGGCGGTGGCGTTGAACTGCTCGACGACGGCCTTGAAGTTGCCGCCCGCAGCGGCGATGACGTCGAAGCGCGACAGGACCTTGGCCCCGTTGACGAGGACGTCGAAGACGCGCTCGCTCATGAAGTTGGTGTAGCCGTCGGCGAAGTGCAGCCGGACGGCGTAGGTGCTGCCCGCGGTCAGGCCGGGGAAGCTGTACGAGAAGTTCCCGAACCGCGCCGTCTGGTAGACCGCCTCCGGCGCGGGGTTGATGACCCCGGTCGTGTCGATGGTCTGGCCGGTGCCCGCGTTGCCGCCGCCGGTGAAGAACTGATCGGCCTGGAACGGCGGCGTGGCGGTCGCCGCGCCGGCCGCGATCTGGTAGACCGGCGAACCGGCGGGCGTCACTGTCAGCGCGAGCGTGGCGGTGTGGCTCGCCGAGGGCGAGGTCCCGGTCACCGTGATCGGGTAGCCCCCCGGGGGCGGGCTGTCGACGTGCACGGTCATCGTCGCCGTGCCCGTCGCCGAGATGAACGCGGGGATGAAGCTGGCGGTCACGCCCGCCGGCGTCGTGGCGGAGAAGCTGACGGCGTCCGCGAAGGCGTTGATGGGCGTGACCACGACGGCCGTCGAGCCGGTCCCCTGCTGCGGGATCGTCAAGCTGGTCGGCGCCAGCACCAGCGCGAAGTCGGGCTGGCCGGTGTTGCAGGTGCCGTGCGCGCACTGGCCGCCGAAGCCGCCGGTCGTGCAGGGCGTGCCGTCGGCGACGGGCGAGGCGGTGCAGGTGCCGGGCTCGACGCAGGCGTCGGCGGTGCAGGGGTTGCCGTCGTCGCACACGACCGCGCCCTCGGACACGCAGGCGCCGCCGTGGCAGGACTCGACGCCGTTGCAGGCGAGGCCGTCGCTGCAGGAGGTCCCCTCGGGCCGGTTGGTGCTCACGCACGAGCCGGTGGGCGGATCGCAGGCCGCGACGTGACACGCGTCGCCGCCCGTGCAGACCACCGGGTTGCCGCCGGTGCAGACGCCGGTCTGGCAGGTGTCGGTGCGCGTGCAGGCGTTGCCGTCGTCGCAGGCGGTGCCGTCCGGCTGGGGGGCGTTGTTGCAGCGGCCGAGGACCGGGTCGCAGACCCCCGCCACGTGGCACTGGTCCGCCGGGCAGGTCTGGAACGAGCCGCCGGCGCAGATGCCGGCCTGGCAGGTGTCGCCCACGGTGCAGGCGTTGCCGTCGTTGCACGCCGTGCCGTTCGCCTTGGCCACCGACGAGCACAGGCCCGTCGTCGGGTCGCAGGTGCCGCCGTCGTGGCACTGATCGGGCGCCGGGCAGACCAGCCCGATCCCGCCGACGCAGATGCCGCCGCTGCAGGCATCGTTCGTCGTGCAGGGGTTGCCGTCGTCGCACGGCTCGCCGTCGAGCACGGGCGGGGCGCAGGCCCACGGGTCCGAGGTGGCGCCAGCGTAGACGAGCGTGTAGCTGCCGGTGCTGTCCTTGTCGAAGATGTGGATGCGCTGCTGGACCTCGGGCGCCTGGCCCTCGATCTCGATGGTGCGGTTCGTCGTCCAGGCGTTGTCGTAGAGGCGCACCTCGCTGCCGTCCGAGCGGAACACGTGCTCGAGCTGCAGGCCCGGCCCGGGATCGTCGGTGCGGATGTAGACGTAGCCGGGCGGCGGCGCCGCCACCGTGAGGTGGACCGTGCCGTTCGTCGTGCTCGCCTGACCGTCGACCAGCGCCTGGTCGAAGAGCTGCGGGACGAACGTCGTCGTTCCGTCGGACGAGAACAGCGTGGCCTGGGTGTGCTCGAGATCGAGGTTGTCGTTGGCGAGGAAGTCCGGCTTGCCGTCGTCGCTTGGGGTGGTCGCCCGCACGGGGTGGAGGAGCTGGTGGATCTCGATGTCGTGGATCACCGAGGACTGCTCGACGCCGAGGGCGTTGTGGTGCTCGAAGCTGGCGTCGTAGGCGGTGAAGGTCCCGCGCAACGAGGAGACCATCAGCCACTCGGCGACCGCCGTCTGGCCGGGGCCGATGTCACCGAGGTTCGCCGTGAGGGAGGGCGTCACCTTCTGCGTGTTGACCTCGGACCCGATGAGCTCGAAGTTGATGGCCAGCCCCTTCTCGTTGTCGACGATCTTGGGCTGGGCGCTGGTGACGGTGACGGCGTTGGCCACGCCGGCGCCGCTGTTGCTCATCAAGAGCCCGACCGCGAACGGCTCCGAGGGCTCGATCTGCGGCGTGAACGGATCGTCCGCGAACACGTCCCGGGACCAGAAATACTTGAGCGAGAGGCTGGGGTTCGGCAGCACCTGGATGCCCGCCGGGATCACCGGGATGCTGACGGGCGTCCCCTGGAGGATGTACGAGAGGGTGGCCTTGACGAAGTAGCTCGTCGGTCCGTCCGGCGCCGCGGCGTCCGAGGGGACGAGCGTCCAGACGGCGGAGCCCGTGCTCCCGGCGGCGATCGCGCCCGTGCCGCCGACGTCGCTCAGGTTCGTGAGCGCGGGGGCGCCGATCCCGAACAGGCTGGTGGCGTCGTTTCCGAACTGGTCTTCGACGGCCACGGTGATGGCGAGGCCGGTGATGGGCTCGCTCCCCGAGTTGTCGATAGCGAGGGTCGCCTTGAACCCGCCGCGCGACAGCACCGCCGTCTGGTCGAGCTCGACCTTCACCGAGGCGCAGACGCCGGCCTGCTTGATCGTGTCGTCCATGGTCGACTGCGCCCCCTGCACGTCGGAGGTCAGCTCGGAGAACGGGCTCTCGAACCCGTCGCCGATCGACTGCTTGTTCGCGGTGTCGACGGTGGTGAGGCTGGCGCTGAGCAGATCGAGATCGATGAAGTCGGGGTTCGCGCCCGCCGGGACGCCGGCGGCGTTGGTGATGTTCGCCGTCCAGTAGTCGACGGTGCGGTTCCACCTGTCCATGAACGTCTGCACCTGCGTCGGGGTCAGCGGCCGCGGGATCTGGAGGCCGAGGAGCTGCGCCTCCTCGGCGTCCGTGAGCTTCATCCCGCCGTCGCTGGCGGTGCCGGACGCGGTCCCGAAGGCGGCCATCCAGTCGCCGAACACCTGGAAGTCGGCGGGGTTGATCGCCACCCAGGCGGGATCGCCGAAGATCTGGAGCGCCATCCCCTTGAAGGCGTCGACGCGCGAGCTGTCTCGCTGCAGGGTGGTGGCCATCGACGTCTGCGCTGAGACGCTGCCGTCGGCGATGAGGGGCTGGGGCGGCGGGCCGCTTCCCCCGCCGCCCGGTCCGCCGGAGCCGCCGCCGCCCGGCCCGCCGCCGCCGCCCGGCGGTCCGCTGCCCCCGCCGCC
>Ga0306921_10006693_pt1 | contig 12034 bp, 16 predicted proteins | sample sta12Cox44000080_FD_203760 | JGI IMG/M metagenome (GOLD analysis project Ga0306921, IMG submission 203760) | Lab enrichment of tropical soil microbial communities from Luquillo Experimental Forest, Puerto Rico - statoxic.12C.oxic.44.000.080 (v2)... | ecosystem: Environmental > Terrestrial >... | reverse complement strand
CCCCACAACAGAATGACCGATCCTTGTCCAGCGGTAATCCATTTACTTCCGTACACGTCGTCAAGTTTGTCCGGTTTCGGATTGTCCGCGTTCGCTTTCCTTAGATGATGGTTGGCAATAGTGTCAGTGCCGTTGGCTAAAATTCGCTGAATTGCCTCGTTGAAACCCAAACCAGCCGCATCAGCAGTGATCGACGAGAGCATGTCTTTGATTGAATCGAAAAACACTAGGCCGGGGTCGTGTCCGATATCGGCTATCCAGGTGGCAAATCGCTCTGGATCGGCGTCGGCTTTGAACGGTAGCGGTTCGCGCCATACGATCAGTTGCCGTTTGACTCTCATTGCGACATCGGGATCGCTTACATCGATCATGCGGATCAGTGAGTCTTGAATCTGGTCTGGACGGTCCATTGCCATATACAGAATCGGGCGTTCATCGTCAGCAGCAACCGGATAACCGAATAGGCGCGACGAGCGAAGTTCCATTCGAGCACACAAAAGTTGCTGTGCAACGGTCGATTTTCCAACGCCTTCGGGGCCAACGATGATGGTTCCCTGGCCTCTCACTGCCAGGATTTCGTCTCCGCTGCCCCACAACGGTTTAAGCTTGGGACGATTGGTCAGGAATTCCACGCCGTCCATTGCGTGACCTTTGTTAGCGGCCATTTGTTGAACGGCGTCGAACTTTTTGGCTTCGGAACGGCTTACGCCTTCGATCAGATTGCGTCGGGTTGCATCCCAAATGTGTTCCCGTAATTTGGGATCGTCTTGATTGGCGTATCTCTCGTATATGTCGGACTTAGCGGCTTCGAACGCTGTTGGATCAAACTCTTGATTCATCTTCGAACCCGCGCTCTCAAGTTGTAACCAAATCGGCTTCGGGGCCGATAACCAAAGTTTTTGACCGGCTGATATGCAAAACCGTCATCGTCGTAAGGACGATTCGCTTCGTCCAGAATGTCTTTAGGACTGCGACTCAATGCGTAACCGACGCCGTTTTTGATGAGATTCTGAAGCTCGTATTCGCTGAATTTTGCCGGTTCACCGCGTTTTTCGTAGCTTTCGATCATGGCTGATCTGATTTCTTGGACAACGCGATCAAGCGGGTAGAAGCCGACTCTGGACTCGCTGGCCGTGATCCGCAGAGCGTCCCGCGTCAAGTTGCGGGTTCCCGTTCCCTTTGTGTGATTCCGGATCGAATTCACCTGGCCGTCAAGGGCTTTCGGCCTGTCATCACCTATCCATTCCGAAACCGCGTGTGTGACAAGCTCACTGGAAGCTGCGATGCCCCGCCACCACGCCTTGGCGGTGCCCAGCGGCGTCAGATAGGCGCGGGCAATGTCGGGCAGCGGCGGCACAGTGCGGTTCAAATCGTCAGTGCGCCAGCGATATTCACCTTCGGGCTTGACGTGCGGTGACGGTGCGACGATGACAACGGTGTTGCCGGAACGGATTTCGCCTACTTGGGAGCCGTCTTTGAGCTTCAGCGGGCCGGAAACGAAAAGCTCTGTACCGGAATGAAATCCGTAGTGCCCACGGTCGGAACGCAGCCTTTTCCTACGGGTGTACTGCACGACGCCGGATCGCAGCCACACCAGTTCGTCGGATAGCTCATTGATATCCAAATCGAAGAACGTCAGGCCCGACTTGCCGGTGTGCAGGGCGATCCATGCGTCGGGGTTTTCGGCCCACCATCGTTCGATCTGCTGCGGGTCACGGCTGGACAGTTCCGGCCATCCCCTGCCGACGATTGAGCCGGGATGCTTTCCGAAAGCCACCGGCAGGACGGGGCCGGTGTATTGGGCGTAGACGAGCGCGGCCATGACATAATCGCCAGGTGAAAGGCCGGTGATATCGGGCACGACCGCCGTGTCTGGGCCGGAATTTTCCGAGTCCGGTGATATTGTCATAAGTAGCTTCACTTTCAGCGGTGTTGGCTAACTTGGCTCCCGGTGGTCCCAAATTCCCTTCCACCGGGAGCCATTCAATTGTGGCGGTCTTCTCACGCTACTCGTCGGCGGGTGCGGCCATGAGTCGCCACGCCGCGAATTCCAATATTGGTCGTATATTACTGGCGGGTAACATTGGTATACTTGGCCTGCCGCCTTGATAGCCGTCAGGCGACAAACGGGCCGGGTGGAGAATCGACCTGCATCGATTCTGTGAAACCCGGTTCGTTTTCATTACGCTTCGACGGTCGGATAGCCATCGTTGGGATTGTGCGGTGGGTCTTCTTTCCAACCGTGAATCAGCCGGAACGGCGGCATTCGCTCACAGAGATTAAACCAGTCAAGTTGATGTCTTCGAACCTTTTCAAAAATCAGTTCACACTTGTCTAAAGCCGTTTCGATGTGTTCCGGCAGGGAATCACAAGGCGAACTCATTACGACATTAAATGTATCGTAGGCGATTTGTCTCGCGTGCTTGGCTTCCTTACTGTCTTCGCCCCAGTCTTTTTCGGCGTTTTCCCAAATGTGGTCGGTCATTATTCTGATTTGGTCCCGCCGTCGTTGACTGGCCGCTTGGATTAAAGGGAGGTCGTGTTCTGCGACTCGCTTACGAGCCATCGCTTGTCCATCCGTGACGCCGCTTAATCCGAATTTATGTTGATTGTCCGTCATTGGTTTTCTTTCTATTGCCTTGCATGTGATAAAGCACGAGAAAGAGCCTCGTCAGCGTTAACTTGCCAAACGCATTCAATGAGAACCTGAAGTGCCTCTTCGTAAAATTCGGGAAGCTGCTCCAATGTCGTCATACCGGCGACGAAGTGCGCGATTTCATGTACTTGGGCGTTAGGATGAATTTTTTCTCCTGCTTCCATTGCTTTATAGATGAGCTTGCAAAGATCAGTTTTGGTGTTAATGTCAATAAAAGCACTCATTGTGTTTTGTCCTTTCGGGTTATGCTGCGGGAGTGGGTCGTTCAATAAACTTATCAAGATCGCTTCTAAAAAAACGGAACTGTTTCCGTTTGTCGTCGCCGACTTTGTGGTGCGTGATTTTTCCCTGTTTCGCCCAACGCCGTATGGATTGTTCAGATACACCTACATACCGTGCGGCTTCCTGAAGGGAAAACGCTCGTTCTATGGGCGCGCTTCTACCCGAATTCATCTTTGGCCTTTCAATGGGTTATTGAGTGCTCATCCGGCCTTTCACCGGCCTCTACTACTACTGTATAGCTCTGACTAGGCAGGGCAAGGGCACCGCCGCCATTCTCACGAAACCCTTAGGGTAGCTAACAATTGAAATAAAACAGGATACAAACGTATCCCAGTTTATCTAGATTTGAAATAAACCAGGATACAAACGTATCCCAGTTTATTTCAAAGTCTATCCATAACGGATTGGCCCGGCCTCTATCCATTGCGGATAGCGGGCTAAATTTGGCCTGCCGGGGGGCGCTGCGGCACCCGCCGACGTGGGCAAAATTACCCAAGCTTCAACCCTCTGACCAGGCCAAACAGGCTGATGACGTGGGTCAAATGACCCCTGACCAGGCCAAGTGACCTGCCGGGGCGGGGCGTTGAGGGTATGTGACCACTTCGCCCGCGCGCCCCGGCAGGAAATCCATCCGATCTAGGGTCGATTCAAAACCAGCGGCCTCACGATGTTCAGACCTGGGTTCCTGGGCGGTCGCCGCCTAAACGTCCTCGTGTCATACGCCTGATCGGGTGGCGGTTGAGACTTATCGTAAATGGTTAGGTTCATCGGCGTTTCCGAATGGCTTTGCGACTACTGCCGATAGCTCGTCTTTTCGGATTGATAGATTTTGGCGTTTTTGGATGCCTTTTTATCATTATTGCAGAAGCGCCGCCGATAGAATTTGGTCCCTGATGGTGTTGCGTCTGAACGTGAACGGAATATCTGTATTTCGTTCGTGGAGCTTTTGGGGTTTTCGCACCTAGACCACCTGATCGCGGGATTCCTCTGGCATGTCCTGCCGGTTGTCTCACCAAAGTTTTGCTAGTTGATGGACGGCTACGATGTGCGCTTAAGGCAACGCCGCCCACGGCGGCACCGACTACGGCGGTTCCGATAGCCGCACGTCTAAGATTTCTGCGGGTTGTCGGGGAAAGACGTTTACCTCTTCCCTTGCGTTTAGCCGCACTCGCCAGTTGTGCTCTGTGCAACGCGGCCCGACGAGCGGGCGTCATCACATGCGGTCTGCGGGCGGGCATTATTTCAATCTCTTTTGAAGTCGCGTTGCTGATCTTTGATGAGACATTGCCGATCTCGCCAAACGACGTGAAACCGGATGATGGCTGGGGAGCTTCCTAGACATTTGTCTAGCCATATTCGCTTTTTGTTGGTGAGCGTACATTCGATCATAACGAGTGGCATGGGCGTAAGTGCCGATTGCTGCCGCTGCGCCTAAACCTACCGCAGTGTATTTAATAACCTTTTGTCCACGTCCACGACGTTTCGCAGCCGAAGCTAATTGCGCCCTTCGCAAAGCTGCTTTCCGCGCAGGAGTCATCACATGAGGTCTGGCCATCAAAGAACCTTAATTTTTCGTCCTGTCAAATGTCGTTTATGAACCATGTAAGCATTAGCCGGTTTATAGCCTGATGCTTTTGTCCAGTCGTGAGTCAGGAACCATGCGTCGTTAGGATCGCGTTGAACGTGTTTCAACGGTACTTTGACTGTGACAACTGCACTTGGTTTGTTAAGCGGCCTGAATGCTTTCTTATAGAAGTTGCTTCGACGGCGCGTGAAGTAAATCTGCCCTTTTTTATTGCCGATAGCCAAAGGATTACGGCTTGGTTTTAATTGTTGTTGGACAATAATCTTTTTGGCCCGTCGTGGTGTCGTGTAATGATAAAGAGTTACCTGTCTGTTTCTGCGTCTTGCCCGTGCCGAAGCCAACTGCGCTTTGCGAAGCGCGGCCTTGCGAGCAGGAGTCATAACGTGTTTTTTAGCCATTTATGACTTCCTCTTTCTACGAAGACGACGGCGGCGCTTCTTGCGGGGCGGAACTTCGTAATAGGTGGCGCGGGCTTTCGTCTTTGACCCGCGTCGTGTGTTGCGGGTCTTGGACCGGACTTTGGTCGTAGCCACTTTTCGGCGACGGGCCACCTTTCAGCCTTTCGCTTTTTTAGCGGGAGCGGCCTTTTTTACTTGCTTTTGCGGCTCTTTTTGACTGGTTTCTTTGTGGACGCTGCCGCTCGTCCGATTGGGTGGTTCGGATTTTTGCTGCTGGCGTGCATCGCGAATTTGGCTTGGTTGGCTAGTTGCTTTTTTGACGCCATCGGGCTTTTCCTGACTTTTTGGAGGGGTTTTATGGACGGCCTTGGCCGCCACGGCGGCCTTGGCGGGTGCCCAAACGTCGTCTACGGGCTTCTCAGCCTTGACCGATTTCGCCGGGGCGGCTCTGGCCGGGCCGGGTGGCGTTCCAGTGGCCGGTGGCTTGGCCGGTGGCTTACCCCGCCCTTTGGCCGCTGGGCGCAGGAACACACCGCGCCGGGACCGCGAATTCCACTTCAGCACACGGCGTTTCGAGCGAGCCACCGACTTACGTTGCCGCCCTTTACGTTTCACCGACTTGCGTTGCCTGCGGCGTTTGGTGTCGGCCATCGAATCACCCGTTCCCGTGCAGGAATTCGTGCAGCCGGAAACTGCCTTGACTTTGTGGCTGCGGTGGCGGCACATACGGCCAGAACTCGCCCCACCGGGGCGTCAAACCGTGGTAGCGACCGCCGTTGCCCCGGTCGTCGGGCCGGGAATAGCGGCGCTGACCGGCAGCCAACCGCGTCACCCACGGCGGCTCAAGACCCTTACCGAAACTGAACTCACTGCCGTCGATACGACGCAGTTCGTCCTCGTTGCGCCGGATATCTTCGGCGGTTTCAGTCGGCAGGTTGTCGATCCCGGCGACGAGCGAACGCCACGGTTTCACCAGATTCGCCATTTCGGCGGGGAAAAGATGTTCCGTGACGGCTGCGGTTGGACGCGGACCCGCCGTAGCGGATTGAGGGTCGTGCCGCTTCGGCGGTGAATACCGTTTCGCCTTGGGCTTGCGGGCCATCATCGAACCGCCCTGTCTTGGATCGCTTTTCGTTGCGATGAGATGCCGTTAGATCGGAATCAGAGTGTTGCTCGGCGGCGTGTAGGTCGTACTGGTCGCGACCTGTATAGCGACACAAGCGCCCCGGTGCCTGACGCCCACGCCGAAGCTTCTCTGATGGAATGATTCGGCAAGAGGATAGGAAACGTGGTTACCCGGCAGATGCCGAAGCCCTGCGTAATCAGGATTGAAATGCTGCCTGAAACCAATGGGATTGTATGCCGAATTGGGTCCATACGTCGTGATAAGCGCACAATATCCAGGGGGAACGAAGTCACTCTGAATCAAAGACACCGGCCCCCAAGTGCCCCACACCCGCACTCCCCACAGATCGCCGGGAGCCTGTTGCCCTACGAGCATTCCATCGGCGGTAATCCACGGAGGCTGGTCCAAAGCCGGAATGAAACTGTAAACCGAAATCGGCCCTTGGGTTTCAGTGCCCTCTTTGGGCCGACTCTCCAAACCTTGACGCCACTGCATGACTAATTCGCCCTCATCGGGATTCGTAATCAGCAGCATCTTCGAATTCGGATGCAGTCCGTAGCCTTTCCTGGTCAAAAGCCGGATCGCGTCAAACACCGTGTCAGAGTCGATCTGAGTCGATTGCGTTGTGATGAAGTGGGTTTCGCTGTCGGAGAACGTTCGGGTCAGATAGCTCGGCGGGCCAGGAGCCTGACCGTCATAGAAGTCCCAGACCGGCGCTCCGAATTCGTTGACCGTCCTGGTATTCGAAAACAGACGACGGAAAATCATTCCAGTCACAAGCTTGTTGTCGGCTGACAGAATGTTGTCCATGACACTGCGAACCTGACGAACGTCGGCATCGCGAAGGAATTTCCAGCCGAATCTACCGGCCAAGTCGTAATCGCGGAACCGATAGCCGACGAGCAATCCGTTACCGGGAGAACCCGCGCCTCGGGGGACACCTAATTCGGTGGCCTCTTCGAATGAGGCCACTTCAGTATTCTGGGGCACTGCTTCAGCGGAAACCGTTGTGTCGAAAACCAAAAGGTCAGTGAGACTGGTTCTTTCAGTGTTCCAAATTACGAGTAATTCCGCGAACTCGTCCCACAGTACGTTGAGGTCCACGCCGTCCAAAGTCTGCGTTACCGGGGCTAGTCGGTCGCCTCTTACGTTGATGCCGTACTGCGGACTGGGAGCGGTCATTGTCGGCTCTTTCACTAATAGAAGCTTCTGTGCTATCGCTGCGTCTAATTCTATCCAATTCGGCTTGGGAATGGCAGAGATCATGGCAGAGATAACCGGCGTGTCGCCTTGCGCGCCATTCTGCATAGGCTTTACTAGGTATAACTAGTCAATTCGGCGGGTGACCGGGGCGGGTCTGCGCCAGCAAACCGCCAGGGCGGGTGGGGTGAGGCCGACAGTCCAGCGGCTTAACACGCGGATCGCACGAAAATCGGGCTTAGAACGATCAGAAACGCCCCTGACCTGCGACGATAGCTAGTCGGGCTGACAGGATTTGAACCTGTCAGTAGGGTGGCGGGATATGGCCCGGTCAGGCTAGAATCGAAGCATGAAATCGCCTGCGGCACTGCGGATTTGGGCCGTTCGTGGCTATCCATGCGTAGTTATGGGTAGCCATGTATAGTCAGTAAGTGGATCGCACGCCGATAACACGGGCGAGGTCGAGAGTCAGCAAACAAAGGAAACGTGAAGGGGTCAACATGGTAGCTAGTGACGAGGCTGAAGCAAAGATGGCCGAGCTTCAAGAAAAGATCGATAGCCTAATGCTGTTGGTCAAATCTAAAAATAAAATCATTGAGGGCCTTCACGAGACTTTAAGAAAAGAAAGAGAAGCGGCAGAATTCGAAGCTTGGGCTAGGTTAACAGACCAAGAAAAAGAGCAGAAAAGAAAAGCCGCCGAAGCTTTCGCTGATGAAGAGACAAAGAAGCTTATTAATTCTTTTGCCGTTCTTTTGGTTGGGAACGTTCTCAGGAGTCTTACGGATGCCAGTGACAATCTAGCAAAAATCTTTAAAGATTGCGGCGGTATGGATAGCGAATATCTTATCCAAATCGAAGAGGCATACGCCGGATTTATTGAACAATTGAATATTGCCCGTATGAGTGAGATGAGTTAAATAATGAGCGCAACACCAGGACATCGCGGCTGGGGTCATATCCGACGCCTGCCGTCCAAACGTTTTCAAGCGTCGTATCACCACCAGGGCGGTAGGCACAAAGCCGCAATGACCTTCACTGCGCGGATCGACGCAGAGGGATGGCTTTCGAATGAGCGCAGGCTCATCGAATTGGGAACGTGGACGCCGCCCGCAGTGAGAGCAGCGGCAAAAAAAGCCGAAGTGCTCACCCTGAATAAATTCGGTTCACGGTGGATCGCAGAACGCCCGCTGAAGCCACGTACCCGGCAGGAATATCTCAAATTGTGGAAGGGGCCGATAGCACCACTGGTCGATTACGCCTTGGGCGGCATCACAACCGAAGTCGTCAGGTCTTGGTTTTCTGGCCTGAACGCCTCAACGCCCAATCAGAACTCCAAAGCGTATTCGCTGCTCCACTCCGTTTTTTCGACGGCGGTTCTAGATGGCTTGCTGGTAAGCAATCCCTGTCAGATCAAAGGGGCGATGAACACGAAACGTGTCAGGGAGCCGGTCATTCTGAACGTAGACGAAATCGGGCTACTCGCAGCCGCAATGCCGGAACACATTCGGGCGCTCCCGCTCATTTCGGCATGGTGCGGGCTTCGCTGGGGCGAGGTCATCGAACTGAGACGCAAAGACTTCGACGCTGGGATCGAAACCATTTGTGTCGCAAGGGCAGTCACACACGAGGGCGGCTGCCGGATCGACACGACCAAATCGGGGCGGGTCCGAAATGTGGTGATACCGCCGCACATTCGGGCCGACATCAAGCACCACCTTGACAATTACGTTGGGGCACAACCAGATTCGCTGCTGTTCGTGCCGTCCAAAGGTGGCTGTCACCTGAACGATAGTGTGTTCATGCGCTCCTACTTTCGTCCTGCCCTCAAATCCATTGGGCGGCAAGGGGTTAGGATTCACGACCTTCGTCATTTCACCGGCACCACTACCGCTCGCGTTGCGAACCTGCGAGAGACAATGGATCGCCTTGGACATAGCACAGTCAACGCTTCGATGCGTTATCAGCAGATCGCGAACGGTCGTGACGTTGAGGTCGCCTATGCCCTGTCGGCCCTGGTCGGCAACGCCTGACTGATACCTAACCTGTCAGCTAAACGCTGTGACCTGCGACAACGGATGGTTTAGGTACTGCCGTGCGATGCGTGTGCTATCTGCGATGCGCCGTCCGCAGTACCGCTGCCTGGTGAACGGCCTCGTCGTAGGGGACTAGCGCCGTGCCGGGTGTTGCCGGTGGTTCGAACGGGCTTGGACTAGCCCAAGGCCCTGAATCAAACGCTGAGCCACGTTCGTCGTCGTCGGCTTGTGATGATGGGTTGGGTATCAGGTAATCGACTTCGGCCTCGATCACGTCGTCTTGGACCGGCGCTCCGACGTATCGTGCCAGGTCAGCGCCGTCGCATTCGAAAGCGCTCTCAATCCCCAGCAAGCGCCGGTATTCGTCGCGCTTGCCACCTTCAAGAGACATCGTGTCGAAGATCGTTTCATAAGGCCGCGCACTGATTTCGATTTCTGTTTTCGCAGCTAGACCGGCCCTGTCCAAGGCGTCTCGGATCGCGGTGAGCTTGACGCTATCCGCAACGTTGTCGTCTAACGCCATGCGTAATAACTCGCGGGCCATGCGATCTGCTGCGTTAGCCAATCGAACGCGAGCGGCGTTGCGAACGTGTTTGGCTGCGCCACCATGCATTCTGCAAACGGTTGCACCGGCCAAAGCCGGTTTCATGCATCGACGTCCATGCTGCGAACTGTGGGCCGTACATCGACCTAAGTCGTTTTTGCGTTCCCAATACTCAACGCTATATTGCCTTATCCTGGGTGAATCTTTCGATGGGTCAGCCTCAGTTATCGTCGTTTCACTCATTTTTCGTCTCTATCCAAAACTGCGGTTATGACATTTGACCCATTTCGTGCGTATCGCCGTTTTCGACGTTCGTTGCTATCGAGAATCTTTGCCTGCTTGAGCAAGTCCACATACTCCCGCGTATCGCATAAAACCCTAGATATCAAACCATGCCAGTTCGATCCAACCATCAGTTCAGGCTGATTCCTGAGTAACCATGCAGTCGCCTCTAATAGATCGCCCGTCGTTGAGAATCGACCTACGTCCATCATAAAATCGCTTCTCTTCTGATCCTTGTCGCATTGACTATGAAGTACCTTCCAAAAAATTTTCTCTCCAGTGGCATCCACAATATTCCAGCCGTTAACGCTTTGACATACTATGGCCGCTCTATCGATTTTTACGTAACCCATTCGCTTGGCAATGCGATGACCGCACTCTTCACAACGCAAGACAAGTACTTTCGCCGCATTCGGTTTCCCAGTCATCGGTCTAGCCTTTCAATTAACCCAATTCTGTCACGTTTATTTGTGCTCGCCAACCGACGCGCCGTGTCTGTGCGCTACGCCGCCCCGTGCCGCCCCCAGAGGCCCGCCAGCGAGCCACCAGGGCGCTCTGGGGGTCTGGGGTCACTTCAGGCCCGCCAGAACGATCAGCGGCAGTTTTTGAGCCTCTTCAAAATTCATATCGAGTTCCCCGTACTCGTCGTAGTAGCAACCCTCGTCGCCGTAGAAAATCCGTAAAATTGAAAAAACGAGAGCGCCCGTTTCACGATGCCGTCCGATAAGTTCGACTACCTTTGAATAAGCTAAATAGTTACTGTAGCGATTAATACGAACTCGCCCCATTGGTTCCATATCTTCATACGGAACATCGTCCAACTGTTTGGCAACCGACAGAGTTATCTGTCGTGATCCGACCTTCAGTACATGAACTTCAGCGGTCAACGTCTCAACCGTTGCCGTTTGGATTCCAGTCATTTATTTTCCTTCCAAAGCTTTCTGCACAGCCTCATCAGCCTTCAGATTGTAATAATATTGTTTTACTTCCTCATCAAACTGCATCAAGCGCGCTCCGATCTGAACCGCTTCCTGCCATTCTGACGTTCCACGTTCAGGAACTTGAGCCAAAAGTGCCTCCCATAACGCTTCATACACTCGGTCATACATCGTTTTATACATCTTCATTCCTTTGAATTCTGTAATGGATAGACGCCCGCGAGTTTGCTGGATTATCTCGCCAAACGCCTATTTCTCTCGATTTGCCTAACCGACGATCTAAATTTTATTAACGCTTTTGCCTCCAAAATTTTCACCGTTGACCGTAAGACACCTTATAAAGAAAGACCGTTTGTCTTACGGTCTGTTTCTCACCGTTGGACAGTCCTTGTCTTACGCTTTTTCGCCTCTGACCTGCACGTTTACTACATAGACAATCTATGTGTCTTACGGTGTCCAACGGTTTGTCCAACGCCAAAAGCGTAAGACACTTATTTAGCTCCTCTAATCCTCGCAGGTCAGAGGCCAAAAAGCGTAAGACACTCCACTCAGGCATACCGTAAGACACCCTTCAATCGACCACTGTGAACGAGATATCCAGCGGGGCCGAACCACCCGTGTCCGACGCTTTTTTGAGCCGCCACATCGCCTGCACGCCACCCTTCGAGCCACCGGCCTTACCCGCCTTCTCGATCAAAACGTTGCTGGCGACAAGCTTCGTCAGGAACCGGCGCACCGCTTTACTGTCCTTACCCCACTCCGCAGCCGTTCTCAGCGTGCCGCGCAGCCTCAGAACCGCATCGTCCAGATTGAAACCGTCATCGCCACACTGCACCGCCAAAGCCGTCAGGATCGTCGCCGCATCCCCACCTTCAGCCGATCCGGTGGAATGATCGTATTTGACCGCTAAAGGCCCAACTTTCATCCGAATCGGTTTAAGTTGGCTCAATTCCACCGACAGCGCCCCGGTGTCTCCCCACAACAGAATGA
>Ga0306921_10006692_pt1 | contig 12034 bp, 10 predicted proteins | sample sta12Cox44000080_FD_203760 | JGI IMG/M metagenome (GOLD analysis project Ga0306921, IMG submission 203760) | Lab enrichment of tropical soil microbial communities from Luquillo Experimental Forest, Puerto Rico - statoxic.12C.oxic.44.000.080 (v2)... | ecosystem: Environmental > Terrestrial >... | reverse complement strand
AGCACGTTGCAGCGGTGCTCTATGGAGTCGGCGTCCGCTTGGATACTCAGCCGGAGCTGCTGTTCACACTGCGCAAGGTCGATGCGACGGATCTGGTCGAGCGCGCGGGAGACGGCCTGCCGCTGCCGTCGAAGGGACTCGCCGCGGGCCGAGTGCTCGATGATTCGAAGCTCTCGGAGATGTTCGGTATCGAATTGGCGGGCGCGGAGCTCGAGACTGGCGTCGAGGTCCGCCGCACCGAACGTACACGCCGCAGCCAGTCCCTGTCCAAAACCGTTAGGAAAGCGACTCGTAGCGCCAGTTCGAGGGGAAGGTCCGTGAAAAGTGCGGCGGGCGGAACTCGATAGGACCGGTGCCGCGGTGCGCGATGCCGGCATCAGGAATTCTGAGTTTGCAGGACGGCTGCGCCTGCACGAGACGGAAGCTCGACGGATTCTCGATCCGCATCATCCGACTAAGTTTGCCTCGGATCGAGGCGGCGTTTGCGGCGCTCGGGCGCACGTGCGGATGGAGCTCGCCTAGTTTTCGACAGGCGATCACGGTCACTACGAACGGCCGCGATCCGCTCTGCGGGAATTTTGCGGGAATCGGTTGTGCTCAGTCGTGCTTCGTGGTGCCAATTGCAACGGGCGCCCCTCGGCAAGTTCTTGAATTTACTATCTGCGTTTCTTCGCTGCCGCTCTCATAATGCCGGGGTCGAGGGTTCGAGTCCCTCCCTTTCCACCACGAAGACCAAATCGGTCTTCCCAATCAAGCTCTTAAATTCGGCCCGTCCTGAGCGGTGTTCCGCACGTGGTCCACCGAGAGGGGAACGGGCGTGATCGGTAATTGCTGGTAGGCCTAGGGAGGTATGCAGCCACTTAGTGCTGGCAACGCCGCGGTCGCACGATAGACGTATGGGAGTTGCGCTGCTCCTCTTCACTGTTCTCGCCGGGGCGCTGGGGGTGGCCAAGGCGCGACGACATCCCTTCAACGCGAGAGCGTTATCCGCCGAATCGCCTCCGTCACCTCCACTGCCCCGGTGGGTCCACATCGACTACGGGTGGCTGATGGCACCCCGCAGGCTCACGCGGCGAACCCACTGGACACGTCGCGTTATTGACTACATGACCGGTCGGCTTGGCCGGGTTGCAGCATAACGGGAATTGAGCCTATGAACAGTAACGCTAAATGCCAGCACACCGAGTTGCTTTCGCTTACTCAGCACCTGCGGCGTACCGCCGGTGGCCACATGGAGATTGACGGCAAGGAAGCCGTGTGCGGAAAGTGCGGCGATCGTTGGCAGTTTCGCGACCGCAGACAGCTCCCGGAGTGGCTCCGGCAGGAACTGGTCAACCGCGGCTTGTAGATGCCGTCCGGGCTGCAGCCGCCAGCCTCAGTGGGCGTCGCGACACCATTTGCCGTGTTGATCAGGCATCCAGCTTCCTCGATCCCGCAATCCTCCATCGTCACCGTAGACACTCACCTGCAGCACCGGTGTTCGGCGATCACGTGACAGGGGTCGACACATGTTACAGGTGAATAGCCAGGTATGAAGACCGTGAGCCCAGCACGACCACGTCTGACCTTCCTTGACCGCTTGAGTTAGAACCTTGCGCACTTCAGGAGGCAGCGAGCCGGGCTGCCGAATCTGATACGACCCTTTCGGCACGACATCTGACTGCGATATATACGATTCCAGCAGCTCACCGACCTTGGAAATACGCTGGACCCTGCACAATAAGCGCACAACCCCCATCGACGCGTTCTCCTTTGACGCAGTGAAGTCGAGCAGGCCGCTCCCTTGATTAAGTGACAGGTTAGGTCGTCGATGTGCGATGAGCAAAGCGTCTTCTACAGACGACAGCAGGAAGTGTCTGTGCTTGCGCACAACCGGGGTTATTTATGTCAACGGTTGGCGAGGCGGATTGATTCTCCATTGGCTCTCGGTCAGGCAGGCACCGGGAATCCGGCGGCCGTCGCTTCTCGGTCCCATTCCAGGAGCCTTGCAAATGAAGCTGGGTCGACCTCCGCAAAGCCTTCGATCAGCAGCAAGTCGCGCAGCGGCCTGAACCACGGCTGTGAGGCGGCAGCGGTGAACGCGGCACAAAGGCGCGCCACCATGTCCGCCGGTGCGTCGAGTGCGGCAACGAATGGCGGCATAGGCGTAAGCTGGGTCGATGCCAGAACGCGAACGCCCGCCGTCAGGTGCGGCGCGTGCTTTGCCATCAGCGTGAGCCAGTAGGCGTCGACCGGACCTACGTCGATGCGTCCTTCGCGGACGCTGTCGAGCATGTTGCGTGCGCTACCGAGATTGCCGATCACTTTGCTGTACAACGCTGGTCGCTGCGCTGAGCGATACGCGAGCAGATGGTGGCGGAAGGCGTTGAATCCCGACTGCGAGTGCGTGGTCGTCCACCCTGCACGCGCGCCAAACGTATCCTCGAGCGTGCGGTACGGAGCATCCTGCCGCACGATGAGATCCGAGCGGTAAACGGCACGACCGGATGCCCAAGCGGCACTCGGGATCGGCGCAGCGATCGGTACTACCGGGGCCGCCATGAGTGTCACCGTGTATCCGCACATGTGGACAGCGCCAAAGTCCCTGCGGGTGCACAGCTCATTGAGCGACTGAGCGAGGAGATCCGCCACGTAAGACAGCGTCAGGCGCGCGTCGCGCGCAACCTGCTCGACGAGCCTGCGCCATCCCGCCGCGACCTCGGGTGTTGCGGCGTACATGCTCGCGTTCATGATCCACTCAGTCGCGGGCACGGCCGGTCCCTCGCGATCCCGAATGGAGCCCGGTTGCGACCGCCGCCGCATTCCCGGATGCTACTACAACGTTCGGCAAACTCACTGCAGGGCAGCTTCGATTGCAGAACATCGCGCTCGGCCTCCGCGAGAATTGGCGTCAGTTCTCCTTGCTGGTGCTGGTCAACGCGTTTGTCGGCGGTATGGTCGGGCTCGAGCGCACGGTGGTCCCGCTGATCGGCTCGGAAGAGTTTCGCATCGCGTCGACCACGATCGTCGTTTCATTCATCGTGAGTTTCGGCGTCGTGAAGGCCTGCGCCAACCTCGTGTCGGGGCATTTTGCCGACGTCTACGGACGGCGGAGCTTGCTGATCGTGGGCTGGCTCGTCGGCCTGCCGGTGCCGTTCATGCTCGCCTGGGGTCCGAGTTGGGGCTGGATCGTCGCGGCGAACGCGCTGCTCGGCATCAACCAGGGGCTCGCCTGGTCCATGACCGTGGTCATGAAGGTTGACCTGGTTGGCCCCAGGTCGCGCGGTCTCGCGGTCGGTCTCAACGAATTCGCTGGGTATCTGTCCGTGGGCGTGACGGCGTTCGTCACCGGCTATGTCGCGGAACGCTACGGCTTGCGGCCTGCGCCGTTCTATCTGGGCATTTGCTATGCGGTTTTGGGGTTGATGTGTTCGATCGCCCTGATCCGCGACACGCGGGGGCACGTTGCGCTGGAGCTGGCCCAACATGGCCGCCAGGTAGAAGCCATCGGATTCTGGACGGTATTCCGACGCACGTCTTTCGGTGACCGCAACCTGTTTGCGGCGTCTCAGGCGGGACTCGTAAATAACCTCAACGACGGCATGAGCTGGGGAATCCTGCCGCTCTTCTTCACGAGTTACGGCTTGAGTATCGAGCGCATCGGCATTCTCAAGGCGGTTTATCCCGCGGTCTGGGGAATTCTTCAGACCGTGACGGGACCCCTGAGTGATCGGTGGGGGAGAAAAGGACTGATCACGGGCGGGATGTGGGTTCAGGGGCTCGCCCTCATCGTGACCGCCCACACGCATAGATTCGTGGCGTGGTTGGTTGCCAGTGCCGTCCTTGGACTTGGAACGGCGATGGTGTACCCGACGCTCATCGCCGCGGTCTCGGATGCCTCGCATCCGTCGTGGCGCGCCCGCTCGTTAAGCGTGTATCGGTTCTGGCGCGATCTCGGTTATGCGGTCGGCGCGCTCTGCGCGGGCGTCATTGCGGATCTCTTCGGCATGCAGTGGGCGATTGTCTCGGTCGGAGTGATCACCCTTTTATCGGGCGCAGTCGTCGCACTCACCATGAAAAGCGGGTGACGGTAGCTGGCCCCCTGATTCCGCCTGTCGTCCATACCGCGAACGTGGTAGGGCCCGAAGCCTGGCGTTTCTGGCGTGATCACACATCTGCGCTATCCCGCGCATGTTTCGCCAGTAACGCGGTCCGGCTAGTGCAACACGCGTCTCAGTACGGCAGGAGGCAAACAAGGAAGATGAACCGCGTTACTTGAGCCCTGCCAGATCGCAGGATCCACCCAAGTACCGGAGGACAGCGTGCCGGCAGGCGTCCAGCTGATTGGAAACACGGCTACGGATTTCGGCTAAGTGCTCGTTAGACCTAATCTCCGCATTGAATTCTCCGCGCCATGGAGCCGCTCGCTGCGCCTGGTGACCGCAGGCTCGGTTGCGCTTCTGCTTTTGCTGGTACTCACTGGCCTCGTCACCGGGCCGAGGCAGTTGCTGGTGTGGCGACTGGCGATGGTGGCCGTGCCCCTCGTGGTGCTCTTCGGAGCGCTTCCCTTCGTAGTACGCGGGTATGTCCTGACCGAGGGGTATCTCGAGGTGCGTCGCTTGGGATGGAACACGGCGCTGCCGCTCACGGGACTCGAAGCCGTGACCGGCGAACCTGACGGACTGAAGGGTTCGTTGCGCCTGTTTGGGAACGGGGGTTTGTTTGGCATTACCGGGTGGTTCTGGAATCGAAGGCTAGGGCGCTTCCGTGCGTACGCTACGGATCCGGGACGAGTAGTGTTGTTGCGCTATAGGGACGGCAGGAAGGTGGTGGTGACTCCGGGCGATGTGCAGCACTTCATCACGCAGGCGAGAGCGCTCCTCGCCTCCCGCCGCGAAGAGACGCCCGGCGTTTCCCGTGCTAGCCAGTGAACCGTGCCTCGGAGCGTTGCAAAGTCACGAGACGATAGAAGCACTCGGGGTCGGTTCTTCAGCCGCTAGAGCCGCACGAATCGGAGGCGCAGAGCGTTGCCGATCACGGACACGGAACTGAAGCTCATCGCCGCGGCCGCCACCATCGGGCTCAATAGCAGGCTGAACCTCGGATAGAGAACACCGGCCGCGAGCGGGATTCCCAGCACGTTGTAGACGAAGGCGAGCACGAGATTCTGGCGGATGTTGCTCATCGTGGCGCGGCTCAGCAGGCGCGCGCGGGAGATGCCCGCCAGGTCCCCCTTCACGAGCGTCACGCCTGCGCTCTCCATCGCAACATCTGTCCCCGTGCCCATTGCAACACCGACGTCAGCTTCGGCGAGCGCCGGGGCGTCGTTCACCCCGTCGCCCGCCATCGCCACCACGTGGCCCTCGCTTCGCAACCGTCGCACCACCGCATCCTTTTGCTCGGGCAAGACTTCGGCCTCGATATCGCTAATCCCGAGCCTTGCGGCAACGGCCTGTGCTGTTTTGCGATTGTCGCCCGTGAGCATGACGATGCGGATGTGCTGTTTGCGCAGACGCTCGAGGGCCGGAGGAGTCGAGGGCTTGATCGGGTCAGCGACCGCCACGATCCCCGCCGGGCGGCCGTCCACCGCGACATACATCACCGTCGCCCCTTCGCGGCGGAGTTCATCAGAGCGCTGCTCGAGTTCCTCCGCCGGAGCCGATCGACCCTCGAACAGCTTCGCGTTTCCGACGGCCACCTGTAAGTCACCCACGCGACCGCTCACGCCCTTACCGGTCGCGGAGTTGAAGTCTGTCGCGGTTGACTGGACGAGGCTGCGCTCGCGTGCAGAGGCCACGATCGCGGCCGCGAGCGGATGCTCGCTCGAGCGCTCGACACTTGCCGCCAGTGACAACACGTTCGCCTCTTCGAAGCCCGGCGCCGCCACGGTGGCAACGACGCGTGGCTTGCCCTCGGTCAGGGTTCCAGTCTTATCCGCAACCAGCGTGTCGACTTTCTCGAATCGCTCGAGTGCCTCAGCATTCTTGATGAGCACCCCCACGGTAGCACCCTTGCCGACACCCACCATGATGGACATCGGCGTCGCAAGTCCGAGCGCGCACGGACAGGCGATGATGAGCACGGAGACGGCGGCATTGAGCGCGTAGGAGAGCTTTGGCGCTGGTCCCCAGATCATCCAGGCGCCGAAGGCAAGGAGCGCTACACTGATGACCACCGGAACGAACCATGCGGACACGATATCCGCCAGGCGCTGTATGGGCGCACGGCTGCGTTGTGCCTCCGCTACCATATGGACGATGCGTGCGAGCATAGTCTCCGATCCTACTTTCTCAGCACGTATGACCAGGGCGCCCGTGCCGTTGAGGGTCCCACCGATCACCTTCGCGCCTGGCCCCTTCTCGACCGGCATGGACTCGCCGGTGATCATGGACTCATCGATCGCACTCTTGCCTTCGAGGACCTCTCCGTCGACCGGAACACTGTCGCCTGGGCGAACTCGCAAGCGATCCCGCAAGTGCACTTCATCCAGGGGCACTTCTTCGTCGCGACCCTCAGCGGTAATCCTGTGGGCTGTCTTCGGAGCGAGGTTCAGGAGTGCACGTATGGAACCGCTCGTCTTTTGCCGGGCGCGCAGCTCCAGCACCTGACCGAGCAACACGAGCACAGTGATGACGGCCGCCGCTTCGTAGTAAACGGGTACCGTCCCTTGAGCCTGGTGGAGTGATGGCGGAAACAGCTGAGGCGCAAAGGTCGCCACCAGGCTGTACAAATAGGCCGCGCCCACACCCAGCGCAATAAGGGTGAACATATTGAGTGAGCGTCTGCGAATAGACGCCCACGCTCGGACAAAAAACGGCCAACCCGCCCACAGCACGACGGGCGTCGCTAACGCAAACTCAACCCAGATGGCTATCCAAGGCGACAGGTAGTCCTGCAGGTTGAATCCGGGAAGGTGACTTGCCATCTCCCATAACACCAGTGGAAGTGTCAGCAGCAGTCCGATCCAAAAACGTCGACTCATGTCCCGTAGCTCGGGACTGGTAGCGTCTGCGTTCACCGGGGTGAGCGGTTCCAGAGCCATGCCGCAGATCGGGCAATAACCCGGCGCGTTGCGGCGAATCTGCGGATGCATCGGGCACGTGTAGCTCGTGCCCTGAGGAAGCGGGGTTGACGGGGAAGACACGCCGTACGCGTCTGCCGAAGATGCCCTAGCGCAGCAGGGCGATGCGCCTCGCGATTGTTGAGAGCTCACGAGTCTTCCCCTCCGAGAGCCTTGAGGATCGGGCAGTCTTCCGCGCGACCGTGTCCGGGGCAGGCGGCGATGAGTGAGGACAGACCGTCCCGTACCTTTTCAAGAGCGGCAATCCGCGCTTGCACATCGGCAAGCTTTTCTTGGGCGGAACGCCTGACGCGCCCGACGTCACGCTTTGCCGAGAGTGCGAGCAGATCGCTCACTTCGTGCAGACTGAAGCCGAGCGCTTGCGCACGACGGATAAAGCGCAGCCGCGAGAGCTCGAGTTCGCTGTACTCGCGGTACCCGGAGGCGAGTCGTCCGTGCGGCTTAAGTAGTCCCGAGCGCTCGTAGTAGCGCACGGTGTCGATCCTGACCCCGGCCCTCTTTGCCAGGGTCCCAATACCCATTGCTTTCATGGCCCGGTCCCCGTAAAGACTGGGGTAATCTAAAGCCTGGACTCTGGTCCAGAGTCAAGCCGCGGGGCATCATGCGACTTGACCCTGCACCTGCATCCGGGGTTTAGGCTGCGGACTGGGACTCGATCGGAGCTAGGCCATGTCGCACGCCAATCGCGACTTTCTCCCTGCCGCAGGACTGGATTTCTTGCTGCCGCTGTACGATCCGATGGTAAAGCTGCTTGGCGCAGACCGAGCGCGCAAGAAGCTGTTCGACCAGGCATCAGTGCAGCCGTGCCATCGCGTGTTGGACGTCGGCTGCGGAACGGGCACCTTTGCCGTCGCGATTAAGGGCTGGGTGCCGAGCGCGGAAGTCGTAGGCCTTGACCCAGACCCAAAGGCGCTGGCGCGCGGTCGCCGCAAAGCCGAGCGTGCGGGAGTCTACATTCGCTTCGATCAAGGCTTTGCAAATGCGCTGCCGTATTCCGATGGCTCCTTCGATCGCGTCTTTTCAAGCCTGATGTTTCACCACGTACCGCACGACGCGAAGCTTGCGACGATGCTCGAGGTGCGCCGCGTTCTCAAGCCGGGCGGGTCGCTGCACCTGCTGGACTTTGAACGGGAAGGACCGCGCAGCCACAATCCACTCGCCCGCTGGCTTCATTCGAGCGAGCGCATGCAGGACAACGCGCGCGAGCAGATTGTGAGTTTGATGCGCGAAGCTGGTCTTATCGAGCCGCGCGCGGTCGACTCCGATCAACCGATCTTCGGGAAGATTGTCTATTTTGTTGCACGGGGTGGCGGGTAATCGCGCGCACTCTCAGCCACGACGGCGAGGATGGCACACTAACGCTTGCTGAGTTTTTGACCAAGGCCGTTGGACAAGACCTAATCCCAAGAGGAGGGCGGCCGCGGGGAAGATTTGCGTGAGTTGCGGTAGTCACGGGGTGGTTGCCCCACCCAGCGCCGAAACGCGTGGTTGAAGGTACTCACCTCGGAGTATCCCAGGACGTAAGCGATCTGAGAGATGCCGAGACTTGGGTTTTCGAGCAGGTTCAGCGCCAGGGTCTTTCGCACCTGGGCGAGCACGTCTGAGTAGTTCAAGCCTTGGGCAGCGAGGCGCCTTTGCAGCGTCCGCACCGACCACCCCAGGCTCTGTGCCAGGCGCTCGACGCTGCTGTCGCCCGCAACGACCAGCTGCGCGACGCTGCGCCGCAGGCGCTCGAGCTCGTCGCGCTGAGTCTCAAGACCGGCGAGCTGCAGGTCGCCGTAGTGCCGCATGAGTCGCTCGATCGCCGCGTCAGCCGTCTTCATCGGGCGCTCGAGCAGTTCGGCGTCGAACCGGATGCCGGCCCAGGGTTGACCGCTCCGGACCTTAGCGCGCAGCAGGCCCATGCGCTCGCGGCGTCCGGCTGCGCTCTCGGCGGCCAGCTGCGGGAGCACGACTTCGGCCGGCGCCCAATTGGGCTCCCCAAGTCCGAGACGAATTACATTGCAGACGAACGCCACGCCCCAATCGTTCTTCTGTCGATACGTCATCATCAAGGGATCGATGTAGTAGGAATACGAGAATGCCATCCCGCCCTCCACTTCGAGGCGGTAGATGGCCGAGTCCACCATCGTCGGAAGGTAGCGGCCAATTGTCTGCAAGGCCCCACGGACGGTGCGCGACGCGAGCGCCAGGTTGCCGACAACGCCCGCGTGACGCGGATGGTACGTGGTCCCGAACCTCAGCCCGAAGTGTGGGTCACCAAGCTCATCTGCACAGATCTCGAGTAGTCTGAGGAAGCGAATCAAGGGCACGCGCCGCTCCGGGTCGGTGAGATCCGCGGCGGTGAGCTCGGCGCGGCCCAGGATTGTTTCTGGGTCCGCGCCGCGTTCGCGCAAATAATCGTCCAAGCCGTACATCACACTTGCGAGGTTGATCGTGGGGACGGCCGGCAGCGTTGCAGTGTGGGTGGCGGACATTGGCGCGATTTCCCAAAGACTTGGCGCGATATCTCGCGACGGCGCAGCGACCGGCAACCATGATACCGCCCGAGCGGCCGGCCTGTCGCCGACTGCACTGAACAGGAACCGCAGCAAATGCCACGACTCAACTCACAACCCGTTCCGGCGGAAATCCAGGCCGCGGTCGGGCAGACGATTGCAGACCTCGGTGCGGCGTTCTCGGGCGTGCTCGTGAACATCGGTCGCCGGTTGGGGCTTTACAAGGCCATGGCGGAGATTGGCGCGTGCACTTCCGAGCAGCTCGCCCAAGCGACGGGCGTTCGCGAGCGCTACGTGCGCGAATGGCTCAACAATCAGGCCGCGGGGGGCTACGTGCGCTACGAGCCCGACACCCACAGCTACACCCTGCCCGCCGCACAGGCCATGGTCCTTGCCATCGAGGACAGCCCGGTCTACATGGCCCCCGCCTTCGAGGTGGCTGCCGCGTTCTGGCTCGACGAAGAGCGCATCCTCGAGACTTTTCGCTCGGGTAAGGGGCTAGGCTGGCACGAGCACCATCAGCGGCTCTTTTGCGGCACCGAGATGTTTTTCAGGACGGGTTATCAGACCCATCTCGTCTCCGAATGGCTGCCGGCGCTTGATGGCGTCGTCGAGCGGTTGCGCGCAGGGGCACATGTGGCTGACGTCGGCTGCGGCCATGGTGCATCGACGATCGTCATGGCTCGCGCTTTTCCCAACTCCGAGTTCATTGGCATCGACTATCACGCCGATTCGATCACAACTGCGGGCCGGCGGGCCCGCGAGGCGGGCATCGACAATTTGCGGTTTGAGGTCGCGACAGCGAAAAACTACATAGGACGGAACTTTGATCTCGTTTGCTTCATGGATTGTCTACACGATCTCGGGGACCCCTTGGGCGCCCTGGTCCATGCGCGCGACGCCTTGAAGTCCGACGGCAAAGTGATGCTCGTCGAGCCTTACGCAGGGGACACGGTGGAGGAGAATCTGAACCCGATCGGCCGGCTCTTCTACGCGGCCTCGGCCATGGCCTGTACACCGCACTCCTTGTCCCAGGAGGTGGGCCTCGGCCTCGGGGCGCAAGCAGGAGAACAGAGGCTGCGCGGCTTGGTCCAGCAAGCCGGGTTCAGGGACCTGAGGCGCGCAACGCAAACGCCCGTCAATCTCGTGCTCGAGGTCCTCCGGTAGCTGCTCGGGCTTCCATGCAGCAGCGGCGCTCGATCGGCGAGAAGGCGCTAGTCGTTCTGCCGTGTGCTATCGAACGAGACGGGCAGCGGCGCGGTATTCCAAATGTCCTCACAGTACTCACGCACCGCGCGGTCGGATGAGAAGCGGCCGCAGCGCGCGACGTTGAGGATCGACATGCGCGACCACCGAGCGGTGTCTCGGTAGGCAAGCGCAACCCTGCCTTGGCAGTCGACGTAGTCGCGGAAGTCGGCGCACACAAGGAACGGATCGGACTCGAGGAGATTCTCGGTGAGCGGGCGGAACGTAGTGCAATCTCCGTGAGAAAAGAGCCCGGAGTTGATGAGATCGATGGCATCGCGCAGCTCCGCGTCCTGCTCGTACAGCTCTCGTGGATGGTAGCCAGCCGCCCAAATCTGCTCGACCTCCTGCACCGTGTTGCCGAAAACGAAGAAGTTATCCTCTCCGACTTCCTCACGAATCTCCACGTTCGCTCCATCGAGCGTGCCGATGGTAATGGCGCCGTTCATCGTGAACTTCATGTTGCCGGTGCCAGAGGCTTCCTTGCCGGCGGTCGAGATCTGCTCGGACAGGTCCGCGGCCGGATAGATGTGTTGACCGGTCTTGACGTTGAAGTCTGGCACGAACACCGCGCGCAGCACCCGATTGACCTGCGAATCGCGGTTGATCACATCGGCAAGCGAGTTGATTAACTTGATGATCAACTTAGCCATCCGATAGCCGGGCGCTGCCTTACCGCCGAAGATAAAGGTGCGCGGCGTCATCTCGAGCGCAGGATTCTGCTTCAACCGATGGTAGAGACTCACGATGTGCAGTATGTTGAGGTGCTGGCGCTTGTACTCGTGGATGCGCTTTACCTGTACATCGAACAGTGTGTCCGGATCCAGCGCGACGCCCGTGCGCTGGTGGATGTCGTTCGACAGGCGCTGTTTGGCCAGGCGCTTGATGCCGTGCCAGCGCTCGCGGAAGCGGGCATCATCAACGTGCGCCTCTAGCGCCTGGAGCTGATCCAGATCTCGCAGCCAACCCTCGCCTATCGTCTCATCGAGCAGGGCCGCGAGCGGTGCGTTGGCGAGAGCAATGAAGCGCCGCGGGGTGACGCCGTTCGTTTTGTTGCGAAACTTGTGCGGCCACATGTCGTGGAAGTCATTGAGCACGGTGCGCTTGAGAAGCTCGGTGTGCATCTTCGCCACACCGTTGATCGCCATGCTTCCAACACATGCGAGGTGAGCCATGCGCACGCGGCGCACGCCATCGCCGCCGCCTTCATCGATCAGCGACATGCGGCTGA
>Ga0306921_10006691_pt1 | contig 12035 bp, 11 predicted proteins | sample sta12Cox44000080_FD_203760 | JGI IMG/M metagenome (GOLD analysis project Ga0306921, IMG submission 203760) | Lab enrichment of tropical soil microbial communities from Luquillo Experimental Forest, Puerto Rico - statoxic.12C.oxic.44.000.080 (v2)... | ecosystem: Environmental > Terrestrial >... | reverse complement strand
GCCGGCGACCGCAATGTTGCCGAGGCTGGTCTGCCCCCAGGCATCGAGGGAGGGGCGCCAGCAGAGCTGCGCCTCGTCCCATTCGTGCCGCAGCTGCAATGCAAGGCTGACCTGGACATTCGGGATAACGCCCTCGTGTAGCAGGAGGTAATCGGCGGCAAGCTCGCCATCCTCCCAGGCGACGCGTTCGAGGCGGTGGCGCCCGACCGCCCGGAGCCCGCGCAGTCGGCGCCGGATCGGAACTCCCGCGCGTCTGACCGCCGAGATCAACCCCAGTCCCTTGATCAATCTCCAGCGGCCAGCCCATAGGCTTGCGACCGGCTGCATGGCTTCGAGATAGTTCTTGAGCGGGGTGGTCTCGAAGAGTGCCGCCGGCACGGCCCCAGCGCGGGTGAGCTGGGCGGCGGCCAGGTAGAGAAGCGGTCCCTGTCCTGCCAACACGAGGCGGCCTTCCGGCACGAGCCCCGAGGACTTCAGCAACAGCTGCGCCGCGCCCGCGGTCATGACGCCGGGCAATGTCCAGCCGGGGATCGGCACTGGCCGCTCGACGGCGCCGGTTGCGAGCAGAATTCGCCGCGCCGTCAGGGTCTCGCTGCGGCCGGCGGTTTCGAGGAACAGCACGCCCTCGGGATCGACGTGCCACAATGTCGTGCTCGGCCGATAGTCAACGTGGCTCACACGCAGCGCCGCCGCGAGCGGTTGGCCTGCGAGATAATCCCCTCCGAGCGGGGTTCTGGGCTCAGCGCGTTCAATCGCCCGATAGATCTGGCCGCCCGGCGAAGCTTGCTCGTCGATCAGCACGGTTTCGAGCCCGAGCTCGTCAGCGAGCACGGCCGCCGCCATGCCAGCGGGACCTGCGCCGATGATCGCGAGCTCTGCCACCCTAAACCTGCTTCTCCGCCGCTTCCCGGGGAGGAAATGGGAGGGGACGACCGATCACCCGCGCTCCCTCCTGGCGGTTGATCCGCATTCCCGGCCGCACCTCGATCATGCAGCTTTGACGGTTTGCCACGCCGTCGATTTCGGCGAGGCAATCGAAGCAGACGCCCATCATGCAGTAGGGGCCCCGCTCGCATCCTTCGACCGGCGTCTGGCGGATGCTGGCGAACCCGGCAGCGAGCAGTGCCGCGGCCGCGGAGGCGCCGGCGGGCACAATCACCGTGCGGCCTTCGACCATGACCCGAACGGTCAGCCGGGAGTCCTCAAGCCGCGACCGAAACATCGAACCGCTTGGCCGAAAAGAGTTCAAGTGCAGGGTCGAGCGCGCCCCCGGCGACCATCGGCGCGAAGAGATTGGCATGCGCCGCGGCGAGGGTGACACCGCTGTGACAATTGGCGGTGAAGGCACCGGAGAAGCGCTCCGACTGGTCGTAGATCGGCAGCCCATCGGGTGGCATGACCCGCAATGCCGCCCAGGCGCGCACGACCTGCACATCGCGCAGCCACGGCAAGGCCAGCACAGCGCGGCGAGCGATCGTCTGCATCACGGCAGGCCTTTGGGTGGTGTCGAAACCCGCATCCTCCTGGCTGTCGCCCAGCATGATGCTGCCCTCGACCGTCTGACGGATTGTCGCGATCGGCATCGGCAGGACGTGCTGCACGCGCTCGGTGACCAGGATCTGCCCTTTCAGCGGCGCGACCGGAGCAGAGAGCCCGAAATGTCCCGCCAGATCGGCATTGCCGAGCCCGGCGGCGAGCACGACCTTCGGAGCGCCAATCTCGCCGCCGGCGAGCCGGATACGAAAGTCGTCAGGTGCCGCCATGGCTTCGGTGACCGTGTTGTCCGGAAGATAGCGTCCGCCGTTCTCGACAAAGCCCTTATGCAACGCATAAAGCAGGTTGAGCGGGTTGGCATGGCCGTCATAAGGCGTCCACGATGCACCGCTCACGGCCGCCCCGAGCCCGGGAAGCATGTCCGTGAGCTCGCGGCGATCGACCATCCGATAATCGAAGCCGAAATTGCCGGATTGCACCCGCATCCGCTCCATCAACCCATGGCGCGCCTCGAGCTCGACATCGCCGAGACAGAGATGCAGGCCACCTGGCCGCTGGTGGCCCACCGGGATCCCGGTCGTGGCCTCGAGCTCCGCGGCGAGCGTGAGCCATTGGTCCGCCGAGTGCCGTGTCCAGCGCTGGTAATGGGGCGCGCCGTCACCCTTGCTCTGCACCCAAACGAGCCCGAAATTGCCGCGCGAGGCGCGGAAGGCTACATCACCCTCGTCGAGGAGAGCGACCCGCAGGCGCGCGCGAACGAGCCCGTAGGCGATTGCCGAGCCGACCAGCCCGCCGCCAATTACGATCGCATCGTAGCGCTGCATTTGGTCACGGGAGTCGCCTCATGGAGTTTGAAAGCGCGTCGGGCCGAGCCGGTCGATGGTCCTGTCGTGAACCGCCCGCAACGGCTTCAGCACGGCGAGCGCCATGATTGCGGCGACCGCGTTCATCACCGCGGCGACGACAAAGACCGTATGCCAGCCGCCGCTCGCGGCCATCAGCACATTGGCGAGCGGCACCAGCAGCGAGGCCGTTCCCTTGGCGGTATACAGCAGCCCGGCATTGGTCGTGGCATACCGGCTGCCGTAGACATCGGTGCAGGTCGATGGGAAGAGGCTGTAGATCTCGCCCCAGGCAAAGAACACGATGCCGCTCAGGATCACGAAATGCACGGGGTCGTGGCCGAAAGCGCCGAGCGCCCAGATCCCCAGCGCTTCGAGGCCGAAGGCGATGAACATCGTGTTTTCGCGGCCGATATGGTCGGAGACCCAGCCGAAGAAAGGTCGTGTCAACCCGTTCAGCACGCGGTCGATTGACAGCGCGAAGGTCAGCGCCGGAAGGGTCAATCCCATCAACGTCACCGGCACCTTGGCGATTTGGAAGTCGTTGGCGATCGGCGCCAGCTGGGCGGTCGCCATCAGGCCGCCGGCGCCGACCAGGATAAACATCACGTACATGACCCAGAAGATCGGTGAGGCCAGCATCTCGATCGGCGTGGAGTCGCGGGCCGACTGCCGCACCCGCGTCGACGCCGGCGCCTCGCCGGCGCGAGGCGCCCGCAGCAGCAGCGACAGCAGCACGACGACGATGCCCTGGCCGAGCCCGAACCACAAAAAGGTCGCCTCGTAGCCGCTTGACTGGATCATCCCCTGGATCGGGATGATGGTCAGCGCCGAGCCGGCGCCGAAGCCCGCCGCGGTGAGCCCGGCGGCGAGACCGCGGTGGTCGGGAAACCATTTGAGCGCGTTGCCGATGCAGGTGCCGTAGACGGCACCCGCGCCGATGCCGCCGATCGCCGCTGCGACGTAGAGCGTCGGCAAGGTGTCGGCGACCGAGTTAAGGGCCCAGGCGATGGCGACCAGCACGCCGCCGACGAAGACGACGATCCGCGGCCCGAATCGGTCGACCAGCCAGCCTTCGACCGGGACCAGCCAAGTCTCGAAGAGGACGAAGATGCTGAAGGCGACCTGGATCGACGGGCGGCCCCAGTGGAACTTGTTGTCGATCGGGAGGACGAACAACGTCCAGCCGTATTGCAGGTTGGCGATCATCACCATGCAGACAATGCCCGCCACCAGCTGGATGGCTCGGGTGGACGCCGGTTGGCCAGCGGTAAAGGCTGAACTCGATGACATCTCCTCAATCCTCCCTCGGATGGTTTTGCGATTTTGATCGCCGAATAGTAGCATCGATCCGATAGCGCAAGAGAAACCGATCAGGCCAAGGGCTCGGAACTGATGGCACAGATCTCTCAGGCACTTCGCCTTCGACTGCGGTGAGCGTTGTCGGCCGAATCATCGCCGGTGCCCGCGACCTGTCCTTTGGCGGGCCGCTCGGCGCGCTGCTGGACCGGGCGGAACGCCACATTCCGACCTGGCCCGGGTACGGTGACGGTGAGAACCGGGGCGGAGACCCGCATCGCCGCATCGCTTTCACGATTGCGGTGATCGCGCTCGGCGCCAAGATGGCGCGGGCCGATGGCGCGGTTACCCGGGACGAGGTCGCCGCCTTTCGCGAGGTTTTTCATGTCCCGGCGGGCGAGGAAGATCACGTGAGGCTGGTCTTCGATCTCGCCCGCAAGAGTACAGCAGGGTTCGAGAGCTATGCCCGGCAGATCGGCCGTCTATTCGCGGGCGATCGGGCGGTGCTCGAAAATCTGCTCGGCGGACTTTTCCATATCGCCCTGGCGGACGGCCGCGTCTGCCCGGCCGAGGATGCGTATCTGCGCGAAGTCGCCCGGCATTTCGGCTTCAATGCCGGCGACTACGCCCGGATCCGGGCTCATTACGTCGGCATAGAGGAGCAAGGGGCCGAAGATCCGCATGCGATCCTCGGGGTGGGTAAGGACGCCTCGCTGGAGGTGATCCGCGAGGCCTACCGCCGTCTCGTGCGCGAGAGCCATCCCGACCTCGTCATCGCGCAGGGTTTGCCACCGGAGTGCATTGCGCTGGCGACCGCCCGAGTGGCGCGCATCAACTCCGCCTATGACCAGCTGGCAAAGAGCGGGATGCCTCGGCCTCTATGACCTTTCCGACAGTCCTCGAGCGGCCCTCCCCGAGCCATCAGCACCGCAGCGAACCGGCACGCATCGACATGCTGGTGCTGCACTATACGGGCATGAAGACAGCGGAGGAGGCGATCGACAGGCTGTGCGATCCTGCGGCGCGCGTCAGCACCCACTACGTCGTCGACGAGGACGGGACAATTTGGCAGCTCGTGCCGGAGCCTCGCCGGGCGTTTCACGCAGGCCGCTCTTGTTGGGCCGGTGAAAGCGACCTCAACGACGTCTCGATCGGGATCGAGATAGTCAATCCCGGCCATGAGTGGGGCTATCGTCCTTTTCCCGAGGAACAGATGATCGCGGTCGAGCGTCTCTGTGGCGCCCTCTGCTCACGCTTTCCGATCCCCGGGCATCGAGTTGTTGGCCATTCCGATGTTGCGCCGGACCGCAAGGCCGACCCCGGCGAGCTCTTCGACTGGGCGCGGCTCGCCCGTGCCGGCGTCGGCATCTGGCCGGAGCCGGCGGCCGAGCTGGTCTACCGTCGCGGCCGCGCCATCGGGGTTGTCGAGCAGGCGGGTGCACTCGCCGATCTCGCTGCCATCGGCTACTGCGTCACTGCAGGCGCTGAGACCGCGGTCGTCGCCGCCTTCCAGCGACGCTTTCGTCCGGAGCGCTGGGACGGTCGGCTGGACGCCGAAACTGCGCTGCGTCTCGCTGAAGTGCACGCCACCTACGACCGCGCTCGGCGGCTCTGAGAAGACGGTGGGCCGGGCGGTCAATTGAGCCGCGACGGGCGGCGCCTCTCCGCATGGCGGCGGACGATCTGACCCGCGTGATGATGAGCGATCCGCCACTCGTCGTCTTCGCGGATGAACAAGTTGCTTGCGGCCAGCGTGCCGCTAGCGAGCTCTTCCTCGCACAAGACCAGGGCAACATCGCCGTACAGGAAGACCTGTTCGTCGAAGCAAGCGACGCGCGGGGCGTCCGGGTTCGATAGGATCCCCTCCCAACTCTGAATGATCGCGTCTCGGTCATTGAGCGCGGTCCAGCCCGGATGGAGACATGCCACCGGCGCCCGCCGGGCCCACAGCGCATTCATAGCGGCAAGATCGCGGGCGGTAAAAGCCCGGTAGAATTCGAGATTGGCGGCGAGCACGGCATCGCTATCGGTCATCGCTTTCCCCAAGGTTTGACCTGGCGAAGGTTAGGACGATAGCTCGTCCGTCGCCACCCCGTCAGGCATGGCGCGGGGCATGCGTGGAGCGGTGGTTCACGATGGGACACAATCGCGCCAGCAGGTGACGCGAACGCCAACTTCCTGCCTATGATTTGGGCAGATTCCTCAATTTTTTGCGCGGCCTTCAAACCGTGCGCTGCTGCCGATGGCTTGGCCTTGATCTTGCGTTCACGCCGATGACGGCCGAGAAGGCCCCGACAGCCAGAAGAAAGGGAGACATTAGGGTGGTGAACAGGATGTGGCAGGTGACGGTGACCGCCGTCGTTGTAGCGGGTGCGGCAAGTGCAGCCGCCGCCCAGACGCAAGGGACGATCAAGATCGGCGTGCTGCACTCGCTGTCCGGAACGATGGCGATCAGCGAGACGACTCTGAAGGACACCATCCTGATGATGGTTGACGACATCAACAAAAAGGGCGGGCTGCTCGGCAAAAAGGTCGAAGCTGTGGTTGTCGATCCCGCCTCCAATTGGCCGCTCTTTGCCGAGAAGGCGCGCGACCTGTTGTCGAAGGAAAAGGTCGCTGCCGTCTTCGGCTGCTGGACCTCGGTTTCGCGGAAATCGGTACTACCAGTGTTCGAGGAACTGAACGGTCTCCTATACTATCCGGTCCAATATGAGGGCGAGGAAAGCTCGCGAAATGTTTTTTATACCGGGGCGGCGCCAAACCAGCAGGCCATCCCCGCGGTCGAGTACCTGATTGGCGAGGAGGGCGGCGCGGCGAAGCGCTGGGTGCTCGAGGGGACTGACTACGTCTACCCCCGTACCACCAACAAGATCCTCGAAGCTTTTCTCGAGTCGAAAGGCACCGCCGCCGACGACATCAAAATCAATTACACCCCGTTCGGCTATTCCGACTGGCAGACCGAAGTGGCCGCAATCAAGAGCTTCGCCTCGGCCGGCAAGAAAACCGCAGTGGTGTCCACCATCAACGGTGACGCCAATGTCCCGTTTTACAAAGAGCTCGCCAATGCGGGGATCAAAGCGTCGGAAATCCCAGTAGTCGCGTTTTCCGTCGGTGAAGAAGAGCTGGCCGGCATCGACACCAAGAACCTGGTCGGCCATCTCGCCGCCTGGAATTATTTCGAATCGGTCAAGAACCCGACAAATGACGCGTTCATTAAGGAGTGGCACGACTTCATCAAGAACCCCAAGCGGGTGACGAACGATCCCATGGAGGCGCACTACATCGGCTTCAAGATGTGGACGCAGGCCGTCCGACAGGCCGGCACCACGGATGTCGACGCGGTACGGCAAGCGATGTACGGCCAAAAGGTCAAGGCGCCGAGCGGCTTCACCGCGGTGATGAATACCAATCATCACCTGTCCAAGCCGGTCATGATCGGCGAGATCCGGCCAGACGGGCAATTCGATGTCGTCTGGCAGACCAGGGAAGCGATCAAGGCGGATGCCTGGAGCCCCTATCTTCCCGAGGACAAGGGCAAAATCGCCGAGTGGACCTATCCGTGGGTGTGCGGCAACTGCGCTGAAGCCAAATACAAGGATTGAGCGGGTATCGGAGCAATCGGTGCCACCCTCACCGGCCATCGCTGGCGCGATGGTTCCCCCGCTCCCGCACCGCAGGAGAGGGTGGTGAGCCGAGAGAAGCGGGTGCGGATCCAGTCGCGAATACTCGTTCCGCTGTTGTATGTCTTGCTGGTGGTGGCGCCCGCCAAGGCGGATGAATTCACGGCACTCGTCGGGAGGCTAGCGGGCAACAGTTTCGCGGATAAGGAGAAGGCCGTCACGGCGCTCGGCGCGCAGGGCGATCCACGGGCGGTTTTGCTTCTCCAGGCGATGACCGACGGACGGCTGCTGCGCGGCGCCAATGGCCGCGTTGTTGTCTCCGCGACGTCGGGGGGGACGACGAGGCTGCGCGACGCGGTCACCGGCGAGGACATCGCGGGTGCCGATCCCGACAGCTTCGATCGGATCATTGTCAACAACCGCCTACGCGGAGCGATCGAAAGCGCGCTCGCTGCGCTAACCTTATTCAGCCCTGATCACGCCGCTCGGCTTGCTGCCGCCCAGGACGCGCTGAGGCACCCTTCAGCCGCGGAGGCTACTTTGCTCGAAAGGGCAATCGCCACTGAGCAGGATCCCGAAATCCGCGCGGCGATGCAGTTGAGTCTTTCCGCTGCTCGGCTTGTGTCCGGCAGCAAGGAAGAGCGCCTCGCCGGCATCCGGGTGCTCGGCACAAGGACCGACCCGCAGATCGAGAACCTGCTCGATAAGTTTCGCGCGGGTGCGGATACCGATCCCGAGCTGCGCAGGGCTGCCGACGCGGCCCTCGCATCGATCGGCAAGCGGCTACGGCTGGTCGGCATCGCCGCCAATTTGTTCCAGGGCATCAGCCTGGGAAGCGTGCTGCTGCTCGCGGCCATTGGCCTTGCCATCACTTTTGGGGTGATGGGTGTAATCAATATGGCGCACGGCGAGATGATCATGCTCGGCGCCTACACTGCTTATGTCAGCCAGCAATTGTTCCGCGCATTCTTGCCGGCGGATTGGATCGACGCCTATCTCCCCGTCGCCGTGCCACTGGCGTTTTTGTTCACCGGCGGCATTGGCGTCTTACTTGAGCGCAGCGTGATCCGGTTTCTCTACGGCCGGCCGCTCGAAACCTTGCTTGCGACTTGGGGCGTCAGCCTGATCCTGCAACAGGCGGTGCGGGCCATTTTCGGATCGCCCAACAAGGAAGTTGCGAACCCGAGCTGGATGACCGGCGGGTTCGATCCGATCGGCGGTTTCACGATCACTTGGAACCGGCTCTATATCATTTTCTTTTGCTTCATCGTTTTGGCGACGCTTGCGCTGATCCTTTATCGGACCAGCTTCGGGTTGCACATGCGCGCGGTCACCCAGAACCGCGCGATGGCGTCGGTGATGGGTATCCGTACCGCACGGGTTGATGCGCTGACGTTCGGACTCGGCTCGGGGATCGCCGGCATGGCCGGAGTGGCGTTGAGCCAGGTCGGCAATGTCAGTCCCAATCTCGGTGCGATCTACATCGTCGACAGTTTTCTCGTCGTTGTGTTCGGCGGGGTCGGAAACTTGCTGGGAACCCTGGTCGGCGCTCTATCCTTGGGCATCGCCGACAAATTCCTGGAGCCGTTCGTCGGAGCGATTCTCGGCAAGATCGTCGTGCTGGTCGCGATCATTTTGTTCATCCAGCGGCGCCCGCGAGGCCTCTTCGCGCTCAGGGGGCGCACGGCAGAGGCCGAGGCGTAGACCGTGTCCACACCTGACATCGGTCGACACAGGGGCACATGGAGCCCAGGCTTTTGGGCTACTTTCATCCTCTGCGGAGGGGTGCTGGCGTTTGGCGTCCCGCTGCTCAATTCCGGAGTATCACCGGGTTCGCCGATCGCCGTACCGGATTACGTTGTGCCGTTACTCGGCAAGTATCTGTGCTTCGCGCTCCTTGCGTTGAGCCTCGATTTGATTTGGGGGTATGCGGGGATTCTAAGCCTCGGTCAGGGCGCCTTCTTCGCTTTGGGTGGCTATTGCATGGGCATGTACCTGATGCGGCAGATCGGTACCCGAGGAGTCTATGGCAATCCGCTGCTGCCCGACTTCATGGTCTTCCTCAATTGGAAGGAGCTGCCGTGGTTCTGGTGGGGGTTTGATCATTTCGCCTATGCGGCGGGGATGGTGGTGCTGGTCCCAAGTTTGCTGGCCCTAGTCTTTGGCTGGCTGGCCTTTCGCTCGCGGGTTACCGGCGTCTATCTGTCGATCATCACGCAGGCGATGACTTACGCGCTAATGCTCGCCTTCTTCCGCAACGACATGGGGTTCGGCGGCAACAACGGGATGACGGACTACAAGGATCTGCTCGGCTGGGACATCCACCAATCGTCAACGCGGCGGGGTCTTTATATTGCCTCGGTGCTGGCACTTGGGCTCGGCTTTTTATTGTGCCGATGCATTACCTCCGCAAAGCTCGGCCGGGTGCTGCTGGCATTGCGCGAGGCCGAAAGCCGCGTGCGCTTTCTCGGCTATTCGATCACTAATGCAAAGCTGCTCGTTTTCACAGTCTCGGCGGTGCTCGCTGGGCTTGCGGGAGCCCTGTACGTGCCGCAGGTCGGGATCATCAATCCAAGCGAATTCTCCCCCGGCAATTCGATCGAGATTGCGATCTGGGTCGCAGTCGGCGGGCGCGGCACCCTGGTGGGGGCGATCGTGGGGGCCGTCCTTGTCAACTCGGCGAAGACTTGGCTGACCGGTGCCGCGCCCGAAACTTGGCTGTTCGTGCTCGGCGCGATGTTCATCCTGACCACCCTGGTCTTCCCGAACGGGATCGTCGGGTTATTGCATCGCCTTGGCCGGATGCCCACGCGAGCGGCAGCTACGATGCCGGCCGAAGAACAGGCATGAAAACGGCAAAGCCGCTGACCGACGCGCTGCTGTACCTCAACGGAGTAACCGTCAGCTTCGACGGTTTCAAGGCGTTGAACGAGCTCTCATTGATTGTCGAAGAAGGAGAGCTGCGCACGATCATCGGTCCGAACGGCGCCGGCAAAACAACACTGATGGACGTCATTACCGGGAAAACCCGGCCCGATGCGGGCGAAGTGTTCTTTCGCGGTGTGGCGGATTTGACCCGCCTCGACGAGGCGGAAATCGCCAATCTCGGAATCGGCCGCAAGTTTCAGCGCCCGACCGTTTTCGAGAACCTGACGGTCTTTCAGAATCTGGAGCTGGCGCTCGCCGACAGCCGTGGCACCTGGAGAACGCTCTTTGCCCATTTAACCCGAGACCGCTGTGATCGCATCGCCGCGACCCTCGCCCGTATTGGACTTGCCGAGCACAGCGGCCGAGCGGCAAGTGCACTCAGTCACGGCCAGAAGCAATGGCTCGAGATCGGTATGCTGCTGATCCACGACCGCGCCCTGTTGCTGCTCGACGAACCGGTCGCCGGGATGACCGACCGCGAAACCGAGGAGACGGCCGAGTTGATCCTCGATCTGTCAAAGGACCGCACGATCGTCGTGGTCGAGCACGACATGGCCTTTGTCCGCAGCCTCGGTGCACGGGTGACCGTGCTGCACGAGGGTGCAGTTTTGGCGGAAGGCTCGGTCGACCACGTGCAGAACCATGCTCGCGTCATCGAAGTCTACCTCGGCCGTTGAACGTGCTGTCCGTCGAAGGAATCGACCTCTTTTACGGCGCCAGCCATGCGCTGCGCCGCGTCAACTTGACCGCGAACAAGGGTGAGGTGACGTGCATCCTCGGCCGCAACGGTGTCGGCAAAACGAGCTTGCTACGGGCGATCTTTGGGCTGCACCCGATCCGCGCCGGCCACATCGTCTGGGAACGCAGAGTGTTGAACGAGCTGCCGCCGCATGAGCGCGCCCGCGCCGGGCTGGCCTTGGTTCCGCAGGGCCGCGACATCTTTGCCCGGCTGACCGTGCTTGAGAACCTCGAAACCGGATTTGCGCTGCTGGCGCGCGAGATGCGCTACATCCCGGATGAGATCTTCACCCTGTTCCCGGTGCTGAAAGACATGTTGCATCGCCGCGGCGGCGACCTCTCCGGCGGCCAGCAGCAGCAGCTGGCGATCGCCCGCGCCCTGGTCACACGGCCGCGCCTGTTGATACTCGACGAGCCGACGGAGGGCATTCAGCCTTCGATCATCAAGGATATCGAGCGTGTAATCCGCGTTCTCGCCGAGCGCGGCAACATGGCAATCCTTCTGGTCGAGCAATATTTCGATTTCGCACGCGATCTGGCCGCCGCCTATTTCGTTATGCAGCGCGGCGAGGTCGTGGTTTGGGGACGGCGCGAGGACATGGACGAGGCGGTGGTCCGCAGCTATTTGACGGTATAAACGATGGGCGGACGCTTGGCTCAAGATCGGGTTGAACTCCTAAAGCGGGCGGAGAGCTTCCGTTATATCGGGATGGTGAGAAACGTGATTTAGCTCGCGATTCCAGTCTTGCCGAATCGAAGAGGCAGAATGCTCAACGCAGCGATAAAACGGATTCTAGGGATCGCACACGCCGAGTGCCCAAGCCGATGATGGGCCTTCTCCGGTGTTTAAATTTCTTGATCCGCTGACTAGCGAAATTTCTCATATAATCCATCGATTTGGCGCCTTGCTTTGGCAATCAAACCCGCGGTACGGATCAAAACACGGCAATCTTTCTGGTCGAGTGATATTTCGATTTGGTCGGCAATCTGGCTGCCGCCCACTTCGTTATGCAGCGCGACAAGGTGGTGACCTCCGGGGGCGGTGGGAAATAGCTGGTGCGTCGGTGAGCGACTGTTTGACCGTGTCATCGGTACAGGGGACTAGGAAAATGGC
>Ga0306921_10006690_pt1 | contig 12037 bp, 13 predicted proteins | sample sta12Cox44000080_FD_203760 | JGI IMG/M metagenome (GOLD analysis project Ga0306921, IMG submission 203760) | Lab enrichment of tropical soil microbial communities from Luquillo Experimental Forest, Puerto Rico - statoxic.12C.oxic.44.000.080 (v2)... | ecosystem: Environmental > Terrestrial >... | reverse complement strand
CCCCGCAAGGAATGAGCGTTTGCGGTGACTAGGCGGCCTTCTTCTTGGTGGAGGTTTCGGTGAGAACGCCCATGACGTCGCTCTCCTTCATGATCAATAGCTCCTGGCCATCGATCTTGACTTCGGTGCCCGACCATTTGCCAAACAGCACGCGGTCGCCGACCTGGATGTCGATCGGGATCAGCTTGCCGCTCTCGTCGCGGCCGCCGGGGCCGACGGCGATGACTTCGCCCTGGGAGGGCTTTTCCTTGGCTGTGTCGGGAATGATGATGCCGCCAGCAGTCTTCTCTTCGGCGTCGATGCGCTTGACCACGACGCGGTCGTGAAGCGGACGGAATTTCATGCAGTCCTCCTAAGATACTGGAAATGTTTGAGAGTTTGTTGGTGCTAGCAGTCTGTGCCAGCGAGTGCCAGTGCAGACGCGCTGTGATTTAGGCCAGACTTTCGCGGGGAGCAAGGGTGTTTAGCAGAAAAATTAGCTGCCCGACCAGCGGCCTGCCGGATTCGCTTCACGTGATTAATTTTCGCCAATCGACCGCAAAGCAGCATATTAGCAGGTGCGGTAAGCTGCTGCTAACGCGGAATTTTTCAACAACTCGTTAATTTTTTGGGCTTGAGATTGTCCGATTGCATGCGTCACATTTCTCTCATGTGAGCGCATCTTCACCAGTGCGGCTTCGCAAGGCCGGCCACGATTGTGAAATGCGCTCCTGAAAAAGGAGGTTGGCATGGTGTCGCGGGTTGGGGTCGTTTCCGACGACTTCCGAAAGCAGGCGCTGGGTTATGGGCTGACGACGGCGGAGATTCTCTATCGGATGCCGGATCATCCTTCGCTGTTGCAGACCTATGTCTGGCAGAACTACGATCTGTTTCCGAAATTTCCGGTGCTGAAGGATTTTCTGCACTTCTGGCAGGAGAAGCTGGAAGGCCCGTTGTTCAAGGTCACCGTTGTCCATTCGCGGCTGATCAAGCCCGCTGAGCTGCGTCACGTCGACGGCGTGTTCCGCCTGCATTGATTTTGGCGGACTTGGCTGAGGGTGGGCAAGGGCGCAGGGCGCCGCGCCGCCGTCAAGCGCTTGCAAGCAACGGTGGGCAGGCCTTGCTTTGCCCACCCTCAAATCCTCACATGTGCTAACCTTTCGTGGTCGGAAATCAAGGGAGACAGTGATGGCCACCAAGACGTCGAAGCGGAAGCCGACCTCAGGCGCAGCGCGCCGGACCAGCGCGCAGAAGAAATTGCCGGCCCGCAAAGGCGCTGCCAAGTCCACCGCGCGCAGGAAGCTTGCGAACAAGGCAAGGTCGTCTGCCCCCCCAAAGCGCGCGCGGCAAAAGCAGAAGATCGCGATCAGCCACCACCGTGCGGAAGATTTCAAGGCCGACGGTCTGCGGGCCTACGCAAGGTACCGCGATCTCGGCATTGTCGAGGCGACCGGCGGTCTTGCGCGCGCGCATGTGATCCGCCTGATCGGACCGTGCAATCCTGAGGAGGTTTCGAAACTGCATTTCCACGATGTCGACTTCCAGATGGTCTATGTGCTCAAGGGCTGGATAAAGACCTATATGGAAGGCCACGGCGAGACCTTGATGGAGCAGGGCAGCTGCTGGACCCAACCGCCGCGCATTCGCCACATGGTCCTCGACTATTCCGACGATGTCGAGTTGCTCGAGGTGATTTTGCCTGCGGATTTCAAGACGGTTGAACTAACTGCATGACGGGTCCTGACGTTTCCGGGCTCAGTCGGCGATAATGTCCGACCGGGGTTCGCAAACTCTCTTCCAACCACATGGGGGGTGAGAAGGCGCTCACCCCCGCTTAGGGGAGGACATCGACTGGTTGTGGGCCATCGCGGTGCCTCGGTGATCGGCTTCCGCAGCTCGATGGCTGGAATATTCAAGTGCTGCTGCTGGGTCCTGCCGTGCAGCTCAGAACCAGGTTGCCGTCGCTGTTGGTGCGCGCATCTGCGCGGCGTTGAAGTCCGCTCCGATGAGGTGCTGTTGGCGGATGGTTTTACGCTCGACCGCATGATGAGCAACAGGCGCTGGCGTCGAGCTGCCGCTTTACCTCCATCTGCGTGCTGGAGGCGGTCTGTCCTGGGCGGCACCGTCCGTTGACGCTTGGCGGTGGCATACCGCTGTCGTTCGATCATGCCCACCTCACCGCGGAGGGCTCGGCCTAGGTGGTGGGCAGGGTGCTGCCGCTGTTAGGCTTGAAATGACCTGTCAGGTCAAGAGGCCGACGATCGCGCCGATCAGGCAGGTTGTCAGCGTGCCCGACGCGATCGACTTCAGCCCGAGCGAATTGATCTCGTCGCGCCGCTCCGGCGCCATGGTGCCGAGCCCGCCGACCATGATGCCGAGACTGCCAAAATTGGCAAAGCCGCACATCGCGTAGAGCATGATCAGCTTTGAGCGCGGATCGAGTGCGTCGGCTGCAAGGTTTGAGAGATCGACATAGGCGATCAGCTCGTTGAGCACGGTCTTCGTTCCCATCAGGCTTCCAGCGGTGACCGCCTGCGACCAGGGTAGCCCCATCAGCCAGCACACTGGCGCCATGATGATGCCGAGCATTCGTTGCAACGAAATGTCGCTGCCGCCGACATTGGGCAACAGTCCGAGCGCCGCGTTGGCGAGATGCACCAATGCGACCAGCACGATCAGCATGGCGACGATGTTGAGCAACAGCTCAAGCCCGCTTGCGGTGCCCTTGACGATGGCGTCCATGGTATCGCTCGCCTGCATCTGTGGATCGTCGAGTTCGCCGCCGGTCAGCCGCTCGGCGGTTTCCGGCACCATGATCAGGCTGACGAGGATTGCGGCGGGTGCGCCCAGAACCGACGCGATGACGAAATGCGCCGCCGCGTCGGGAATGAGCGGTGCGAGTAGCGTCGCGTAGAGCACCAGCACGGTGCCGGCGATGCCCGCCATGCCGCCGGTCATGACCAGGAACAATTCGCTGCGCGTCATCTGCTTCAAATAGGGGCGGACAAACAGCGGCGCCTCGACCATGCCGAGAAAGATGTTTGCCGCGGTAGACAGCCCAACCGCGCCGCCGACCCGAAGCGTGCGCTCCAGGAGCCAGGCCATACCGCGCACGATCGGCGGTAGCACCCGCCAATAGAACAGCAGCGTGGTCAGCACGCTCATGACCAGCACGATCGGCAGCGCCTGGAAGGCGAGCACGAATTCGGTGCCCGGCGTCTTGGGGTCGAACGGCAGCGGGCCGCCGCCGAGATAGCCGAACACGAAGGAGGTGCCGGCGCGCGAAGCTGCCGAGATCGCGCCGACGGCGTCGTTGATTGTGGAGAAGGCTTGCGCGACCAGCGGCAGCTTGATCAGGATGACGGCGGTGATGAGCGTGGCGGCAAGACCGATCGCCGCTTGTTTGAGCGAGACGGTGCGGCGGTTTTCGCCGAGCGCCCAGGCGATCGCGAGCAGGGCCACGATGCCGATCGCCGATTGCAATTGAAGCATAATCCCCCACTATCCTAAAGGATGATGACCCTGCCGCCGCTCATAGGGCAATGCTATCAGCGGCTATTGACGCAGAGGCCGTCCCGGCCGGCCCAAGGTCTCCCAAGATCTGCGCCTCGCGACCGTCCGCAGGCGACGATATTTTTTCCCGGTGTGTCGCGTGAAGAGGATGTGTTGGAACACAGAGCCTGTTAGCCGCGCCCCACGAACGGCATCTTTGAAGCCATCACCGTCATGAACAGCACATTGGCGTCGAGCGGCAGTGTCGCCATATAGGCAACCGCATCGCCGACGGCTTTGGCGTCCATTCGCGGCTCCGCCATCTTGCGCCCGTCGGGCTGCAGCACGCCGTCGACCATGCGCTCGGTCATGGGGGTGGCCGCATTGCCGATATCGATCTGGCCGACCGCGATGTCATACATGCGCCCGTCCAGGTTCGACGCCTTGGTGAGGCCGGTGATGGCGTGCTTGGTCGAGGTATAGGCCGAAGAAAACGGCCGCGGCGCATGCGCCGAGATCGAGCCGTTGTTGATGATGCGGCCGCCGCGCGGGGTCTGGTCCTTCATGATACGAAAGGCGTGCTGGGTGCACAAGAACGGCCCGGTGAGGTTGGTGTTCACGACCGCCTGCCATTGCGCCAGGCTGAGATCCTCGAAGGGCACGGGCGGCGCGCCCATGCCGGCATTGTTGAAGAGCAGGTCGAGCCGGCCATAGCTGTCCTTTACCCGTTTGAACAGCGCGGCAATCGACTCCGGATCGGTGAGGTCGGCGGTCACCGGCAGGCTGTTGCCGACATTGTCGCCGAGCTTTTGCGTTTCCTCGAGCATCTCGCGCCGCCGTCCCGCCAGCACCACGGTGAAGCCGACCCGCATCAGTGCTAGCGAAGCGGCGCGCCCGACTCCGGTGCCGGCGCCGGTCACCACGGCGATCTTGTTTGCAGCTTCAATCATGGTTTCCTCACCGTTGTTGTTGGTTAGCTTTCGCCTCCGATTCGGTCTTGTAAGGCGGTCTCGGAATATTTTGGTGCGCTGCGCGCAGTGCTGCCGACCAGCGTGAGCGCAGGTCGTGGAAATAGGGTTCGCCCGCCTCGATGCGGTGATTGAGGTCAGCTTCGCAGGTGTCGGAGCGCACCACCAGGACGTCGATCGGCAGGCCGACGCCGAGATTGGAGCGCATGGTGGAGTCCATCGAGATCAAGCCAGTCTTGAGCGCTTCATAGAGTTCGACGTCGTAATGCATGGCGCGGTCGAGCACCGGCTTGCCGTATTTATGCTCGCCGATCTGCAAATAGGGTGTATCCGTCGTGCATTCGATGAAATTGCCGGCGGTGTAGACCATGAATAGGCGCATCCGCGCGCCCTTGATCTGGCCGCCGAACAGAAAGGAGACGTCGAAGCTGACGTCTTCCGACATCAGCGCGGGGCCTTCGGTGGCGTGAACGGCGCGGATCGCCCGCCCGATGCGCTGGGCGGCCTGGAACATCGTCGGCGCGTTCATCAGCGTCTCGACCTCGCCGGTGTGCGAATCTTCCAGCCCCTCGGTCAGGGTCGACAACACCGACTGGCTGATGGCGAGATTGCCGGCGCTTGCGATCGCCAAGATACGATCGCCGGGTTTTGAGAAGATGTGCAGCTTGCGGAAGGTCGAGACGTTGTCGAGGCCGGCATTGGTGCGGGTGTCCGCGATCATGACCAGCCCATCCCGCACCAGAATTCCGCAGCAATAGGTCATTTCCATCCCCGAACGCAGCTGAGGCGCGTGCAAAATTAGTAGCGAATTTCGCCTGTTTCTCCAACCAAAATTCCGCTTGCAACGCCCGAGGCTTGGGCTTGCTGAAAAAACCACGGCCCTGCAGCAAGCTCGCGCGCCAAAGCAAACACGGGACAGGTGGGAGGCAAGAATGCGCGTCAGCGCGCGACAACAGCCAGTACAACAATACGCGATTTGAGGAGGTGTGGCTCGACACGTGAAGTGCGTGCCGGCGCGGGCGGCAAGTTCAGTCCGGACAACAATGTTGGAGGGATGGTGCGGCGCTGGCCGCCTCTTTAGCCGTTGGCGGATGCGTTCACGACTGCGACTGCCACTGGCCGGGCCGGCCGGCCTGCTCGACCCGGACCTTGACCGTCAGCGTCTCCGCGCCGCCGCCATAGCGGGTGCCGCGCACGGGAGCGGCGCCGAGATAGTCGAGGCCGATTGCAACGCGCGCATGCGCATCCGTGGTGCAGATGCAGTTGGCGGGATCGAATCCGAGCCAGCCGAGATTTCCGACATAGGCTTCCGCCCAGGCATGACCGGCCTGCTGGTGGCCCATGCCGTCGGAGCGCAGGAAATGCCCAGACACGAAGCGTGCCGGCACGCCGCCGGAGCGGGCGCAGGCGATAAAGATATGTGCATAGTCCTGGCACACGCCGCGCCTCAGCGCGAACGCCTCCACGGCCGATGTCCCGCTGTTGGTCGGGTCCTCGTCGAACGTCATATGCTCGCTGATCTGCGTCATCAGCGTGTGCAGGAAGCCGAGCGCGTCTGTTTCGGATTCGGCGCGCAGCTCGCGCGCGAAAGTCGCCATCGCCGGATTGACTTCGGTGAGCGAGGTCGAGCGCAGGAACAGGCTCGGCGGGAAGCGCTCGTCCGCGCCGCGCAGCACGCCGCCGGTATCGTGCGTCTCGATCAGGCCGCCGACCGTGATGGTCAGGTCCTGAAGCGGCCCATGCGTCATCACATGGGTGACATTGCCGAAGGCGTCCTGATGAACCTCAAGGCGCGAGTCGGTGGAGACGTCGATCCCCCATTGGGCGACGTACTGGCCGTCATGGCTGCCGGGAGTCATCCGAATGATCTGAATCACACCGGTTGCGGCCGGCTCGTAACGATAGCTCGTGGTGTGAGAAATTCGCAGGCGCATGGCGGACCAACGCAAAGGCTAGGGTTGAGCGGGGCTTGCTCCGAATCAGGTCAGATATTGCTTGGAGATGATTTCGCCGAGCCGCGAATTATCCGCAATAAACTCCTGGATGAATTCGTGCACGCCGTGTTGGAAGATGTCGTCCATGTGGCTGTGCTCGAGGCGGTTGCGGATGCCGCGGGCATGGCGCTGTGACGGCCCCTGCCGGCTATAGGCGACGCCGATCTGGTCGAGGTTGCGCACGAGATTGCCGTAGCAGCTTGCGAGCGAACGGGGCAGGCTGTCGTTGAGGATCAAAAGGTCAGCGATCAGCCAAGGTTTCAGGGTTTCGCGATAGACCCAGTGATAGGCGGTGAGCGCCGAGACCGAGCGCAGGATCGAGGTCCATTGGTAGAAGTCGAGCGGGCCGCCGACATGTTCCTCTTCGGGCAACAGCACGTGATATTTGACGTCGAGGATTCGCGCGGTGTTGTCGGCGCGTTCCAGATGCACGCCGAGGCGGGAGAACCAGTAGGCGTCGTTGCGAAGCATGGTCCGGTAGGCCGAGCCGTCGAAGCGCAGCGAGGTCTCCTGCACGAAGCGCAAAAAGCGTGCGAGCTCCTCGCGGCTTGAGGTGCCCTTGCTCCAGAGTTCCTGCAGCTCGATCCAGGCACCGTTGATAGTGTCCCACATCTCGCTGGTGAGGGCGGTGCGCACCGACCGCGAATTGAGACGCGCGGCCTCGATGCAGTTCTTGATCGAGGAGGGGTTTTGCGAGTTAAACGACAGGTATTCGACCACGTTCGGCTCGCTCGCCTCGTCATAGACTTCGTAAAAGCTCTGGCTGACGCCAGCGGTGAGCAGCGCCGATTCCCATTCATTGGTCTTACCGATATAGGCGGCGGGCAGCGCGGTCACACGCAAGGTCGCGTCGATGGTGCGGGCGATATATTCCGCCCGTTCGACATAGCGGGCGAGCCAATAGAGGTTTTCGGCGGTTCGCGACAGCATGCGGGGCCTTCGATCTCTACTCGTCCAGGATCCATGTATCTTTGGTGCCGCCACCCTGGCTCGAATTGACAACCAGCGAGCCTTCCTTCAGCGCCACGCGTGTCAATCCCCCCGGCACGATGGTGGTGCGCTGGCTGCCGGTCAGCACGAACGGCCTTAAATCCACGTGGCGCGGCGCAAGTCCGGCTGCTGTGCAGGTTGGGCAGGTCGAGAGCGCAAGCGTGGGCTGAGCAATAAAGCCTTCCGGCTCGCGCTTGAGCTTATCGCGGAACGCCTCGAGGGTTGCCTTGGTCGCGGCGGGGCCGATCAGCATGCCGTAGCCGCCAGAACCGTGCACCTCTTTCACGACGAGCTCGGCGAGATTGTCGAGCACGTAGGACAGATCCTTCGGCTCGCGGCAGCGCCAGGTCGGCACATTCCCCAGGATCGGCTCCTCGCTGAGATAGAATTTCACGACGTCCGGCATATAGGAGTAGATCGCCTTGTCATCGGCAATCCCGGTGCCGACGGCGTTGGCGAGCGTGATGTTGCCGGCCGCATAGGCCGACATCAGCCCGGGCACGCCGAGCGCCGAATCCGGACGAAAGGTCAAGGGGTCAAGGAAATCGTCGTCGACCCGGCGATAGATGACGTCGACGCGTTTGAGGCCTTCGGTGGTGCGCATGAACACTTCATCGTTCTTGACAATGAGGTCGCGTCCTTCGACGAGCTCGATGCCGAGCTTGTCGGCGAGGAAGGAGTGCTCGTAATAGGCGGAGTTGTAGACGCCGGGCGTCATCAGCGCGACCGTAGGTTCAGCGGAGGCGCTTGCGGGTGCGACCGAGCGCAACGCGGCCAGAAGCTCATCCGGATAGCGCTCCACCGGCGCGACACGGTGGCGCGCGAACAGGTCCGGGAACAGCCGCATCATGATCTCGCGGTTTTCCAGCATGTAGGACACGCCCGATGGCGTGCGCGCATTGTCCTCTAGGACAATGAAGTCATTGGCGTCGACCCGGACGATATCGATGCCGGCGATGTGGACATAGACATCGTGCGGCACGTCCTGGCCGTTCATCTCGGGCCGGAACACCGGATTCTGGAAGATCAAATCGTCGGGGATGATCTCGGCGCGAAGGATGTCGCGGCCGTGATAGATGTCCCGCAAGAACAAATTGAGCGCGCGGACGCGCTGCTTCAGGCCCTTTTCCAGCCGGGTCCATTCCTTGCCTGAAAGGATGCGCGGAATCACGTCGAAGGGGATCAGCCGTTCCTGGGCTTCGGCGTCGCCGTAGACGGCGAAGGTGATGCCGATCCGCCGAAACAACAGCTCGGCTTCCTGCCGGCGATATTCGAGGGCGTCCGGCGGCGTCTCCTCCAGCCAGCGGGACAGCTCGCCATAGGCCTGGCGGGTCTCACCGCCAGGCCCGTTCATTTCATCAAACGCAACCGCCATCGAAGCCGACGTTCCCTCACCCCGTTGTGCAACAGTGCATGACCCAACGGGATGGTAGCAAGGCCCGGGCCAGCGCGATATGCATTAGCCCCCGGCGTTTGAAAGGGGGTGGCGGCGCCACCTGCCCGAAAAAGCGGCGGGGCGGTGGCTAATTCGGCAGCAAAACCCCGTGACTTCAAGGGCTTGCCTCGGCAATGTTGGGACCGGTGGTCCGCGTCTCAAAGTCACAAGCCATCCACGAGACACGTTTGCGAAGGTTAACATCGATATACCACGCGCGCATCAAGGGAGCTCTTGGCGTATGGATTTGGCATTCGCGTGTGGCAATCGCGGGCGAGCCGATCGGCGCAAGTCAGATCGGCTCCACCGGGTGAAGGCGTAAGCAGGTTTTGGGTGAACTCATGAGCGAGATCGTCACCGCCGGGATATTGGTGATTGGCGACGAGATCCTGTCCGGGCGGACCAAGGACAAAAACATCGGCTTCATCGCCGAGTACCTCACCAATATCGGGATCGACCTCAGAGAAGTCCGCATCGTCGCCGACGACGAGGCCGATATCATCGCGGCGCTGAACGCGCTTCGGGAGCGCTATAGCTATGTCTTCACCACGGGCGGCATCGGGCCGACCCATGACGACATCACCGCCGATAGCGTGGCGAAGGCGTTCGGTGTCGGGATCGACCATCACCCCGAGGTGGTGGCGCGTTTCAAGGAGCGCTTCAAGAATCCGGGCGAACTGAACGAGGCGCGGCTGCGGATGGCGCGGATCCCTGATGGCGCCGAGCTGATCCAGAGCGCAACCATCATGGCGCCGGGCTTTAGGATCGGCAACGTCATCGTGATGGCGGGCGTGCCGTCCATCATGCAGGCGATGATGGACATTGTGGCGCCGAAGCTGAAATCCGGTGTCAAGATGCTGTCGGACTCGGTGCGTGCCAACGCGCGAGAGGGCGACATCGGCGGCCCCTTGCGGGAGATCGCCAACGCCCATCCCGACACCATCATCGGCAGCTATCCCTTCCTCGATGAGAACCAGAAGCCGAACACCAATCTCGTCGTCCGTTCGCGCGATCCCGACAAGCTCAATGCCGCAATGGCTGCGGTGAAGGAGATGCTGGCGGGACTGAACGTGAACCGCTAGGACGATCGAGCCAAAGGACGCAAGGAGGCGGTGATGCATGAATTGAGCGCACAGGAGCGGTTGGGAAAAGCCTTTCCAGTGTCGTGGGACCAGTTTCACCGGGATTGCCGGGCCTTGACCTGGCGGCTGAACGAGGTCGGGCCGTTCAAGGCGGTGATTGCGATCGCGCGCGGCGGGCTGGTGCCGGCCGCGATCGTCGCCCGTGAGCTCGGCGTTCGCATCATCGACACCGTCTGCATCGCAAGCTACGACCACACCAAGCAGGGCGAGCTGAATGTGCTCAAGGGTGTCTCGGCCGACATCGCAAGGCTCGGCGGCGGCACCGGCAAGGGGCTTCTGATCGTCGACGACCTCGTTGACACCGGCAAGACCGGCGCGCTGGTGCGCAAGATGGTTCCGGAAGCGCATTTTGCCACTGTCTATGCCAAGCCGATGGGACGACCGCTGGTTGACACTTTCATCACCGAAGTGTCGCAGGACACCTGGATCTATTTTCCTTGGGACACCGCGCTGTCGTTCCAGCCGCCGATCCGTGACGGGGCGGCGTGAGAAGGGCGAATTGGCGAGCTGTGAACAGATATCTTCTCTGGCATTTCTTTTGACGTTTTCCTTGACATCTTCCTTGACATCTTCCTTGGCATTTTCTTGGGATTTTCTTGGCATTTTTCTTGGCATTTCGCTGCTCACCGACTCCACCATGCCGCTGCAAAACCGCGTCACGCCGACCGGAGAGATCATCGCAACCCCCGCACGCGGCCTGTTCACCGGCAACCGCGGCATCATCCATGACCCGGCGACCAAGACACTTCTTGCGAAGCGCTGGTCGACGCCGGCGTGGCTCACTTGCGTTTGCGCGTTCCGGGGCCGCCGTCGCGTGGTGATGGGCGGGCGGAGCTGGACGGAGCTGTTCTTTCTCGACGAAGCAACCGCGTTCGCGGCGGGCCACCGGCCGTGCTTCTATTGCCGGCGCGAGGATGCAAACCGCTTTCGCGCCGCCTGGGAGCAGGGCAACGGTGTGAAGCAGGTGCGCGCGCCCGAGATTGATGCGGTCCTGCATCGGGAACGGCTGGCGAGCGGCAGGAGGCTGCATCCGCTGCCAATGCGGCTGAAAGAATTGCCCGATGGCGCGATGGTGCAGGCGGGTGCGCAGAGTTTTTTGATCGCAGCCGGCAGCGCGATGTTGTGGTCGGCGGCGGGTTACAGCCGTACGCAGCAGGCGCCTTGCGATGCAAAGCTTTTGACGCCGCCCTCGACCTTGCGCGCGTTCATCGCGGGCTACCGCGCGGTGCTGCATCCGAGCGCGTCAGCCGCCTAACGAAGCGGCCGCCCGTTCTCATCGCTCATCCGGGAATCCCGCAAGGTCCATTCCTTGACGATCTGCCGGCATTTTTGCGAGCCGCGGCATCGTCCGGGGCGGCGCCGGGCTGTTGCGATTGCCGCCGCGCGCTCGATCATGGCCTTGCAGGCATCGAGCTCGTCGCGCTCGCCCGGCGCGGGCTGGGCGGTACGCGCGAGCACCATCGATGCGGTCGCGAAGGCGCGGATCATCGAAGTTGCTGCCGCGCGAGCTTTGTGCCGGCGCCGAGTGCCATCAGCTTGGCCTCGGCGATATCGCGCCGCATCGGCGCCATGCCGCAATTGGTGGTCGCGATGATGTTGCTCTTGGCTACGAATTTGCTGACATTGTCGATCACCTTGACGACGTCCTCGGCGGTCTCGACCACGTCGCTTGCGACATCGATCACGCCCGCCTGCACGACCTTGCCCGGCAGCAGCGCCAGCAATTCCAGCGGCACCTTTGAATTGCGGCACTCGATCGCGACCTGCTGGATCGTGCTCTTGTCGATCGCCGGAAAGATCTGCTCGTACTGCCGCCACTGCGCGCCGAGTGTCTGCTTCCAGTCGGTGTTGGGCTTGATGCCGTAGCCGTAACAGATGTGGACTGCGGTCGTGCAGGTCAGTCCTTCGGCTGCGCGTTCCAGCGCCTTGATGCCCCAGTCGTTGACTTCGTCCATGTAAACATTGAAGGCGGGCTCGTCGAACTGGATCATGTCGATGCCGTCGGCTGCGAGCGCCTGGGCTTCCTGGTTAAGCAGT
>Ga0306921_10006689_pt1 | contig 12037 bp, 7 predicted proteins | sample sta12Cox44000080_FD_203760 | JGI IMG/M metagenome (GOLD analysis project Ga0306921, IMG submission 203760) | Lab enrichment of tropical soil microbial communities from Luquillo Experimental Forest, Puerto Rico - statoxic.12C.oxic.44.000.080 (v2)... | ecosystem: Environmental > Terrestrial > Soil... | reverse complement strand
CAGTTCTCCAGCGGTGTTATCGAAGGGCTGAACAATAAAGCCAAAGTAACCATCAGAAGATCCTACGGCCTTCGCACCTTCCGCATCCTGGAACTCGCGCTCTATCACTCACTTGGCAAACTACCCGAGCCGGAGCTTACCCATGATTTCTTCTAACGAATCTACTTTTTTGGCCTGTGGTAGGGATAGGGCAGAGCATACAGGGGTTTGCTTAGTTGACCCCTTTTGTCTTCAACCTCTCGCAGATCGCCGGATTGAAATGGAGAACAGGTAGCAATTTGGAGATTTCACTTGTGCCTCTGTACGCTCTCGAACCCCTTTTCAAATTGGGTAACCAGCGGTGTTTCGCCAGCTTGGAGACCATCGCGTCCCATGACGCGCCAGAGAAAATTGCCACCTGGGTGGCGTGCGTCGTACACCGCCAGCAAATCTTCGGAAGGCCGGCTCGTCACCAGGATGATGATGTCAGCTTCGGAAGGCCGATATACCACGATTAGCTTACCCCACTCCTGAATCGCGTTCTGCACAGCGCCAATCGCGCCCCGATCCTCGGGAAACAGGTTCGGATCGAACTGATCTCCGTCATATGAGGCCACGTAGACGTAGCGCGCATTCACCAGAATGCCAGGAAACGCCGGCACCTTTGCAGTACTCGGGTTGGGCGCAGCAATGGTGGAAGTCGCCGCCAGCGCAATCAAGCAAATTGCCAAGAACGAAAATCGTTTCATATAGACCGTTGTAGTTCTTAGATGCCCTCGGGGAGGGCGGAGTTTCGGGGGAGTGGTTCACTCGTAGCGGTGATATAAGAACCCCCGGCGGGGTCCTCTGGTGAGGACCGGAAATCCCGAAGTGATCGGGGTAATGCTTTAAAAAAGGCTAGCTATAGCTACTTTCCGGCGCAAAACTCGATGTGTGTCTCCGATGGTGCAGCTTCTACCTGGGATCAGCAGCATAGAAAGGCCAAAGCTCTTAAGGACCGAGCCCTCGAAAAGTCGAAGAAAGAGGAGGAGATTCGCAAGCAAAGACTGATCCAAGAGGCCCAATCCGCCCTCGACAAAGGAACCGGCTAGGTGCTTTCAAGAGCCGTAGGTAGGGGTTTCTACGACCCTCGTGACCGCTGCGTGCGACAACAGGGCATTCCGAGTTGCGTGCTGTTTCAAGAGCTGGTCGAGTTGCTTGGTGCACCTTCTCTGTGCGCACCATAACGCACACCCTCACCCGCCAATCGGCCGTTAGCCTCCCCACTCAATGAGCGGAATCGCGAAGGTTCATTTGCCAGATGTTGGCCTGCGTAGCATCGAGGGTAAAAACGATCAGCCGGTCCCTGGAGAAACCAAACTGCGGAACGACCTCGTGCGGTGCGACGGAGAGTACTTCGTGCAATCTCTTAGACTGGCTGTCCACAAGATAAATTTTGCCTTGATGCGCAAAGAGCACTCGTCGATTGTCACTGAGCCAATGGCCCCCCATCCCGAATGGCACCAATCTCTCGTATTTTTGCGAATCGGGAGAGTAAGCAGTTACCCCAAGGCTACTGCCATCCTCTCCGCGCAAGAGTGGCCCGACTAAACGTTTTCCGTCGGCCGACCAAGACCAAGCCCATAGTTTGCCACCTGACTCGCTTTCGGGTGGCAAACCCCGGCGGAAACGGTCGCTCCATGCCTCACCTGTCTCCACAAGAAAAGGTTCTCCAAATGAAAAGCAAAATAAATGTGTTCCGTCTGGAGACCAAACCGGGCCGAGTGCTCCCTCCGCGGCGTCAGTGAGTTGTTTCAGATCACTGCCGTCGGGTCTAACGGTCCAGATTTGCCATTTGCCGGTCCGGTTAGAGAAGAAGGCGATCCGCTTCCCGTCCGGCGACCAGCGCGGCACGCGCTTTAGGTAAATGTCGTCCGTGAGCTGGCGAAGGCCTGACCCGTCTGTCTTCACGAGGTAGACGTCTTCCGGCTGTAGCCTTGAGGTGAAGGCGATCCATTGGCCGTCGGGCGAAACATCAGGAAATGCCGCTTCCTTAGTGCCCTGCGTGATTGGAAATGGCTGGCCGACGATCGTTTCTTTGGCGGGATCAAAGACGGCTTTGTATAAATTCCAGGTTCGTGTCTGCTGCACGTAGGCCATGTGGAGACCGTCCCGCGCAAAGCTGACAAACCCACTCCACTGCGAGGGCGTCGTTACAGGCTCGGGAGATGCCGGCGTTTTTCCTGTCTTTTCGTCAATGCGGACTCGCCACAGATTCATACTGCCGCCTCGGTCACTGGAGAAGTAGAGATAGCGGCCATCTGGTGACCACACAGGATTCCAATCCATGTAGGGATCGTTTGTTACCGGAACCGGATCACCCCCACTCGCTGCCACGGTCCAGATATCTCGTTGTCCTGCTTGTCGTCGTCCCCAATATGCAATGCGGTATCCGTTAGGAGACCAGCTAGGCTGTCTGGCATCCTCTATCTTTCCTGGAATGAGGCGCCTCTCACCAGTGGAAACATTTATCCGGAAAAGTTGCCCGTTGTGGCTTGTTCCTGTGTCTTCTGCGCGCCAAAACCATCCCGTAGAACAAACAATTTCCTGCCCATCTGGCGCCCAAGCAGGGTTGTAGCAGAGGTCGACTAGACGCTTGACGTCCTCGCCAGTTGCGCCCATAAGAAAAATGCCTCCGCCATCTCGTTCAGACCGGAACGCGACACGTTCGCCATCGGGCGAAAACGTGGGTTGGGTGTTCTCGTCCGTAGAATCCTTGGTCAGGTTGACGGGGTTCTTGCCACCCACGCGCTGGAAGTAGATATCCCATTTTCCCGAGGCCCGGCTCTGATAAACAAAGGATCTGCCGTCTGGCGAAAGACTCGGGTACAGCTTGGGTCCTGCTTCGTCGGTGAGCTGGGTGAATATCGGCGGAGCTGATTGTGAGGAGGGACGCGCGAGGAACCACGTGACAAGTGCAGCGAGGAGGAGTGCGACTGCAGAGATGGCCAGGACCCAATTTCGCTCGGGATTTTTCGCACGATCATTTTCTGGAGCGGACAACGGTCCAGAATCTGACAAGCACTCGAGAGCAAATGCCAAATCGGACGCCGACTGGAAGCGCTGCTCAGGATTCTTTTCCAGACAGCGGTGCACTACTCGGTGCAGGGCGACAGGAACATTTGGCACAATCTGCGCGGGACTCGGAGACTCTTCGTTCAGGATCGCACTCATCGTTTCGGCTGAGGTTGCTTTCTGGAAGGCGCGCTTGGCAGTGAGCATTTCGTACAGAATTGCTCCGAAGGCGAAGATGTCGGCGCGATGATCGGCGGCGCTGCCCCGGACTTGCTCCGGCGCCATGTAGCCGACGGTTCCCATCACCACGCCGGGCTCGGTTTGCGCGCTGACGGTAGGTGCGCTTTGAGCCGCGACAGTTTTCGGCTGCGTCAGTTTCGCTAAGCCGAAGTCGAGAATCTTTACTCGCCCGTCTTTGGTCACAAACAGGTTCTCGGGCTTCAGGTCGCGGTGGGTGATTCCTTTCTCATGCGCTGCCGCCAGGCCGCGGGTGATCTGCACACTGTAGTCAACAGCTTTGCGAACCGGCAGCGGACCACACAGCAGCTGTTCGCGCAACGTGCTGCCTTCCAGCAACTCCGAAACCAGATAGGGCGCGCCTTCATAACTTCCCATCTGGTGCACGGCAAGAATGTTGGGATGATTGAGCGCAGCAGCCGCCTGCGCTTCCTGCTCGAATCGCCGCAGCCGATCCGGATCGTGCGACAGAACCGCAGGCAACACCTTGATGGCGACATCACGACCCAAACGCGTATCGCGGGCCCGGTAGACTTCACCCATACCGCCGGAGCCGATGAGTTTCTGCACTTCATATTCGCTCAGCTTGGCTCCCGGCGTGAGGCCGACGCGGAAGGCAGAAGATTGGAGAAAGCTGAAGCGGACTTCGTCACTGGTAGAAAGCAGGCGTTCCACTTCTCGCCGTAGAGAATGATCCGCGGAACAGGCGCGATCCAGGAATGCCGGCCGGTCTTCTGGTTTCAGCTCCAGCGCGTCGGCGAGCACTTCGCGAACTTGTTGCCATTCCTCAGGGGTCATGGCGCTCGGCCCTGCTGATTTGGTCGTGTAACCAAACTCTTGCGGTGGTCCAGTACCTCTTCACGGTAGCCGGCGAGATGCTCAAAACCTGAGAGGTCTCCTCAATGGACAGTCCGCCAAAGAACCTCAGCTCGACGATTCGGCTTTGTTGTGGGTCAAGTCTGGCGAGTTCTTGCAAGGCGTCATCGAGCGCTATCAGATCGAGGTTTCGGCTCTCGGGGAGTACAACTGAACCGTCGAGCGTAAGTTTGTAGCCTCCGCCTCGTTTTGCTGCATTTCGCCGCCGAGCATACTGGACGAGAATCTCGCGCATCAACTGAGCGCAAACCGCAAAGAAATGCGCACGGTTTTCAAAGTCTGTCGGCTCTTGCTTCATTAAGCTAAGGTAGGCTTCATGTACGAGGGCCGTCGTCTGCAACGTGTGATCGGCACGTTCTCGACGAACATGATAATGCGCTAAACGATGCAGCTTGTGGTAAACCAGTGGAACCAAGCGGCGAAAGGATTCTTCGTCCCCGGCCCGCCACTTGGCGAGTAGCTCGGTCACAGGCTCGGAGGTCTTTTCTGCCACACCACCCCCCTGCAAACCAGTGCTTTGAGGGCAAGATATCACCTTACCGGCATGAGTCAATCCCATTGCAAAACCAACGTACTTCACCCGGTCATCGCTGCCGGTGGTTTTTCACGACCTATTTTGTCAGGCCCTGAGCCAAATCTGCTCTGAATTGCACATTAAGAGTTAAAGGGTGGCACACGGCTCGAAACACGGGCAATAGCAATTTAGGAGGTTTCCAATGCAAGAACATTCGCTTCGCCAAGTGTCCATAAGCGCAGTTGGGCTGCTGCTAGCTATCACTGCGGCTGCGCAAACCAGCTACAGAGTTACCGATCTGGGCGCGTTGCATGATGGCGTTTTCGGTTGCGCCATGGGCCTCAACAATCGCGGCTGGACCGAATCCATGGACGGGTACTTGGATGTGAAAGGGAATTTTGTAGGGCGCGCGGTGATAAACGTAGACGGACTTAAGGTCGACCTCGGCACGCTGGGAGGACGGGATAGTTGGATTTATTGGGGAGGGATCAACGAGCAAGGAGAGGCTGTCGGTGAGGCCGAAACCAGCATTCTTGAACGGAATGGTGAGGACTTCTGCGGGTTCGGCACGGGACTTACTTGTCGGCCGTTTCTTTGGCAAAACGGTGATATGAAGGCTCTTCCCACGCTCGGTGGAAACAACGGCCTGGCCAGCGCGATTAACAACCGGGGCCAAATCACGGGGAAAGCGCAAACCATGGTAACCGACCCTGGGTGTCCGCCTTACCAGATTGCACCGCCGGTGCTATGGGAAAAAGGCAAAGTCCGACAGCTTCCTACAGTAGCAGGCGACTCAGACGGCTATGCCCTTGGTGTCAATGACCTGGGAGAAGTTGTCGGAGGGACAGGAACCTGTAGCGGGGACAACCATGCCGTTCTGTGGGAGAACGGTACCGCACACGAACTTCCCAACCTCGGGAACGCGTCCTACAACGAAGCACTCGCCATTAACAATCAGGGCCAGATTGTTGGCCTCGTCTCGAGCCCGGACGGCGCAACCTTTTATGCCGCGCTTTGGCAGAACGGGACCATCACAAACTTGGGCACGCTTCCGGGGGATTTTGCGGCCCTCGCCACCGGCATCAACAACAAGGGCCAAGTGGTGGGAAGCACCCTGGACTCCAGCTTCAACTGGGCGCATGGCTTCATCTGGCAGGACAGTGTGATGACCGACCTGAACACACTGTTCCCGGCCGATTCCAACTTGTACGCGACCATGGCCAACAAGATTAACTCGCGCGGTCAGATCTCGGGTATGGCTACGGTCCTCAGTGGTCCAGATGCAGGCCGTATTCACGCGTTCCTGGCAACGCCCATAAACGGAAGTATTTCCTCGTCGGTGGCCGCAGTCGCAGTCACACACCCGCAGTCCCGAATGCCAGCGAATATTCGCAAGCAGCTTCTCCGGGGATTGGGACTCGGCCGATTCAGCCAATAAGTCGGTGGCTCGATCCAAAGCGCCGCCTGCAAGGAATTTTGAATGTTTAGGGGGAGGGATCACATGAAAAGCAGATTGCATTTGAGCGTGCTCTTAATTGGATGCATGTGTCTGACAGGGCTGACCTCTGCGGCGCCGCAAAGTCTAATCGCACCAGGCGGTGCGACAGCCTAGGGAGCGGTTCCTAATCAGTTGAGAAGGCCGCTGAGTACTTAGACATCGCACCAAAAACTCTCCTTGAGAAAGCACGTAAAGGTGAGATTCCTGTGTACCCTTGGGGAGACTGTGACATGAAGCGGTAATCAAGATGGTGGAAGGTCCACCGCACTCGGCTTATGGGTTGGGTGCAAACAACCACACGCTGCTGGTGCTCTAACGGCACTGGTGGTGAACGGATGTGGAAAAGGCGGGACTTAGATCCCGTCATGTAAGGGCTAAAGAGATGAGCGCAAGCGAACCGTTCGATGAAGCGTCGTTAAGTACGAAAATGGTACCAAAACCGGGAACTTCTCCCTTACCCGGGATGAATGCAGCGGGATCCTAAATTACTGGCTGCATGGTATCCGGCGTAAAGACGGCATGAATTTAGTCTAGGCTTGATTATCGAACATGCGAACCTAGCCAGTGATACTAAGCGAAAAGGCGCGAGGCAACAGGCCGAGGGCAGAAGTAGCGATGCACTGGAAAGGGGCGGACTCACCCGTTGTAGTGATGAAGCGGCTGTAATGGCCGTGGAGCGAAGGGGTGGGGCATCGAAGTGAGGAATACAGCCAATTGGGAAACCAAGAGGAGCTGCAGGAATCACGTGGGGCTGGCAAGCCCCAAATAGATGCACGAGCCGTATGACGTGAGAGCGTCACGTACGGATCTGTGAGCAGCTCGGGGTGAAATTCCCCGGGCTGACTCGGCTGGAATCCGCAAGATATGGCGCTTCAAAATCTCGCAGCTAGACGAGTGGATGAAAAGAAAGCTACACTCGGATCGCCGCCCGCCTCTTTCTGAAAGGAAAGGGTATCTATGAGAAAGAGGCATACGAGTGAGGGCTTCCTCAGCACGATCCAAAGGAAGTCCGGTGCTGTATTGGTCTATAGATGATATGACCTTGGAACTGATGGTCGGCCCACAGAACGCAATTTTCCTCCCAGCCCTGCCGGGAGGTCGAGGCCGAGCTTGCGTAGAGACAAAGAGTCCACCGCAGTCGTTTCTGAGAACTCCTGACGCACAGTTCCCTCTCCTCGTTTGAGTCGGACCTACGGCGCGAGGACCACTCGTAAGTGCTTGAAACGTTGCCGATGTGGAGCACTGTACAGCCACAGTTACAGCCACACCCCCTTTTGCAAGAAGATATCGAAACGCGGAAACACCCGGAAAGCGAGTCGCCCAACGGCGAGTTTCGCTGGTCGGCTTCGACACCAGGAAATCTGCTTCGAGCTCAGTCCGAGGTAGCCCAAGACACTTCATGGCTATATAGTTCGCGCGCAGTGGAGTACGAAACAGTTCATTGCGATAAAGGTCGGGATCGGTCGTCACAGTGAGCATGTTGTAGCGCGGAACATCTTTCCTGTCAAAACGCAGCCGGACGACGGAGATTTATCAGCTGTAAGTCTAACCACTGTGCCGCTGGAGAGGCGGAGAAATATGCGTCCAGTCAAAGTGTGACAGGTGAAATAAAAATGGCGAGCGCCGCGCAAGCGAAGTGCCACGGCGCCCTGAGACCTGAGTCAATGATACAAACGTCTTCGCCTGTCGCTCGCCTAAATCCCGCGTACCCATGCAGAATCAGCTTTCCTCCGTAAAGATCTCTTCCTGTCGCAAAGTGCGTAAGCATTGCCTGATTTTGAAGCATTCCACTGTCCATCGTGTGCCAGTCTCCTTCCGCACGTCGGCGGAACGCACGATTTGTTGCACCCACGCCACGATTACTGCTGCCAACCTCCGCCGAGGGCCTTGTAGAGTTGGACGAGGCTTCTGTATTCGTCGCCCCAGGCTAAAGCGAGCGTTAGTTGAGCTCCGTAGAGTGACCGTTGCCCGTCCAAAACTTCAAGATAGGTCGTTGTGCCGCCTTTGTAACGGAGGCTCGAGACGCGAACGGTTTCCTCCAGGTCGGATACGGTGTCCTGCTGGCGCAGCCGCACTTCATGGAACTTCTTGTACCCAATCAACGCGTCGGAAACGTCGCCGAATGCGCGCTGGATCGTTTGCCGATACACGATGAGGGCCTGAGCGTTCTCGGACTTGGCCAGGTGTAAATTGCCGACAAGGGCGCCGCCCGTGAAAATGGGCTGGCTCACCTGTACACCATAAGTCCAGAAGGCAATCTGTGAAGCCATGAGGCTGGAGAAGGCGCTGCTTCGCCCAAAGGAACCGCCGGCTGACCCGGTCAAAGCGATTTGCGGGAAAAACTGAGCTTTGGCAACTCCAATCTCTGCATTCGACGCGATCAGAATCTGCTCGGCTTCGCGAATATCAGGACGGCGCTCAATAATAGAAGACGGAAGTCCAGGTGGTACTTCGGGTGGAAGCGTCTGCTCCACGAGTGGAAGCCCACGGGCAATGCCCTGCGGATATTGGCCCAGCAAGATGCTGATAGCATTTTCCTCCTGGGCAATTTGCCTCTCCAAGTCAGGTATTTGCGCATTTGCAGTGTCGAGGACCTGCTGGGCTTGAAGCACATCGAGCTTTGTGGCTACACCGCGATCAAGCCGGCGTTGGGTCAACTTGACCGAATCGGTTTGTGTTTTGACCGTCTCGCGAGTGATCTGGAGCTCTAGGTCCAGTTGCAGGAGCGTGAAGTAGTCACTGGCAAGGTCGCTGACAAGGGTCAAGATTACCGTTTGACGGGCATCCTCGGTGGCTAAGAGTTCTGCACGTGCGGCTGCGGTGGCCTGGCGCAAGCGACCAAACAGGTCAACCTGGAAGGCTGCGTCTCCCACAAGGGTCAAGAAGTTGTACTTGAATTGAGTTGTATTGTCCTTGCCGCCATTGAAATTCGCATTGGCCGAAACTTGGGGAAACAAACTGGAGCGGGTGATTGCGACCTGAGCGCGGGCAGCATTGATGCGCTCCGTAGCCAACTGGAGGTCGTAGTTCTGTTTGAGCGCAGTACGAATCAGTTCTTGCAATTTCGGGTCCTGGAAAACCTGCCACCAGGGAAGATCGGCATAGGAAGCCAATTGAGCCTGCTGCTGGGAATCTGGCGCAAAGTCACGGAACGCATTTGGAGTTTGCACGGCCGGCCGATGATACTTTGGACCGACAACGCAACCGACGAGCAGGCCGGAACTCAGGACCGCGCTCAGTACCCGCCCAATCTTCATAATCTGCAACCCCCGTCTTGGCGTGGCAAGTTCATGCCCTTCAAAAGCAATTCAGTCGCCTGGCGCCGGCGAAGGCAAAACCGGTAGGGTTCCGGACTCAGGCTGCTTGCCTGCGCCGGACCATTTTTCGACCATATAAAAGATTCCCGGCACGAAGAAGATTCCGACTGCACTGGCGGCGATCATTCCACCGATCACAGTGGTACCCATAATCTGGCGCGCGACGGCGCCGGCTCCGGTCGCGGTCCACAAGGGAACACACCCTAAAATAAAGGCGAGACTCGTCATCAAAATCGGCCGCAGGCGTAACCGTGCGCCTTCAAGTGCGGCATTCACCAACGGCTCGCCCTTCTCGTAAGCACCTTTGGCAAACTCGACGATAAGAATGGCATTCTTGGCGGCCAGACCGATGAGCATGACGAGACCTATTTGCGAGTAAACGTCGCTTTCGATCTGCACCAGGTATGGCGGCAGAAAATATCCGAGCACCACGCGACGCAACCAAAGGACGGCAAAGGCTCCAAACACTGCCACAGGTGTACTCAGCAGGACGCTGAAGGGCAGTGACCAGCTTTCGTACAGTGCCGCAAGAATCAGGAACACAAACAACAGGGATAGGCCGAAAATGACCGAGGGCGGCACGCCTTGCCTTGCCTGTTGCTCCTGGAAGGAAATGCCCGAGTAATCAAAACCCATTTCACGCGGCATGGTTTGCTTGAAGACATCTTCGAGAGCCGCCGTCGCCTGATCCGCGCTGTATCCTGGTGCCGCACTGCCGTTGATTTGAGCGGAACGGTATTCGTTGAAGCGTTGAGTAAATTCCGGGCCGAGGCGCGATTTGATTGTCGTCAGCGTAGACAGGGGCACGCTTTCTCCCTTGTTGTTGAAGACATAAAATCGCCCCACGTTTTCGATGTTGGCACGGCTATCACCTTCCGCCTCGATATACACCTGCCATTGGCGGCCGAATCGATTGAAGTAATTGATGAAGTAACCGCCCATGAAGGCCTGGATCGTGCGATAAACGTCGGTCAAATTGACGCCTTGTTTCAGGACCTTATCGCGATCGACATCAATAAACTTCTGCGGAACACTGGGCAAAAAAGTCGTGTTAATGGTGCCAATCTCAGGACGCTTGCGCGCCGCCTCAAGAAACGTGTTGAGGTTCTTCGCAAGGAACTGAACATCCGAACCGGAACGGTCCTCGAGCAGGAAAGTGAATCCTCCGGCTGTGCCGACACCTGGAATCGCGGGAGGCGAAAAGCCGAACACCACTGCTTCCGGGATATTGCTGAATCTGCGGTTCAGATTCGCCTTCAGGGTCTGAAATTGTTCGGCCCGCGTCGTCCGATCGTCCCATGGCTTGAAGGTGACGAAGAATGTCGCGTTATAGCTGGTACGAACGAAGCTCAACAGACTAAAGCCGATGAAGCACGTCGAGTATTGAACGCCCGGCGTATCCATGATGATTTTGTTTACGTCGTTCACCGCCGCGGTAGTTCGTTCCAGTGAAGCTGCGTTGGGGAGTTGAACGGAAACGTAGGCATAGCCCTGGTCTTCATCGGGAAGAAAACTGGTCGGCACGCGATGGGCGAAGAATCCGGCAGCCACGCCAAAGCCCACAAGTAACACTGCCATAACGACAGTTTTCTGAAGGAGTACTCCGCTCCAACGTACATAACCAGTATTCGCCCGCTCGAACACACGGTTAAACCAATCAAAAAATCTGCGCAACAGTCCATGGCTCGGTTGCTTTGGACGAAGCAGGAGCGCGGCCAGGGCTGGGCTGAGGGTAAGTGCGTTGAAGGCAGAGAAGATGACGGAAATCGCGATGGTCACCGCAAACTGCTGGTAAAGCCGTCCAGTGATGCCGGGGATGAAGGCCGTCGGCACAAACACCGCGGATAGAACGAGCGCGATTCCAACAACAGGGCCAGAGAGTTCCTCCATTGCCTTGAGCGCCGCAGCCTTGGGGGAGAGACCTTCTTCAATGTGGCGTTCCACTCCCTCAACTACAACGATCGCGTCGTCGACAACCAGACCGATCGCCAACACCAGGCCGAACAGAGAAAGAGTGTTGATCGAGAAGCCGAATAGAGGAAACAAAACGAACGTGCCCACGAGCGATACCGGAACAGCAAGCAGCGGAATCAGTGTGGCGCGCCAGCCCTGCAGGAAAAGATAGACGACCAGGATCACCAGGATGAGAGCGATCACCAGAGTCTTGACAATTTCTTTAATTCCTTGTGTTACGGACAGGGTTGTGTCCAATGAGACGACGGTGTCCAGATCTTCCGGGAAGCGTTGCTTCATCTGCGCCAGGATCTTCTTGACACCGTTCGCTGCATCCACGGCGTTCGATCCTGGAAGTTGATAAGCCGCGATAATCGCCCCCGGTTTGCCGTTGAAACGGTCGGCGACGCTGTAATCTTGCTCCCCCAGTTCGATGCGGGCCACATCACGAACACGGACGGTACCTCCGTCCGGTGCTTCTCGCAGCACGATCTGTCCGAATTGTTCCGGTGACACTAAACGGCCTTGCGCCAGAACGGTGTAGGTAAGTTCCTGATCTTTGGCGCTAGGCGGGGCTCCGGCCTTCCCTGCGGGATTCACGGTGTTCTG
>Ga0306921_10006688_pt1 | contig 12037 bp, 10 predicted proteins | sample sta12Cox44000080_FD_203760 | JGI IMG/M metagenome (GOLD analysis project Ga0306921, IMG submission 203760) | Lab enrichment of tropical soil microbial communities from Luquillo Experimental Forest, Puerto Rico - statoxic.12C.oxic.44.000.080 (v2)... | ecosystem: Environmental > Terrestrial >... | reverse complement strand
GCCAGCACCACGAGCAGCAGAATCACGAGCTGCTCGGGTCTGCTGTGCTGCCAGATGTAAGAAAAGAGCTTGCGTTGCATTAGCCCTGCGCCACGCCCCCGAACCCACCTTATTCCATCATACCCTTGATTACATTCGGTTTTTTCGTGGCAGAGCCCGGGGGTTCGCGCCGCCCGGGCCTTATGGCATAGTCCGGCAAAATTCACCGGCCGGTGCACGGAGGCGTGCCGGCCAGGGGAGATGGCTCGCAATGCCCGTTAGCACCCGGTCAAAGCGTGTGCTGCTCTACAGCCACGATTCGTTCGGTCTCGGCCATGTGAGCCGCTGCCGCACCATCGCCAATGCCATCGTCGAAGCCGACCCGGCCGTCTCGGTCCTGATCGTCTCGGGCTCGCCGATCATCGGCTCCTACGAATTCCGCTCGGGCATTGATTTCGTGCGCATCCCCGGCGTCGTCAAGCAGATCGATACCGGCGAATACGATTCGGCCAACCTGCGGGTCGGCGTCGAACATACGCTCGAGATGCGCACCCGCATCATCCGCGACACCGCCGACATCTACCGCCCCGACCTCTTCATCGTCGACAAGGAGCCGCTCGGCCTGCGCGGCGAAGTCGGGCCGGCGCTGCGGCTGTTGAAGGACCGCGGCACGCCCCTGGTGCTCGGCCTGCGCGACGTCATGGACGACCCGGCGATGCTGGCCGTCGAATGGGAGCGCAAGCACGTCGTGCCGGCGCTCAGCGACCTTTACGACGAGATCTGGATTTACGGCCTGCCGCAGATCAACAAGCCGATGGCCGGCATCGAAATGCCGCCGTCGGTGCGCCACAAGTCGGTTTATACCGGCTACCTGCGCCGCGAGGTGCCCCTGCACACCGACACGCCGCACGAGATGGAGGAGATCGAAGGACCCTTCATCCTGGTGACGCCGGGCGGCGGCGGCGACGGCGTCGACCTGGTCGATTGGGTGCTGGCGGCCTACGAGACCGACCCGCACATTCCCTACGGCGCGGTGATCGTGTTCGGCCCGTTCATGTCGGCCACGGCGCGCGAGGCCTTCAAGGAGCGCGCGGCGAAGTTCCGCAACATCCGCACGCTCACCTTCACCAACAATCTCGGCGCCCTGATGCAGCGCGCCGCCGGCGTGGTGGCGATGGGCGGCTACAACACCTTCTGCGAGATCCTGTCGTTCGATAAGAAGGCGATCATCGTGCCGCGCACGCGGCCCCGGCTGGAGCAGTTCATCCGCACCCGTGCCGCGCGCAATCTCGGTCTCCTGGAGATGCTCAATGCCGAGTACGGCCGCAATCCCAATGCCATGGCGACCGCGCTGCGCCAGCTGACGCAGCAGGGCCTGCCGAGCGAGGTGGTGGTGCCGGGCCTGCTCGACGGCATCGGCAACGTTCTGCGGCTCGTCAACAAGCAGCTCGTCCATCCCCATCGCGGCCCCGCGCCGCTCGATGCTATCGAGCCGATCGGCCAGCCGGCTGAGCCCGACGACCGGGCCGCCCAGTCGGCACGGTTCAGGACCTAAGCGCCGGGTTTTTCATGTCCCTGTCGGGTGCCCGCGTGGCGGTCGTGCTGAAGGGCTGGCCGCGCCTTTCCGAGACCTTCATCGCGCAGGAAATCGCCGGCCTCGAGGCGCGTGGCGTCGCCCTCGAGATCTGGTCGTTGCGCCGGCCGACCGACAAGGCGCGCCATCCGGTCCACGACCGCGTCCAGGCCGGCGTCGCGTATCTGCCCGAGTATCTCAAGGACGATCCGCGCCGCGTGCTGGTGGGTTGGCTCAAGGCGCGCCGCCTGCCGGGCTACCGCGCGGCCCGCGCCAAGTTCCTCGCCGACCTCAGACGCGATCCCTCGGCCAATCGCCTGCGCCGCTGGGGCCAGGCGCTCGTGCTGGCGGCCGAGCTGCCTCAATCGATCGAACGCCTTTATGCTCACTTCCTGCATACGCCTTGCTCGGTGACGCGCTACGCCGCGGCGCTGCGCGGCTTGCCGTGGAGCGTGTCGGCGCATGCCAAGGACATCTGGACCAGCCGAGCCTGGGATATCGCCGGCAAGCTCGCCGACTGCGACTGGCTGGTGACCTGCACGGCCATGGGCCTGCAGCGCCTCAAGGCACTGGCGCCGAAACCGGAACGCCTGCAGCTCGTCTATCACGGCCTCGATCTTGCCCATCTGCCGGCGCCGCCTCTCGCGCGCCCGCGCCGCGACGGCAGCGACGCTCGCGACCCTGTGGTGATCCTGTCGATCGGCCGCAAGGTCGAGAAGAAGGGCTACGACGATCTCCTGGAAGCGTTGGCGCGCCTGCCCAACGACCTGCACTGGCGCTTCGAGCATGTCGGCGCGGGCGAACTGGGTCCGGCGCTGAACGAGCAGGCCACCCGGCTCGGCATCGCCGAGCGCTGCACCTGGCATGGCGCGCAGCCGCAGAAGGCGGTGTTCGCCGCCCTCGGCCGTGCCGACCTCTTCGTGCTGGCGGCGAAGAAGGCGGCGGACGGCGACCAGGACGGCCTGCCCAACGTGCTCATGGAAGCCGCCCACCAGGGCCTGCCCATCGTCTCGACCCGGGCGGCCGCGATCGGCGAGTTCATCGATCACGGCAGCAATGGCCTCTTGGTCGCGCCCGGCGCGCCGGAGGAGCTGGCCGGCGCCCTGGCGCGGCTGGTGCGCGATCCGGAGCTGCGACTCGACCTCGCCCGACACGCCGCCGAGACCGTGCGCACGCGCTTCTCCTACGAAGCGGGCGTCGACTGGATCGCGTCGGCTCTCGGCCAGCCGCGCCTCTCCGAAGCTCGATCGTCCGAGGTCAGGGCGGCGGAGTAGTCCATGCGCGTGCTGTTGCACACGCCTCTCAAGCCGCCGGATAGTCCGCTGCCCTCGGGCGATCGCGAGATGGCGCGCGGCCTCTCCCGCCTACTCACCAGGCTCGGCCATCGCGTCGTCATGCCCGCCCTCAGTCGCGTTGCCGCCGGCGTGCCGCGGCCCGAGGCGCATCTTGCGCTGCAGCGCCGCGCCCGCGCCCAGGCGGCCCGTCTCGTCTCGCGCTGGCAGGGTCTGCCGGTCCGCCATCCCGAGCGCTTCGATCTGTGGTTCACCTATCACTGCTACTACCGCAAACCCGACTGGCTCGGCCCCCTGGTGACGCGCGCGCTCGGCATTCCCTACGTCATCGCCGAGGCCTCGCATGCGCCGCGCCGCGCCCAGGGGCCGACGCGGCTCGGCCATCGCGCGGTCGAGCAGGCGCTGGCGGCGGCCGATCTCGTCCTCACCGTCAATCCGCGCGATGTCGCCGGCGTCAAGTCGCGCCTGCACGATGGCGCCCGGCAGCGCTGGCTGCCGCCCTTCATCGATGTCGCGCCGTTCGTTGCCCGACGCGCCGCGCGCAACGATCCGCCGCTGCTCTTGAGCGTCGGCATGATGCGCACACGCGACAAGCTCGATTCGTATCGGGTGCTGGCTAAGGCACTCAGCCAGTTGCGCGACCGTTCGTGGCAGGCCGTGCTGGTGGGCGACGGACCGGCGCGGGCCGAGGTCGAGGCCGCGATGGCATCGTTCGGCGACCGGGTGCGCTTCGTGGGCGCCGTGCCGCACCGGGAACTGCCGGCGCTCTACGCCGCCGCCGACCTTTACCTGTGGCCCGCGATCAACGAAGCCTATGGCATGGCCTTCCTCGAAGCCCAGGCGGCCGGGCTGCCCGTCGTCGCCGGCCGCACCGGCGGCGTGCCCGCCGTCGTGGCCGACGGCGTCACCGGCCTGCTCACATCGGTGGGCGATGCGGTGGCCTTTGCCGCCGCCGTCCGCCGCCTGCTCGACGACCCGGCCGAACGGGCGCGACTTGGCACTGCCGCCGCCCGGCGGGTCGCCAGCCACCACGACGAACGGGCGGCGGCCCGCGCGCTGGCGGCGGCACTTCGGACGTTGCAATGAGCGCCGTGCCCTTCGCCATCCTGCGCCATGCCGCCACTGCCTGGAACGAGCAGGGCCGGCTGCAGGGCATGACCGACACGCCGCTCAGTTCGGCCGGCTCTGCCGCCGCCCGCAGCTGGCGCCTGCCGACGCCGGTCGACCGTTGGCGGCGAATGTCGAGCCCGCTCTGCCGCGCCCGCCAGACGGCTGAACTGATGCGGCCGGCGGCGGCGATTGCCGTCGACTCGCGCCTGCGCGAGATGAGCTTCGGGCTGTGGGAGGGCCGCACCCTCGCCGAGCTGCGTGCCGAGGGCGGCGACACCTTCGCGGCAGCCGAGCGGCTCGGGCTCGACTTCCATCCGCCGGGCGGGGAATCGCCGCGCCTGACCATGTCGCGTATCGGCGGCTGGGCGGCTGACATCGCCGCCGCGGGCGAGCCGGTGTTTGCCGTGTCACACAAAGCCGCCATCCGGGCATTGCTCTCGCTGGCGACTGGCTGGGACATGACCGGCCGTCCGCCGATCAGGCTCGACTGGCGTTGCCTGCATTTCTTCACGGCAGATCGAGACGGCAAGGTGATCCTCGAGCGACCCAACGTGGCGATGGAAGCGGCATGACCGCCCGGGTCTTCTTCTATGTGCAGCATCTTTTGGGCATCGGCCATCTGCGCCGCGCCGCCGTACTGGCGCGCGCCTTGGCGGCGGGTGGCTTCGACGTGCTGCTGGTGTCGGGCGGCGCGCCCGTTCCGCTCGATATCGGCCGGGCGCGGCGGCATCAGCTGCCGCCGGTGCGGGCGCGCGACCAGGGCCTGCGCGAGCTGTCGCGGCTGGACGGCACACCGCTCGACGAGGCCTTCCGCGCCAGCCGCACCCGCGAGCTGCTCGGCCTGCTGGCGGCCGAGGCGCCGCAGGTGGTGATCACCGAGCAGTTTCCCTTCGGCCGCACCCAGTTGCGCTTCGAGCTGGTGCCGCTGATCGAGGCGGCGCAGGCGATGCGGCCCCGGCCGTTGATCGTCTCGTCGGTGCGCGACGTGGTGCGCCGCTCGGTCTCGCCCGAGCGGGTCGCCGAGACGATCGAGACTTTCGCCGCTTTCGATGCGGCGATGATCCACGCCGATCCCGGCCTCGTAAGCTTCGACAGGAGTTTCGCCGGTTGGGGGCAGGTGAAATCTCGCGCCGTGTACACCGGCTATGTCGCTGAGGCCGATCTGGCGCCCGGGCCTCGCGAGGACGCCGGAAAGGGCGAAGTCATCGTCTCGGTGGGCGGTGGCGCTACAGGCGCGCCCCTGCTGCAGGCTGCCCTTGCCGCCCGCAAGAAAAGTCCGCTTGCCGATCGCACCTGGCGCCTGCTGGTCGGGGCCAACTTGCCGCCGGCCGAGCGCGGCCTCCTGAATGGCGGCGAGGGCATCGTGATCGAGCCGGCGCGCGCCGACTTCACCACGCTGTTGCGCAACGCCACCCTGTCGGTCAGCCAGGCAGGCTACAACACCGTGGTCGAGACGCTGTGCTGCGCCGACCGGGCGGTGCTGGTGCCGTTCGGCACGGCGCGCGAGACCGAGCAGACCGACCGCGCCCGGGCGCTCGCCGAGCGCGGCATGGTGGCGGTCGTGCCGCCCGATGCGCTATCCGCCGAGAGTTTGGCGGTGGCGATCGAACGCACGCTTGCCGGACCCTCGATCCGCAGCTTCCCGGCCTGCAACGCGCGCGGCGCGGCAGCCACGGTCGACTGGCTGAGCCAGAGGCTGGCGTGAGCGGCTGGCAAGCGCTCGACGACGAGGTCGCCCGCTGGCGCGATGCCGGACGGGACGTGGAGCTGTGGTGGCGCGACGACGATGCCGCCGATACCGGCGCGGCGCTCGATCGGCTGCTCGAGCTGCAGCGGCAGACCGCGGTGCCGCTCGCGCTCGCCGTCGTCCCGGCCCGCGCAACTCAGGCGTTGGCGGAACGGCTGGCCGGTGCCCCGGCGATCGATGTGCTGCAGCACGGCTATGCCCACGCCAATCACGCGTTGCCGCCCGACAAGAAGAGCGAGCTCGGCCCGCATCGACCAGCCATGCTGGTACTGGGCGAGCTGGGCACCGGCCGCATGGCGCTGGAGCGCCTTTTCGCATCACGCGCTTTGCCGGTGCTGGTGCCGCCGTGGAACCGCATCGCCCCCGCGCTCGTTCCGGCTCTGCCGGAGATTGGCTTCAGCGGACTGTCGACCTTCGCCGCCAGGCGCCGCGCCGAGCCCGTTCGAGGCCTGCGGCAGGTAAATACCCATATGGACGTCATCGACTGGAAAGACGGGCGTCAATTTATCGGCCAAGATGCGGCACTTGCCGCGCTGGTCGAGGCCCTGCGCCAGTCTCGCGCCGCAACAGGCGAGCCCGTCGGGCTTCTCAGTCATCATCTTGCGATGGACGAGGGGGCTTGGGATTTCCTAAGGTCGCTTTTGGGGAAGGCAATAAAATTGCCGGGTGTGAAACTAGGCTCGGCGCGAGACTTGTTCGCGTCACGGGAGGCGCGCGCTTGAGTTCTGCTGATCTGCGCTATCCGCGCGAGACGCTGTGGGCCGACTATATCCGTGCCGGTGCTGGGGCCATTTTGTGCGGCCTCCCGCTATTGCTGGTCGAAGTCAACCGCTGGCTGGCCGTGATCCTCGCCGCCGGTTTCGTGCTGTTCGGCGCCTTCTTTGTGCGCACCGCGCTCAGGCAGCGGACGCACTATCTGCTGGGACCTGACGCACTCTGTGCCGACGGGCCGGCCGGCACCCTGGTCGAATGGAGCCGGCTCGACCGGATGAAGCTCAGCTACTTCTCGACCAAGCGCGACCGTTCCGCCGGCTGGATGCAACTGGTCATCGGCTCGACGGGCGGACGCACTGTCAAGGTCGATTCTTCTCTCGACGGCTTCTACGATGTCGTCGAGCGCGCGGCGCGGGCAGCCGAGGCAACGGGCCTCGAGCTCAGCCAGACGACGCGCGTCAACTTGAGGTCGATGGGGATTTCCGTGGCAGGTCAGGAAGAGACGGCATGAAGGAGCTGCTGCGGGTCGACGATCTGACGGTCGAGTTCGGGGTCCATGACGGCATCTTGCGGGCCGTCGACAACGTGTCCTTCTCGATCCCGCCCGGCGGCACGCTGGCCCTGGTGGGCGAGTCCGGCTCGGGCAAATCGGTCTGCAGCCAGGCGATCATGGGCCTGCTGCCGCGTACTGCCCGCATCGCGACAGGGTCCATCCAGTTCAAGGACCCGCGCAATGGCGGCGCCGAGATCGACATCGCCAAGCTCGACCGCGCCGGACCCGAGATGCGGACGATCCGCGGCGGCGAGATCTCCATCATCTTCCAGGAGCCGATGACGTCGCTGTCGGCCCTGCATACCGTCGGCGACCAGATCGGCGAGGCCGTCGAGCTGCATGGCGGCGGCCAGCTGAGTGAGATCCATTCGATCGGCCACCAGCTTCACGAAGCCGCCGAGCAGTCGACCCGGCGCATGAGCCGCGCCGAGATCGACGAGCTGACGCGCGACATGCTGCGCATGGTCGGCTTCCCCGATCCCAACCGCGCGCTGCGCACCTATCCCTTCGAGCTGTCGGGCGGCCTGCGCCAGCGCGCCATGATCGCCATGGCGCTGGTCTGCCGGCCTGCGCTGCTGATCGCCGACGAGCCGACCACCGCGCTCGACGTCACCATCCAGGCCCAGATCCTGCGCCTCATGAAGGATCTGCAGAAGGAATTGGGCATGGCGCTGCTGATGATCACCCACGATCTCGGCGTGGTCGCCAACGTCGCCGACGACGTCGTGGTCATGTACCGCGGCAAGGTGGTGGAAGCCGGCGGCCTGCGTGACATCTTCAGGGACCCTCAGCATCCCTACCTGAAGGCCTTGCTGCACGCCGTGCCGCGCTTCGACATGAAGCCCGGCGAGCGCCTGCAGCCGATCCGGGAGATCCAGGCGGCGACCGGGCATCTGCTGCGCGAGAAGCCCGAGACCACGCCGCTCACCACCTTCAATCCGGCGGCGCCGGTGCTCAAGGTGCGCCACCTCAGCAAGACCTTTCACATCCGCAAGGCCGACACGCTGCTCGAACAGCTGATGGGCGGCGGCAAGACCCGCACCATCCGCGCCGTCAACGACGTGAGCTTCGACGTCAGGCGCAACGAGTGCCTCGGCCTGGTGGGCGAATCGGGCTGCGGCAAGACCACACTTTCCAAGATGCTGATGCGCGGCATCTCGGCCGATCCCAACGAGGGCGCTGGCCGGGTGGTGTTCGACGACTGGGGCCGCAAGACCGACGTCATGATGATCGAGGGTACGGAGCTCAATCGCTTCCGCACCAAGCTGCAGTTCATCTTCCAGGACCCGTTCGGCTCGCTCAATCCGCGCATGACGGTGTACGACATCCTGGTCGAGCCGCTGATCATCCATGGCATCGGCGACGACGCCTATCGCCGCGAGATGGTGGGCGAGCTGATGGAGCTGGTCGGCCTCGACCGCCGCCAGCTCAGCCGCTACCCGCATTCCTTCTCCGGCGGCCAGCGCCAGAGGATCGGCATCGCCCGTGCGCTGGCGCTCAGGCCCGACATGGTGATCTGCGACGAGCCGGTCTCGGCGCTCGACGTGTCGATCCAGGCGCAAATCCTCAACCTGCTCAAGGACCTGCAGAAGCAGCTCGGCCTCACCTATCTCTTCATCAGCCACAATCTGGCGGTGGTCGACTACATTGCCGACCGCATCGCCGTGATGTGCGCCGGCCGCCTGGTCGAGCTGGCGCCCGCCGGCGAGCTGTTCCGCAATCCGCTGCATCCCTACACCAAGGCCCTGCTGTCGGCCGTGCCGATGCCCGATCCCGACCAGCGGCTCGATCTGAAGGCGCTAATGGAGGGCAAGGCGTCCGATCCGTCGCAGTGGCCGGCACCCTTCACCGACACCGGCAAGAACAAGGTGCTGTGGACCGAGGTCGAATCCGGTCATTATGTCCGAGTCGACCGCGCCGCCGGCTGGGGGAAGGAGGCGGCCTAATGTTGAACTACGTCGCGCGCCGCATCCTGATCATGATCCCGACGCTGTTCGTGATCAGCCTGCTGGTCTACGTCATCATCGACCTGCCGCCGGGTGATTGCGTGACCTCGCAGATCGACGAGTTGATCTCGCGCGGCGATCCCGACGCGCTGAACCGCGCCGAAGAGCTGCGCCATCTCTACGGCCTCGATCAGTCGCTGATCTCGCGCTACTTCACCTGGGTCGGCGGCGTCTTCCGCTGGGATTTCGGGCTGAGCTGCCAGGACACCGTGCCGGTCAAGGACCTAATCGGCGAGCGGCTGGCGCTCACCATCGTGATGGAATCCTGCACCATCATCTTCATCTGGGTGGTGTCGTTCATCATCGGCGTCTATGCCGCCACCCACCAGTACCAGCTCGGCGACTACGTCGCCTCGTTCGTCGGCTTCGTCGGCCTTGCGGTGCCGAACTTCCTGCTGGCGCTTGTGCTGCTCTATGTCGGCAAGGTGTATTTCGGCCTGTCGATCGGCGGCCTGATGGACCCTGAGTACATCGAGAAGCCGATGAGCTGGGGCAAGACCTGGTCGATCATGCAGCATCTGGTCATCCCGGTGATCGTGATCGGCACGTCGGGCACCGCCGGCATGATCCGCCGCCTGCGCGCCAACCTCCTGGACGAGCTGCAGAAGCAATACGTCATCACCGGGCGCGCCAAGGGCCTGCCGCCGCTCAAGCTCCTGATCAAGTACCCGCTGCGCCACGCCATCAACCCGTTCGTCGCCGACATCGGCCATCTCCTGCCCGAGGTGATCTCGGGCTCGGTGATCGTCTCGGTCGTGCTGTCGCTGCCGACCACGGGGCCGATGCTGCTGGGCGCCCTCAAGACCCAGGACGTCAATCTTGCTTCCACCTTCCTCCTGTTCGTGGCGGTGCTGACGGTGGTCGGCATGCTGGTCTCCGATCTCCTGCTGGCCGCGCTCGATCCGCGCATCCGCTTCGGCGCGACGGGCGAGAAGTAGGGGGAGACGTGAGATGACCGACACCGCCCAGCGCCCTCCCAGCAACCCGCCCGGCAAGCACTACGTCAACACCCAGCCGTGGGATCCCTACGTCTCCGAGACGCTGACGGCCGAGCAGGAAAAGTACTACATGGCCGGCCAGTGGAAGCTGATGTGGTGGCGCTTCCGCCGCCATCGGCCGGCCGTGGTCTCGGCGATCTTCCTGGCGCTGATGTATTTCTCGACGGTGATCAGCGAGTGGATCGCGCCCTACGATCTGCACACCCGCCACGTGGGGTATATCTTCGCGCCGCCGCAGGGCATCCATTTCTTCCACGAGGGCAGCTTCCTCGGGCCCTTCGTCTACCACCTCAAGATGGAACGCGATCCCGACACGCTGCAGCGTGTCTATGCCGAGGATCACAGCAAGCCGCAGCCGCTGCGCTTCTTCTGCAAGGGCGATCCCTACGAGTTCTGGAACCTGGTGCCGGGCTCGTTCCATTTCATTTGCCCGAGTGCGGGCGGCACGGTCTTCCTGCTCGGCACCGACCGGCTAGGACGCGACATGTTCAGCCGCATCGTCTATGCCGCGCGCATCTCGCTCACCATCGGCGTCATCGGCATCACGCTGTCGTTCACCCTGGCCCTGATCCTGGGCGGCCTCGCCGGCTACTATGGCGGCTGGGTCGACATGGTGGTGCAGCGGCTGACCGAGATCCTGAAGAGCTTCCCCCACCTGCCGCTATGGCTCGCCCTGTCGGCCGCCCTGCCGGTGACCTGGTCGCCGTTGCTGATCTATTTCGGCATCACCCTGATCCTGGCCCTGCTCGACTGGCCGAGCCTCGGCCGCGCCGTGCGCTCCAAGCTCCTGTCGCTGCGCGAGGAGGACTACGCCATGGCCGCCCAGATGATGGGCGCCAAGCCCGGCCGCATCATCGGCCGCCATCTGCTGCCCGGCTTCATGAGCCATCTCATCGCCTCGGCGACTCTTTCCATCCCGTCGATGATCCTCGCCGAGACCGCGCTCTCCTTCCTCGGCCTCGGGCTGCGGCCGCCCATCACCTCGTGGGGTGTGCTGCTCAACGAGGCGACCGACATTAATGTCGTGGCGGTGAACTGGTGGCTGATGTTCCCGGTGGTGCCGGTGATCCTGGTGATCCTCGCCTATCAGTTCATGGGCGACGGCATGCGCGACGCGGCAGATCCGTACGCCTAGCGCCGTCATCGGGCGCCGCTCCGCTTCCCGTTCGCGGAGTCGACGAGCGGGTGGGGTTATGGGCTTGATTTAAGGCTCCAATTCTCGAATCCCCACACGCACATGGTGTGATTTAAAAATCACACTCTTGCCCTATTTGGGTCTAGCGACAGCCATCCGCGGTTTCCATGTTTCGGTTGTATCTCCCCCGAACGTGGTCCCCCCAAAGCCACGTTCAGCCTCTTCGGAGGCGTTCGGCCGTCCTGTCACTCTCCCCCGACAGGACGGCCATTTTCTTTTCGGGCGCCCGCAGCAAAACTCCGCCGCGAACGACGTGAGCAAGGTTCGCTGTGCGGAGCCATTCAGGCGGCGTGCCGCCTCAGGCATAGGGATCGGCCGCGTCCCTCATGCCATCGCCCATGAACTGGTACGCCAGGATCACCAGCACCACGGGGACCACCGGGAACAGCAGCCACCAGTTCACGGCGACGACGTTGATGTCGGTCGCCTCGTTCAGCAGCACGCCCCACGAGGTGATCGGCGGGCGCAGGCCAAGCCCCAGGAAGGAGAGCGAGGTCTCGGCCAGGATCATGCTCGGGATCGACAGCGTCGCCGAGGCGATGAGATGGCTCATGAAACCCGGCAGGAGATGGCGGCCGATGATGCGGCCGGGCTTGGCGCCCATCATCTGGGCGGCCAGCGCATAGTCCTCCTCGCGCAGCGACAGGAGCTTGGAGCGCACGGCGCGGCCGAGGCTCGGCCAGTCGAGCAGCGCCAGGATGAGCGTGATGCCGAAATAGACCAGGAGCGGCGACCAGGTGACGGGCAGCGCCGCCGAGAGCGCCAGCCACAGGGGCAGGTGCGGGAAGCTCTTCAGGATCTCGATCAGCCGCTGCACGACGAGATCGACCCAGCCGCCGTAGTAGCCGGCCAGCCCGCCCAGGATCAGCG
>Ga0306921_10006687_pt1 | contig 12038 bp, 14 predicted proteins | sample sta12Cox44000080_FD_203760 | JGI IMG/M metagenome (GOLD analysis project Ga0306921, IMG submission 203760) | Lab enrichment of tropical soil microbial communities from Luquillo Experimental Forest, Puerto Rico - statoxic.12C.oxic.44.000.080 (v2)... | ecosystem: Environmental > Terrestrial >... | reverse complement strand
AAGCGGCGATGGCGGCAATTGCGATAAGGGCGGCAATCAGCCCATATTCGATCGCCGTAACACCGGCCTCGTCCTGGATCAGTTTTGTAAAACACGCGCGCATTGGGTTCTCCTAGCGGTTCAAACCCGCGCAGGCTGCCGCGAATGATTTGAAGAACCGTTAAGACGTAAAAAAAGCCGAGTGCGAATTGCTCGAAACTGAAAAAGTAACCAAAATTACGCTACGTAAGGCTAATAAAATCTAAAGGAGCGTCGGGATTCGCGCGAGCAATCTTTTTCTACAAACACGGGCATTGCTGGCCTGCATCCGCAATCTATGCCGCGGCGGTCGCGCAACCCGATAAAGCCGGGATCCGCTGCGATGTCACCCGCTTAAGTCGCCCGCAGACGCGCAGCTATGGCAGTTCACCCCAGCAGCGCTCGCGCGATCGTCTCCCATTCCTCTTGCAGTGGTGCGGTCGAGACGGGACGTCCGGCACGACGATACCAGCCGCCGGCGTTCGAGAGGTCGCCTTCGACACGGTGCAGATAAGCATGCGCCCAGGCGCCTTGGGCGTCGGCTTGCTGCTGCGCGCATGTATGCGCCAAGTGCCAATCCCCCTTGGCCTCCCACCACAACGCCTGTGCCGCCATGCCGAGCCCCGCAGGCGGCGAGTCCCCGGCAAGCGAGCCTTTGTAAGTCGCAAAATCCATTTCCTGTTCTCCCTCTGAACTGCCTCTCCCCAGCATACAGCAGGATCAGCCGAGCAGGCGGTCGAGATGGTCGCGCAAGCGATAATAGCCGCCGACGACCGGCAGAAACCAGGGATTCCCGGAATAGAGCGGATGGTCGGGAAATTCCTCGGTATCGAAGCTACAGGCGTAGTTTGCCACGCGGGCGATTTTGCGCGCTGTCTGCCAGCCGAGATAGGTCATCATCGCAACCCCGCTGCCGTTGCAGCCGAGACAGTAGTGAAGGCCGTCCCGATGCCCCATATGGGGCAATGCGTCGAGTGTAAAGGCGACATTGCCGGTCCAGGCATGGGTGACCTTGACCCCGCGCAGCTGCGGGAAGCGATCGATCATATACCGCTGGAGGATCGGCGCACTGACTGTCGCGTCGACTTGCGTAAAACGCGCGCGACCGCCGAACACCATGCGCCGGCCGTCCGGCGACATCCGGTAATAGCACAGCACCCGCTTGGTATCGGACAAGGTCTTCGCCCTTGGGATCAGCGACCCTGCAAGATCCGGCGGCAACTCCTCGGTTGCGATGATGTGGCTGGCGATCGGCACGACCCGGCATCGGAGTGCCGGTGTCAGGCTGCCGGTGTAGCCGTTGGTGGCGACGACAACATCACCGGCAGATAGGACCCCGCGAGCGGTTTCAACGCGCCACTTGTTACCATCCCTGCCGATCCGGGTGACCGCAGCCTTGGCGCAGATCGCGACACCGCGCCGACGGCATGCGTCGAGCAGACCCTTGTAGTAGAGCGCCGGGTGCAATTTGCCCGATCGTTCGACCACCATACCACCGAAATAATAATCGCTGGCGACCTCCTCGCGCTGGCGGTCGCGCGGCACCATGTATGCGCCGGACTGCGCCGCCGCATTGAGCGTCGCGACCCGCCGCGATTGCGCAGCGTAATGCTTTCTCGCCCAGGCACCGACAAAGCGGCCGGGCTTTTCCCAGAAGCAGTCGATCTTTTCTTCCTCGACCAGCCGGTCGATCAGCGCGAAGGCATCGGCGGCGTCGGACAGGATCCGATCGACCCGGCCGCCATCGACCTCGATGGTTTTGCCGGTAAAGCTTTTCCCGACATTGACGCCGCCGCTGACCGCACCGCCGTTTCTGGTGCTGGCGCCAAAGCCGAGCTCGTTCGCCTCGAGAACGACCGCGTCGACGCCGTGCTTGGTCAGCTCGAGCGCCGCCGATAAACCCGCGTACCCGCCGCCGACGATCGCCACGCGTGCCGTGCGCGGCACATTGACGAGCTCGCCGGCCGTCGGCCTGTAGGCCTCCCACCAAAAGGGGGTGGGCGTGAAGTCCTTGTGAAAAATATCGGGGTGCATCGACCGTCATTCCTCGCATGCGGGCAACGCGGTTGCCGCGGGCGGCGGCTCCCGCCTAAGTTAGTGAAGTTTGACGATGACCGCGACCCGAAGGGTGAAGAAACGATGCCAACGCAAGCCGCTCCGCGCAAGAATGGCCGCCAAGCGGCGGCTCACCTTTACGATGAGCTCGAAGAGCGGCTCCTCGCCCGCGACCAGGAAGGCGGCAGCCGCATCTACTACGAATTGCTGCGCTGTGACCGTCCGTTGCCTGAGATCATGGCCGAAGCGGTGCGCATTCATGCGCCATACACGCATGTGCCATACCATCAGCGCATCGATGACGGGTTCCCCAACTTCGTCAACAACGACCATTGCCTGTTGAGCTCGCGGGCGGCGATCAATCTGCAGAAGATGCTGCCTGAAAAGCTCGCCGGGCTGCCGCTGGCGCAGACGATCTGGTACATCCCGTCGGGGCTCGACATCTGGAACCAAAAGGTCCTGAAAGCCCCGGGTCACTACGCGACACGCGGCTACAAGATGCCGAACGCGGCCCCGCCGGCGCCCGTCGTCTATTGGCCCGATCAGGAGCCGCTCAGAGAATCGGGTCCGCTCGATGAGCGCCTCAACGCCTGGCTGACCCTGGTCGAGCGCGGCCAGGTCATCGACGCCTATCGCACTTTTCTCGGCCTGATGGAGGATGCGAAGCATCGCAAGGAAGTGCTGGCGCAGCTGGTCTTTGCCGGCATGATCGATGTCCAGGACCGCATGCTCTACAACCGCTCCTACACGACCGGTCACAAGGCCTATCGCGCCCGTTCCGTGGTCGAAATCGGCAATGCGATCGGCTGGGACAATGCCCACGACGTCGTCTATGCCGGCGCGCTCGACATCGCCGTCGGTCCCCGTTGGCACTCGGTGTACGAGATGGCGTGCAACGTCGTTACTATCTTCATCGAAGGCAAAGAGGTGCACGCGGTTCCACAAAGCGGCACGGCCGAGCGCGAGCGGGAGTTGCTGGCGAACACCGGGACCCTCGACGAGGATGAAACGGAAGAGTTCGTCGATGCGGTCGTCCGGCAGCACGAGCCCGCCTATATCGAAAAGATCAGCGCCTTGCTGTTGGCCGGAAAATCGCCGCGCCGGATCGTCGATGCGATCCAGCTGGCCGCCGCCCAGGTGGTGCTGGAGACCGAAGGCGCGAACAATTTTTCGATGCCGCAGCACACCTATGAGTATTGCAACACGCTCGGCTGGTTCTACGACAATTTCGAGCACCCGCAGCGGCTCAAGTTGCTCTATGTGGCAGGGTCGATGGTCAACCAAGCGGCCTGGAACCAGCGGCATAGCGGCTGGCTCAAATCGGGCGCGATCGCTGCGCCGGGCGGCGCCGACCGGATGCGCGGAAGCCAGATCATCGAACGCCTGGAGGCGGCGCTGAGCGCCCTCGATCCGTCGGCATCGGTGGCCTGGACCAGGGCCTATCTCGACAGCGACGAGGACCGCGTTCTGTTGGTGCAGCGGCTCGCGCTGATGGCAGCGCGCTTCGGCAACGACCCGCACAACCAGGAGATCCCGCAATGCCTGCTGGAGGATTATGCCAAGAACCGATGCCGCGACCGCGAGCGGCTGTTGCTGGCCTGCGCGCACATCTCGGCCGCCCACCGCAAATACGGCGACACCTTTGAGGCGAGCCGACGGTTCGGCGAGGCGATGGGTTTGGCTGAGCTGCAGTAACGACGGCTCGGTGGCCTCCCGCGGCAAAAGCGCCCGAGTGACGAGAATGAGATGCGTGAACGGGAAGAAGTCGAGGGATATCACGTTGTATCGGTGGGCGTTGGCGGCGCCAAGGTTAAGCTGCGGACCGGCAAGCTTACCGCGCCTTTGCACGGAGAAACCGCTTTCGTCAAAAGGGCGTCAAACGACCCCTGTTCGCAGCGCGATTTGACATTGCAAAGCATGCGCAACCCTCTGATTCCAGAATATTTTTGAGCCTCGAACACGGTCGCGAAGCGATTTTCACCCTGTTTCTCCCCTTATAACAGGGCAGATCGCGGGTTTGCGGGGTGGGATTCCCACCCTGTTACCGCGCCAGAGCCGAGGCGTGGAATCCGCAGGTCGGATATTTCGCACCGTGTCGATGCGGTCGAGAGGAGACGGGCCCGCGGCGCGTTCTAGATCGACAAGGCTTCGTCGCCACCCAAAAGACATCTACTGAACCGCCGGCTGAGGCCGGCGCGTGATATAATCAGGCGATCGCCAGGGGAGGCCTCGCTTGCCCACAATCTTTATCCTGAACGGCCCTAATCTGAACCTGCTTGGTGTGCGCGACCCGTCGATATACGGGCATGACACGCTCGGTGACATCGAGGAGCGTTGCGCCTCCCGCGCCGAGGCATTTGGCCTCGAGATCGACTTCCGGCAGAGCAATCACGAAGGCCAACTGGTCGACTGGATCCAGGAGGCGCGCGAATCGGCGGACGGAATTATCTTGAACGCCGGTGCCCTGACCCATACCTCGATCGCGCTCGTCGACGCGCTCTCCGCCGCAGAGCTGCCGATCATCGAGGTGCACCTCTCGAACATCTTTCGGCGTGAGAGCTTTCGCCATCATTCCTATGTCAGCCTGGTGGCGAACGGCGTGATCTGCGGGTTGGGAGCGAAGGGGTACGAGCTCGCGCTCGACGCGATCGCCAGCTTGATCGAGGGCGAATCGGACGAGGCGGTTTGATGAAGTTTGGCGGGCGTGCCCCGCCTTTCCCCGACACCGAGCTGATCCGCGCGCTCGCCGCCCTATTGGCCGAGACCGGTTTGACCGAGATCGAATACGCGATCGGCGATCGCCGCATCCGGGTTGCCCGTGCTGCGGCGGGGCCTGCACCGTTCGTCGCCTCCTCCACCCCTCCAGGCGCCGCCGGACCGATAGAACACCCGGGTGCGGTCAAAGCGCCCATCGTCGGTACCGCCTATTTGGCCCCACAGCCGGGAGCCCCACCTTTTGTCCGGCTCGGCGACGCTGTCGTCGAGGGTCAGCCGCTGTTGATCATCGAGGCGATGAAGGTCATGAACCAGATTCGCGCCCACCGTCCGGGCCGCGTCGCGCAGATCCTGGTCGCCGACGCCCAGCCGGTAGAATTTGGCGCCGTGCTGATGCTGATCGAGTAATAGGGACCAATGTTTGAGAAGGTTCTGATCGCCAACCGTGGGGAGATCGCGCTCCGGATTCACCGCGCCTGCCGCGAGATGGGAATCAAGACGGTCGCCGTCCATTCGACCGCCGACGCCACCGCAATGCATGTCCGGCTCGCCGACGAGAGCGTGTGCATAGGACCGCCGCCCGCTCGCGACAGCTATCTGAACATCGCGGCGATCCTTTCGGCGGCGGCGATCACCGGCGCCGACGCAATCCATCCCGGGCTCGGGTTTCTGGCGGAAGATGCCGATTTCGCCGCCGCGGTCGAGGAGCACGGGCTCACCTTTATCGGGCCGTCGCCCGAGCACATCCGGCTGATGGGCAACAAGGTGGCGGCCAAGGACGCCGTCCGCAGGCTCGGGATCCCGACGGTTCCGGGCTCGCCGGGTGGCGTGCGCGATCTTGCGGCAGCCGAGGCCGCGGCCTCGGCGATCGGCTATCCGATTCTGATAAAGGCGGCGGCAGGCGGCGGCGGTCGCGGCATGAAGGTCGCTCATGACCGCAACGAGCTCGCGCACATGCTGCCGATCGCGCAAAACGAGGCGGCCTCGTTCTTCGGTTGCGGCGAGGTCTATCTCGAACGGCACCTCGAGCGGCCGCGCCACATCGAGATCCAGATCCTCGGAGACGGTCAGGGCGGAATGATTCATCTCGGCGAGCGCGACTGCTCACTGCAGCGCTCGCATCAGAAGGTGCTCGAAGAATCGCCCTCCCCCGCGCTCAACACGGCAGAACGCAATCGGCTCGGGGAGCTCGCCGTCGAAGCCTTGCGCGAGCTCGGCTACAAGAGCTTAGGCACCCTCGAATTCCTTCATCAGGATGGGGAATTCTTTTTTATCGAGATGAACACGCGGCTGCAGGTCGAGCATCCGGTGACTGAAATGGTCAGCGGCCTCGATCTCGTCCGCGAGCAGCTGCGCATCGCCGCCGGCGCCCCGCTCGGCTATCGCCAGTCCGACATCATGCTCTGCGGCCACGCGATCGAATGCCGCATCAACGCCGAGAACCCCGACACCTTCGCGCCGTCACCCGGCCGGGTGACCGATTATCATGCGCCGGGCGGGCTCGGCGTGCGCGTCGACAGCGCGCTCTATCAGGGCTACACGGTGCCGCCCTACTATGACAGCCTGATCTCAAAGCTCGTGGTACACGGCAAAAGCCGCAACGAGTGCCTGATGCGGCTGCGCCGCGCCCTCGAGGAATACGTGATCGGCGGAATCGAGACCACCATCCCGCTTCATCAGCGGCTCGTTGGGACCGCCGAGTTCATCGACGGCGACTATGACATCCACTGGCTAGAGCGGTTTGTCGGGCGCCCAGGCTGACCGGAGCCGAGCTTGCTGCGGCTGACCCCCGAGATTCTCGTCCGCGCCTATGCTGCCGGGGTCTTCCCGATGGCCGAGTCGGCCCACGACCCGGAGCTGTTCTGGGTCGATCCGCGCCGCCGCGGCATTCTCCCGCTCGACGCGTTCCATGTGGCGCACCGGTTACGCCGCGCGATGCGCCGGCGGATCTTCGAGATCCGCTGCGACAGCGCCTTCGAAGACGTCATTCGCAGCTGCGCGCAGCCGAGCGAGAAGCGGCCCAACACCTGGATCAACGAAGAGATCGTGCGGTTGTATTCCGCACTCTTCGTCCGTGGCGCCGCGCACAGCGTCGAGTGCTGGCGGGACGGGAAGCTCGTCGGCGGCCTGTATGGCGTCTCGCTCGGTGCTGCATTTTTTGGCGAGAGCATGTTCAGCGGCGAGAGCGACGCGAGCAAGGTGGCGCTTGTTCACCTTGTCGCGCGGCTGCGCCTCGGCGGCTTCCGCCTTCTCGATACCCAATTCCTGACGCCGCATCTGGCGCGCTTTGGCGGTATCGAGATCAGCCGCGCCCGTTACCATCGGCTGCTCGCGGAGGCGCTTTCCTACCGCGCGGTCTTCTCCTCGGCCTTGCCCGATGGTGCCGGCGGGGATCCACTCGCCGCCCTGCAATCAAGCACGTTCACGTCATAGACCGGGTGTTCGAGTGCCGACAATGCCGGGCTCGAGGCAAACATCCAGCCGCTGAACACGCGAAGGTTCACCTCGCCCGGCCGGACCTCGTCGATCTCGAGGAAGGCGGCACTCTCCGGCGTCTCCTCGGGTGGTTTTTTCTCGCAGTCGCGGACCCGGATCAGCAATGTGCCGAACCGTACCGGGGTCCCGACCGGTGCCTCGAATTTCGAGACCCGCGCGGTGATCTTGTCGAGCCCCTGAAGCAGCGCCACCGGCTCCGGGATCGTCTCTGCCGCCAAGCTCGGCGTCGCTATCGCGGCCAGCAGGCTCGGAAGGAGGCTCAAATACAGCGAAAAACGCGTTTTCGCCGGTGGAGCGCCCGAATCGCTGGGCGAAACGACCCAGAGTTTCAGGTACTTAGAGCGCAAATTCGCTACCCGGCGGATCAATTGAATTTTTCATCCGGATCAACGAATTTGGCCGGCGGAACAAGCGAATAACAATCGAAATTTCACCGGCCGAAAATTTGGTGTGTCACTTGCGGTACGGGTTGACGATCCCGGCGATGATCCCGGCGAGCACCTCGCGCACCTGGCGCTCGTCGCACCCCATCAGCACCGCATCCTCGAACGCCTCCTGCGCCAGCTCGCGCAGCTCGGCGAGGTTCTCGTTAAGCACCTTGATCTTCTCGAAACAGGAGACGGGCTCGCCCTCGGGCGTGCGCCACCCCGGAAATTCCGCGGACATGCTCGACACCGCCATGGCTATTTGGGGGGCCCCTCACCCTCGCCCGGCCTCTTCTGCGCGCCGGGCTGCGAGAAGATCATCTGGCCGATCAGATTTTCGAGGCTCACCGGCGCTTGGGTGAATTTGATGCGGCCGCCGGGCGGAATCATCTGTTCCGAGCCGCCGGGGACCAACGCCAGATACCTGTCGCCAAGCAGCCCGGCGGAGACGATCTCGGCAACCGTGTCGTCAGGCAGCTTGTAGGCAGGGTCGATGCTGAGCCGCACATCGGCAAGAAAGGTCTTCGGGTCGAGCGTAGCCGACATCACCGAGCCGACCTTGACGCCGGCAATGCGTACGTCGCCACCGTCGCGAATCCCGTCGATCCGCTCAAACTGGGCGGTCACCTGATAGCCCTGCACCGCCCTGACCTGGCTCGTGGAGTAGACAAAGAACAAGAACAACGCGGCGACAACGAGCACGACCCCGCCCATCACCGTCTCGATTACGTTCCCGCTCATGAGGCGGCTCCGTGTCCGCCGCACGCTGCTGCGTTATTCCCGCAAACGTGGCAACTCACAGCCCCGGAACGCGAGCGGTTGCCCCCGGTTCTTTGCCAGGAGCAAGCCTGGACCCCTCCCCGGGCGGCAGACCCTGGCGGGCCGTTCCGGGGATCCGCGGGGGTGACGACGCGAACCGCGCCTGTCATTCGGGGGTCCACGGCTCGTAGTCCCCGGTCGCGCGGGCCCGGCGACCGCCACGCAGGATCGAGCCCGGCGGATGATAGGCGAAGGGCGTCCCGGTCATGTTCGGCTGGTGCTCCTTCTCCCACGGATAGCGGACGCGGTCCGCTCGCGGGAGCTCGTCGACCGTGTGGTGCAGCCAGGCATGCCATTCCGGGGGCACCTTCGACCCTTCCGGCTCGCCGTTATACATGACCCAGCGCTTTTCGCGGCTGGCCCGTCCGCCGCCGCGCTGCAACGGCCTGGAACCTTTTTCGCGATAGTAGCGGTTGCCAAGGCTGTCGGTGCCGACCAATTCGCCGCGCAGCCAGGTCAACAATCGCGTGCCGAGCGTCATCGCTCCATCCGTAACCCAAGCCGTTTCCCGAGAGCGCCGACTATATGGCATGGCTGAGGCCGAAGCGGTAGAGAACCGCGCAGAGAGCTCTTCATTCTGCCGGTGACGTGCCCCCGCCTTGCGATTTTGCCCAAGCGTCGAGCGACAGCACCATCGCCGACAGGGTCGGATCCGGATGAGTCCGTATGGACCGAACAAAGGGGCCGTCCGCCATCACGACCGCGCTCGCGTCCATGGCGACGGCGAACGCCAAGTAGAGCGTGTCGTAGGTCGAATGGTCGATGGCAACGCTGATGTCCAGCGCCAGATCGTGGAGGCGCATATGCGCGGTCGGGGTCGGTTCGACCTGCGCGCGGAGCAAGGCCAACCCCTCCCGAGCTTCCTCAGCCGTGAACAGCTTTCTGCGCACTTGCAGCCACAGGACATTGGTCGCCTCGTTCAGCCAGAAGTCTGGGACAAGCAGGTCGGGCTCGATCCGAACGAGCGCCTCTGCCAGATGGCTGTCCGGCTCTTGCAGAAGCCATTTGAGCCCCACCGACGCATCAACCACGAGAGCCACAATCAGCCGGCCTTGTCCGGTCGCGCCAGCGTCCGGTTTCTTTTGGCGCGCGCCTCCTCAAGGAGCCGGGCCGCGGAGGGCGATCCGCGCCCGCCGGTTCGCTGGCGGAATTCGGCCAGGCGCTCGGCGACCCGCTGTCGTTGTTCAGCCTGATGGGATTCATCTCCGATCAGGACGAGCCGAAGGATCTCCCGATGCTCCGCCTCCGCAGAGCGTCCGTGCTCCGCCGCCCGTATGCGCAGGCGTCGGACGACATCGTCATCCAGGTTGCGAACCGTGAGCGTCGCCATCGCCAAGATCTATGCTGTCGAATGCTGCAATGACAGCATGGGAAGCTATCCCCACGAAAGCAACGCAAAAGCGCGAGTTCAGGACCAATTGGACCGTACGCTGAACGCGGGTCCCCGCCTCCCGCGAGGTCACGCTAACGGCTACGCGGGAGCCTCTCATTTTCCGGTGTCCACGACGCTCAATCCCGGTCGCGTGGGAGCGATGGCGCCGCGCGAGCGCAGCTGGCAGACAATCGGCGAACAGCATGTTGGTGGCCGGATCTCTCCAGGTGAGAGAAGATGTTTTGGCGCCGCCTGAGCCGCGGGAATAACCCGGTTTTCTCTATATCTTGTAGACAAAGACAGACAGAGACCCTATATTGCGTGGTCCTGGGTAGGTCGCCTTGGGGGAAAGCGAGGCGGCAGCACCCACGAAGCCGGGGGAAAGAATGCACATAGCGCGTCGGTTTACGACGGAGGGCCAGGACCCTTACGCGACGGTTCCGTTCCGGACCGCAACCAGCGAGATCCGCAATCCCGACGGCTCGGTTGTCTTTCACGCCGAGGGGATCGAGGTGCCGGCCGAGTGGAGCCAGGTCGCTGTCGACATTCTCGCCCAAAAATACTTCCGCAAGGCGGGGGTGCCGGCGCGCCTGACGCCGGTCGCGGAAGAGGGCGTCCCCTCCTGGTTGTGGCGCCATACCGCCGATTCGGCAGCACTCGCGGCCCTCCCCGAAGCCGCGCGCTATGGCGGTGAAACCAATGCCCGTCAGGTCTTTGACCGGATGGCCGGGACCTGGGCCTATTGGGGTTGGAAGGGCGGCTATTTCGACACCGAAAAGGACGCCCGTGCGTTCTACGACGAGATCCGGCTGATGCTCGCGCGCCAAGTCGGCGCGCCGAACTCGCCGCAATGGTTCAACACCGGGCTCTATTGGGCCTATGGGATCGACGGCCCGGCGCAAGGCCACTACTACGTCGATTACCGGTCCGGCGAGCTGCGCGCTTCCGACAGCGCCTATGAGCACCCGCAGCCGCATGCCTGCTTCATCCAATCGGTCGCCGACGATCTCGTCAACGAGGGCGGGATCATGGACCTCTGGGTGCGCGAAGCCCGCATCTTCAAATACGGCTCGGGTTCGGGATCGAATTTTTCAAAGCTTCGCGGCGACGGCGAATCGCTCTCCGGCGGCGGGCGCTCCTCCGGGCTGATGAGCTTTCTCAGAATCGGCGACCGCGCCGCCGGGGCCATTAAGTCGGGGGGCACGACGCGCCGCGCCGCCAAGATGGTCATCGTCGACATCGACCACCCCGACATCGAGACCTTTATCGACTGGAAGGTCGTTGAGGAGCAGAAGGTCGCGGCCCTGGTCGCCGGATCGAAGCTCACCTCCCGGCATTTGAACCTGATCATGAAGGCGTGCCGGGAAGGATCGGACCCGGCGGAAAACCCGGCGCTGAAGCACGAGATCCGCGCCGCCCGCCGGGCGATGATCCCGGAAAGCTACATCCAGCGGGTCATCCAGTTCGCCCGCCAGGGCTATGGCACGATCGATTTTCGCAGCTACGACACGGACTGGGATTCCGAGGCCTATCTGACAGTTGCCGGGCAGAACTCGAACAATTCGGTGCGGGTCTCGAACGACTTTCTCGAGCGGGTCGGCGCCGACGGTTCTTGGGACTTGATCCGGCGCACCGACGGCAAGATCGCCAAGACCTTGCCGGCGCGTGAGCTGTGGGACCGCATCGGTCACGCCGCCTGGGCCTCGGCCGATCCCGGGCTGCAATTCGACACGACGATAAACGAATGGCACACCTGCGCCGCCAGCGGCCGCATCAACGCCTCCAATCCGTGCTCGGAATACAACTTCCTCGACGATACGGCGTGCAACCTCGCCTCGCTGAACCTGATGGCGTTCCACGGCGAGAGCGGAGGGTTCGATGTCGGCGGCTTTGAGCACGCCGTGCGGCTGTGGACCATCGTGCTCGAGATCTCGGTTTTGATGGCCCAGTTCCCATCGCGGGAGATCGCGCGCCGCTCCTACGAGTTTCGTACCCTCGGCCTCGGCTACGCCAACCTCGGCGGATTGCTGATGTCGATGGGCATTCCTTATGACAGCGCCGCCGGCCGCGCGTTCGGCGGTGCCGTTACCGCGCTGATGACCGGGTCGAGTTATGCCACCTCCGCTGAGATGGCGGGC
>Ga0306921_10006685_pt1 | contig 12038 bp, 8 predicted proteins | sample sta12Cox44000080_FD_203760 | JGI IMG/M metagenome (GOLD analysis project Ga0306921, IMG submission 203760) | Lab enrichment of tropical soil microbial communities from Luquillo Experimental Forest, Puerto Rico - statoxic.12C.oxic.44.000.080 (v2)... | ecosystem: Environmental > Terrestrial > Soil... | reverse complement strand
GACGTGGCGATGACCGGCGAAATCACCTTGCGAGGCAAAGTTCTGCCCATCGGTGGGGTCAAGGAGAAGTTGCTGGCCGCCCATCGAATGGGCTTGCGCACCATCATACTTCCGAAGGATAATGAGAAAGACCTTGCGGAAATCCCCCAGGAGATACTCTCCAGCCTGAAGATACACCCTGTGGATCTGATGGATGAGGTGTTGCAGATTGCGCTGGAGCGGCCGATAGTGCCACTCGAACACTCCGGGGTTGCGCCTGTTGCGGAGACATATACCGGCGGCGCCGATAAAGACACGAGTTTGACCAACTAGCACCGTTCCAACTAAAGGGACCGAATTTGCCCAAGGCCTTTCGGCACTTGCGGCGGGAGAGGTCCGAAGGCATTTCACCGCAGGGGTTGGAGCGGAGCTAAGCGGCACGCTTCAGGCACGGCCTGCACCCGCGGGCTGCAGTTCGGAAGGCGCCTGGTGCCGTTTCCGGTTGCAGACAATTTGGTTTGCCCACCCTGGCGGGATTTCCCGTCCGCCAGAAGGTATACCACCACGCAGGCCAGTTCCGGAATTCAAGGTCAAGGTTCATCATCACCAATCACTAAAGTCAGGATATATGGCAAAAGAAACTACTCCAGAAGCAAACAACCAGCCGAGCATCAGCCTTGCTGAGCTCAAGGAAAAGAACATCACCGATCTCGCGAAGATCGCCAAGGAATTGAACATCCCCGGCGCGAGCGGAATGCGCAAGCAGGAGCTGATCTTTCAGATTCTCCGAGCGCAGACGGAGAAAAGCGGACTCATCTTCTCCGAAGGTGTCCTCGAATGCCTACCGGACGGCTTCGGTTTTCTCCGCGCTCCGGAATATAACTACCTCCCGGGCCCGGACGACATCTATGTTTCCCCGTCGCAAATCCGCAAATTCGACCTCCGCACCGGCGACACCGTCTCTGGCCAGGTGCGCCCTCCCAAAGATGGTGAGCGTTATTTCGCTCTGATCAAGGTCGAAGCGGTCAATTTTGAGGACCCCGAGGTCGCGCGCAACAAGATCTTCTTTGACAACCTGACGCCGCTGTACCCGCAGGGCCGGCTGAAGATGGAGACCACGAAGGAGAATCTCACGGGGCGCGTGCTCGACCTGCTGTGCCCGATCGGCAAAGGCCAGCGCGGCCTGATCAACGCGCCGCCCCGCACCGGTAAGACCGTCATGCTGCAATCCATCGCCAATTCCATCACTACCAATCATCCGGAAGTTGCCCTGATCGTGCTGCTGATCGACGAGCGCCCCGAAGAAGTCACGGATATGCAGCGCACGGTGAAGGGCGAAGTCATCAGTTCGACGTTTGATGAGCCGCCCCAGCGCCATATCCAGGTGGCGGAAATGGTTTTGGAAAAGGCGAAGCGCCTCGTCGAGCACAAGCGGGATGTCGTCATTCTGCTCGATTCCATCACGCGTCTCGCTCGCGCTTACAACGCCGTCACCCCGCCATCCGGCAAAGTACTCTCCGGCGGTATCGACGCCAACGCATTGCAACGGCCACGGCGGTTCTTCGCGGCCGCGCGCCATGTGGAGGAAGGAGGATCGCTCACGATCATCGCCACGGCGCTGATCGATACCGGTAGCCGCATGGACGATGTGATTTTCGAAGAGTTCAAGGGCACTGGCAACATGGAGATTTATCTGGACCGACGCTTGGCCGACAAACGCGTCTTCCCAGCCATCGATATCCAGCGCTCCGGCACACGTAAGGACGAACTGCTGCTCCCACCGGAAGAGCTAAGCCGCGTGTGGGTACTGCGCAAGGTGTTGAGCCCGCTATCGACTGTGGAAGCGATGGAACTGCTCCTGAGCCGGCTAACGAAGTCGAAGTCCAACACGGAATTCCTCAGCTCGATGTCGTCTCCGGCCTGAGGAATTGCTTTCTCGCACGGCATCCCTTCTCGCGACTTCTCCACATGAGTCCGGCGTACCGTGCAGGCAACGCCCAGCCTCGCTCCCCGTACGGGTGCCTGATGCATGAAAAGTTCATCGCGCGCCAGCCGATTTTTGACAAGCGGCTCCGGGTATTCGCCTATGAACTGCTGTTTCGCGGCGGGCCGCAGAACGCTTTTCAGCCTTCGCCCTACGCATCGCCAAGCGTTATCGCCGATTCCATTACGCTTTCCGACCTGCAGATGCTTACCGGGAACGCGCGCGCCTTCGTAAACGTCGATCAGCTGGCGTTGCGGCTGGGCGCGGCTCGGCTTCTGCCGGCGGATCGCATCGTGGTGGAAGTCCTCGAAACCGTTCGACCCTGCGAGGAAAACGTCAGGCATTGCCGTGAACTCCGTGAGGCCGGCTATATCCTCGCTCTTGACGACTTCATCGATACTCCCGAGATGGAGCCGCTCGTCCAATTGGCACATTTTCTGAAGGTTGATTTCCAACAGCTCGATAGAAACGGGCGCGAACAAGTCGCCAGGAAATACGGCACGAGCAACATATCGTTGCTCGCGGAAAAAGTGGAAACGGAAAACGAACTTTCCGAGGCACGTCAACTTGGTTACGGCTATTTCCAGGGATATTTTTTCTGCCGCCCGTCTATGATCGAGACGCGTAACATCCCAGGCAACAAGCTCATCCACCTTCGGCTGCTCAGCGCCGTTGCCTCGGCTGTCCTCAACTATGCCGCGATCGAAGAGATGCTCAAGCAGGAGCCTTCACTGTTGTACCGCTTGTTGCGCTATCTGAATTCTCCGGTGCTTCGACTGCGTGGGGAAGTTCGAAGCGTCCGTGAGGCCTTCACGTTGCTCGGCGAAGAGGAGTTCCGCCGCTGGGTTGCGATCTTCGCAATAGTGGCGATGAGCAGTGGAAAGCCTCCAGAGCTGATCCGCACCGCGTTGACACGCGCTTTTTTCTGCGAAGAGGTGGCGGTGGCGGCGGGTCTCGGCAGCAGCAAAGCAGCACTTTTTATTATGGGGCTGCTTTCCATAACGGACGCGCTTCTTGACAAACCAATTTTTGCGGTGCTTCGCCCCCTGGCGATTGCGGAGGACGTCAAGACGGCGCTGAATGGGGGACCGAACCGCTTGCACGACGTTTACGAATTGCTTCTCTCCTTCGAGCGCGCCGACTGGCCCCGGCTTGCCGTTCTCGTGAGGCGCCTTGGGTGCCCCGAAGAATCGGTCCCGGCTTCGTATAAAACTGCGATCCAAAAAGCCTTGGCTTTGAGCGCCTAACTAACCCTTCAGCACGAAAAAAAGGGTAGCAGCAAATATGCGGCCACGCCCGGCCGGGATCTCTCAGGGAATCGCTCAATCGGTCTCTTCTTTTTCCACCGCGGCGATATAGTCCACCACACGCTCGGACCATCCGTCGATGTGGATCCACCCATTACCGTAACTGACGCCGCTTTTGTACGGTGCTACGTTCACGACGTACGCCTTCGGTGTCCACGCAGGAAGGATTCCGTCGCGCGACTGTTCGTCGGTGACGACGATGAGCCGCTCGAGTGTTCGCCACGCCGCGTTCTCGCTGAGCTGGGTCAGAGCGTGCTTGAGGTAAGTACCGGAGTGTGCTTGCGACCTAACGATCGCGTCGCGTAGCGCGAACCCACGCCGCGGCGGCAACTCGACGCATTTTTCCGAGAAAGTGGCGATCGAGAACCCGTCGCACTTCTCACGCAGAAGAATGGCCAGGCCCACGGCCGCATCCATTCGGACCGTTTCGCCTTTTTTGGCGAGGCGGTCGTTCATCGAACTGGAAACATCCAGGACCAGGCCCGTCGCTCCCGGAAGTGCCTCAAAACCGCTGATGCCCTTCAGCATCGCAGCCTCGATCGCATCCTCAAGCTTCGGCGCGTACCGCGCGGCGGTCACGAAGCGGAACGGCAGCGCCCGCGCCACGCCTTTGCTGAGCCGTTCGCGGATCAGCTTCGGCGAAACACCCGCGGCCCACATCAGCCTCAGGTTGCGCAATACCGCCATGCCTCCGAGCTTGCCTTCGCTCAACAGTCGTTCAAAGGTCTCTTTCTTACCCTTCCGGGCGGAGAGCGAAACCTCCCACGTGTCTGGAGCTTCGAGATTGCCTTCGACGAGTTTCTTCCACACCTCGGCTTGTTCGGCATCGCGCGGCTTGGCGTGGCACAGAAAAAGCACGTCGCGGAGTCTCACCGCCAAGTCGCGGTCATACTTCGCGAGCTGGTAGGCGTCAAACTTGGTGAACGCCCGCGCCAGTCCGCGCTTCACGCCCGACGAAAGCGGCTGCTTCTTGTCCTTCCAGTAGAGCGCCACAAACTCGCCGAGTTCGTCAGCGCGCTGGATCACGTCCTCCAGCGTCTCGGCTACGAGTGGTCCGGTGCCCTTGCGTCGCGCCAGCTCGCGCACCAGGAAGAGCGGCACGTGGCGAAGCTGCATCGCGTCGCGTGCTTCGCGGGCCAACGCGGCGACGTCCTCCGCCTTGTTGGCGTCGACAAGCTCCGCGAGCCGGTTGGCAACGCCACTTCCCTTCTCGTAAAAGGCGTCTTCCCATAGCAGGCAGGTCAGCACCGTCCGGCGCAGTTCCGCTTTCGCACTAATTCTCTGCGCTAACGCTCCTTCGTGTGTCCGCCCCGGGAACATCTGTTTCCAGGAATTTACGTTCGCCATGAGAATTGCTCCTCCTCTCTGCGCCCTACACCACCTGTCGCAAGCATCCGCCGGAGAACCATTTCCTGAGGTGCTCTCCATGCTATGTCAAAACCGGGAGGAACAAGTGAGCATAGCTGCGCGAGCAGTCGCCCCGCAAAATCGTTAGTCTACGAACTACCTCTGCTCTTCACCATCCCGGTATCCGATCCGGCGGAAAGCCCGGGTCGCGTTATGATTGAGCTACTGTTTTTTCATCAGACGGCATTTCGCTACCGTATCTCTCCGACTTTCGTCGAAGCGCTCTGTTTTGTTTTGCGAAATAACGCGCTCCTTGGCCACGCCGGAAGCTCAAAACTGAACACACCTCGACTTTCTTCTCCACAAATCAGCCCTCCGCTCCGTCGGCAACTCTCAAGAAGAAATTCTGGGAGGAATCGGCCTTACGGCTCCCGGGATTTGAAGCCGGGCTCGCGGCTCAGCCACGAAGTAGCCGTAGACTTCACCATCCCGGGACAAACATTCCCGAGAAATGCCTTTGGATCAAATGACTTAAGCGGAGTTAGTTACAGTCGCGTGTTAACGCAGAACACGAAACCGACAATCCGCCATGTCATCCTGCTGTCTTGACTTGGTTTGTCTTGTCCCATGGTCTGCCTTTCACGCTCAGTGAGGTTCTGCCTCTCGGAAAGGCAGAAAAACTGAGGTACCTGCAAAATAAACGGGCGCCAAAAATCTGTCAAGCACTATTTTCGAGAAACAAGGCCATTTTGGCGGCTTTTTTGAGCAACGTGGTGCACGGGAAAACGAACACCAGCGGCAACGCGACTAGGCTAGTTTTCGGCTGCCGTTGCTTTCGCGCGCAGCCACGCGTCCAGGTGTGCCTCCAGAACGTCGAGAGGAACGCCGCCTTGCTCGAGAACTGCATCATGAAACGCTCGCACATCGAACCGGCTCCCCAAATCCTTCTCGGCACGTGTGCGCAATTCGCGGATTTTCATCTGCCCGATTTTGTAGGCGAGCGCCTGTCCAGGCCACACAATGTATCGATCGACTTCCACCGTAATGTCCTGATCGGTCTTGCTGGTGTTTTCCAGGAAAAAATCGATGGACTGCTGCCGAGTCCAGCCCATCGAATGCATTCCGGTATCGACGACGAGCCTTACGGCGCGCCACATCTCATACGTAAGCTGGCCAAACTTCGCATAGGGGTCCTGGTACATTCCCATTTCTTCGCCCAGGCTTTCCGCGTACAGCCCCCATCCCTCGACGAAGGCGGTAGAATCAAAGTATTTGCGGAATTCGGGCACATCTTCCAATTCCTGCGCGAGGGCAAGTTGCAGATGATGCCCCGGCACCGACTCATGCAGCGACAGAGCTTCCATCTCCCACTTGGGCCGGGCTTTCAGGTTGTACGTATTCACGAAATACTGACCCGGCCGCCCGGCGGATTCCGATCCACCCTGGTAGTACGCGGTCGTTTGCGATGGGGCATCAAAATCGGCGATCGGAGTCACACCGTAAGGCAACCGCGGCAATTTCCCGAATTCGTGAGCCAATTCCGGATCGATTTTTTTGGTGATGATGCGATAGCCGTTGATCAGGTCTTCCGGCTTGTCATAGAAAAACCGCGGATCCTTGCGCAAAAAGTTTGTGAACTCGGGGAAGCTTCCTTTGAATCCGATCGACTGGATGATCTTGTCCATCTCCGTCCGGATGCGCTTGACTTCCGCCAGTCCAATCCCGTGAATTTCTGCAGGGGTGAGCGACGTGGTTGTGTGGTAGCGCACCTGGTATGCGTACGCCGCTGCTCCGTTCGGCAAATCGCTTGCTGAAATGCTCTCGCGGCATGACGGAATATAGGTGGAAACGAGATAGTCATGCAGTCTGTTGAAGGCCGGGACGTCGGAGTTGGTGTAAATCTCCCTGGCCTCTGCGATAAGTTTCGCCCTGCCTGCCTCGCCAATCGCCGGCGGGAATTTTTGAAACGGCTGAAGCAGTGGACTCTTCATCGGGTCCGGTGGAATCAGATCGGCTATCTGTTTTGGCACATCCCGCATGGTGATCTTCGGAGGCGAATAACCTTTGCTGATTCCCTCCTTTATACGCGCGATGGTTTGGTCCACCAGTTCGGGTAAAGCCGCCATCCGCGCCAATATGTCGTTGTAGTCGGCGATGGATTGATGCGGCATCAGTGCCAGCAACTCAGCCGGACCCACTTGGACGCCGTCCATCTGAGTAATGGGGATCCAGATATTGCCGCCAAGCGGACTACCCCCATATTGCAACCCTTCTTCGGAAAGCATCCGGTTCTTCAGGTACAAGTCGTAGTTCAGTTGCTCGTTCGGCGGCAGTTGCTCGCGGTGAAATTGCTTCATCGAATTCAGGCTTTCGCGCAGATGCTTTACCCGTGCCTCATAGGCCGCTGGCGACTGATCGGTCCACCGCCGATTTTGCCCGGGGTAACCCGTATAGGTTGCAAATTCCGGGTAGTCCTCCATTAAGCGCTTCCAATCGTCGGCCAAAAATGCACGAAATCGCCGCGCTTCGCCACTTTGAGAATCAGCGGCACCTTTACTCGTCTGGGAATGAATGCCAAGCGTCAACAACAATAAACAGGCAGCAAGAACACCTTGCTGAAACAACGAGTGGATGTTCATGGATTCCTCCGGGTGGTCGGAGGATTTCACTTTCCGCGTTCGTGGGCAAGGAAAACGATAAGTCGTGCCGTTTCGTCAATCCCCATGGCAGTGTTGTCGAGCAGCACGGCGTCTTTCGCGCGGACCAGTGGCGACACCTTGCGTTCGCGGTCGCGTTTGTCGCGTTCGCGGACTTCATGCAAAACGTCGAGCAGCGTCATGTTGTCGCCCTTTTCCTGGTGTTCTTTCCAGCGCCGCTGAGCGCGAGTCTCAGGTGCTGCGTCTAGAAAAATCTTCAGCTCGGCGCGCGGAAACACCACAGTGCCGATGTCCCGGCCTTCCATGACCACGCCGCCGCCCTGGCCCGCCAGCTGCTGCTCCGACACAAGTACTTCGCGCACGCCAGCGATCGTCGCCAACCTCGACGCTGCCTGAGCCACCGCGGCCGTGCGGATTCCTTCAGTGACCTCGCGGCCGTCCAGAAAAACCCGGTTCTTCAGGCCCGCGGCCTCTTGCTCCGCTGTCGGCGGCTTCAGTTCGATGTGGGTGTCGCATGCCAGCGCTTCGAGCGCTGCTTCATCGTCGAGGCGGGCACTGCGTTCGAGAGCTTTGAGTGCCAGTGCCCGGTACATCGCCCCGCTATCGAGATAGATATACCCGAGTATGGCGGCCACACGCCGCGCCACCGTGCTCTTCCCCGACCCGGCTGGCCCATCAATCGCAATTGTCAGTCTTGTTGTCATGGTTTTGGTTAAGCATCGCTGACAACTGATCGCCGGTCGCTAAAATCATTTTGCTTACCGATATCGTGAAGCCGCGAGCAAAGGCAAAAGCTGCTAGAAGCCCATAATGTTGTAGCCGCAGTCGACGTACAGAGTCTCTCCGGTGATGCCGGAACCGCCTTCTGAAAGGAGAAACGTCGCGGTTGAGCCTACCTCGGCGGGATCGACGTTGCGCTTCAGCGGTGAACGCTCCGCGTGTGATTTCAGCATCTCGCCCAGTTGCGAAATTCCGCGCGCTGCCAGTGTTTTGATGGGTCCGGCAGAGATGGCATTCACGCGAATCCCCTTCGGCCCCAGATCGTTTGCCAGATACCGCACGGTGGCTTCGAGCGCCGCCTTTGCCACGCCCATGACGTTATATTTCGGCACAACCTTTTCGGCACCATAGTAGGTTAGCGTCACGATCCCGCCGCCAGAAGCCATCAGCGGCGCGGCCCCACGAGACACGGCGATCAGCGAATAAACGCTCACGTCATGAGCAATTCGAAACCCTTCGCGCGACGTGTTCAGGAATTCGCCCTTCAGGTCTTCCGGGAGAGCATACGCGACACTGTGCACCAGTCCGTGCAGGGCGCCGTATCGCGATTTCAGGTCCTCAAACAGCTTTGCGATCTGCTCGTCGAAGCTCAAGTCGCACATGAACCCGTCCGCACCCGGCAAATCGCTGATCAGGTCTTTGGCTTCCTGCGCGAGTCGTTCGTTCTGGTAAGTGATCGCGAGCTTCCATCCGTCGGCATGTAACTTTTGGGCGATGGCCCAGGCAATGCTTCTTTTGTTCGCTAATCCAAATACCACCGCCGTTCTCTGTGTTTCGTTCACAATGCCCCCGGTTTCTGTAATCCGATTCGTTACGACAACCGATTTCAGACATCAGTAATCAGATATGAGGAACGACACTTCCTTCAATCCCTGCTTTGTGATCGCTGATCGCCGATTGCTGTTCAAGTTCGGTGAAACGCCTTTTCGATTTCCCTGATCGAATACCGTAAAACCACCGGTCGGCCATGCGGACAGCTCATCGGGCAATCCGTTTTTGCGAGGGCCGCGAGCAGCCATTCCATTTTCGTCTGGTCGAGCGGCATGTTCACTTTGATGGCCGCGTGGCAAGCAGTCGATGCAGCGATTTTCGACTGCAAGGTATCAATCGAAATCGCAGCATTCTCGTGCTCCAGCCCGTCGAGGATTTCCCTCAGCAAATGTTCCGCGTCGTTCGCAGCAACCCCCGCCGGCACAGCCTGAATCGCAACACTCTTTGGCCCCATCGGTTCGACTTCAAATCCATTCGCAGCCAATTCCTCACCAATTTTTTCGTAGATGACGAGTTGCCGTGGCGCCAGCTCGATAACCATGGGCATCAACAAGCGTTGCGCTTCGACCTTTCCCGCGCGGCGTGCTTCGAGGTGTTGTTCGAAGAGCACTCGCTCATGAGCGACGTGCTGGTCTATGATCCACAGACCTTCGCCGTTCACCGCCACAATGAAACTGGCGCTCACCTGACCGAGCGGCTTTAGATCCGCAATCTGCTCTGGACGGGGCAACGCGGCCGGCGCTTCGGCGGTCGTGCGTGAAAAATTTTCTGCCCAGTTCGGTGTCGCGGTCTCGTGCGGCGGAGCTGCGCCGGGGCTGAGTCGGGTTCCCGGCTCAAACGCAAAGCGCTGCGGTACAGGCTGCAAAGGTGCGGAAGCCAGATCGAAACTGCCCGCCGAATACCCTGAGCCGGCTCCGGAAGCAACGCCGATTTCTTCCGAAGAAATCAGCGCGCTCGGGACGCCGCCATTGCCGCTCGTTTCGGCGAAGCCACCGGCAAAGGCCCCAGATGGCGCGACAGCGTTTGGCGCGATCGTGGCTGTGGCGGTTGCAAAGCTCGCGATGGGTCGCGCACTCATCAGCGCCTGCCGTATCGCTTCGCGGGTAAAATCGTGCACGAAATGCGAACGTCTGAAGCGCACTTCAATCTTTGCCGGGTGGACATTGACATCCACTTCGTCGTACGGCATTTCGACAAACAGGAGCGTCACTGGGAACACGTTAGGCGGCATGATATTGCGGTAGGCCTCTTGAATGGCATGCAGAATGAGGCGGTCGCGCACGAGCCGCCGGTTCACGAAGACATAAATTCCGTTGCGGTTCAGCCGCTCGACCGACGGACGCGACGTGAACCCAGTCACGGTCAGGGTTGCGGCCGCTTCGCCCGCCTCTATTTCCGGTTCCGTGCTGGCCGCTCGGAATGCGGAAGAGATCGTGGGAATTTCCACCAGTTCGTCGAGTGCTCGCCTTCCGAATAGCTGGTACACGCGGTCGGCAAGTTTTTCGGACGGCGGACAGTCGATGATCGTTTGTGTCGGAGTGGTCATTGTGAACTGCTTCGCCGGATTCGCCAGCGCGTAATGGGTTACGAGCGAGGCAATATGCCCGAGTTCGGTGGTGTCGGATTTCAGGAATTTTCGCCTCGCCGGCATGCAGTAAAAGAGGTCCGCGACGCTCACAGTCGTTCCCGCTGGTAGGCCGGCCGGCTTCACACCAACCAACTTGCCGGCAGCAAACTCCACGCGGGTGCCTTCGGCTTCGTTTCCGTCGCGCGTTTCGAGAAGCAAGCGCGAAACAGCCGCGATCGATGGAAGGGCCTCGCCGCGAAATCCCAGCGTGGCAATCGAGAGCAGGTCATCGGCGGTTCGCAGCTTACTGGTCGCGTGGCGTTCGAATGCCAGCAGGGCGTCGTCGTGCGTCATGCCGTGTCCATCGTCGATCACGCGGATCATCCGCTTGCCGCCCATCTCGGTTTCGATGCGCACGGCCTTAGCACCGGCGTCCAAGGCGTTCTCGAGCAGTTCCTTCACGACCGATGCCGGACGCTCCACGACTTCCCCCGCAGCGATCTTGTTCGCCACAGCCTCCGGCAATATGCGGATCCTGCTCATTGGTTCTTAATCTGTATTCCTAGCTGATCCAACTGCTCTCTGTCCACTTTACTGGGGGATTCTGCCATCAAATCCTGGGCGGCGGTTGTCTTGCCAAAGGCAATCACTTCGCGAATCGATTTTTCGCCCGAAAGCAGCATCGCGATGCGGTCAACGCCCAGTGCGATACCTCCATGCGGTGGAGTGCCGTAGGTCAAGGCATCCAGGAAAAATCCGAAGCGATGGCGCAACTGCTCCTCGGTCAGGCCAAGCGCCTTGAACACGCGCTCCTGAATATCTTGCCGGTGAATTCGAATGCTGCCCGAGCCCAACTCGTAGCCGTTTAACACCAAGTCGTAACCCTTCGAACGCACTTCCCACGGTGCTGTTTCGAGTTTATCCAAGTCTTCGTCAACAATTCCGGTGAACGGATGCTGAGCGCTGACCCAGGTCTTGTCAGAGTCGCTCCATTCGAAGAGCGGAAACCCGGTGAGCCAGGCAAATTTCCATTTTGAACGATCAATCTGATGCAACGCTTCGCCGAGATGCAAGCGCATGTGGCCTGCGACCACCGCCGCGGCTTCCGTACCCTTTATCTCCTGTTTCGCGGAGACTGCCACCACCAGGTCGCCGCTTTTTGCACCGCAGGCTCCGGCCAGTTTCTTCACATTTTCGGCGCCGATCAGTTTTTCGACGGTGGAGGTTGTACCTTCAGCCGTGACTTTCACGAAATAGGCGCCGCGCCCACCCACGGACTTCGCCTTCTCGGTCAATTCCTCCAGTTGCTTACGCGAATATGCCGCTGCACCCGGCGCCGCTAGCGCAAACACATTTCCTTCAATGTAAAGCTTCTCTTTCGCTTCGGCGGGAAAGCAATCGGTCACCTCGTGCAGTTCCATTGCAAAGCGCAGGTCCGGCTTGTCGGTTCCGTAGTTTCGAATCGCATCCTTGTAAAGCATGTGCGGGAACGGCGCCTGCACTTGAATGCCCGCGACCTCGCAGGAACGCACCATCACGTTTTCGATGACGCCGAAAATGTCTTCCTGGCGCGGGAAAGACATCTCGAGGTCCAGTTGCGTGAACTCGGGCTGGCGGTCGGCACGCAGATCCTCGTCGCGAAAGCA
>Ga0306921_10006684_pt1 | contig 12038 bp, 13 predicted proteins | sample sta12Cox44000080_FD_203760 | JGI IMG/M metagenome (GOLD analysis project Ga0306921, IMG submission 203760) | Lab enrichment of tropical soil microbial communities from Luquillo Experimental Forest, Puerto Rico - statoxic.12C.oxic.44.000.080 (v2)... | ecosystem: Environmental > Terrestrial >... | reverse complement strand
GTCCATTATTGAATGACGTGGTATTCTGTATTGAGTCTTGGCTGACAGGGATAATGCGAGCGAATCAAATCGTGTAGAAACTTGGCCCGCTTAATGCATGTCAGTTTTTGCACTTTGGGGTAGGTGCAGGAGCAGACGAGATGAGCAACTGGATTGAATCCGGCGGCAATGCGCCGCGTCAGTTTGGTGACGCGTACCTCGAACGGAACCTGGCAGCCCGCTGGAAGCTGCCGCTTCGAATCACATGTGCGTTGTTGTTGGTAGCCTTGGTGTCGCCCTTCGGTCATGCCCGCGATCTCGATGGGCGCTACGCGGCTGAGAATCCCGAGTTGCACAAATGGTTCGAGAGCTTGAGAAGCGCCAAGGGGCCATGTTGCTCGGATGCCGACGGCAGCGCGGTCTCCGATGTCGACTGGGAGACGGCTGGCGGACATTATCGGGTGCGAATCGACGGCGAGTGGGTCGATGTTCCCGATGAGGCGGTGATCACCGAGCCCAATCGTATCGGCCGTACCATGGTCTGGCCGATTCGAGGCTATCTCGGATTGACCATCCGATGCTTCATGCCGGGATCGATGACGTAGTCGATAAGCCTTCCGCCGAGGCCTTTGGCGAAAGCGGATCCCAGGCAGGCTGGCGCGAGCGAATGGCGCGTGCCCACGGGCACGCGTCAGGCGTATTTCTTGTCGCGCTCCAGGAGTTCGATCGAAATTCCCTGCGGGCCTCGGATGAAGCAGATGCGCACCCCGGGCCGGATTGTAGTCGGCTCCCTGGTGAACTCGACACCTTTGGCCTTGATCTCGGCGGCGACTGCATCGATGTCCTTCACCGTGAGCCCGAAATGGTCGAGCCCCTGGTAGGGCGTCACGGGTGGCGAGTTGACGCCGTCGCCCGGCTCGACCTTGGCGATGAACACGTTGGCTCCGCCGAGCTTGACGTCAATGCGGTTCGCTCCGCGGATAATGACGCCGCCAAGCACTTTCTCCAGCCACGCGGCGGTTGCCTCCGGATCGGGGCTTCGCAGATGAACGTGATCCCAGGTGACGATCGGCATGACGTGCTCTCCCGTTGACTTCTACGACTCGGCTTGCTTGCCGGATCGGCGTTTCGGCCGCGATGTTTGCTGGCAGAGGGAGATGTTAGCGGCGGGGCTCCGCCATCGCCATCCCCGGCAACGTGACCATGGTGGGTCATGGCGAGAAATGCCGGTATCGGATGGAACTCTGCTCCAATCTGGGGATTGTGATGGCAGGTGGTGTTTAGCGACCGTCGTTTTTCGCAACTCGCGCGAACCCCATGCGGGTTTTGTAACTGTGCGGCGCAGCAGAACGAATATATGCGCTGCCTCGAGGGCTTGGCGATGAGAGGGGATGCAAAATCCTTTCTGGGCCGGATCGGGCCGCTTGCCCGCGGTCAGCTTGCAACGCAGGCCGCCGTATTGTTGCCGGTCATCGTCGTGGCTGGCCTATCCGCATGGATGCTGAGAGCGCCGCCGCGCGCCGACAGCCAGTCGGCCCGGGTTGCCTCTCTGGCGGTTGCGCAAGGGACCGCCCCCGTTAAGGCGTCTGCGTCTGCGGTCGGAACCGATCAACCGGAACCTCCAGAGATTCCGCCCGCGCAAGTCGCTCCGATCGACGCCTCGCCGGCGGCGGGCTTGAAGATTTCGTCGCAATCCTGGCGCCGTGCCGGATTGGGGTCGAATGCGCTGGTCACCCTTACGCTGCGCAACGAAAACGACTACGCGGTCAAGGACGTCGAAATTGCCTGCGCCTTCAGCCGTAGCGATGGCACCCATCTGACTGACCGCAAGCGCGTTATTCCCGATACAGTTAACATGAAAAGTCGTAAGACTTTCGCGCACTTACACGTCGGTTTCGTCAATATCTATGCGAATAAGGCAAAATGCGCGCCGGTTGCCGCCAGCCGCGCTTAGTCCGCCACTCGCAAAAACGTGACCTGCCGCATTGAACCGGGCGGGGCGCCTCACGAACCCACCGCTAGAGCCCCGTTCGGGGAAGCGATTGCGCCCTTATGCGCAGATGTAGCGGGGTCGAAATGCCAATATTGCGGTATTTTTTCTATGTGGGCGGAGCTTTGCTTACGCTGCTGTTGGTCTCCAACGTGGTGCTGCCCCAGGTACCGCTTCCGAGCACGTTGACGTCGGCCTCGGATTTACCGCCAGTGCGTATCCACACCGACCGGAAATTGCCGGACCGCGTGGTGTTCGACACGAGTTCCACAGTTGCGTCCGCGCCCGTGCCCGTCCTCGCGCAGGCGGAAGTCGCGCAGGCGGCTACACCGGTGGCGGCCTCTACCGCGGCGGCTCCCGAAATCTCGCCAAAGGCGCGAGTGCGGGAGGCGTTCGCCCAGCTTCCGGAGGCCAGAGCGACCGAGCCCAAGGTGGCTTCCAAGTCGCCGCCAAAGCGTAAGGTCGTCAAACCTCGTCCCGCTCAGCCTGTGATGATGTTTGCCCAGCAGCCTCGTTTTGGCCAAATCACCTGGTAAGCAGAATTTCATGCGCATCGGCACTCGGCTGATGGCCGCGGTGCCATAGTCTTACCGGAAGCTTCGGGCACAAAGCATTCACGGCCTGTTCAGACCAGAAATTGCAGGGTCGTCCGCGTGGAGGGCGACGAATGAAATACCTTCTCAGCGCCATCATCGCGGGGGGCTCAATTGGCCTCGCGCTTGCGGCCTTTGCCCAATCGACCGCGACGCCCCCAACCACACCCGTGGTTCAGGCCAATCCCCAACCGGCGGCGCCGGTTTCGCCGAGCAAGCGATATGCCTGCCGCGCGACGGCACAGGGCGCTCAAGGTCAGGAGCGCGTCGATCAGATGCAACTCTGTATGGCGCAGGCACGCCTCGACTGCCTGAAGCAGGCGATTGATCAAAAGATTGTCGGCCCGCAACGACGGGAATTTGTCCAGACCTGCGTGGGGCAGTAGCGACGCTAGAGGCGGCGAGCGCAGATCGAATGTCACGTCGTTCCACATTCGCCGCTTAAAAAAAGCTGGCCAATATGCTAGATCGTGAAACAGGCGAGGAAGCTCGCGCCGCAGACGGCGCTCGATGTGGGTACAGACAAGTTTGAGTTGTTTGCCGCCCTCGATCCCAGCATGTACGCGCGGCGGATTGGACAGCTCTACGGAAGCATCTCGGTACGGTACAGTCCACCCGCCCCAGTCGCATTCACCGCGCCGTGTCTTGTTGAGCCAATCCACAGCCCTTGAAAAATTAGGTCACGCGCCGGCGCAATGGGACGGACTTGACTGGCGCCAGTTCGGGCGCAACCAGCCAGCCATTGATGCGGGCGCCGAGATCAGCCAAGCGAGCCTTTTCCAAGAGAGCATCTCGTTTCTTTCCAGGAGGCAAAGCAAGTGCCATCTCCCGGGCACGCTGAGCTTCGTTCGCGAGGCGTTGGCCAAAGGAGATTTCATGTTTAGTCCGGTAGCGTTCCATGGCTCGTGTTGCTCGCCAATTTCGTTGTCCGCAGCTAACAACTTGGCAATGGCGCAAGTGTTCCTAATCTGAAAGGCTGATTGTTTTTTGCAGTGCAGACTGGGCGATAGGCGATTGCAATTTATCATGGAGAGACGGATGGTCCGCGTCCGTCGATGCCTTGCATCGTCGCGGAAGAGCCGTCGGCCATCGCTCAGTTCGTCAACGATCCCCATTGCGAGGCCATGCGTTCGGCGCCGCGCTGCGACAAGGCAAAGATGGTAAAGGTCGGATTCGAAGCGCCTTCAGTCGGAAAGATACCTGGTCCCGCAACCCAAAGATTCGGAATCTCGTGACTCTGGCCGTAGCTATCGACGACCGAATTCTCAGCGCTCGTCCCCATAATGGTGCCGCCCAACAGATGGCTGGTCGGGATCGCTCCACGGGCGGACCACGCCTCTTTCGCACCACTCGCCTTGGCGACCTTAAGCCCCTCTTCGAGATTGGCATTCCAAAGCGCTACCGCGTCCTGGTCGAAGCTGTGGGTCAGTCGTGCCAGCGGCATGCCGAACTCATCCTTTTCGCTAGCCAATTCCAGACGATTTTCCATGGTCGGCTGTTCTTCGCCGAAGGTCTTGATGCCCGCGAGATGGCGTGCGGCGCGCTTCATGTAATCGGCCAGCTCCGGTCCGAAAAGATCGTTGCGGGAGTTGGCGAGATCCGATGTCTTTACGGCGAACCCCGCCGTCACGAAGGAGCTTCCAAACGTACCCGGATGACTTGTCTTGGGATAGCGTTCGTAAGACATGTACTGCACGGCGATGGTGCCCATGTGGTTTTGGGTATCCTCGTCGAACATCGCCCAGGTGTTGGCGACATGATGGGACATCATGTAGTGGCCGACGAGACCGCTCGCATTGCCAAGACCCTTGGGATGCTTGTCGGTTGCGGAGTTCAACAACAACCGCGGATTCTGCGCCGACCACGCAGCCAGCAACACCACACTTGCTTCCTGGGTCTGCTTTTGATGCTTCTCATCGTAGTATTCGATGCCGGTAACCCGCGTGCCAGCCGGATTGGTAAGAACGCGCGTCGCCGTTGACCAGGGACGAACTTCAGCACCGGCTTTGCGCGCCTCGCCGAGATAAGTGATCTGCGGATTGGCGAGCGCACCGATTGGACATCCGACGTGGCACCAACCGTCATAGAGACACGCGGGCCGGCCCTTGAATTCCACCGAGTTCATGCCGACCGGCGCTGGCACCAGGGGAATGCCGACAGCGTCAAAGCCCTTCAGCCAAATGTCGCCGTTGCGAAAGGTCTTCATCGGCGGCATCGGATAGGGCTCCCCGGCAGGCCGCCATTTTTCTTCGGCCTTGGCATCACCGGAGACGCCGATCTCGCGCGCAACTTTGTCGTAGAAGGGGGCTACGTCTTCATACGATATGGGCCAATCGTTTCCTCGTCCATGCTCGCTCTTCATTCTGAAATCGGTCGGTAGCAGCCGCGGAAAGTTGGCGAAGTAATGCAACGCCGCACCACCGACGCCCCATCCGCCTTGCGCGGCATAAGCCATCGGGTTCTTGCCTTCGAGAAGGATCGGCGCGCCGGCGGGCTTGACCCGACGGCCCCATATTTCGGAACTGATGAGATCGGCAAGCTGCCAGTCGGGACCCGAATCCAGCAAGACGACCTTCTTGCCTGCCTTCGCCAATACGGAAGCATAGACAGAACCAGATGCACCGGCCCCGATGATGACGATGTCCACTTTTTCGTTTGCCATCTCACCACCTCTTTTCCGGTGGAATATGCGGCATATAGGGAATGCCCAACGCTTCGTAACCTTCCATCGTTCCCCAGACGACGTCGACTGCATCGGCGCGAAGCACGGCATAAACCGCCGCGCCTGGCCTCCCTGTCCAACCTTCAATCTTGCTTTGCCGCATGCGATCGACAAAGTCGTGCTGATCCGCGCCTGACAGAAGCGCAAAATCTCGTCCGAACATCTTGCGACTGCTATCGTCAATCGTGGCGATTGCTGTTCGGTAGAAATCCGCAAATGGCGGGCGGAAGTTGAAGATCCGGGCTTGAAGAAGAGATTCGTGAGGCGGCACCGAAAGTTGCTGATCGATGTAGTGGGCGATTCCGGCGTCCCGCGCCTGCGGCACAAGCGTTTCACCGAGAGCCTCGAGCGTCTCGCCCTGGTGAGCATCCAAAAGCCGGAAAGGCACATTGCGCGCCCTCGCTTCGCGGGGCGCTATCAGAACTTCAACTCCGCCTACAGTGAAAGCCAGCGCACCTAACGTCGCGCCTTTGACAAAGCCGCGTCGACCAATCGCCATGGTTCTCCTCCTCCCGGAGCAATTCTTGTTTTCGCTTTTACGAAGAGCCGGCAAAAGATTTGCGGTATTACCGGGCAGCAGCGATCACGAGTCAAGAGAATGTGCGGCGGTGGACGCGCATAGGGCAGATTACACTTGCGCTTCCGACCCTTGGAAGAGATTGAAAGCTGGCCTGGTAGCCGCTGTTGTGGTTGAGTCTCAGCGTGTTGTTTGGGGATTTCGTCGTGATTTGCTCGCTGGCCGATGCCGAACAGGATGTAGAGACGAGTCCCGGCTCGTAGGCCGGCCTAAACCTCCCGCAATATCCAAACCCGCCTGGCACAGAGGAGCCGCTCCGATGACTATTGTCGATTCTCAGGTCCATGCCTATGAGGCAAACACTTCGAAGCGACCCTGGCACAGTGTGCCGAACTGGCCCGACCACGTCACGGGTGACGAGATGGTCGCGGCGATGGATAAAGTCGGCGTCGATGGCGCGATCTTCATCTCCGCCTTCTCCATGTACCGCTACGACGCCAGCTATGCCGTCGAAGTCCAACGGGCCCATCCTGGCCGGCTCGCCATCGTTAAGCCGGTCGACCCGGACGATCCGGCGGTGGCCGATGTCATCGCCGAGTGGAAGAAGACGCCGGGTACGGTTGGAATCCGCATCATGCTTACGAAGGAGGCCAAGCGCGACCCGAACGACCCGGGCATCGACCGGATCCTGCGCGCGGCTGTTCGCCACGATTTTCCGGTCAATGTCCTGTGCTGGGGCAATCTGGAAGCGGGCGCTACGCTCATCGATGGCCATCCCGACGTGCGATTCATCATCGACCATCTGGGTATTATGCAGCCGCGTGTGCCGCCCGCGCCGCCGGAGCCGTGGGCCGACCTTCCGAAGGTATTGGAACTCGCCAAGCGCCCGAACGCGGTGATCAAGGTCAGCGGTGCCTGCACACTGTCGCGGGAGCCATATCCTTTCCCCGACATTTGGGACCCGCTTGCCCGCGTGTTTGATGCGTGGGGCTTCGATCGCTGCTTATGGGGCACGGACTGGACGCGCGCGTTCGCCGTCGTCAACTACGAGCAGGCCGTTGAACCCTTCCGTAAGACTGACCGCCTGAGTAAGACCGAGCGAGCAATGCTGATGGGCGGTGCCTGCGTCAAAGCTTATGGCTGGTCACCGAAGAAAAATTAGCACCGCCCAATATTGCTGCAGTCCAGCAGCGTCATGGCAAGGAGTTCCCGAGAAAATCGGGAGCTTTCACGAATGCGCGTTATACCAGAAGCCCTTTTGCTCTCATTCGCAAGCGCCTCATACTCTCCATGGTGCAGTCATGTTTTGGTCAAAACTGCAGTGGGATTTGGCTGTGAGTTCCACGCTGGCGGTTGATGCGACTCACGACGTGGAATGGTACGTCGCCGCATTTGGTGGGCCTGATTTCTTGATGGCCTTCGCGTTTCACGTTGTTGTCATTCGGGGATGCGCAGGACATGTACGTCCCTGCTCTCGTCACGCAAAAAGGCGGAAGCGGCAAGAGCACACTGGCCGTTGGACTCGCGGTCGCGGCGATGGAGAACGGCGAGCGCGTCGCATTCGTCGAGGCGGATCCACAAGGCACGATATCGAAATGGAAAGAGCGGCGTGGCAGTCCCTATCCGCGCGTGGTTCGGGTCTCCGATCCCGCCGAACTGGAAAGGACGCTGTCCCGCTTGGAGGCCGAGGGGATATGGCTCACCATCATCGATACCGCAGCCACGAACAACGGGCTCGCCATGCGCGCCATTGCCAGGGCCGATCTTTGCCTGATCCCTGTGCGTCCGAGCCCGGCCGATATCGAAGCTGCGATACCGACGCTCATCGCTATTCGCAGGCTCAACCGTCGATTTGCGTTCGTCCTCAATCAGACCCCACCGAGGGGCTGCCGATTGAGTGAAGCTGCAACTTCGCTCAATTCGCTCGGCGTGCTTGCGCTTCCCTATGTCGGACAGCGCAACGACCATCAGGACGCGCTTGGGGCAGGGTTGGGCGTAACCGAATTTGCGCAGGCGGGGAGAGCCTCGGAAGAAATTCGTGAGTTGTGGCGCTGGGTCTTCAACAAGCTCGTCGAGGGAGCGTTTGATCATGAGGGAAATGCGAACAAGGCGGTCGGCTAGCAATATACGCTCCGCACGGCGCTCGCTGGTGGAACTGACGGCGGCCGCGAGCCGTGTCGTTGACGATAGCTTGTTTGTGTTGTCCGGCAGCGGGATTACCGCTTCCCCGGACGATCCGGCGCGATCGGAGCACACAGCGACGACGTCTGATCATGCAATCAGTGCAAGGCAAGCGACGGCTCCGAGTGCCGTTGCAGCGCCTGAATCTCGGAATGCGGCGGGACCGCGCAACGACGAGCACGTCGATTCCGACAGCACCGCCGGGATGATGGTGAAGATTGCCAAGGACTATCAGAACGACGCTTTTGAAAACATCAAAGGGAGCCTGAATGCTGCGTTGGACCATGCAAAGGACTACGTAGAGACACGGGTGCGACGCGAAGCGGCTTCGAAAGACAATGATGGTTCCAGCCTTGAAGGAAAGTTTTTGACGGTCTTCAAAGAGGCCGCAACGGAGTTCCGCGCCGAGGCGGTCGAATTGATGAAGGCGAACGTGATCACAACCCTGGAGTACACGCGGGAGTTGGCCGGCACGAGAACGCTGGCGGAATTTGTCGAGTTATCGAGCGCTCAAGCGCGAAGGCAGTGTGAGTTAATGCTGAAGCAAGCCGTTGCGCTGAAGTCGCTTGCGCAGACAATAACGAAGTCCGGTTCTGACTAACGGCTCAATCCAACGCTTGCAGCAATGATTTTGCTGGCGGTCCTTTGTTTTCCCTTTCGTCGACGCCGCCGCTTCGAAGCTAATTCTTCGCCGGGGTGTTGTCGAAACGTGAAGTGCATCGGAGGTCGCTGAGACCAGGCAGTCAGTACCGAGTTGATGGCCGCAGTCGATCAGGCATGCTCCTCGGAAATGTCGCGGTTGGTATAGTCCGGCAACATCGCTGTCGAAACGATGCTGACGATCGCGCAGAAGAGGATATATACCGCAATTATGTAGCCGGATCCGTAAGCGGCGAGCAGCGCGGTAGCGATCAACGGGGCAGGGCCGCCGGAGATCACCGAGGAAAGCTGGTAGCCGATCGAGGCGCCGCTGTAGCGCAGGCGAGGCGTGAAGCATTCGGCTATCAGGGCCGCCTGGGGACCGTACATCAGGTCGTGCGGGACGAACGAGAGTACGATGGCGATGAAGATCAAGGCCGGCACGGTTGTATCCAGGAGCGCGAAGTAAATGAAGCCGTAGATGCCGGTCAAAATCGCGCCAATGAGATACATGCGCTTGCGTCCGATGCGGTCCGACAAGTGTCCCGCGAGCGGAATCGTTACCATCGACAGAAAACCCGCGCAGATGAGCGAGGTGAGCAGGAAATCGCGTGGTGCTTTCAGAACCTGGGTCCCGTAGGCGAAAACGAACGCGAGATAGATATAGGCCGGCGCTTGCTCGGCCATCCGTGCCAGCGCGGTGAGGATGATTGCTCTTGGCTGACGCTTGATAACCTCGAGCACCGGAACCCGCTCGACGCGTTTTTCAGCGACAATGCGCCGGAAGGCAGGGGTCTCGAGAATTCCGAGCCGGATATAGAGGCCAATTGCGACCATGACGATGCTGAGCATGAAGGGGATACGCCAGCCCCACACGAGGAATTGGTCGCCGGAGATGCGGCTGAACACCAGAACCGCGATATTCGCGAGCAGCAATCCGGCCGGGCCACCAAGCTGCGGCCACGACGTAATGAAGCCGCGGTGGGAGTTGGTGCGCGCCCATTCCATGGACAACAGCACCGACCCGCCCCATTCACCGCCGACACCTATGCCCTGGATGAAGCGAATGACTGTCAGGATGACGGCGCCCCAGATGCCGACCGTCTCGTAGGTCGGAACGAAGCCGACGGCGAAGGTCGCGAGCCCGGTCAAGAGCAGGGTCGCGATCAACGCTCCCTTGCGGCCGATGCGGTCGCCATAGTGGCCGAAGATCATCGCTCCGATCGGGCGTGCGATGAAGCCCACGGTGTAGATGGCAAACGCCTCCAGCACGCCGACAAGGGGATCCGATTTTGGGAAGAACAATTTGCCGAAAACGAGCCCGGTAACCGTGCTGTAGAGCAGAAAATCGTACCACTCGATCGTGGTGCCCACCGTGCTGGCAATAACGGCGCGACGCAACTGGGCCTGATGATCGGTCTCTGACAGGGTATGAGAAGTGACATCGAGCGTCGTCATGGGGCTCCTCCTCGGGCCCTCCCTTGACGAACCTTGCGTCGCTATCCCTCGTTCCCGTTTCTTATTGGTAAAGCGGCGCGCGAACGCGGATCGCAAGAAAGGGATTCAACACCTCGACATTCGCCAATGGCGAAAGTCGCGGAGAGATTTGACAGCACAACCTTGATCCCGCGGATCGACGCGGGCAATGAGAAGTTAGTAGCAGAATAGGGAGCCGCTGCTTTCCGCCAGGAGCAAACATCGTGCCGCCGAATTGTGGCTGTTGCGATGCAACGCCCGTCCGGTCTGGCGGTAGGATTTTCAATCAGTTTCTTCGACGCCCGCGATCTTGTGCTGCAGCAAACGTTTCCGATAGCGACTATATTGTCCCTGCAATTTACTTGTCCGTTGAGAGTGGTGTCGGTTGACTACCCAGTCCAGGCTGAGATGAGACCGTTGAATCGGTTGGAAGAACGGGCCCCAGCGAAGCTCAAGATGCTTGGCGATCGGGCTCGTGAGGGGAGGGGTCAGCGGCCAGGTTTTGCGCTTCAGCTTGCCCTTATTCGAGCGTCACGCCGGCGGAGCGTATGATGTCTCCCCACCGCGCGCGCTCTTCATCGAGGAATCTGGCCGTCGCCGGGATATCCATCGGCGCAGGCTGAACGCCAAGCTTCAAAAATTGCGCCTGAATGTCGGGCTCCCTCAGGATTTCCGTGACTGCCGAATTGAGCTTGGCAAGGATGGCGTCTGGCGTGCCTTTTGGCGCCACCAGCGCGAACCAGGTGACTGAAGCGAAGTCGGGCACCCCGGCTTCGCGAACAGTCGGCACGTCGGGGAGCGATGACGCACGCTCGGCATCGCAAACACCAAGGATACGAAGCTTGCCGCCAAGATGCAGGCTCATCGACGAACCAAGATTGTCGAAGAACAGGTCGACCGTATTTCCCATGATGTCCTGCAGGGCAGGGGAAGTGCCACGATAGGGAATGTGCACCATCTTGGTGCCGGTGAGTTTCTCAAACAAGATCGCCGTGAGGTGCGATGTCGATCCGTTGCCCTGGGATGCGAATGAGACCTTGCCCGGATTGGCTTTTGCGTAATCGACAAGTGCCTGCACTGTCCTGGCGGGAAAATCCGGCCGAACGTCGAGGACGTTCGGCGCGGTTCCGAGAACGGTGATCGGCTTCAATTCCGACGGGCGAAACGAAAGCTTTTTATAAAGCGTCTCGTTGATCGCGATCGGCCCCGGCGGGCTTGCAAGGAGCGTGTAACCATCCGGCGGACTGCTTGCGACGACTTCGGCTCCGATATTGCCGCCGGCGCCCGAGCGGTTCTCGATGATGACCGACTGGTTCCATTTCTGGCGAAGCTTCTCGGCCACGATCCTCGGCAACGTATCGGCCGTTCCGCCTGCCGGAAACGGCACGATGATCTTGATGGTTTGCGAAGGATAATTTGTTGCATCGTCCGCTCGACAGTCCGTGAGGTGAAGCGAGAAGGCGACTGCGGCAGATAGTGCAATTACTCGCACGTTCATGACGGGGCGGCCGCCTGTTGCAATTCGTCAAACGCGCCAGATCCGGACGCGACGAACGCATCCGCAAAGAAATGCGCCTCCGGCAAACCGTGACTTGCAGTGAATTCGCGTTGCGCAGCCGAAACCATCATCGGATTGCCGCAGGCATAAACATCGAAGGCCGAAAGATCCGTGTGATCTTCCTGCACCGCATTGTGAACCAGGCCGGTGCGGCCAGTCCAGGACTGAGGTGGTTCGGAAAGTACTGAGGTGAACGAAAACCAGGGCAGGCGCTGTGCCCATCGTGCGGGCAGGTCGGCAAAATAAATATCTTCACGCTTGCGGGCGCCCCAATAAAGGTGCATCGGCCGGTGATTGCCGGCAAGGATCGCTGTCTCGATGATGGATTTGATCGGCGCAAAGCCGGTGCCGCTGGCGAGCAGGATGATCGGCCGTGTCGTTGT
>Ga0306921_10006680_pt1 | contig 12042 bp, 12 predicted proteins | sample sta12Cox44000080_FD_203760 | JGI IMG/M metagenome (GOLD analysis project Ga0306921, IMG submission 203760) | Lab enrichment of tropical soil microbial communities from Luquillo Experimental Forest, Puerto Rico - statoxic.12C.oxic.44.000.080 (v2)... | ecosystem: Environmental > Terrestrial >... | reverse complement strand
CTGCCGCTCGCCGAGGTCAACCCCGGCCAGCAAGTCCTCGACACCGAAACGAAACTGATCCACCACGCCATCCGCATCGCCGCCTACAACACGACCCGATCCCTGGCTCGTGCGATCCTCACCAACACCGGCTATGCGCGCGCCGACGACGAAGCCCACACCCTGATCCGCACCGCCCTGGCCGGCTCCGGCGACATCATCCCCGAACCAGCCACCAACACCCTGCACATCCGGCTCGACCCGCTTTCGGCGCCCCGCCACACCGCCGCCATCGCCGAACTCTGCCGCACCCTCAACGACACCCACACTGTCTACCCCGGCACCAACCTCACCCTGCGCTACAGCGTGAAATCCCACCGAGGACAGTGCACCAATTACTGAGCCATGTCAGGAGTCCTGGGGCCACCCGCGACGGGGATCAGCTTGTCGGGATCGGCGTGGCCGCGGCGGCCTATCGCACGAACCTTAGTCAATGTGCGGCAATTGCAAGGGTTTTGGCCGATGGCACTGCCGAGGTGCAAAGCGGAACCAGCGACATGGGACCCGGAACGTACACCTGGGATTCCCCTCATATCGTGGAGACATCGCCCATGAGGAGGTTCGGCGATGGAAGCACGGCGAAAGTTCGACCAGCAATTCAAGGAGGGTGCGGTTCGGATCGTCCGGGAAACCGGCAAACCCATTGCGCAGGTCGCCCGCGATCTTGGGATCCATCAGGGCACGCTGGGTCGATGGGTGAATGGGGATCGACGTGCCCGCGAGGGCGGTGATGGCCGACTCGACGAGAGTGAGCGCGAGGAACTCAAGCGGTTGCGCGTAGAAAACGCCGAGCTGGCAATGGAGCGCGACGTCCTCAAACGATCGGTCGCCCTCTGGGTCAAGGAAGCGATGCAACGGTGAGCCTGGCCGCCCTGATCGCTTCCCAGAGGGCAGATTACGGCATCCCGCACACGGTGTCGTGCCGCGCGTTGGGAGTGTCGCAGGCGTGGTTTTACAAGTGGCGCAACGGCGATGGCTCACCGCAACGGCACCGCCGTAAAGCCTTGGCGGCTACGATCGCCTGGCTGTTCGCTAAACACAAGGGCACCTATGGGTCGCCGCGGATCGTGGTGGACCTGCGGGAGATGGGCTGGCGGGTGTCGGTGAACACCGTCGCGAAGCTGATGGCCGAGCAGGGGCTGGTGGCCCGGCGGACTCGGCGCCGGCGCGGCACCACCAAATCAGACAAGTCCAAACGTAAGGCCCCTGATCTGCTGGGCCGCGACTTCACCCCACCACCGCAACCGAACGTGGCGTGGGTCGGAGATCTCACCGAGATCCCAACCGACGAAGGCAAACTGCAACTCGCGGCGATCATTGACCTGCATTCACGACGCGTACCAGGCTTCGCGATGGACGTCCACCATGACGCGGCGCTGGCCCGGGCGGCATTGTGCATGGCGATTGCGGTGCGCGGCGGGTCGGTGGCCGGGGTGATTTTCCACACCGACCAAGGCGGTGAGTACACCGGTGAGCTGTTCGCCCAGGCCTGTCGGGCCGCCGGTGTGACCCAGTCGATGGGCCGCACCGGATCGGCCCTCGATAAGGGCTTGGCTTCACAGTGCACCCTCTGTAGTGGGTTGGGCGAGAACTCGTTTTCTCAGCGGACTGCCTTGTCGAGTGGTGAGGTGTGGGTCACCGGCGATCGGTGGTTCGTATAGCCGCTCGTTCTTGTCGTTTGCCTTGTGGGAGTTGAGTATTCCCGCTTTGGTCCAGCTCTTGACGGTACTCTCGTGCACGCCCAGCCGCGCGGCGAGCTCGGTTTTGGTGAGCAGGCCCTTGGCGTGGAGTCGGTCAGCGTGGCTGGGCAGCTTGTTGCTGCGGCGCGCGTCGAGCACGATTCGAGGGGTGAACGGCTTGCCTTCGCCGGAGCGGTGACCGGCTGCGTTGAGTGCCTCGGCGGTCTGTGCGTCGGTGTGAGTGTCGAGGAGCCGGTCAAGCGCGGCAAGGGTGTCGGGGTGGGTTTGGCGGATCTGCCAGGCCTTGGGCGGGATTGCGACGGCGAGGCTGGTGGTTTGCCCGCCGCGCAGACGCACGTGCAGGTGGATGCGGTCGGTCTTGTGCAGGGTGACGTCGTCAACGAGGAGGCGGACCATGCGTTTGCGGTCGCGCTGGGCGGTGTTGGGATTAGACCACAGTGCAGGGAAATCTGTTGTCAGGCAGCGGATTCTATCTTTCAGCTCGTCGGTGAGGGCGGCTGTGGCGGCGGCGCTGGCGCGTTCGTAGTCCTCACGCGCGGTCTGCAAGGCGCGTAGCGCGTCGTTCCAGTCGGCTTCGAGACTGTCGGCTACCAGCCGGTTGTCCGGGTCGACGGTCAGGTAGCGGCGTCGAGCCAGGTCGGCGCGCTGGCGGGTGCGCTCAACGTGTTGGCGGCGCAGCGCGTCGGCCTCTGCTGCGCGGGTGTCGAGCTCGGCCTGCACGGTGAGCGCGACCTCGAGCGCGTGCGGGGTGAGGGTATCGAGCAGCAGGTCGCCGACTGCGTGGTCGACGACTGCGCCAGGGATGGTTTGGCAGCGGGGTCCACCGTCGTCGATGCAGCTACGCATGCATTGGTAGTCGGGGACCTCCACGCCGCGGCGGGTGTGATAGCGCACCGTCATCCGCCGCCCGCAGCGTCCGCAAATGGCCAGGCCTTGCAGCAACGCGGTGCCCTCGCGGGCGGGGCCAGCGGCACGATCCTCGCCGTGGGCGGCCGCGTTATTCAGCAGCAGCTTCTGGTTGGTTTCGTACTGCTCCCAGCTGATGTAGCCCGGGTGGGCGTCGGGGATCAGCGCAATCCACTGGTCGCGGGGCAGGGCCTGGAGGGTCTTGTTGCCGTTGGCCGCGATGCGTTCGCGGCGGCGGCCGTAGGCGAACGCGCCGGCGTAGCGGGGATTGTGCAGGGTGCGCAGCACCCGCCAGTGCTGCAGCGGCATCCAGGCGAGCTCGCCCTTGTGGGCGCCCTTGCGCACCCGCACCGGAAACAGCAGCCCTTCGGCATTGAATTGCTGCACCACCGCGCGCGCCGAGCCGGTGCGGTCGAACAGTGTGAATACGTGCCGGATAGCTTGTTGCACACCGGTATCCGGGTCGAGCACAACCTTGCCAATGGGGTCGTAGACCAGCCCGACGGGCAGGCCCATCTGTAGTTCGCCGCGGCGGGCCTTCGACAGCTGCCCGCCGATGAGCCGAGCCCGGATGAAGTGCAGTTCAGCCTCGCTCATGGTGCCCTTGAGCCCGAGCAGCAGCCGGTCGTTGAAGTCGGTCGGGTCATATAGCCCGTCCTCGTCGCAGATCAGCGTGCCCGACATGGAACAGATCTCCAGTAGCCGGTGCCAGTCGGCGTTGTTGCGGGCCAGCCGGGAAACCTCCAGACCCAGCACGATCCCGGCGCGGCCCATGCTGACCTCGGCAACCAGGCGCTGAAATCCTTCCCGGTCGGCCGCCGAGGCGCCGGACTGGCCCTGATCGGTGTCGATGGTGACGATCGCCTCGGCTGGCCAGCCCAGCGCGATGGCCTTCTGCCGCAACGCGTACTGGCGGGCGGCGGACTCGGTGTTGGTCAGCACTTGGCGCAGCGTGGACTGGCGCACATACAGGTAGGCTGTGCGCGCCAGGTGCGCACCGGTCACCTTCGCCGCGGCCTGCTCACTCATGACCGCTCACCCCTGTGTGGCGACAGCCAGTGCCATCGACGCCAGCAGCCTGACCAGCTCCGCGTCCACGCCCCCGGCGCTGGGCAGCGCGGCCCCGGCGGGCGTGGGCGGGCAGACCGCCGGGACGGCCGCCCGACGCACCCGCAGCCAGGCGGCGACCCCGCGCTGTTGCAGCACCCCCAGCCCCAGCCGCCATCCCTGGGTGTCGCCGCACAGCGCGCGGGCCCGCAACTGCTCATAGCCGTCGACCACGTCGGATCTGTCACCGGCCGTATCGTCGATCTCATTGCGCACCTCCACTTTTGGGACTCTCAGCGCGGGCCAAGGCCCGCTCCACCGACCGTGGGTGCACCGTGATGGCGAATTTGGCCGCGATCGCGGCCGCCAGCCGCGCCGAGCCCAGCGACGGATCCCGCTCGCGCAGCCGCTGCGCGTAGGCGATGACCTCATCGGTGAGCTTGTGCGCGCGCCGCGGCCCGGGCTTGGCCGGCACCAGCCCACCTAGCCCGTCGCGATCCACCGCGGCGGCCGCCTCGTAGAACGACGGGCGGGAGAACCCAAACGCCGCCGCGGCGTGCGCCACCGGTGCCTTATCCACCCGCACCCGGCGCACCATCTCGTATTTGACCTGCACCACGTCGCGGGCGTCAAAGAACTCCGAGGAGCCGAATTGCGGGTCCACCACTGCCTCCGGCCGCGGATTCAGCGTCCGCGTCTCGGCCAACGCCGCTGCCTTCGCATCCGACTGACGCTTGCGTGCCATCGCCACTCTCCTATCGATATGTAAGAGTAATTATGCCTCACGCGGTGGGATAGTCAGCCGCGACACGCCACAATAGACACATAAACCACAACTCACACAAGCGTAATACCGGCCATATACGTCGCAACATGCGAGGGTCGCCGGAACTCAACGGCATAATCCACCTAACAGTAATGGCATAATCCTCTTTACACATCAGCCAGTCCGTCCATCAACCCGCGCAGCTGGACCAAATCACCGAACCGGAACGGGCACCTGCCGGCGGCCATCGTGACGAACGGGTCCGGCTCGACCGCATCGGTCCAGCCCACCGGCAGTGAGAACTGCCTGGCCTGCTCGTCGAGGAAGAACACCCGATCCTGCGACCACGTCTGTCGCACTCCCAGGAACACAAACTCGCGCCCGCACCAGGGATGGAACGGATGCGTCACCCGAACAATTCGCTGATCACCAACGAGGTCAGGCGCAGTCGACGACACGCGATAATGCTCAGGCCGAATCATTCTGGGCGACAATGAAAGTCGAGCTCTACGACAAGCCGTGAACTCATCGGCCCGGCGGGCAGCGCGTAACCCCGAGGAGAGAGGCGGATACCACCATCGGTCCATACCCATGACGCCGCGCAGTTACTAGGATGACCTAGTACCTAGGAAAAGTGGTGCTCACCCTGCGGTCCACCTGAGATGACGTTAGTACAGCGAGATTTCGAAACCGATGATCTCGGTGAATGCGAGATCGTCTCTCCTTTGCGCGCAACCCATTTTATGGATACATCGAAACGGCTCTTGTTGAGCGCCGATGTCGATGAGTTGCGCGCGCAGATGCGAGCCGGCGTAGATCCGCCGGCCTTCGAGCTGGCGGGGCCGCGGGAGCGGATCTACTTTAATCCCGACGCCCTGCGGTGCGGGATTGTCACGTGCGGCGGGCTATGCCCCGGATTGAATGATGTCATTCGCTCGATCTTCTTCTGCCTGCGCGAAAAGTACGGCGTGCCCACGGTCTACGGCTTTCGGTTCGGTTACGAGGGCCTGGTGGATCGAAACTCACTGGCGCCCATCGAATTGACACTCCGCAGAGTAAGTCAGATCCATGAAGTGGGTGGTACGGTTCTGGGCTCGTCACGCGGTCCGCAGCCGGCCGGTGAAATGGTTGACAGGCTTGAGCGGCTGGGGATTCAGCTGTTGTTCACGATCGGAGGCGATGGGACGCTGCGCGGTGCCCACACGATCGTCGAAGAAGTGCGGCGGCGAGGGCTGAAGATCGCCGTGGTGGGCGTACCGAAGACAATCGACAACGATATCTCTTTCATTGATACATCTTTCGGTTTCGAGACCGCCGTCGAGGCGGCACGGCAGGCGACACGCGCGGCATATGTGGAAGCGTCGTGCCATCGGTCCGGCATCGGTCTGGTGAAACTGATGGGCCGTGACTCCGGGTTCATCGCCAGCTTCGCAACCCTGGCGGACACCCAGGTAGGCATCTGCCTCATCCCGGAAATTGCCTTCAGCATCGATGGCGTCGTCGAAGCTGCCAGACAGCGCATCGAACGAGATGGTTACGTGGTGATTGTGGTGGCCGAAGGAGCAGGTCAGGATCTGCTTGACGTTGCGGCGGAGCAGGATGCCTCAGGGAACCGTCGACACGGCGACATTGGCGCGTTTTTAAGAGATCAAATCGGGGAAACGCTTCGGGCTCAAGGAACTACGGCGAACATCAAATACATCGACCCCAGCTACATGATCCGCAGCTTGCCGGCCAACGCTCGGGACGCCAACCTCTGCCTCCGATTGGGTCATGCGGCCGTTCACGCGGGCATGGCGGGCAAGACCGACGTTGTCATCGGTTCTTGGCGACGCCGATTGACCCACGTACCAATACCTTTGGCGGTCTCATCCAGAAAGAAGGTCGATACCGACAGCTACCTGTGGCAGACAGTGCTGTCAGTGACGGGTCAGGACGACAACCTGCTGAACGCAGACATCGGCGCGTCCTAACCGGTTGTGAGGCACCGCACGCGGTCAATCGCGCGCTGTGACGGATTGAAGAGGGCTGAGCAAGTTACCTCTGGTATTCGGTGCGAGACCGGGTCGTATTGCGGAGCGGCCCGCTTCTTTGGCCAACATCACCCCCACGATGCGTCGAGCGCGTAGCGCGGCCGCGTCCGCCTGGAATTCCACCCCGCCTCGCCATCCGTCATATCCCGAGTGGTTGGACGCCATCTCCAGTATGGAAGTGTCGCGTTGGGCAACGTCGTCCAGGAACGACCGCAGGCGTTGCGTCACCGCATCATTATCATGTCGATAGTTACGCGACGATTGCATGAACACGTGACTCGAATTTTCGGTCTCGGGTGTGATGCCGTGCACCCGAGTGGTGGTGTACACGTCGCCGTCTGCGGTTTCGATAGCCCAATATTGGTAGTGCACCGCCGGCGAGGCGAACGTCCCGCCTTCACGATGCTTGTACATAGGCGCGCGGTCGAGCCCGGTGGCGTCGGCGTGCCAGTCGGTGAGGTGCCCGTCCGGCAGAAGCCGGGTGTAGGACACCGTGGTTTCGGTCACCTCAACGTCGTTGAACGCGGGCATGCTCACGATTTCCGCGGGCACATCGTGCCTGTGAAGGATGGGGGCGTAGCTGAAGTCTAGGTAGTGTTCGTGGACCATCATATAGTTGGCGTTTACCTGCCAGGCACTGGCAAATGTTGTCCACGCCGGGTCGTTGATCCAAGGCACATGTGGGGGCTGGCTGCCCGCGGCAGCGGTTGGCTGTCCCAGCCAGATCCAGATGAAAGGTGGTTGCTCGAGGATCGGGAAGACGCGCACCCTCATCCCAGTCGGGACTTGGGGCTGAGACGGTATGTGAACGCACTTGCCGGTGGCGTCGTAGGTACATCCGTGGTAACCGCAGACCAGTCGATCTCCGTCGACGGTACTGTGCGACAACGGAAATGCCCGGTGCGCGCACCGGTTTTCGAATGCGGTGACGCCACCGCCGGCACCTCGCCACAACACGATGTCCTTGCCGAGTAAGCGCCGACCCAACGGCGATTCAGCAATCTCATCGCAGGTGGCCGCGACGTACCAGCACTTGATCGGGTAGTTAGTCTTCACAGTCTTCACAGGTCCAGCACCAGCCTTTCGGTGCGAGAGCGCGACACGCAGATCAACATTACTTCGCCGGCGGCTTTCTCCGCATCGGTGAGCACCGAGTCGCGGTGGTCCGGTGTTCCCTCCAACACCCTCGCCTCGCAGGTGCCGCAGACGCCTTCATAGCAGCTGCCCAGAATTGGAATGCCCTCTTCCTCAAGGACTTCCAGGATCTGCTGGTCCGATGTGATCTCAAAAGACCGTCCCGAACGTTGGCACACCACCTCAAACTGGTCGAGGGCTGCAGCGGCCTCCTCCGCGGTCGGTGCCTTGGCGGCGAATCGCTCGATATGAAGGATCCCGGCCGGCCAGTGGGCGCTGTGCTGCTCTACCGCCGACAGCAGCGCTTCGGGTCCACAGCAGTACACCAAGGTGTTGTCTTCGGGTTCCTTGAAGAGCGATTCCAGGTCGAGAAGACCCCGTTCGTCCTGGGGCCACACCGTGACGCGGTCGGGGTAGCGCTTGGCGAGGTCGTCTACGAAGGCCATGGACGCCTTGGTCCGTCCGCCGTACAGCAGCGTCCAGTCGCCGCCCGCGCGCTGCACGGCCTCGAGCATCGCGAAGATCGGGGTGATGCCGATACCCCCCGCGATGAACCGGTAGTGCGGCGCGTCGACGAGCGGAAAATGGTTGCGCGGGCCACGTACCCGTACAGTGGCTCCCTCGTTGAGTTTCTCGTGAACGTATCGTGAGCCACCGCGACTGTTGGGATCGAGCAAGACCCCAACGCGCCACACACTCGAATCCTGCGGATCACCGCACAGCGAGTATTGGCGCGTCAGGCCGTCCTCGAGCATCAGGTCGATGTGGGCTCCCGGTTCCCAGCGCGGCAGGTCCTCGTTTTCCGGATGGGCAAGGTCGAGCACCACCACACCCTCTGCTGGTGTGCTGCGGCGCCGAACAATCAGATCGGTTGTGAACTCATGTACGTTCGCGCTGGGCGTGGTGACGGCGGGCGCAGACATTGGTTACTTGCTCCAATCCGCGAGGTGGCACGAAATCAGTTCGACGCCAGTCGTATTGGCTGTGCTTAACCGGTACTCGGCGGCGGCAGGTAGATGGTCTTGTACACCTGGAACGGGGACAGCCCTTCGGGGCCGAGTTCGCGGCCCATGCCACTTTGCTTGATGCCGCCGAACGGGGCGACGGGATCATTCACGTAATGGTTGACCCCGACCGTCCCGGAGCGAACGCGGCGGGCGACGTTGGCCGCGCGTTCGGGATCCGATGACCACACGCTCCCGCCCAGGCCGTAGATACTGTCGTTGGCGATCGCCACAGCCTCCTGTTCGTCGGAATACGGGATCAGCGACAGCACCGGGCCGAAGATCTCTTCGCGGGACACCGTCGCGTTGTTGTCCAAATCGGCGAAGATCGTGGGCTCGAGGAACCAGCCCCGGTCGAATCCTGCCGGCCGCGAGCCGCCCGTGGTCATTCGCGCGCCTTCACTCTTGCCCTTCGCGATGTAGCCTTCGACGCGCTCACGCTGCCGCTTCGACACCAGCGGACCCATCTTGGTCTCGGGATCCAGCGGATCGCCAATCTTCAGCGAGCGCGCCAAATCGGTGATGGTGTCGACGATTTCGTTGTATCGACTACGCGGGGCCAGCACCCGGGTATTGAGCCAACAAATTTGGCCGTTGTTCAGCAGGGTGACTCCGAAGAACTGCTCCATGGAGGCGGCCAGGTCCGCGTCGTCGAGAACTATTGCCGCAGACTTGCCGCCCAGTTCGAGGGTCACCGGCCGCAGCAGTCGCCCACAGGCCTCGGCGATCCAGCGGCCGGCTGCGCTGGATCCGGTAAACGAGACTTTATCCACACCGGGGTGCTCGACCAGGTAGGCGCCTACTTCACGGCCGCCGGGAACAACGTTGATGACACCCTCGGGTAGGCCGGCCGCGGCCGCGGCCTCGGCCATGAGGAACGCGTCGAGCACGGTTTCCTCGGCCGGCTTGAGCACGACGGAGCAGCCGGCGGCCAGCGCGGGTGCGATCTTCAGGAACGAAATCCCCTGCGGGACATTCCAGGGAACGATCGCGCCGACGACACCGATGGGTTGCTTGGACACCAGCGATGTGCCACCGAGCATTCCCGGACGCGATTCCTCCACTGGCGCACTGGTCATCAGGTCGCTGTAGTAGCGCACCAGCAACGCCGGAAAGCCGGCCTCGAAATTCTGGGCGAGCCAGATCGGCATCCCATTCTGCATCGACACGCGTCGCGCCGTTTCGGCGCCACGGGCTTCCAGTTCCGCGGCGAACCGTTCCAGGACGTCGGCGCGCTCCTTGGGATCCCAGGTCGCCCAGCCGTCGGGGGCGTCGAATGCCGCTCTCGCCGCGGCGACGGCGGCGTCGATGTCAGCCTCGTTGCCCCTGGGCACCGAACCGATGCGGTCCTCGGTGGCCGCGGAATGCACCTCGATGGTGTCGTGGCCGGCGGGCGCGGTCCACGTACCGCCGATGTAGAGCTGCGGGTAATCGATTGTGGTCATTGGTGTTCCAGCCGATCAGGAGATTGTGACCTTGGCGGGCAAGTGCTTCAGCCCGCCGACGAAGTTGGTCTGCGTTACGCTGCCGGGTCCGGTGACCTCGATGGACTCCAGGCGGGGCAGCAATTCTTCGAACATCACGTTCAATTCCTGTTTGGCCAGGTGCTGGCCGACGCAGGTGTGGGCACCGAAGCCGAACGCGAGGTGTGGGTTGGGCTTGCGGTCGATGTCGAACTCGTCCGGGTGATCAAATACCTCCTCGTCGCGGCAGCCGGACTGGAACAGTGGCATCACCCTGTCACCGGCTTTGATGGTCTGCCCGCGCAACGTGTAGTCCTTCAGTGCGACGCGCATGAAGTGTTTGACCGGTGCCACGTAACGCAAACCCTCCTGGATGAGGTCGGGTATCAAGCTGGGGTCCGCTTTGACCCGCGCCAGAACCTCGGGGTGCAGGGCCAGCTGCTGAAGCGTGCCGGCCAGCGTTGCCGAGGTGGTGTCGTGACCGGCGGTGAAGATGGCCGTGTACCAGCCGTAGACGAAGGTCTTGGGCCAGTACTCGCCGTCGGGCAGCTTGGCGCAGGCGACTACCGTGGCCAGGTCGTCGCGAGGATTGGCCCGGCGGTCTTCGGCCAATGCATCGAAGTAGGCGAAGAAGTCTTGGATGGTGTTTGAGAACTGTTGAGCCATTGCTTCCGGGGTCAGCGCCTCCACGTCCTCGCGCTGATGCTCCGGATCGGCGGTGCCGAAGAACTCCTGGGTGAGCGCCATCATCCGCGGCTCATCCTCGGGCGGGACCCCCAGCAGCGTCATGATCACGTGCAGTGGGAAGCCCAGCGCCCAGTCGTCGAGGAGGTCGATGTCGCCGCGTGCCGAAAGCTTCTTGAGATGCTCGATCGACTCCGTGGCGAGGACGCGGATCTGGTCTGTCAATTTCCTGACCGACGGGGGCTTGAAATAGTTGAAAGCCATGTTCTTGGCGTGGGTGTGTTCGGGTGGGTCGATGTAGGGGATGGCATCGAGGATGCGCAGGCTCCCGCCGAGGAGTTGCTTGGTGAATTCATCGCCGGCGATGTTCTGCAGGATCGGGTTGTGCGAACCGGGGTTCTCCGTGCCGCCGCCGGCGGCAAAGACTTCGGACAGACTCTCGACCTCCTGGATGTCGGCGTGCTTGCTGACCAACCAGATCGGGTCGTAGCCCTCGACGAGCGCCTTCGCTACCGGCATGTTGTTCCGCAGCCATTTGTACGCCTCGTGCAGCGCGGTGAGATCGGAGTGGCCCTCGGGGAGCACGAGCCGACGTGCGATTTCGTCGGGAAGAACGGCTTCTTCGGTGGGTTGGGTGGTCGTCATCTCGGATGTCCTCTTCCTACTGCCTTTATGTGACCAACATGGTTCCGCCGGGCTGGTGAGTCAAGTCTCATCGTGGCGGCTTCCGTGTGCGTCACCATGACGGGGGGTCATCGCTCCCGCGTTGGGGGTAATCGAGCTCCCCAGTCGCTGCTCATGACGACTTTTGACTGCCATCAATCCGCGGGGCAGCCGTCGTTTATCCATTGCTCGATATCGCCGATTTCCTCCGGCGGCACGGGATCAAGATATGCGGGCATTTGTGGGGTCACGGCGCCCGCGGGCGGGTCGTCCAGGTCGGAGCCAAATGGTGCTTGGCCCTTCAACGACAACACCAGGTTTGAGTTGGCGCCGTCGCCGAGGGTCACGAGTTTCCGCCCGCCGACCTTCATTTCGATGAACGTGTCTCGGGTGACGTCTCGCCAGAAAGGACCGTGCGAGACCACATCGGCGTCCGGTCCGCCGACGGCTTTGTCAAGAATTGCGACTACGTCATCAAATTTCATGGTGTCCCTTCCTCATCCCGCTGGTGCGGTGCGCCGGGCAGTCGTCACCCACCCTCACTTTCTCGTGTGCCGCGTACGGCGCATAGACGATTCGGTAGGTGACGGAGTTGATGTTGTC
>Ga0306921_10006679_pt1 | contig 12043 bp, 10 predicted proteins | sample sta12Cox44000080_FD_203760 | JGI IMG/M metagenome (GOLD analysis project Ga0306921, IMG submission 203760) | Lab enrichment of tropical soil microbial communities from Luquillo Experimental Forest, Puerto Rico - statoxic.12C.oxic.44.000.080 (v2)... | ecosystem: Environmental > Terrestrial >... | reverse complement strand
CGGGAGCTCCATGATCGCGCTAAGCCGGATCGGCGGCTTCATATAATCGGAAAAGATCAGAAAGCCTGAGCCAAACGGTCGCAATTTCGACAGCGACAGGCCGTTGCAGATCGACCCCATCGCGTGCTCGCGGATGCCGAAGTGAAAATTGCGGCCGGCATAGTCGTCCGCCTCGAGATCCCCGGCACCTTCGAAAGCGAGCCGCGTTTTTGTCGAGGGCGCGAGATCGGCGGCCCCGCCAAGAAGCCACGGCAGACGCGGCGCGATCGCATTCAGCACTCGACCCGACGAGTCGCGGCTGGCGATGCCGTTGGTGTCGGCAGGGAAGACCGGAATGTCCTTGTCCCAGCCTTCGGGAAGGTCGCGCCGCTGCATGCGCTCGCACTGGTCGGCGAGCTCGGGGTAGGAATTTCTATAGCGCTCGAACAGCGCCATCCACTCGGCCCGCAGCTTCTTCCCGCGAGCCCCCATTTTCTCGGCGAAATGCTCGTACACGCCCTCGGGAACGAGAAATTTTGCTTCCTCGGGCCAGCCATAAGAGCGTTTGGCCAGCCTGACCTCTTCCTCGCCCAACGGCTCGCCGTGAGCGCCCGAGGTGTCCTGCTTGTGCGGCGCGCCGTAGCCGATGTGGCTCTCGACGATGATCAGGCTCGGGCGGTCGTCGATGCGCCTGGCGATCGCAATCGCGTCGGCGATGCGCTCGCGGTCGTTGGCGTCGCTGACCCGCTGCACGTGCCAGCGATAGGCGAGAAACCGCCCGGCGACATCCTCGGAAAAGGCGAGGGCGGTGTTGCCTTCGATCGTGATGTGGTTGCTGTCGTAGATCCAGCAGAGGTTGCCGAGCTGCAAATGGCCGGCGAGCGAGGCGGCTTCGCTGCTGACCCCCTCCATCATGCAGCCGTCGCCGCACAGCGCGAACACGTCGTAATCGAACAGCGTGAAGCTCGGTCGGTTGAAATGCCGCGCGAGCCAATCCGCCGCGATCGCCATGCCGACGCTGGTGGCGACCCCCTGGCCGAGCGGTCCGGTCGTCGTCTCGATGCCTGAGGTCAAATGGTATTCGGGATGACCCGGGCACTTGCTGTCGAGCTGGCGAAAATGCCGCAGATCGTCGAGCGATACGGTCGGCGTACCGAGCCGCTCGTAATTCTCGTCAACCGATTTGACGCCGGTCAAGCGCAGCATCGAATAGAGCAGGGTCGAGGCATGCCCGGCGGACAGCACAAAGCGGTCGCGGTTCGGCCAGATCGGATCCTCCGGATCGAACCGGAGGAAGTCCTGCCACAGCGTGTAGACGACCGGCGCCATCGCCATCGGCGTGCCCGGATGACCCGATCTCGCTTGCTGAACCGCATCGATGCACAGGGTGCGAATGGTGTTGACGCAGATTTCGTCGATCGAACCGCGCGGCGCCATCATGCTCGTTCCCCTAAAGCTCGCATCGGTCAAACGAGTACGCCAAGGGCGTGCTCGGCAAACAGATGAAGGAGCGGCGCTCCGGGTTCCCGCTGGCTGCACTCAACGGTTGCGTCGAAGCTTGGAGGCCGCTGCACCTGCAGCAAATCTACAGCAAAATTTCTCCTCAAGGTTGCAATGGTCCTTCGGCCGGTGGAAGCCGTCCGGTGACGAACCGCCGCCTCGCACCCAGCCCTGGAGGATTTGGTGGCCGGGGTATCGGAGAACATAGGTGTGGCGCCTTCCCGCTTACGGCAAGGTGCCCGCCTCATTCGGGGAAGCTCCAGCAAGCCTGCTCGAAGGAGGCCGGCCGCAAGCTCAGCCGGAGCCTTCGAGACTCGCCCGGAAGATTATTGGCCCGCTCGGCCCCGCGGCGGATGAGCCGCCGGCCGGTTCGAGCGAGACCTCGAGCTCGCCCTCACCCGCCAGCAGGCGCGCATTCTCGGGGGTGACCGCGATCACCTTGCGCTCCGATCGGGGCAACAGCCCGATAGAGTGGGGAGCGCCGGCGTCGGATCCCAGGAGCCAGAGCTGGTAGACATGGTCCGCCGGGGCGATTTGGGGGCGCAGACTGTCGGCCGCGATCTGGCGGGCGGCGCGCGCGAAGCGGATCGCCCAAACCGGGTGCTGCTCGGCATCACGGACGACGGCGATGACCGGCATAGCGGAAAAATCCGGCGGGTCTCGAGCGATTATCGCGGCGACCAGCAGGGCCAGCGACAAGGTGGCGAGGACCACTGTTGCGCGACGCCAGAAGATAATGCTGTCCCACAGTCGCGCGCGCACGGGACGCTAGCCCCTGCGCGGATCGAGCGCGTCGCGCAGGCCGTCGCCGAGCAGGTTGAACGACAGCACCAGGCTGAAGATCGCCGAGCCCGGCCACACCGCCATCCACGGCGCCTGCGAGAGAAAGCGAGTGGCGGTGTTGAGCATGCTGCCCCAGCTCGGCGCCGGGGGCTGTTGGCCGAGACCGAGAAACGACAGCGCCGCTTCGGCGATGATCGCGGCGGCGATCGCCAGTGTCGCCTGGACCAGGATCGGGGCCAGGACATTCGGCAGAATATGGCGCAGCATGATGCGGCGATGCGGATTGCCGACGGCGCGCGCCGCCTCGATGTAATCCTCGTGCCGGACGGCGAGAACTTGCCCACGGGTGAGCCGCGTGAAAATCGGGGTCTGCACCACCCCGATTGCGATCATCGCGTTGATCAGGCTCGGTCCGAGAAACGCGGCGAGGGCGATGGCGAGGATCAGGAACGGAATCGCCAGCATCGCGTCGACGATCCGCATCACGAGACCATCGACGACCCCGCCAAGGTAGCCCGAGACGAGACCGAGCGGCACCGCGACGGCGAGCGCGATCGACACCGAGACGAGGCCCGCCATCAGCGAAGCACGCGCCCCCCAAATGACTCGCGAGAGGACATCGCGGCCGAGGTCGTCGGTGCCGAAAAGATGCATGGCCGAAGGCGGCTTGCGCACCAGGCGCCAATCGGTGGCGAGCGAGTCGTAGGGCGCCAGCAGTGGTGCCGCGAGCGCGATCACGGTGAAGAAGAGGACGACAGCGAGCCCGACAAGCGCCACGCGCCGCCTCGCCAACCGGCGCAACGCGAGCCGCCACGGCCGCTCGCCGGCATCCGCAGAGGCGGTGTCGAGGATGCCGGCGGTCATCCGCGCAGCCTCGGATTGACCGCCGCATACGCCACATCGGCGAAAAGATTGAGCAGGATGAAAGCGAGCGCCGTGCACAGCACAACACCCTGCACGACCGCGTAGTCGCGGTTGAAGACCGCATCGACGATCAATTTGCCAAAGCCGGGGATCGTGAAGACTTGCTCGGTCAGCACTGCGCCCGACAGCAGCTCACCGAATTCGAGGGCCCCAAGCGTGATTACCGGCAACAGCGCATTGCGCAGCGCGTGGTGCAATACCACCCGCGTTTCGCTCAACCCTTTGGCACGCGCGGTGCGGACGTAGTCGGCGCTCAGCACTTCCAGCATTGCGCTGCGGGTGTGACGCATCAATACCGCGGCGATGCCGTTGCCGAGCACAAAGGCCGGCATGATCAGGGTCGCGAGATTGCGCGACAGGCTCTCGGCGGGCCTGACAAAGCCCGAGGCCGGCAGCAGCCCCAATTGCACCGAAAACAGCAGGATCAGCAGAATCCCGAGCCAAAAATTCGGGATCGACCGGCCCCACAGTGCCACCAATGTGGCGGCATAATCGGTGGCCGAGTCGTTTTTTACAGCGGCCAGGATCCCCATCGGCAGCCCAATCGACACGGCGACCACAATGGCGAGCGCCGCCAGCTCCGCTGTCACCGGTAGCTTTTCAAGGACGAGGTCGCGCACCGGGCGCTTGATGCGGATCGACTCGCCGAGATCGCCCGACAATACTCCCTTTGCCCACAGTAAGTAGCGGGTCGGCAGCGGCTCCTCGAGATGATATTTCTGACGCAAAAAGGCGATCACCGCCGGGTCGCGCTCCTCGCCGGCCAGAGCCACCGCGGCATCGCCCGGCAGCAGCTGTTGCAATCCGAAAACCAGCAGCGACACAAAGAACAAGGTCGGCAGGATGAGCGCCAGCCGGCGCAACAGGAAGGTCGTCATCGGCCGAACGGCCGAGAATTGGAGTTGGAGACCATTTCATTCACGACCCGGGTCCGCACTACGCCCGCCTGCCTGCCCCTAATGAATTTCCCACGGCTAAGCGAGCCAGCCCGTCACGCTGCCTCCATAGGAGTGCCGAGCAAACGGGCGCTCGTCGCCATTTTTTCCTCGAAAGTCAGAAAAGCCGCCCCGACCCGTTGCGCCATCGCGATGTTGAGCACATCGGCGGTGCGCAGATTGAGGTCGAGCCGCCGCAGAAATGCCTCTGCCGCCGATACATCTGCCGCTTTTGTCTGCTCGCGCCTTGGGGCGCGCGCCGCCCACGCGTCGAAAGCCGAAAATCCGGATCGCGCCTCATCGGGTGTGATCTCGCCCGTCCGGACGCGGCGCGCGATGGCGGAGGCAAATTCAGCTGCAGCGAAATCGCTGACGACCAGCACGGGCTTCTTGGTCCGCATAAAGGTATCGGCGCGGCCCGTCAGCAGGTCGTCGGTCAGCAGTGCGACCAGAACACTCGCGTCGAGATATACTTCACCGCTCCTGCTCATCCCGCAGCTTGGTCAACAGCAGACCGGCGTCTTCCGCGGCCTGAGCTCTGCCGATCCGACGCTCCGCGAGCCAGTCCAAGTCGGCTGGCGACACCGGACGCGCCGGCTCGGGGATGGCTTTGAGCGAGACCACGGGACGTCCGTGGCGGGTGATCACCACGTCCTCGCCGTCGAGGGCCCGGTCGATCAGTTCCGAGAGCTGGTTCTTGGCTTCAGCAACGCTGTGAGTGCTCATCGATTGAATATAGCTATGATATAGCTAAAAATCCAACGTCAACCGTCTCAACCCGTCGCGGTCGACGGTTCACTGCAGCTGCAGCCCCTGCGGGCGGATCAAGCCATCCGGGTAAGGGATGAGCCCCGACAGCCTGGCGGTGGAGGCGCACAGCCATTTGGCATGGTAGAGATAGATTATCGGCAGGTCGCGCAGGATGTGCTCGGCGACAACGCGATAATGGGCAAGCCGATCCGCTCGCGGTTCAACCGCACGTGCCGCATCGAGTTCGCGATCGACCTCGGGGTTGCAATAATGCCCGTCGTTGAAGGGCGAGTTGCAGGTGACGAGATTATAGATGTTGCCGTCCGGGTCGACCCGCCCAGTCCAGCCGAGCAGAAAGGCTTCGAAATCGCCCTTTGAGGCGAGCTGTAGGGCGGACGCGAACTCGGCCGCTTGGATGCGGATGTCGAAGCCTACTTCCTTGGCCATGGCCTGGACGACTTGGGCGGTCTGCAAAACCACCGGGTTATTCGTCGCCATCAACGAAACGACCGGATTGGTTGCGCCCGCGGCGGCAAGCAAGGCTTTGGCTCGTCCAACGTCGCGCGCCGGGATCGGCAGTTCCTTAACGTAATACGGGTTCCCCGGCGAGACCCATTGGTTTCCCGGCTGGTACTCACCGTTGAAAACGACTTGGTTGAGCGCTTCGCGGTCGATCGATAGCTCCAGCGCCTGGCGCACGCGGGCATCACGCCCTAACGGCGCCTTCGAGTGCTCGCCGTTTCCGACGTTGATCGTGATCCCTGAATAGCCAATTCCGTTTATTGCGGCGATCTGGAGGCGCCGGTCTTTGCGAACATTGTCGAGGTCAGTCGGAGCCACTTGCTGGATCATGTCGAGCCCGCCCGATTGCAGGTTGGCGAGCCGTACCGTGTTATCCGGGATCGGAAGATAAATGATGCGGTCGAGCTTGATCTTGTCCCTGTCCCAATATTCGGCAAAGCGCTCGACGACGATGCGATCCTGAGCGACGCGCTCGACGAATTTGAACGGACCGGAGCAAACCGGGCGCGAACCAAAATTCTCACCCGCCGCCCGTGCTGCCTTGGGTGATACCATCGTCCCGGCAGGTCCGGCTAGTTGGGCGAGCAACGGCGCGAAGGGCGCCGACAGCACGAGCTTGGCCGTGTGGTCGTCGATTATCTCGGCGCGACTGATCGCACTGATGTCGCTCTTCCGGGTCGAACCCGGCATCGTCAAATGCCGCTCGATATTGTATTTGACCGCGGCTGCGTCGAAAGGTTCGCCGTCGTGGAATTTGACACCGGGGCGGAGGTTGATCACCAGCCCTTTTTTGTCGTCCGTCCACTCCCATTTCGTGGCGAGTTGCGGCACGATCTCCAGTTCAAGGCCGATATCGAATAGCTTGTCGCACAGCGCGGTACGGACGACACCGCTCACAAAAGTCCGGGACAGCGTCGGATCGAGGGTATCCGGGTCCTCGGCAAGTCCAATGCGCAATGTCTGCGCTGCCGCCGCGCTGGCGACCAGCGTCAATCCGGCCAACCAAGCTGCGACCAGTGTCCGCCCATTTATCATTACGGTCCCTCCCCGTTCGTGTTTTTCGAGCGTAACCCCTTGGAGCGGTGCATTGCTCACTGCAGCTGCAACCCTTGCGGGCGGATCAGACCATCGGGCAACGGCGAGAAGCCGGTCAGCTTGTTGCTGAACGCCCACAGCCACTTCTGATGATAGAGATAGACGATCGGCAGGTCGCTGAGGGTGTGCTCAGCGACATTGCGGTAATCGGCGAGGCGCTCGTCGGGGGTCGCGACGCTGCGCGCATCATCGAGCGCGCGGTCGACATCTTCATTGCAGTAGCGGCCCGGATTGAGACCCGGTGGGGCCTTGCACGCGACGAAATTATAGATGTTTCCATCGGGGTCGGTGCGCCCACTCCAACCGATCGAATAGGCCTCGAAATCGCCTTTTGTGGCTAGCTGCAGCGACGATGCGAACTCGGTCGCCTTGATGCGGATATCAAAGCCGCTCTCGCTCGCCATGGCCTGAACGACCTGGGCGGTTTGCAGAGCCTCCGGGTTGTTGACCGCCATCAGCTCGATCACCGGCTTGGGCGCGCCCGCCGCGGCGAGCAGGGCCTTGGCCTTGCCGACGTCGCGTCCCGGGACCGGAAACTCTTTGAGGTAATACGGGTTGGAAGGGGCGACCCACTGGTTCCCCGGCTGGTACTCGCCGTTGAACACGACCTGGTTCAGAGCCGCACGGTCGATCGACAGCTCGAGCGCCTGACGCAGCCGCGCATCCTGCCCCAATGGCGTCTTCGCGCGCTCGCCATTGGCGACATTGACGGTAATGCCGTTGTAGCCGAGTCCGGTGATCGAGGCGAGCTTGAGGCGGGGGTCCTGGCGCACCGTGCCGAGATCGGTCGCAGCGGTGCGCTCGATCATGTCGAGCCCACCCGACCGCAGATTGGCGAGCCGCACTGTCGAGTCCGGGATCGGCAGAAAGACGATGCGGTCGAGCTTGATCTTGTCCTTGTCCCAGTAATCGGCAAAGCGCTCGAGGACGATCCGATCCTGCGCGACGCGCTCGACAAATTTGAACGGACCGGCGCAAACCGGGTGCGAGCCAAAATTCTCGCCCGCCGCCTGCGCCGCCTTGGGCGACACCACCATGCCGGCGCGATCGGTCAATTGGGCCAGCAATGGCGCAAAGGGTGCCGACAGCGCTAGCTTGACGGTGTGGTCGTCGATCACCTCGACTTTGGTGACTGCGCTGATCTCGGCCTTGCGGTTGGAGCCCGGCATCGTCAGATGGCGCTCGATGCTGAATTTGACCGCCGCGGCATCGAGCGGCTCGCCGTCCTGGAACTTGACACCCGGGCGAACCTTGATGACCAGGCCCTTGTTGTCATCGGTCCATTCCCACCCGGTGGCGAGCTGTGGCACGATTTCGAGCTCGGGGCCGATGTCGAAGAGCTTGTCGCATAGCGAAGCAAAGACGATGCGGCCGACAAAGGTGCGGGCGAGGGTCGGGTCGAGAGCGTCAGGGTCCTCGGCGAGCCCGATGCGCAATGTCTGCGCCGCGGCCGCTCCCGTCCACAGGATCGAGGTCACTGCGATAACGCCGCCGGCTGCGATTTGTCTCCACCACTTGGTCATTCCGGTCTCTCCCTGTTTCCGCTGACCTCGACACGGCTCCATCGCTGCATGCGGGCGGCGCTCCCAACCTAGTGTTTCGACAGACAGGCAATTCACCGTTTCGTCTTGGCCGGGCTTGACCCGGCCATCCACAAATTGCGGCGGTTCTTGCCGTTTGCGTGGATGCCCGGCACACGGCCGGGCATGACATTAAGCTGGGGCTGTGATTCATCTGAGTCGTCGATCTGAGCACTAGGATAACATTGCCTTTGAGGTTGGGGAGCGAAACGATGCTGGTAAATGGGGTAAAGCGGGTGGGGGTGATCGGGGCCGGCATGGTCGGTGTGTGCACGGCGAGCTGGTTGCAGCGCGACGGCCACAGCGTCTTTCTTGTCGAGGCCGGAGAACCGGGCCACGGCGCTTCCTTTGGCAATGCCGGCTGCTTCAACGGCTCTTCGGTGACCGCGATGTCGATGCCCGGGGTGATCAAAAATGTGCCGCGCTGGCTCCTCGACCCGCTCGGGCCATTGTCCTTGCGCTGGAGCTACCTGCCGACGATCGCTCCTTGGCTCGTGCGTTTCATGCGCGCCGGCGCCCCGGAGAAGGTGCATGCCCAGGCCCGCGCCTTGCGCCCGCTAGTCGGCCCGACCCTCGAAGCCTTGAAGCCGCTGGTCAGCGCCGCCGGCGCCGAGGATCTCGTCCACCGCCTCGGCCACCTCTATGTCTACCGCTCGGCGGAAAGCCTACAGAAGGACCGCCTCGCCTGGGAATTGCGGCGCGAGAACGGGGTCGAGATCGATCAATTCGACGCCGATGAATTGCGCCAGCTCGAACCGGCTTTGTCGCGCGATTATGTCCGCGGCATGCTGGTGCGCGAGAACGGACACACCTCGAACCCGCTCAAGCTCGTCGAACGCCTGCTCGCGCACTTTCTGCGCTCCGGCGGCGAGATTGTCCGGGCACAGGCCCACGGGTTTCGTCTCGACGGCCGCCGGCTCGCCGCGATCCAGACCGACACTGGCGATCTGCCGGCCGATGCCGCGGTCATCTGCGCCGGCGCTCATTCGAAACCGCTCGCCGCCGCACTCGGCGACCGGGTGCCGCTCGAAACCGAACGGGGCTATCACCTGATGATATCGGATCCCGAGAGCATGCCGCGGATCCCGACCGCTGATGCCGACGGCAAGTTTGTCGCCACGCCGATGGAGACGGGGCTGCGCTTTGCCGGCACCGTCGAGCTCGCCGGTCTCGCCGCACCGCCCGATTGGCGGCGCGCCCGAATCCTGCTCGCGCAGGGCCGCAAGATGCTGCCCGGTCTCGCCGCCTCCCACCCGGAGGAGCGGATTTCGGTGTGGATGGGCCATCGGCCGAGCCTGCCCGACTCGTTGCCGGTCCTCGGTCCGTCGAGCGCCTCGCCCGACGTCGTCTACGCCTTCGGCCACGGCCATGTCGGGATGACGGCGGCGCCGATGAGCGGCAAAGTTATCGCCGATCTCGTTGCCGGCCGTCCGCCGGCGATCGACATCGCCCCATTTGCCGCCGGCCGGTTCGGCTAACGAGAAATGAGCTTAACATCTAAAACCCGTTGGTTGGGGACTTTGTTCAGTGCATCATTAGCAGGTTTAAATTATTCGCGCCGGCAGTCCGCGCATGGCGTTTGTACCCGGGTACGAGCAGGACGTTTTTATCTCCTACGCGCACGTCGATGACGAGCCGTTCTTCGACGCGGCAGGCTCCGACCAATCCGTGGGATGGGTGACGAGGTTCGTTCGACTTCTGAAGAGCGAGCTTGCGCAAAAGATTGGACGACCTGAGGGGTTCTCAGTCTGGTTCGACTCGCACAATCTTCGCGGGAATCAGACCCTCAACGAAGAAATCGCGGCCAAGCTCGATCGCGCGGCCAATTTTGTCGCGATCCTGTCCCCGTCTTATGTTGCTTCGCGGTGGTGCCAGGATGAGGCTCGTCTATTCGCGCAACGCTTTGCGAGAGAGTTGACCGGCCGAGTTTTCGTCGTTGAAAAGGCACCGCTCGATGACGACGCGGCGGTGCCGCGGGCACTAACCGGCCTGGTCAACTATCGGTTTTGGTACCGCGACCGCAACGAGCAGCCGCGGACATTCGCCAAACCAATGCCCCAACAAGAAGAAATTCAATATTTCCGGCAAGTTGAGGATATTGCGCGGGACATTCACCGGCAGCTCAAGGTGATGGGGCGGCAGCAGGCTGATGTGTCGCCTGCACGTCCTCAGCGGCACGCTTCCGAGGCGCCGATGGGCGGTACGTCAAACGGCGGCAACGGCGCAGGCGCGGCGTTCCTCGCCGAAGTCACCGATGATCTTGAGTTCCGCCGGCTTGAATTGCGGCGGTATCTCGAGCAGCAGGGCATCCTGGTATTGCCGGAAGCGAGCTTGCCGCTCGGCCGCGTCCAAATGGAAGCCGCGCTCGACATCGATCTCGCGCGCAGCCGTTTGTTTGTGCAATTGCTCGGGCCAATGCCCGGCAAGATGCCGCCCGATGTACCGGACGGGTATGGCTGGCTGCAGGTCGATCTCGCGCGGCGGCGTGGTGTACGCATCCTGCAATGGCGTAACCCCGAGTTCGACCTTAGCAGTATCGAATGGCCGCGGCACCGAGAGTTGTTGCAGCTCGAAACGGTGCAAGCAACCTCGCTCGAAACCTTCAAAAGCGCCGTTGTGGCTGCGCTGGCGCCGCCGCCCCCGCCGGCGCCGCCTCGCGCTACCGGCGACCGGCCGTTTGTGTTTCTCAACACCGAGCCGCGGCATGGCGAGATCGCGGCTAAGGTTCGCGCTGCGATCGGCAGCCAGGCCGTATTGGCGGAGCCACTCCGTTCTGGGACGGCCGAAGAGGTACGGACGGATTTCGAGCAGAACCTGATCGACTGCGACGCAATGGTGATGGTCTACGCTGACAATCCCGGTTGGGCGCGCGCGCAGTTGCGGGCCTTTCTCAAGGCAACGCCGCGTCGCGAGCGTCTGGTACGCGCGATCCCGGTGATCGATGCGCCGGCTGAGCCGAAGCCCGAGCTGAACTTCACAATGCCGGAAATGGTCATCATCGACGGCCGCAATGGAATCGGGCCCGAGGTGTTGTCCCGGCTCTCGGAGGCGCTTCGACTGTGACGGCGACGCCGACGAGGGCGCTCCTGCCTTATCCAGGTTTGCGGCCATTCGAACGCGAGGAAGCCAATATCTTCTTTGGCCGCGAGACGCAGATCGACGCAATGGTCGACCGCCTCGGGGCGGCATCACCTGCTCGTGGTAACCGGGAGTTCGGGATGCGGGAAGTCCTCGCTGGTGCGCGCGGGTTTGCTTGAAGCGCTCGAGACCGGGCTGCTGACAACGGCCGGCCCGGTCTGGCGATTCGGGATACTGCGCCCCGGCGGCCATCCAATGACCGAGTTTGCCGCTGCGGTGATCGGGGCGCTAGGCGGCCCCCGGACCGAGGATGATGTCGCATTGCGGCGCGCCCGGCTGGAGCGTGGGCCGTTGTCGCTTATCGAGGAGCTGCAAGAACGGCCGCTAACCGATGGCGGCAACTTGCTGATCCTCGTCGACCAGTTCGAGGAGCTGTTCCGCTATTCGAGCCTCGCCGGCCGCGAAGAGGCCGAAGCGTTTGTCGCCTTGCTGCTCGCGAGCGCAAACGACGGCCGCGTTCCAATTTATGTCGTGCTGACGATGCGCTCCGACTTCCTCGGCCGCTGCGCTGAGTTTGATGGGCTGGCGGAGGCGGTCGCCGACGCGCAATATCTGTGCCCGCGTCTCTCGCGCGAACAAATCGCCGCGGCGGTCGAAGGACCGGCGAAGGTGTTCAAGGGCGAGGTCGAACCCCGCCTTGTTGCACATGTCGTCAACGACATGGGCACGGACCCGGACCAGCTGCCGCTGATGCAACACGCGCTGATGCGGCTATGGGATCGGGCTCGAGCGCGCGCGCCCAATGCTCCTTTGCTTCGCCTCGAAGACTATGCCAGCGAGGGCGGCATCAAGGGCAGCCTCTCGCGCCACGCCGACGAGATCCTCGCGGAAATTATC
>Ga0306921_10006677_pt1 | contig 12045 bp, 11 predicted proteins | sample sta12Cox44000080_FD_203760 | JGI IMG/M metagenome (GOLD analysis project Ga0306921, IMG submission 203760) | Lab enrichment of tropical soil microbial communities from Luquillo Experimental Forest, Puerto Rico - statoxic.12C.oxic.44.000.080 (v2)... | ecosystem: Environmental > Terrestrial >... | reverse complement strand
CGTAACTGATGGCTCGCACCTTCAGTTATCAATGTGTACCCAAGGCAGGTGCTCCTCGGCGAACACGTGCCGCGTCGGCCGGAGTTCGGCCGCGCGATCGAATGCGCCGACATAGAAATGCGTTTCGGTCGGCAGCCGCGCGCTTTCGCAAGTCAGCGTCGATCCGCAACGGGCACAAAACCCGCGTGTGGTTCTGCCGGGCGTAGAGTCGAATTTGGTTATTTCACCTTTGGTTATCGAATAACACGTTCGTCCGAATGCGACGAAAACCGAAGCTGGTGCGCCGCTATGCTTCCGGCAACTTTGGCAGTGGCACCAATAAACTCCCTTCGGTCGGCCAGTCGCCACAAAACGGACCGCGCCGCACAAGCAGCCACCTTCGAATTGGTCAGTCTCGCCGGTCATAATCCCAATCCTCCAAATTACATCGCTTCGGAGCTTCGCTGCTCTCCGGCTAATTTATAGCTTGTGGTCATGAATTGCGTAGGCAGTCGGCCGTTCGCGACGTAGGAGTCCGGCAGTCTCGAAGATGCGTCGCCGACCCGATGTGCGGCCAGGACAGAACACCTCCGCGACCGCTCCCGCTCGAAGACTGACGAGCCCTCGGCGTTTTTCGTCATACCGGCGAAGGCCGGTATCCGGCCCGCAGGCAACTCGATTTCAATGGTTTTCGCGATAGTGCCAACAGTGGAGCGTTGAGCCGGCTCCGACCCTGGGTTCCGGCCTCCGCGGGGTGGCAAGGGATGGCTGGCCGTGTTTTACGTCTATCTGCTCGCGAACAAGCCTTACGGGACGCTGTATGTTGGCGTGACCTCCGATCTCGTGAAGCGTGTATCCGAGCACAAGAGCAAGGCCATCCCAGGTTTCACAGCGCGCTATGGCGTCGACACCCTGGTTTGGTTCGAGGCGCACGATTCGATCGAGGCGGCGATCCGTCGCGAGAAGCAGATCAAGAAATGGAAACGCGAGTGGAAATTCAACCTGATCGAGCGCGCCAACCTGCACTGGATCGATCTCTACCACAGCCTCGTCCGATAGCCGTTTTCCCGCCGAAAGGCCGGAACCCGCGATTGCCCTGGATACCGGCCTTCGCCGGTATGACGAGAAATAGCCTCCTGCGCGTCCGTAAAATCGCCCAATTCGCATGGCATAATACCTTCCGAAAGAGAACTCCGGATAAGAGCTGCTGGCCGGTTGTCACAGCCTCTATGCATAAGCATGCTTGCAACCTAAAGGAGATTTTGCTGCAGATTCGCTGCAGATTGCAGCGAACGTTAATGGTAAATGCAAATCATGGTTGCAGCTAAGCGCCGGACAATGAGCGGCGCCCTTCGCATCGCGCGGTTGATCAGGTTAAGCTGAGCCGGGAAAAGATCGCGGGAGTTTGTCGATGTCGCAGCATCACGTATTGCGGGCGGGTCCGGAGAGCTGTCACTGGGGGTTTTTCGATGCGGCGCTAAAGCCGGTGCTGGCGGTCGCATCGGGCGACACGGTGACGATCGACTCGGTCTCGGGCGGCCCTGATGTGCTGCCGCAAAAAGACGGCTTCGATGTTCTGCCAGAGCATCTGGCGATCCACCGCAGCATCGCGCCGCGCCTCGGCGCGCATATTCTGACGGGGCCGATCGCGGTCGAGGGCGCCGAGCCCGGCGATGTGCTCGAAATCCAGATTCTTTCGGTCGAGCCGCGGCAGAACTGGGGCTACACACGCATCCGCCCGCTCGCCGGGACGCTGCCGCAGGATTTCCCGATTACCCGCCTCTGGCACACCGGCATCGACCGCCAGCGCGGCATCGGAACCTTGCCGTGGGGAGCCGAGATCGAGCTGGCGCCGTTTTTTGGCGTCATGGGAGTGGCGCCGCCGTCCGCGTATGGCGCGGTAACGTCGATCGTGCCGCGCGAGTTCGGCGGCAATATGGATTTGAAGGAGCTGGTCGCTGGGGCGACGCTGTACCTGCCGGTATGGGCGCCCGGCGCGCTGTTCTCGGCCGGCGACGGCCACGGCGTGCAGGGCGACGGCGAGGTCTGCGTGACGGCCCTCGAAACCGCGCTCAGCGGCACCTTCCGGCTCGTGCTGCGTAAGGATCTGGATTTCGGCCTGCCGCGCGCCGAGACCCCGTCGCACCACATCACGATGGGCTTCGACGAAGACCTCGACGATGCCGCGCGGACTGCTTTGCGCGAGATGATCAAGCTGGTCGGCGAACGCCTCGGTTTGTCGCCCGAGGACGCCTACATGTTCTGCAGCCTGGCCGTCGACCTGCGGGTGACGCAGCTCGTCGACGGCAACAAAGGCATTCACGCGATGCTGCCGAAGCGCTACGCGCACCGCACGAATTAGAAAGCAAGCGGCGGATAGAGTAGGGCCGCTCCTTCGACCATCTTAGGCTCACCAGATTAGGTGGAGGAGCAAGAGATGTTGGATTTCGATCAGTGCTGGGCGGCGCTCGAAAAACGCGATGCGAGCGCGGCTGGCCAATTCCTTTATGGCGTTCGCACTACCGGGGTCTATTGTCGCCCAGGCTGCACCTCGCGGCGGCCGCTGCGCAAAAACACCATGTTCTTCGAGACGATGGCCGAGGCCGAGGCGGCTGGCCTCAGGCCCTGCAAACGCTGCCGGCCGGCAGACGGCTCGCCCGCCGAGCGCCACCTCGCCGCGGTAGAGAGGGCCTGCGCACTGCTGGAGAAGAGCGACACGGTGCCGAGCCTCGGCGAACTTGCCGACGCGGCCGGCATCAGCCGGTTTCACTTCCACCGCGTGTTCAAGCAGATCACCGGCGCGACGCCGCGCGACTATGCGCGGACCCATCGGCTCGGCCGCCTCGCCGAGAAGCTCGATGCCGGCGAGCGGGTCACTGAGGCGATCTATGCCGCCGGCTTTGGGTCGAGCTCGCGCGCCTACGAGGCGGCGCCGGCTGGGCTCGGTATGACGCCCGGAGCGCGGCGGCGCGGCGGTACTGGGCAGACGATCCGCTACGTGACGGTAGAGACGCCGCTCGGCTGGGCGCTGGTCGCGGCGACGGAGCGCGGCATCTGCATGACCGCGCTCGCCGACGATCACAGCAGCCTCATTGACGCGCTGAAACAACGCTTTCCGGCTGCCGCCGTCGTCGCTGGGGATGGCGAGCTGAAGGACTGGGCGAATCGCATCGTCGGCTTCATCACTGCGCCCGATCGCAATCTCGACCTGCCGCTCGACATCCAAGGCACGGCGTTCCAGGCGCGGGTGTGGCGCGCGCTGCAGAAAATCCCGCTCGGCAAGACCGCGACCTACACCGAGATCGCCGCGGCGATCGGCCAGCCCAGGGCGGTGCGCGCCGTCGCCCAGGCCTGCGCGACCAATAAAGTCGCGCTGCTGGTGCCATGTCATCGGGTGATCCGCCGCGACGGCGATCTCGGCGGGTACCGCTGGGGTGTCGAACGCAAGCGGGAGTTGCTTGCACGCGAGCGCGAAGCGGCAGCGCCGGAGCGCGCGCATGCAGCCGCGGATTGACGCCGCCATCGATTGGCACGACATCAGGGCCTCCATCGACGAGCGCGGCTACGCCGTCACTCCCCCGTTGCTGACGGCCGAGGAGTGTCGTGGGCTCGCCGCGCTCTATCCGAGAGAAGACGTCTTTCGCAGCCGCGTGATCATGCAGCGCCATGCGTTCGGGCGCGGCGAGTACCAGTATTTCCGCTACCCGCTGCCGCGTGCGGTGGAGGGATTGCGCCAGGCGATCTATCCGCACCTGGCGCCGATCGCCAATGGCTGGCGCGACAGGCTGAGTGAGGACGGGCGGTTTCCGTCCTCGCTCGGCGCCTATCTCGATGAGTGCCACAAAGCGGGCCAGCAGCGGCCGACGCCGCTGATGCTCAAATACGAGACCGGCGACTACAACTGCCTGCACCAGGACCTTTACGGCGATCTGGTGTTTCCGTTGCAATTGACGGTGCTGCTCAGCGCGCCGGGCGAGGAGTTCACCGGCGGTGAATTCCTGCTCGTCGAGCAGCGGCCCCGCGTGCAGTCGCGCGGCGAAGTCGTGCCGCTGCGGCAGGGAGAAGCCGTCATCTTTCCGGTCCATCACCGCCCAGTGCAGGGCATGCGCGGCCATTACCGCGTGACGATGCGCCACGGCGTCAGCCGCCTGCGTTCGGGCCAACGCTACACGCTCGGTATTATCTTCCACGACGCGGCGTGAGGCTCAGAAGCTCCTCGGCGCAAAGCAATTCTGAGATCGGGTCCGAGGAAGAATGAGTCACTCACCCGGGCCGATTTACGGCGCGCAGGAGAGCTCGGTGCCGGTCAAGAACGGCTGCATCCCCGAAGCGCCGAAAGGCGGGCACAGCACCCAGGCCGGCACGCTGACAGAGGGCGCCTTGGTTGCGCCGCCCGGAAACCCGCCCGAGGCGGCCGGAGACGAGGAAGCCGACCGGGCATTGCCCGCTGTGCCCGCGCGGCCCGTACTCATTCCAGCGGTCGATGTCACGGCCGCGGTGGATCCAGCACGGGAGCCGCCGGTTGTCGCAGTAGTCTGAGCAGCCGCCGGAAACACCACTGCGAGCGAGAACAGCACTGCGTAGCGGAATGGGTCTGGCATAGTCGCCGAGAAAACGCACAGAGAGCCGCAAGCGTCAACAACTCGCGCCGATGCCATTGCCGAGGTTACGCCATCGATCCGGGAATATGCTCCGGGACCCGGCACCAGCGATTACTTGAGCATCAGTCCGGCACTCTCCCGCGGCGCACGAATCTCGAAGCGCTGTTGCGCCTTAGATGGGTGATTGACCCATGAACGCCGGCCCTCTTGCTGGAGGCGCCACCTCGGTTTCAAGCTATCGGATCTCACCGCCCAGCCCCGTACTCCCGCCGCACCGCCGGCTCGGTCACATAGCCATCGGCGAGGTCCTCGCGCAGGAGGGCGCGGTCGCGGACGCCGGCCTGGCCGTAGCCGCCGGAGCCGGGGGCTTCCATGACAATCCGACCTTCCGCGGGTACATGGAAGGAGCCCTTGCTGTTGAGCGGCCGCCTGGTGCCGTCGGGTAGTTCGAGCCAGAGCCGCATCGCGCCCCCGGGCCGGCCGCCGGCGAGCCCGAAAGGCGGAGTGAGGCTGCGCTCGCAGCACACCGCGGTGTGCGCTTCGTGGCCGAGGACGCGCCAAACACGGCGGGCGCCGAGCCCGCCGCGCCAAGTGCCGGCGCCGCCCGAGTCCGGGATCAGCGAATATTCCTCGACCCGCAACGGAAAGCTCATCTCGAGCATTTCGATCGGCGTGTTCATCATATTGCTGACAGTGCTGGCGACGGCGTTGATGCCGTCCTTGACCGGCCGCGCGCCAAAACCACCCTTCAGCGACTCGTAGCTGACATAGCGTTCGCCATTGCGCGGATCGACACCGCCAAAAGTCACGACTGCCGACGTGCCCTGCGAGGCGGCCATCACCTGCTGCGGGCAGATTGCGAACATCGCGCCCATCACCATGTCGGCGACGCGGTGCGAGATCTCGTGATTGGCATAGACGACCGGCGCCGGCGGCTGCGCGTTGACGACCGATCCCGGCGGCGCAGTCACCTTCACTGGCCGCCAGCAACCGGAATTGGGCGGGATCAGGCTTTGCGGATCGGCAATCATCTTGAGCGCGCAATAAACCCCCGAAGCGGTCACCGTCAGCGGCGCATTCATCGGCCCCGGCACCTGCCCGTCGGAGCCGGTGAAATCGGCAATGATTTCATCGCCGCGCTTCCGCACCGTGAGCCTGACGGTGAACGAGGCGTCGGCCTCGTCACCCGGCGTGATGACGCCGTCGCCGTCGAAGAGGTCGGTAAAGCTCGCCTCGCCATCGGGGAGCGCGCGCAACGCGGCGCGCATCATCCGCTCGGAATAGTCGAGCACTTCGTCCATGATGCGCAGCAACTCGTCGGTGCCGTATTTCTTCGCCAGCGCCTCGAGCCGGAGGGCGCCTCGGCGGTTGGCGGCGACCTGCGCGCGCAGATCGCCTTGCCGCTCGGCGGGCGTGCGCACATTGGCGAAAATGATGCGTTCGATATCGGGGTCCGGCCGGCCATTCTTGTAGAGCCGCACCGGCGGCAGCCGGAGGCCCTCGCCGTAGATCTCGGTCACTGCACCGTAGCTGCCGGGTGTGGCGCTGCCGATATCCGGCCAATGCGCGCGCACGCAGCCAAAGCCCAACAGCCGATCGCCGAGAAAGGCGGGGGCCACGACATTGACGTCGGGCAGGTGCGAGCCGCCATGATAGGGGTCGTTGTGGATGAACACATCGCCCGGCTCGGCCGCCGGAAATTCGGCGATGACCGCACGCACCGCGTCCGGCATCGAGCCGAGATGGATCGGCAGATCCGGCCCCTGCGCGACCATATTGCCGGCAGCATCAAAAATTCCGCAGGAATAGTCGCCCTCGACCTTGAGGAGCGGCGAGTAGGCGGTCTTGGCGAGGACGATTTTCATCTCCTCGGCAGCCGAGTAGAGCGCGTTCTTGACCACCTCGAAGCGGGCGGGATCGGTCTTCGCCCGGCGTACCGGCGCTTCCAGAATGGCGTCTGGCATGCCTCACCTCCTGCGCAGCCGAATATACCCGCCGCCGTCGACGGTGGCGATCCAGCCCGGCGGCACGACGATCGTCGAATCCATCGCCTCCACGATTACCGGGCCGGCAGGGGTCGCACCGACAGTCAGGCCGTCGCGCCAATATACCGGGCAGGGTACGAAGCCACTCTGCGGGAAATACGCTTCCCGCCGCCGCGACGCGCGAAATTCCCCGCTGCCGGCTAGGCTGGGTGCCAGCTTCAATGGCGAAAGGTGGCCGATCGCGGTCAGCCGGATATTGACCAGCTGCACCGGTTCGGCGGGATTGGCATGACCGTAGGTCTGGTGGTGCCTCGCGTGAAAGGCCGCGGCAAGCGCGTCGAGGCTCGCGCGGGTCACCGCTCCGTCGGCCATCGGCACGGTCAATTCATAGGCCTGACGGCGGTAACGCACATCAGCGGCGCGCCGCAGCGCGCAGCGCTCGGATGGAATTCCGGCCGCGGCCAACATCTCGTTTGCCTCAGCTTCCATTTCCGTCAGCATCGCGCTCAGTCGTGGGGGATCGAGCGCCGTAAGATCGGCATAGAGCGTGCGCGAGTAGTCGCGCTTCAAGTCGCTCGCGACCAGGCCCAGTGCTGAAAACGCGCCGGGCGCCGGCGGCACGATGACCTCCGGCATATCCAATTCGGCAGCCAGCGCGGCAGCGTGAACCGGGCCGGCGCCGCCAAACGCAATCAGCGCAAATTCGCGCGGATCGTGACCGCGCTCGATTGAGACGATGCGCAAGGCTTCGGCCATGTTGGCGTTGACCACCTCGACAATGCGCGCGGCGGCTTCGGCGATGGTCAGCCCGAGCGGGTTGGCAACGTGGCGACAGATCGCCGCCTCGGCAGCCGCCGCATCGACCTGCAACTTTCCGCCCAGCAGCGCCTCGCGGTCGAGATAACCGAGCACAATGTCGGCGTCGCTGACCGTCGGCTCTGTGCCGCCTCGGCCATAGGCGGCCGGCCCCGGCTCGGCGCCGGCGCTTCTCGGGCCGACCTTCAGCGCGCCGCCGGGATCGACCCAGGCGATGCTGCCACCACCGGCGCTGACTTCGGCAAGGTCGATGACCGGCACCCGGATAGGATGGCCGGTCCCGTGCAGCCAACGTTTGGCGTGTCCGGAGCCACCGACCTCGTAATCAGCGGTGACCGCGATCTTGCCATCCGCGATCAGGCTCGCCTTGGCGGTCGTCCCGCCCATGTCGAACGAGATCAGGCTGGCGAGACCCAGCTCCTTGCCGGCAAGTGAGGCGGCAATGACGCCAGCCGCCGGGCCCGACTCGATCGCCATTGCCGGCATGCGCAGAGCCTCGGCGATTTCAAGGATGCCGCCGCTCGATCCCATCACATGGAGCTGCGGCAGGCCGAGCCCGGAAGCGTCGCGCTGCAACCGTTCGAGATAGCTGGCAAGCAGCGGCCCGACATAGGCGCACACGGCGGTTGTGCTCGCGCGCTCGAATTCGCGGATCTCGGGGAGGATCTCCGAGGACAGATAGACACCGACCCAGGGGAGCTCCTGCCGCAGGCGCCCGCCGACACGGCGCTCGTGCGCGTCATTGAGAAACGAAAACAGAAACGATACCGCGACGGTCTCCAAGCCGGCCTCGCGGATCGCGGCGACCACGCCATCGATTTCGTCTTTGGCGAGCGGGGCGACGACCTCGCCCTGCGCATCGATCCGCTCGGTGACCTCGAAGCGCCAGCGCCGCGGTATCAGCACCGCCGGCGCGTCCTGGAACAAATCGTAAAGGTCGGCACGCGACGAGCGGCGCAACTCCAGCACGTCGCGGAAGCCGCGGGTCGTAACAAACCCCGCCTTCGCGCCTTTCTTTTCGAGCAGCGCATTAGTGACGACCGTCGTTGCGTGGGACAACAGCGAAACCTCGGCCGGATCGACGGCATAGCGCTCGAGCCCCTGGCGCAACCCATCGATCATCCCTCGCGCGAAGTCTCGCGGTATGGTCGGGACTTTGACGATGCCGATCCGGCCGGTTTCTTCTTCGACCAGCACGATATCGGTAAATGTCCCGCCGATATCCACTCCGATCCGCCACCCCATCTGCGAACCTCTCACCTCTCGGACGGGATCATGCTACCGTCGGTGATCTGGATCGACCAGCAGAGGCCAGGATCATGGATCTGAAGGTGGTGCGAGAAGAAGCGATCGAGGCAACCACCCGCGCCTTCTGGGATCGAAACGGCTTTGTGCCGGACCAGGACAGCGAGGAATGGGAAGAGGAGTATCGCCGTCAATTCGAGCGAGTCAAACGGCGCCATGAGACGGGTCGCCCGCTCGAGACTAGGCCAGCGCCCGTCGCTACCGCACCCACGGAGGAACCCGGCTGGACGGAACTTACCGGAGCGCCGACACAGATCCGCTGGGCCGCCATGCTGCGAAGCGATAGGCTGAAAGAGATTAAAGACGCCGGCATCCGCCATTGGCTGGCCACGACGTGGACGAAGGCGAAAAGTTGGATCGACACGCAGAATTTGCCGACTGCGACGTTCCTGCAGCGGATCCAGCCGCATTACGCCGAGTACCGCCGACAGACAGACGAGCGCACGAAGGTTCTTGCGGCCGAGCGCGAGGCGAAAGATGCCGCCGCCGAGGCGTTGCGGCACGAGCTCGAGGCCGCCGGGATCACCGCCGATGGACTCGTCGAGCTGATCGATATCGCCGAGCGGCTGCCGCCGGTGCCGATCAAAGCTAAATTGGCGGAGGTCGATGTCGATAGCCGCAATCTGCGCGTTTTTGAAACCGGCGACCCGGCGGCTCTGATGGTCCTCGAAAAGGCGGACGCCGAGCGCCACGAATACGGCATCGAGCGCGACGAAGGGCTGGTTTCGGATCTGAGGTTATTCGCGCGAGCGAGAGAATTGACATGACATCGGTCGATGCAAGAGCGAGGATGGAGCAGCTGAACGCTGAGGCGGGCAAGCTCCACATCTGGCTGCGCACGCAGGCCAACGCGCCGGCGCAGCGCCCTTGGTTCCGCGAGACAGAGCTCGAGACGAGCGGCCAGGTCGCCGCCGGCCGGGTCGGCGCGGCGCAACTAAAGCCGGTCGCCCATCGCTGGCGTTGGCATGAGATCGCCCCCTATCTCTACCGTATCGCCGAGATCGCCCGTGCCGCCGATGTGTCGCCGATCGAGTTTGCCGAGCGCCAACAATTCCTCTTAACTAATCCGGGGCTCGGCGGGCGTCTTCAGGTCACCAGCACGATGCGCTGTGCGGTGTCGATCTACAATCCTGGCGATGTCGCTCCGGTGCACATCCACACCCCTAACGCGAGCCGCACGATCCTGTCGGAAAAAGGCGGCTACACGACGATCGAGGGGGAGCGCTGTGAGGCGGCGCGCGGCGATCTGATCCTCACGCCGAACGGCACCTGGCACGACCATGGCAATGATGGAAGCGAGCCGGTGATTTGGATCGATGTGCTGGATTTCCCGCTGATGGAGTTTCTCGATTGCGTTTGGCTCGACGACGAGTTCGCCGGCGAAACCGCGGGCAATGCCCGGGCTCAGCGGGTCAGCCACGAGCCCGGTTACTCCCACAAGCTTTATGGGCGGGGCGGCGTGCTGCCGCGCTTTGCCGGTTACCAGCGCGGCTTTGGGCGCGCGGTGACGCCGATGTTCCATTACCGCGGCGCCGATGTCCTGGAGATGCTCGATGGGCTGCGCCGGGAGGAGGGAGATCCCTACGAAGCGATTTCGCTGCGGTTCGTCAACCCCGCCACCGGCGCCTCGCTGTTTCCGACACTGGATTATGGAGCGCAGCTGCTCCGCCCGGGCGAGGCGACCCGGTTCAAGCGAGAGACGGCTAGTACCCTTTACGTGGCAATCGAAGGCGAAGGTGCTACGGAGATTGGCCGGGAGAGGTTTGATTGGGGGCCCAACGACATTTTCGTGGTACCGGGTTTTTCGTGGCGGCGTCACTGTAACAAAGGTGACACCGATGCCGTCCTTTATACTGTGTCCGACGTCCCACTACTCGAGAAGATCGGCCAGTATCGGGCGCAGGGCCGGCTCGCCGACGAAACGGTCGCCGAGATCGCCGGTTAGTTCCAATTGGGGGATTGAGACATGAGCCTCGTGAGCGAGCTTCTCGATGACGCTGTCGCGCTGCAGAAAGACGGCGTAAGTCCCGGCCGGATTGGGCTGGCGCTGATCGACCGATGGGAAGCGGAGGAGTTGGGCGCGGCTGGCACGGTAAAGCGCACCCGCTCGCCGTCAGGGGCTATCGAGCTGCTCTTTCCCGGGGGTGAGAAGATCATCTGGAACGGCGCAAGCTGGAGTTATGTTCCGGTCTGAGTACGGGCGAGGCCGGGTCGGCGGCGCGATTGCGGCCGCTCTTTTTGCAATGTCGATTGCCGGCGGGGCCGCCGCTGAAGAAATTGTCGCCGTCTATACCGCTCATTGGGCTGGGCTGCCCGCTGCACATATTCGTCTGACATTGCGTGACGGCATCCCGGGATACCGCGACCAGATCGACATCTCCACCGAGGGTCTGCCCCATTTGTTCACGCGATTTCGCGCTACCGCAACGGCTGAGGGACGCCTCGCTTCAAACCGGTCGGCGGAACCGCTGCGCTATCTTGCCGCCTATGATTTGCGCAAACGGCGCGACAGCCGGATCAGCATGCAATTCGTTCGCGGTGTTGGCGGGTTGATCGCCGAGCGTGGTCCCGACGATACCAGCCGCAAGCCCCCCCTCGCCGAGCGGTTCCGGTACGATGCGATTGATCCCTTATCGGCGCTTGAACGCATCCGTGCGGCGTTGCGAACCGCGCGGCCGGGGGGCAGGTTTTCGATCCCGGTTTATGACGGCGCGCGGCGCTTCGACGTCGTCGGCCAGATGTTGCCGAGACCGGAAGCATCGGAAGGCACCCTCCGGGCCGAGCTTACCCTCCGCCCGATCGCCGGCTTCAAGGGCGAGACCAGCGACGACGGCGACCCCGACGATGCACCGCGCAAGGTCGAACTCACCGTGACCGATGACGCGAGAATGGTGCCGCTGACGATCACGGTGCCGGTATTCTTCATGCCGCTTGTCGTGCAGTTCCAGCGCCTCTGTGCCGCGTCCGATCCGTGCTCGGAGTGAACGCGCCCGGCTTCGTCACCCGTGGTTGTAATGGCGCCAGTGGCGATGGGATCCGACGATACAGCCGATAAATAAGCCGATGAGAAGCCCTCGTCGCGACAGCAAATCTGACTGTGGCCGTGGAAATGGCCATAGCCTGACTAAGAGGCTGACCGAAAATGAATCGAGTAATTTCAGTTGGCTGTGTGATGATGGTTGTGGAGAGCAACCATCGAGGCACAATATGTGGACGGAAATCACTCGACCGAAATATGAGCGAGAGGAGCAGCGCTACGCAAGCGATCTGACGGATGCGGAGTGGGCGCTGATCGCGCCGCACATGCCGGCGGCTAAGCGTTTGGGCCGGCCGCGCGAGACCGAGTTGCGTGCCGTGGT
>Ga0306921_10006671_pt1 | contig 12046 bp, 5 predicted proteins | sample sta12Cox44000080_FD_203760 | JGI IMG/M metagenome (GOLD analysis project Ga0306921, IMG submission 203760) | Lab enrichment of tropical soil microbial communities from Luquillo Experimental Forest, Puerto Rico - statoxic.12C.oxic.44.000.080 (v2)... | ecosystem: Environmental > Terrestrial > Soil... | reverse complement strand
CAGCGCGCCGTTTCGTTGTGCCACGGCAGCCCGCGGTTTCCTCCCTCGAGGCTTATCAGACGCCTGCCCTCGGAGCGCGCTACACTGCCAAGTGACCGGCAGGCATCTGATAACCCTTAACGATTCCAGACCTTCCGGCCCTCGCCCGCACGGGGGCTTTGACCCGACTCGGTCGATCTCGGGAGAGGGCGCCGGCAGTTCGACTTAGCGGCATGAGGGCCGGTTCCTGGCGCGCCAATCCCGAGCGGCCACCGCTGGCGCAATCAAGGGTCCTTCGCTGAGACGCACGGCAATGGGCAGACGCGCCATTAAGCGGTCACCGAGTGGGTCTAATGGAAACGGGCTAATCGCTGGGGCAGTTTATCTACCTTGCTACTATCATAAAGCCAGGAGGACACGATCTTGATCGCAGGGTCTGTACTCCTGCACGCTCTGGCACCATCGGTGCCGGAATGCCTCGTGCTGGCTTTCAGATCGTCCAGGACGTTTATGACGCGTTTTCGATTTCGGGCGCTTTGGCCACTGAAAAGCAGCGCCGCCCCGACCTCGCCGACTACACCGCGCCCCCTCGCGCCGAACTCGGGCGACTCTGCCATCCGGCTTTTCGTCTCCTCCACCTTTCGCGATCTCGAGCCCGAACGCGAGAGCCTGCGCCGCAACGTTTGGCCCATCCTGAACAAAGCTTGCGAGGAGCGCGGTGTTGCTTTTTTCGAGACGGACCTGCGTTGGGGGGTGACCGCCACCGAGGTGGAATCCGGGCAGATACTGCCGATCTGTCTGGACTTGGTCGATCGGTGCCGGCCCTTTATTGTCGGGATTATCGGCAATCGTTATGGCGGGTCCGCCGACCGTGCGGCCGAGGTTTTGAGCAGCGAGGTGCGTTATCGGGGCCTTTTGCCTTACGCGAAGCGGGGCATCACCGAACTCGAACTGCGGTATGCCATCCTGAGCCGGCCGCTCAATACGCCGGCGCCCGTCGCGTTGATCTATGGCCGACCGGGTTGGGAGCGCGCCCATACGCCAGGCGGTGAAGGCGAGACGTATGCAGCCTTGATCGCCGAGTTGGCTCGGGCGGGGATCGCGGTCCGCTCGACGCCCCATGATCTTGACCGTTTCGCGGGCCTGGTGCGCGAGGACCTGCTCGCAGTGCTCGAACAGCATCTTCCGTCGTCTGAGCCGTCACCTGCTGAGAAGGCTTGCCGCGAGGCGGCGCAGACGGCGCGGCTTCTCGGTTACCGTTTTGTCGAGCGGCCGGCGGTCCGGGAGGCAAGCAAGCTGGTCCGCGGTCGAGTACCGCGCATCGCGATCGTGGGACCGCCCGGGTCAGGCAAAACCATGGCCGCGGCCGCGTTGGCTCGAAGTTGCAGCTCGGGAGCGGGACCTTCGCGGATTGCGTCGGCGATCCAGCCTGGAGGGTGGCGCGACTGGACTGAGGCGTTCACCACGCTGATCACCCAACTCGGAGCGGCTGAGCTCGGGACCGACGCGCGCGAACGGCTCGGTTCGGCAATCGCGGCCATCGCGCTGCGCCGGCACGTGCTGGTCATTATAGACGGGGTCGATGACCGGAACCTGGCATCCGGCACCGTTCGGGCGTGGCTGCCCGGCGTCGTCTCCGGGGCAACGATCGTGGTCAGCCTGCGGGCGGAGGCGGCTGAGATCGGGGAGATGCGGCGCCAAGGCTGGCACATTATTGAGCTGGGTCCGTTCGCGCCCCCCGAAATTGAGGAACTGGCAAACCGCTTCTTCGCACCGCTCGGGCGTCGGATGGACCTAGCCCAGATCGAGCACGTTGCCGCCCGGCCCCGCTCGGCTTTGGAGAGAGAGATTCTGCTGAACGAGATCCGGTGCGTACCTCGGTTCGAGGCCCTCGATGTGACGGTTGGGCGCCTCGCCGGGTTGCCGGATCTTGCCGCGCTGGTCGATGCTGCGGTCGACCGTCTGGAGACGGAGCATGGCGGCGCCGCTGCTGCAATTTTGCGCGCGCTTGCGCTGGCACCGGACGGCGTCGACGCGAGCGTCGCGTCGATGCTGGCGGGTGGGAGGTCGGCCCAGTTGCCCGCATTGCGGCTGGAGCTGCTGCGGCAAGCCTTGGAGAGTCTGGTGTTGAGCGGCGGCAACCGATGGACCTTGCGCTCGGCCGCCGTGCGGGATCATCTGATGGCCCGGCTCTTCCCGAACGGCGCGGAAGCCGCGCGGGCGGGCATCGTGGTTCGCTTGTCCCAGGTTCTGGAAAGCCCGGGTGCGGCAGAGGAGGTTCTGCGCCAGCTGCTGATTTTGCGCCGCTGGCAAGACATCGCGCGGCTGCTCGCCGATCCAGTGGTGTTCGATGCAATGACCCGCCGGGCTCGCCAGCAGCTGCGCGCGTACTGGGCGCGTCTGCACGAAGCCTCGACGATCGATCGGGTATCCGTGTATCGCGCGTGGAGCGCGGGGGCTCCGGCGCGCCGCCGGGCGGAAGCGGCGTCGCTCGCCGAGGATCTCGGAGATCCCGACACTGCGCAGGCTTTAGCGGAAACGGTCATTGCGGAAGTACCCGGTGATCCTTACGGCTTCGCCGTTTCCACCCTGGTTCTCGCGAGGTTGGCGGAGGCGCGAGCGGAGTTCACCGCCGCGGAGGCTCTCCTGGCCCGGTTGGCCGATGAACCGCTCCGCCGGGCGTCGCCCGAGATTGCGGCGCAGGCCGCGGTACAGCGGGCGCGCATCGCGCTGGCGCGGCTCGGGCCAGACGCAGCGGGGGAGGCGGTCTCGGCGGCCGCAGCGAGGGTGGCTTTGAGCGGCAACGATCGGCTACGCGCGATCACCCGCGAGATCGAAGGGGCGATTCACCTGGGTTCAGGGAACCTCAAACTCGCGGAGGCCCACTACAAAGAGCTGCTCGCGATCGGCGAGCGGCTCGCCGATCTTGCGGTGCTGGCGGCCGCCGAAACCGGGCTGGCCAGGACCGCGTTGCAGCGCGGCCGACGCCGCAACGCAGCCGAGAATGCCGCGCGCGCGATTCGCTTCGCGCGGATTGCTGGGGATGACCGCATCCTTCAGGACGCGCTCGGCGTTTCCGCCCGAATCGCGATCGAAACGAACGACCTCGATCGGGCCGGCGAATTGATCCACGAGCGCCGCGGCTTGACGAAGCAAATCGGCGACCGCATCGGCCAGCTCGAAGCCGATGTCGATTACGCCCGTTGGTATACTCACCTGGGCGACCACGCCGAAGCCGCGCGCATCATTGCGAACGCAAGCTCGTCAGCGCGAAGCGTCGGACTAGACCATCTTGCGAAACGTCTGTCACATCTTCGAAGCGATCGCATCCAATCCTGAGTAGCCGCAGCACTCGCCCTTTAGCTCTCCCGAGAATGGGGCAAAATCGTAAGCTCACGCGGTCGCGAACTACAACGGACCGCAGGCCGTCCCTCTCTGGAGTAGCGCCTCGTCCTCTCGTAATCCGAGAGCGTGCCGCAACCGCCGGAGATCGCCTACCCGCGTGCTGACTTCGGCCAGCGATTGCGGGACGCCGCCCTCGAAACGGCAAGTCCTGTCCCAGTCGTCGTCTCTGAGCGTATAAAGACGAGACCGGGCGGCCGTCACCGCCGCCTCGATCGCACGCTGATCGCGCCCGACCTTGGGCGCGTCGATACCGACAGTGGCGGCGCATGCCGCGAGTTTGCGCTCGTAATCGGCGCCCGGCTTTATCGCCTGGAGCAGCTGAACGAGAAACGAGAGCTCGGTTGGGGCGCGGATATTCCAGCGCGGAGTGCGCTGCTTCGATACAGCGAGGGCGGTTTTTTCAGCCAACTCGGCGAGCCTCTCGACCGGGAAATCGGCTCCGAGTTTCCCGGACAGCCCCGCCCGAAACAGCCGTTCCAACCAAACGAACTCGCGCATGCCGTCGAATACGTCGCGTTTGCGCGGTTCCTGGGCAATCAGCGTCAGCACATTCTCGGTGGTGTGCAGATCGGCGTCTGACAGCAGCCATGGGGCTTCCTGTTCGGCCTTTTCGCTGGCCTCCTCTGTCTCGCGCTCGGCGCCTTCCTCGAACCACGGCGTCCCCACCGCAGCGTAAGGCGGGCTCGTGAACGCGATCTGGACGATGAAGTCAAACGGTTCAGGCGGCGGCTTGTCACCCTGACCCACGCCGGCAAAAGCCAGGCGGTTGTCGAGCGTGTAGCTCTTCTCCCGCACCCCGCTCCACGGTTGGATGCGCGGGGTTGGGGCGGTCCAATTCAAATTCCGGTGGGCGCTGAGCTCCGATCTCTGACTGAGCGCCACCGCCGCGGCCTCGCGCACAACGCACGACTTGTAATTGCCGAAATTGCCGCCCGGCTTTGCGCAGCTTTGCATCAGCTTGACGATCCGGGGGTGAAAATACTCGGGTTTCGCCAGCAGCGGTGAAAACCGCTTGTCGAACAGCCGTTGAGGATCGGCCAAAGCGTCGTCCAGTACCTGCTTCAGCCTTGCTTCCTCGGGATCCGCCGAGTTGCTGTCGGCAAGGCTCTCGGAAAGACCGGCAACCTGTGCGTCGCGCTCGATCAATTTTTTGGCTTCGTCATGGAACACAGCATCCAGCAGCTCGCGGCGCGCAATTGCGTAAAGCGACCGCTGCATTTCGACGAGTGCGGTCCGCTCCTCCCGGACCTGCGAGCGAGAACTTGACTCGTCGACAAACCGGTCGATCTCGATCGCACGGCAGCCGAGCGCCGTATCGACAAGCACTGGGTGCAAAAGGATGCGCAATTCGGAAAGCGGTTCGGCCTTGGTCATCGTGGCGGTCACGGCGCGACCGTCCGCCGCATAGCCGAGCCCCAAATGTACGACCGAGGCGTGCACGGGGCCAACCACGGTTTCCGTCTTGTCGTGGGCTGCCAGCTTCAGCGTCACGCGGCCTCCGTTAATCTCCCAATTCAAGCCGCGTATGTCGAGTTTTTGGCTCGTCTGCGGCTCCTGGCCGATCAGGACGCCGCCGACGCGGGCAAAACCGCGCAGCCGCACGAAGCTCCGAGCCCTTCCCACCTCCGCGGCAGTTGCCACACGCGCAAGGCCGTGCGCGGCCGCTCCCGGCGGGCTGCTGCCGCCCCCACCGCTGCCTCCGCCACCGCCGCTACCGCCCGGAAAACCACCTCCCCCGCCGGTGCTCGGCGGGACGCCAGGACCATGGCCGGCCTCGCCAGGCAACCCTGTATCCGCCGGGAAGTAGATGTCGTAGTTGGCGCGAACAGCCGCCGCCGCGACGAGGTGCTCGAGTTCGTCCGGCTGCAGGCGGATGTGGCCCGCGGTGATCCCGTCTTGGTAGAGGCGGTGCAGCGCCTTATCCCGCTCCACCTCGTTGGTGATCCCGTCGTGAACCTCAGCCAGCCCCGGTTGGAAGCGGTCGAGCTCGGCGGCAATCAAATCGTCCGGCCGGAGCTGCGGAACCAGCTTGGCCCGGACCGCTTCGGCTTGCGCGTGGAGCAGGACGGCATCCGGGGCGCGCTCGACCGTGTGGACGGCCTGTTTGGCGTCACCGGTCTCGAGCAATGTTGCCAGATAGGTCCGGGAATTCATCTCATAGGCGCGGGCGCGGAGCGCCGGCTCCAGCGCCGCATCGGCCCATTGGGCAATCGGCTCGGTGACGACATCAGCGACGGCCGCGAGGTCGCCTGACCCGACGAGCGCGGCGGCGAGCATCACGCCACGGAAATGGGCCGGCCGGGCCGCCTCGAAAAAGGAAGCTCCGGCTTCGCGGAACGACCGGACGATCCGGGTACGGAAGCCCCGGTCCGCGCCGCCCTTACGCATGATCTCGTCTGCCATCGTCTTGCCGGCCGGGGTCTCGGGGTGAAGCCCGGGCTGCACCGAAGCGCGCACAATTTGGTCCTCGACACCCCCCAGCGGCAGGTCGCCGTTAGTATGAGGCGGGTCGCCATGCACCTCTACCTGGCGGCCGGATGGCGGCCCCGAACCCGTTCCCTCGTCCGGCCCGACCGGAGCGTTCGGGTGCCGATTGGTCCGGGCCGCGACCGCCTCTAGAATCCGCTTCCGCGCATTGTGTTGGCGCATCGCGTTTTCCGCGCGCGGCACCGATTCACCAACCGGCGCCAGGTGCAGCCGTTCTTCCAGTCCGCGCGCGATGGCGCCCTCGAACGCCATGGCATGGGCGTTCGCGATGTTTGCGAAGGTCGCGTCGTCTACCGCATCGGCGGGCTCGGGGAAGGGGGGCGGAGCTTTGAGCGCGGCTGCGAAGCGAGCATCGGGCTCGCTGACTTCGAAACCGACCCGGATCTGGTCGAGCCGGGCGATTCTTGCTTCGAAATCGGCGCTGAGCGCCGCGCCAGTCAAAGTCAGCAGCGACGGGACCGCCAGCAGGACATTCGCGACCAGCAGGGCGCGCTGGCCGAGGCCGAGATGCCGGAACATGCCGCGAGACACGAAGACGCGCCCTACCTTTTGCCTAAGGCTGCGCGCCGGCGGTGGCATCCCGACTAGATCCGGATCGTACGGCGGCACCTCGATGCGCCGCATCAGGTCCATCCGAACAACCCGTTCCAACACGGCGCGGCGCTCATCAAGCACCGGCTGGGCGCGAACCTTGATCTGTTCCCGCGCGCGGTCGTTTTCGGCTGCCTCCAATTGCTGGACAAGGCCGCCAATCTCGCCATCTAAGTCTTTGAGACGCGCGACCTCGGGCTGCATTTCCGCTGAAGGAGGAAGCGGCGGCAGCTCGCCCTTGTTGAATTGCTCGGCCAGCCGTTCGAATTTGTCGCTGATCAAAGCGGTGCGCGCGTTGGCGAACTGCGCGCGTCGACGCCGGTTGATCCAATAAACCAGGGCGATCGTACCCACGGCAAAGGCCCAGACCCACAGCGCCAGCCGGGTTTCATTGACGAAGTGCTCGAAACCCTGTATCCGGCTTATCGTGTGCGCGACGGCCGCGGCCGAAGTGCCCGAGCCCAGCGTCAGCGCCCAGGCACAGGTCCAGGTGACCAACGCGGATATTGCGGCGACCGCACCGATCAACTGAAGCGTCTCGAGGCTCAGGACGACGGCGGCCCAACGTGGCGTTGTCTTCTCGTTGGTCGCCTTTCCCGAGACTCCTCCGCCATATACGTCTCCGCCAGGGCTGACTGTGAAGACCCCGCCCTGACCCTGCGCTTGAGGTAGCGCGCTCGCCGCCACCAATCGCCTGCGGGCTGCCGGCAAAAGCAGCAGCGCGACAAGCATCCAGGCCGCAACGAGCACACCCGAAACGGGAGCGAGACCCCATGTCATGTTCTTCTCCTATCCTTTTTCGTTGCATCGGCGAACCGGAAGCTATAAGCGGCGCGTGTACGGGCGTCGGACGACACCGGCCTTTGATTCTCGGATGGGGTTGTCTGACCGGCCGTGGCGTATCGCTTGGATCGATCGGTTCGCTGGGATGAGCGGCGACGGCGGCGCGTCGCTCGACCCGCCGAGCGCGGCGGCTAGCATCACGCCGCGGAAATAGGCCGGCCGGGCTGTCTCGAAAAAGGAAGGCCCGGCTTCGCGGAACGACCGGACGATCCGTGTACGGAAGCCGCGGTCCGCGCCGCCCCGCCACACGATCTCGTTGGCCAGAGTTTCACCCACTGAGGTCTCAGGACTCGGCTCGCGCAAACGGCTGAAATCGGCCACCGAACATGTGCAGCGAAACGGAGCCTTCGATTCCGCTGGTGACCATGATCGTCAGCCCCTTGACGTACGGCTGCCAGCAGACCCCGCCGGGAGCATAGAAAATGATCGGCCGGGCGCCGTCCTCGGCCAGCTTTCTTTCGATTGCCCACAGCAGCGGCTTGCGCTTTTCTGGGTCGCCCTCGATCGATTGCTGCTCGATCATCCTGTCGACCTCTGGGTTGCAGTACCCATCCCAGTTTAGGTTCGAGCCGCAGCCGTAGAACAGATCGAGCGTGGGGTCGGGGTCCGGTCCGCTGGTCTGCAGGCTGAGACCCACGGTGAAGTCCTTGCGACGAATCCTCGGAAAATAATTGGTCGTGTCGATCGGCTCGATCTCGCCGTCGATAAAGACCTCCTTGAGCTGATCAATCAGGATCACGGCCGGATCGCGATAGGCGGGAAGATCGCGCGTCGATACAGTGATTTTGAGCCGGCGATTAGGCCCATAACCGAGCTTCTCCATGATCGCTCGGGCCTCAGCGCGGTTTTTCTGTATATCGGGGTCATACCCCGGCAACTCCCTCAGCAGGTTGGGCGGGATGCCCCACAAGCCTGCGGGCGTGGGCTGCAAAACTCCCCCAATCTCGCCCCGGCCTTGGGTGAGGGTGTCGATGAAGGCATTGCGGTCAATGCTCAGCGCCATCGCCCGCCGCAGATCCAAGTTATCGAATGGCGGCTTGTCCCGGTTGACGAGCAGGTGGCGATTTATCGTGCCCGGCGTTACTTCGCAGATCGCATCCGGCATCTGGCTCTGCACCTGGTTCAACAACGGAACTGTCAGACTGACCGGAATAAAGGTCGTGTCGAATTTTCCAGCGGTGAAGCCCAATACCGCTGTCGAAAGGTTCTTGATGATCGTATATTCAATCCCGTCGAGATACGGCCGGTCGGGTTTCCAGTAATCCGGATTGCGCGATACCGTTATGCGTTCATTCGGTTTGAACTCGACAAATTTGAACGGTCCGGTGCCGATCGGATGCTGACGCATCTCCCGCGGCGGCACGTGACAGGGGTAGATCGCCGAAAATCCGTCAGCGAGCAGCAGCTGAAATGCCGGCTGCGGCCGCTTCAGATGAAAGGTGATCTCATAATCGCCGTTGGCGGTGACCCGATCGAGGTTGCGATACGAGGCTTTCCGGGGATTGACCCGAAGCTTCTCGCTCGCCGTATCCATCAGCAAATCCCAGGTGCACTTGACGTCCTGCGCCGTGAACGGCTTGCCGTCGTGCCATTTGACGCCATGACGCAGCGGCAAGGTCAGCTCGGTTCCTTCCTCGTTCCACGACCAACTCGTCGCCAGATCAGACACGATCGACTGGAGGCTGTTCTGTTTTAGATGCTGGTCGAACATAATGAGATTGTTGAAGACGCCATCATCGGCCCTTCGGCGAAGACTGTCGATTCCTCTAGGATCGACATGCTCGCGGGACTGTCGATGCTGTACATCTTCAGAACGCCACCGGGCTTTTGCGCGGACGCCGTCCCGCCAGCCGACATCGCAATCACTAGTACACTCGTCACTGCGGCATAAGGGCCCAGACGATGGGCCGCGCAACAGCGAACGGGAGGTGAACGGAGATGAAACAATATCTGGGAGCGTTCGCAATGGCGGCGCCATTGCTCGTCGCCGTGGTGGCCGAGCCGGCACTGGCTCAAAAATCGGGCGGCATCCTAAAAATGTACAGTCCCGATAGCCCGGCGAGCATGTCGATCCACGAGGAAGCGACGTTTGTCGCCGAGGGGCCGATGATGGGAGTGTTTAATAATCTGGTGATGTTCGACCAGCATACAAAGCAAAACAGCCTCGGCTCGATCGTTCCCGATCTCGCGACCGGCTGGTCATGGAACGAGGATGGGACCGACCTGACATTGCCATTGCGCGAGGGTGTGAGATGGCACGATGGCAGGCCCTTCACAGCCAAGGATGTCCAATGCACCTTTGACCTCTTGACCGGGAAGTCGAGCGAAAAGCTTCGCGTCAATCCCCGCAAGTCCTGGTATCGGAACCTCGAAGCAGTCACCCCCAATGGGGATTACGAGGTTACCTTTCATCTGAAGCGGCCGCAGCCCGCCTTTTTGACAGCTCTCGCCGGCGGGTATTCGCCGATCTATCCCTGTCACATCAATCCCCGCGACATGCGCAGCCATCCGATCGGCACCGGCCCGTTCAAATTCGTCGAGTTCAAGCCGAACGAACGGATCACGGTAACGAGAAACCGGGATTACTGGAAGGCGGGACGACCGTATCTCGATGGCATCGAGTATACAATCATACGCAACCTGTCGACGGCGACATTGGCATTTGTCGCCGGCAAGTTCGATATGACCTTCCCCTATAGCCTCGAGGTGCCGCTACTCAGGGACGTCAAGCGCCAGATGCCCGAGGCGATTTGCGAGTTGGCGCCGCTCGGCATCAGCCGCAGCCTGATCGTCAACCGCGACAGACCACCCTTCGACAACCCAGATTTGCGGCAAGCAATGGCGCTCAGTCTCGACCGCCAGGCGTTCATTGACATTATCACCGAAGGCCAGGGCGACATCGGCGGAGCGATGCAGCCCCCGCCCGAAGGACTATGGGGGATGCCGCCGGATATGCTGAAGACGCTGCCCGGCTACGACCCCGATGTGCAAAACAACCGCAGCCAGGCCCGTCAGATCACGGAGAAGCTCGGCTACGGGCCGGCTAACCGCCTCAAGATAAGCCTGTCGGTGCGCGACTTGCCGTTCTTGCGCGATCCAGCAGTGATCCTGATCGACCAGCTCAAGGAGGTGTATATCGACGGCGAGCTCGAAACAATCGACACGACTAACTGGCTCCCCAAGGTCATGCGCAAGGACTACATTGTGGGTCTCACCGGCCAAGGCGCCGGGGTCGACCCCGACCACAGTCTCAACCTATCTTACCGGTGCGGCGGGGAGCTGAACTACAACGGCTATTGCAGTGCCGAGGTCGACGAACTGATCGAGCTGCAATCGATTGAGGCGGACACGCAAAAGCGCAAGAAGCTGGTGTGGGAAATTGAGCGGAAGTTGGCCGAAGACGGCGCCCGGCCGATCATCTTTTACGACCGCCGCGCGATGTGTTGGCAGCCCCACGTCAAGGGGTGGACGGTCATGGTCAATAGCATCTTCAACGGCTGGCGTATGGAAGACGTCTGGCTCGACAAATAAACGCGCCATCAGGAGACGCGGAGATGATGCTTAATCTACGCAAAATGAGGGCTACCTGTCGAGCCAGACGTCTTCAAAGCGCCAGCCATTAAAGACGCTGTTGACCATCATACGCAGTCCTTTGACCCGCGGTTGCCAGCAGGTGGCAAACCGCAGGTGATAGACGATCGGCCTCGCCTGGTCCTCCTGCAATCGCCTATCGATCTCCCACACCAGCCGCTTGCGCTTCTCCTGGTTGGTCTCCATTGATTGCTGCTCGAACATTTTTTGCAGCTCAGGATTGCAATACCCGGTGTAATTACGCTGCGAGCCGCACGCATAATTCTCATAGAATTGCGCATCGGGGTCGTCGGCGCCGACCCCAGTGAGATTGAGGCCGATCTGGTAATCCTTGCGGTAAATCTTGGGGAACCAGTTGGCCGTCTCGATTGGGTCGAGCTCGCCGTCGATGTAAATCTCTTTGAGTTGGTCGATCAGGATGACAGCCGGATCGCGGAAAATAGCAATGTTCCTTTCTGACACCTTGACTTCGAGCCGTTTGGCTGGCCCGTAACCGAGCTTTTCCATGAGACCGCCGGCTTCGGCCCGGTTCTTCTGCACATCGGACTGGTTCGTCGCTGACTCTGCGCTGGAGGGGGCAGTCACCAGCGAACTCGTCTCGGGAATCAGGCGGAACGCCTCATTTTGGCATTTTATTCCCGCTTCACGCGCGCGCGAGGGCAGCGACGAGAACCTCGCCACGGCAGGCCGATCTGCCGCCGGCAAACTCGTCTCCGAGGTGAAATCCCAGAGCCTTGAGGTGGATTTAATGTAAAGATGGGGCTCGCTCGGGTGCGGCCCGGCTCAAACGCCGCAGCGCTCCTAGTTTTCTCAACCGTCGCGTCAACCATTTTCCGGTGCGGCGGCTCCTTAGGGCCTCGCTGGCGATCACTAAAGTTTTGTGCTCGACATGGGTCAAGCATTGCGGCGAAACCGCTCCGGCCGAGGCGCCTATTGACATTATAGATAATAAAATATATAATATCAATTACCATGGTCGCAATATGGCAACAGAAGGCTCAGTTTCAAGTGAGGGGGATTTCGTGTCTGGAGTGACCGGGCGCAGCGGGCGAAAGCCTTTCGTGCCGAATCCCGAGCAGTGCTATCTCGTCAGAACCTTGACCAGGCTGGGCCTCCCGCAGACGCATATTTGCCGCGTGGTGAGAAATCC
>Ga0306921_10006670_pt1 | contig 12048 bp, 10 predicted proteins | sample sta12Cox44000080_FD_203760 | JGI IMG/M metagenome (GOLD analysis project Ga0306921, IMG submission 203760) | Lab enrichment of tropical soil microbial communities from Luquillo Experimental Forest, Puerto Rico - statoxic.12C.oxic.44.000.080 (v2)... | ecosystem: Environmental > Terrestrial >... | reverse complement strand
GGCCAACCGGCGATTATGGCGCCCGGCAGAGGCTTTTCACCACCTAGCGGGCAATAGCCAAGGTAAGCAGTTCAGGTTCGTGAGCGATTACTAGCCGCGCAAACTGCGGTCCAACGGTTCTTACTTTGCTGCCAAAGCGCGCAGGTCCCCGAGCAATCGCTCCACCTCTTCGGCGGTGTTGTAATGCGCCATGCCGATACGGAGCATGCCCCCGCTTTGCTGCACGCCTAGCCGCTCGGCGAGGTTGATGGCGTAGTAGTTGCCGTCCCAGGTAAAGATGCCGCGTTCCCCTAAGTGAGTTGCGAGTTCGCGTGGCGTGTAGCCCTCGATGCGGATGGCGACCGTCGGTGTCCGCTGGTCCGCCTTGGCGGGATCGGTAATCCCGTAAAACGTGAGGCCTGGTATTTCAAGCAGCCCGCCGATGAGCTGGCGCGCCAGTTCGCGTTCGTGCTGTTGAAAGACTTCGTAAGCTGCTACGATGGCTTCCCGCCGGGTGTGTATCTCGGAGCTGTGGTGGCGGCCTGCATCGGCGATGTAGTCGATGGCAGCACTGACCCCGGCCATGCATGCGTGGTTCTGCGTACCCGTCTCCCAACGATCGGGCAATTTTTCGCTACAGGCTCGCAACTTGTAGGGGCGCAGGCGTAACAGCTGCTCGCGCTTACCGTAGAGAATTCCCTGATGCGGTCCAAAGAACTTGTAGCTTGAGCAGGCGAGAAAGTCGGTATCGACGGCCTGCACATCGATCAGGCCGTGGGGCGCGTAGTGCACAGCGTCGATAAAGGTCATGGCACCTACCGCGTGCGCCATGCGAACCGCTTCGCGCACGTCGTTGATGGTACCGACCGCGTTAGCAGCCCAGCCCAGGGCAACGACTCGCGTATTGCTGCGAATCTTGGCCTGCATGTCGAACATGTCGAGCGTGCAGTCGCCGGGCTTGATGTCGGCCGTGCGGACTTTGGCGCCCCGCGCCTCGAGGTAGACCCAGGGGGAGACGTTGGCGTCGTGGTCCAGAACCGTGACCAGCAGCTCATCGCCGCTCTTGAGTTCGCGCCCAATGGCGCGGCTCAGCGCGAAAGTCAGCGTCGTCATGTTGGCGCCGAAGATGACTTCTTCGGGGGCACAGTTGAAGAAGTCAGCCATGGCCTGGTGCGCCTGCTCGACAATGAGCTCGGTTCGCTGGCTGGTGAGGAACGCTCCGCCAAGGTTTGCATTCCATTTGGAAAGATAGTCAGAGATGGCGTCGATGACACGCTGTGGCACCTGCGTGCCGCCTGGTGCATCGAAGAAAACCGCGGGCCGTCCGTTGACGGTCTGGCGCAGCGCGGGAAACTGCCGGCGTACCCACTCGATATCCAGCTTGCGTATTTCGGGGGCTACTCTTGCGCTTGCTGACATGCTAGGGGCTCCTGACTGCGTTGACCAAATCGGCCAGCATTCCGTAGGCGGTAGCCTCCGGTCCGGGATCGCGTTCGCCGATGATCAACTCCTTAAATATATCGGTTTCGAAGGCAATTAGCAGCGACGTGCCCTGCACCTGCGCCAACGGATCGTCAAACTTGAGCCGTTCCGGCGCAACCGAAGCCGCGATGCTGCCGTCGGAGCGGCGGCGGGCACGACTGACCAATCTCAAAGCTTCGCCTTTCTCGTGTGCCTCCTGCAATTGCCGGGCGCTGATGTCACGAATGCCCGCCCGATCTACATCCCCCAGCTTGATATTTGCACCCATAAGCACGTTGACGACTTCTACCACTTTCACCGCAGCGTCGATACCTTCAATGTCGTCCGAGGGATCGGTTTCCGCCACGCCCAGCCGCTGCGCTTCGCTAACCGCATCCTCGAAGCTCTTCCCGGCTTCGATGGCCTGCAAGATGACTGTCGTGGTGGAATTGATGATGCCCCGGAATCCGCGAATTTCAATCGCAGGCAGAGCTTCACGGAAAAGGGAGAAGACAGGAACACCATCCATCATGGCGGACTCAAAATAGAAGCGACGGCCTTTGGTTTTCGCCAACCTGGTTAGTTTCCGATGGGCGTGCAGGACCGGACCCTTGTTGGCGCTAATGGCATGCGCTCCATATTCCAAAGCCACTCGGATGTGAGTGATGGCCGGCTCGCCCGTTTCCGCATTCAGGGAACTGGCTTCGAAGAGGACATCGGGCCTGGCGGCATGCAGCCAACTGGCAAGCTGGCCGGCGCACTGGGCTCCCGAAAAATCACCTGCCAGCAACTTCTCTGGCGCGAAGCCCTCCTCAGCAACCAGCCAGCCCAGCCGGCGCGAGGCCACGCCCGTGATGCGCCAGTCAATGCAGTAGCGATCGGCGAGTTCCTGCCGTTTGCGCTTTAACAGTCCGACGAGCGCTGAGCCGACGTTGCCCAGCCCGACGATGCCGAGGTTGTAGGAGCGGATGCCGATGTCTCCTGCTGCGAAGAACCTTGACGTTCATTCTAACCAGAGCGCGCCCGAAGAAAAATGGCGCCACCCGAAGGTGACGCCATGCTCGATTGCTTATCGCTTAAGCTTACTTTCCACCGAAGGTGAAGTTCACGCCGGCGAAGTACTTGAAGTTGTTCTGGGCGCCGGTGTAGCTGGTGCCGTTGATGCCGAAGCGGGTGTAGAGATAGTCCACCTCGACCGGCCGCAACTGCACGTGCGGAGTCAGGGCGTAATCAAGCCCGCCACCGAATTCCATGGCAAACGCATTGTTGTTGTTGTTGCTGGAGGTCAGGCCATGGACGGTGTTGTAAATGCTGGCGTAGGTGTTGCTGTGCGCGGCGCCGAACAGTCCTTCAGCAAATGGCTGCAACCTGCCCGAGTGCTTCTTGAACTGGGGACCGAACATGTAGGTGAAGACGTTGCCCTGGACATTGCCGGCCACTGAATAACCGGCATTGATCAGCTGGGTCTTCACCCCGCTGCCCTGGGTGTAGCCGTTGAAATCGGCCTTGAGGCCGAGCCAGGGAGCGACGTTGTAAACGAAGCCGCCGCCGCCGCCGAAGATGTTGAAGCTAGTGATCGGTGTGATGTTGGGATGGACGTTGACAAAGGAAAAGCCGATTGGAACTTCGAACTTCGGAACATCCTGCGCGACCGCAGCAACGGTAAACAATAGCGAAACTGCGATGAGAACGAACCACTTCTTCATTTTCATTGCTTTCAATTCTCCTGGAATGTGAGTTATCGCCGTACCGGAACCCGCCTCGCCTGGCAGTCGCTATCGACCGCCCCTACTTGGCGCTTGGCCAGACTCCAGTCGGGGTGCCTTGCATCCCGGCCTCGGAAAGACCTGAAGTGGGCAACCGATACCCAGTATAACGGGCAGCGAACCGCAAGGTTGTTCGCAACTTTTTGTCGGCAATGGGGTTACGAGCAGCCAAGTGCCACTACGAGAGGGCGAAGTGCAGGAATTTGTGAGTTGGCGGTAAGCAACTTTTTTTTTAAAATGTCATCATTTTGAATGTAGATGCCCTGTGCCTCCGACTGGCAAACGCCTCGGTTATAATGCCCAGTCAAGCTGAGCCCAGGAGGGTCGGCGTTCCCCCACCGAAATGCCTCATCTCCGACTATGGTTGGCCGTAGCATCACGCACTTGGCAGGGCAGGTTCTGACACACTGTATGACCCCATTTCAAGCGAAGGAGCTCCTAGATGGCCATCAAAGCAAGTGAACAAATCTGGTGCAACGGTACCCTAATTCCCTGGGATGACGCCAAGCTGCACGTGATGTCGCACGTCGTCAATTACGGCTCATCGGTCTTCGAAGGGGAACGTTGCTACCACACGCCGAAGGGCCCGGCGGTATTTCGCCTTCGCGATCACACCCAGAGACTGCTGGATTCGGCCAAAGTGTATCGCATGGAAGTGGACTATACGGTCGGGGATTTGGTGCAGGCCACGGTTGATCTGGTCGCGGTCAACAAGATTTCCCCCTGCTACATCCGCCCCATCATATTGCGCGGATACGGCACGGTGGGAGTGGACCCGACAGGTTCGCCCATTGACGTCTACATCGTGAATTATGAGTGGGGAAAGTATCTAGGCGGCGAGGGCGATGAAGGCGTGGACGTATGTGTATCCTCGTGGAGCCGTTTGGCACCCAACACCATGCCGACCATGGCCAAAGCCGGTGCCAATTACATGAACTCGCAGCTCATCAAGATGGAAGCCGTGGCCAACGGCTACAGTGAGGGCATCGCACTCGATTTCAACGGCTATGTGAGCGAAGGATCGGGGGAGAATGTTTTCCTGGTCCATAAAGAGCGCCTCTACACCCCGCCGCTGGCCAACAGCGTGCTGCCCGGAATTACCCGGAATTCGGTGCTCCACCTTGCCCAGGACCTGGGTGTCCCGGTTTTTGAGCACACAATTCCGCGCGAGATGCTGTATCTTGCGGATGAAGTCTTCTTCAGCGGAACTGCCGCGGAAATTACGCCTATCCGTTCGATTGATAGGGTTATGGTCGGCAACGGAAAGGTTGGTCCGATTACGCGTGCGGTTCGTTCGGAGTTTTACTCGATCGTTAACGGCAGGAGCGAAGACCGTCACGGCTGGTTGACTCCGGTTCCGCTGAAGCAGCCGGTTGCCGTCTAGCCTTGAGGAGCTTTCGACACCGTCTCAGCTTGCATATCCGGATGTGACAGTTGCTATCCGTCGTGCAGCCGTGGATGATCCCGGACCCTGAAAAGCCTCGCCATTGGTGACCCGGATTCGTGAGGTGCTTAGACATGCTTCCTCCCCTGAACACTAGACTTCAGAGCGACTTCCGGGCTGCAGTGTTGCACCAACTCGATACCGGTGCGGGTCCTCTTCTACGACTGCGACGGCCGCTGGCTTGAGAGCGAGAGCCGACTCTGCGTCGAGAGTTCGGGGCAGACTACCAACCGTCTGGTCGGCACGTGAATCGATGGTGGCTGCGGTTACGAGGCTGGAAATGCCGCTATAGGCGGCGAAATCCAACTTCGATGAGGCTGAGACGGGCCACTTACTCGCGATCCAACGGTTCTCCTTAGCTTCGCATGCCCGGACGTCTGCTGACTCGTTGGTTGTTAGTGAAGAAAACACCGGGCACTGAGTCGGTGTGATTTCTCAAAGCAGAGCCGGCAACCGCGAGCGCGACATGTAAAATCTCTAAGCCCGTTCAAAGCACGATGACTGCCACCGACAAATTCCTTGCCGCGCGCCAGTTCTTACTCAACAATCGAGGCGACTACGAAAGGGCCTACTCAGAGTTTCGTTGGCCTGACCTTTCGGATTTTAACTGGGCGCGTGACTGGTTCGACGTCTATGCGCAGGGCAATCACAAGACCGCCTTATGGCTGCTCAGTGACACCCGGGGCGAGGTCAGGTTCAGCTATCAAGATTTGGCTGAGCGCTCGGATCGCGTAGCACATTTTCTGCAACGCCAAGGTCTAGAGCCCGGCGATAGGGTCGTTCTTTGTTTACCGAACGTCTCCGCCATTTGGGAGCTGATGCTGGCTGCGATCAAGATCGGGGCAGTGGTAATCCCCACAACAACGTTGGTCACGGAAAGTGAGATCCGTGACCGCCTTGAGCGGAGTAACGCACGCATGATTGTGACCAATGAGACTGCTGTCGACCGGATTCCTTCTTACGGCCACCTGAAGAGAATTCTGGTCGGCGACTGTGTCGAGGGATGGGTGCCTTACGATCTCGCCTTCGAAGAAAGACCGGGTTACAAGGCGGTGGCGACGCGGGCAAAGGATCCATTCCTGCTGTACTTCACCTCGGGCACGACGGCGAAATCCAAGCTCGTACTCCACACCCACCAGAGCTATCCGGTAGGTCATCTCTCGACCATGTACTGGATTGGCATTCGCGACGACGATATCCACCAGAACATCAGCTCCCCGGGATGGGCCAAGCATGCCTGGAGCTGCGTTTTCGCTCCCTGGAATGCCGGTGCCACCACCTTCGTGCACGATGCACCACGATTCAAACCCGCCAACGCAATGCGGGTGCTCGACGAAGTCGGGGTTACTACGCTCTGTGCTCCTCCGACGGTCTGGCGCATGCTCATCCGCGATGAATTGGGGGCAAAGCCGCACGGCTTGCGCGAATTGGCAAGCGCAGGCGAGCCTCTCAACCCGGAGGTGATCGAAGAGGTGGAAAAGGCCTGGGGCTTGGTAATCCGTGACGGTTACGGCCAAACCGAAACCACTGCCATCATCGCCAATTCGCCCGGCCAGAGGGTAAGAGCTGGCAGCATGGGGCGCCCGCTTCCTGGCTATCACATCGTTTTAGTCGACATCAATGACAGGAAGTGCCGCGAAGGCGAAATTGCTGTGAAATGTGAGCCCCGACCTACCGGGTTGATGACCGGATACATAGACGATCCCGATCGAACCCGGGCTGCAATGCAAAACGGTCTGTACCACACCGGAGATCAGGCCTTGGTGGACGACGATGGATACTTTCATTTCGTGGGTCGCGGGGACGACGTCTTCAAGAGCTCCGATTATCGAATCAGTCCGTTTGAGCTGGAGAGCGCTTTGATGGAGCATGCGCTCGTGGCAGAAGTCGCCGTGGTTCCCAGCTCTGATCCCATACGAACCAATGTTCCCAAAGCGTTCGTGACCCTGGTCGCTGACACTCAACCGTCAGAAGAGATCGCTCGCAAGATTCTGTTGTTTGCTAAGGAAAAACTCGGGGCATATAAGCGTGTGAGGAAACTCGAATTCCTTGAACTTCCAAAGACCGTCTCGGGAAAGATACGGCGGGCAGAGCTGCGCAAAATAGAGGCCCAAAGGGTAAGGGAGGGGAAACGGGGTGCACTAGAATTTTGGCTGGCGGACTTTGAATGATGCCGGTCTGTGCTTAGAAACAGGTCTCGGCCGAGACGCCAGTGGAGCCGGAGCGCACTCGGCGACCGTTAACAGCAGCTCCCGGTGGAGATCGTGCCCGGGGATTGGCAGTAGCAAACCCCTGCTAGCGACGAGCACGCCGTAGTAACGGCGGCAGGTCAATTGGGTCGGCCACAGTTTGTAAACCGTGCGCTTAGCACCCTCAATCCGCTGATTTGCAACCCCTCACAGGTACTCGGCCAGTGTCCTGCCTAGGTTCGCGATTGGCGGGAGAAAGAACAAAACAAAAACAGAAACGGCCTTGTGGCCAGCGTACCCCGAAGGAGGTACGCGTCCACATACCTTCCAAGGTAGCAAAAAAGCCCTGTTTCCCGTGATGCGTTGGCGGTTGTGATTTGCGACAGTAATAACCATCCGCGACACGGACCTGCACAATTGCACAATTAAGACGAAATGGAAATAAGGAGTGAAAACACCATGGACAGAATGCTGGTAGTGGTTTTTAACAATGAAGCCAAAGCATATGAAGGGAAAAAAGCCCTTCAGCAACTGGACGACGATGGCAGCATCAGTGTTTACGGCTATGCGGTCGTGGCAAAGAATGCTGACGGCACCGCAAGCGTCAAACAGGGCGACGACGCCGGTCCGCTCGGGACCCTGATCGGGACCTCGCTGGGAAGTTTGATCGGTGTCCTGTTTGGGCCTGCCGGGCTGGCGATCGGGGCTGCTGCTGGATATGGTGCCGGGGCAACCGCCGACATTGACAACTTGCGGATTGGAGATGATTTCATTGCCGACGTTACTAAAGAACTGTTACCCGACCGGGTAGCGGTGGTAGCTGAGATTGAAGAGGACTGGACCGCGCCCGTGGACACTCGCATGGAGGAAATCGGGGGTACCGTTTTCCGTCGTGCATTGTCGGACGTGCAACACACGATTCATGAGCAGCGGATCGCCGCCATGAAAGCTGACCTCGCTCAGATGAAAGCCGAGCACGCCAAAGCCTACGCCGATCGCAAAGCTAAGCTCCAGGAGAAGATCAATCAGCTCGACTCGAAGATACAAGCTCAATTGCAGACGGCCAAAGACAGACGCGCCGTTGCCGAGCGCGAGACGCAGGTGAAGGCGCAGGTACTTAAGGCGAAAGCAGCGGTTGCCAAGGCCAAGGCCTCGTAGGGTAACAGGCAGCTCAATAGATTTCTTTGCACCAGCCCTGTGGCAGGCATGCTGCAGGGCGCATAGACTGAGATTGAATACTTGAAACACAGCTGCCTCTGCCGGAGAGAGGTTTTTGTTCAAGAGCACAAGCGCGGCGACCGACCCATGTGTGGCGCGAATGTTCACGGCCTCTCGCTGCAAAAAGGCGGCGATTGCCTGCGTTACGTTCTTACCTTAGCCAAGGGAAGGCGAGCGATAGGGACTTCATGCAACTCGCTTAGAAGCGCGACGGATTCGCCTAAATCGTCATGGTTCTCAGCTCAGGACTGATAATCAGTGGCGCATCCGTCGCGCGTTGCACATCTTCAACCGTTACGCCGGGCGCGATTTCATCCAGCACAAGCCCCGATTGCGTCACGCGGATGTAAGCCATCTCCGTGGCAATGTCGTGCACCACGTGCAGACCTGTAATCGGCAGTGTGCAGCGCTTCAGAATCTTGGGGGCACCATCGCGGGTAGTGTGCTCCATTGCTACGATGACCCGCCTTGCGCTGGCCACCAGGTCCATGGCCCCCCCCATGCCTTTGACCATTTTGCCGGGAATCATCCAGTTCGCCAGGTTGCCTTCCTCGTCGACTTCCATCGCGCCCAAGACGCTCAGATCGATGTGGCCACCACGAATCATGGCGAACGACTCCGCGCTGGAAAAATAGGCTGTGCCTGCCAGTTCGCTGACGGTCTCTTTCCCCGCGTTGATGAGATCGGGGTCCTCTGCACCCGGAAGCGGGTACGGACCTACGCCCAGCATTCCATTCTCGCTTTGCAGGATGACGTCCATGCCGGGAGGCACGCAGTTTGCAACCAGCGTCGGCAGGCCGATGCCAAGGTTCACGTAGAAACCGTCGCGCAACTCCCGTGCGACTCGGCGCACGATACGGTCGCGCTTTTCGGTGTCTTTTTGCTTGCTGGGTTTCATCTCGGCCATGCCGTATACTCCCTGAACCGTTTGTGGAAAATGCACTTTCGTGCCGAGGCTTTGTAAGGCATTCACTCCTGCCGTGGCCATGAGAGCCCCGCGCTCGGACGCACTTGGTACGCAAGGATTCCCGGCCCCATGACCAGCAAGCAGTCAGGCGTTTCTCAAAGTTCGCCGCTCAATCCGTTTCTCGTAATCGCTTCCTTGAACCACTCGCTTCACATAAATCCCAGGCGTGTGAACGTGGTCGGGATCAATCTCCCCAGGTTCGACGAGATGCTCAACCTCTGCGATCGTAATCTCCGCGGCCGTCGCCATTAGGGGATTAAAGTTGCGCGCCGTCTTGCGATAAACGAGGTTGCCCCAGCGATCGCCCTTCCATGCCTTGATCAGCGCGAAGTCCGCTTTCAACGCGTGTTCCATCACGTAGAGACGTCCATCGAATTCTCTTGTTTCCTTTCCCTCCGCGATCACCGTGCCGAAGCCCGTGGGAGTAAAGAACGCAGGAATGCCCGCTCCGCCGGCGCGAATACGCTCGGCGAATGTGCCTTGTGGAATTAATTCGAGATCGATGCGGTTGGTTAACACCATCTCTTCCAGCAACTTGTTCTCCCCGACGTAGCTACCTTTGTGAGCGCGGATCTGTCCTGCGTAAAGCATAAGTCCGAGACCGAATTCATCGACACCAACGTTGTTGCTGATGGTAGTAAGGTTCCTGACTCCTTTCTTTACCAGGGCGCGGATCAGGTTCTCGGGGATACCGCACAAGCCGAAGCCCCCCACCATGATGGTGGCTCCATCGTTGATGTCGGCGACGGCTTCGTCTGCGCTTGCGACCACTTTGCTCAGGGACATGGCTATCTTCCGAACGGGCGATTGTAATTAGGCAGGAGGCAGGGTGCAAAGAGCAAATGCCCGGCGGAGCCGGGGAACGATAGGCGGGCGCGATCGCGACCTCTCGGAAGTGCCGCGGGAGTAAGATCGCACTGGAATTACCGGCCGTCTTCCATTTCTTCTTCCTTTCGGGAGCCATACAGAATGGACCTGTTTGCCGTAATTCGAACTCGCGGAAAAGCCTGGCAGGCATCGTTGCCGTTGGAGGCTCAATCGCAGTGGGATAGGCACGCCAGGTTCATGGACGCTCTTGTGCGCGAGGGCTTTGTAGTGCTGGGAGGACCCTTGGAAGGCACGGACGACGTTCTACTCATTGTCCGCGCGAGCAGTTTCGATGAGATCGTGGATCGGCTGCAGGGCGATCCATGGACCTCGGCAGGATTGTTGCGTGTCGAGCGGATAGCACACTGGAGATTGCGCCTGGGATCGTTGCCTTAGCACGATGGAGTACGAATCGAAGGCGGTCTTCGATTCGTACGGAGTTAAGATTCCCGACCGAATTTATTGGCGCTATCGAAGAGGTCTCGCAGTGCCGGGCTGCGCAGGTTTTCGCGCACGTGGGTCATTTGCTGCTCGAAGCGAAGCATCACGTCTTCGAGGTTCTGGCTGTTGGTGAGTGCAATGTCCCGCCACATCGAATAGGGGCTGTGGGCGATGCGCGTCATTTCGCGCAAGGCGCGTCCGCCAATTTGCATTACCGCCGGATCTCCGCCCAACTCTTCGTGCAGGAGGGAGGTAAGCGCGGTGGAGATCATCTGCGGCAAATGACTGATCCAGGCGCAGAGCAAATCGTGTCGCTGGGGATCGAGCACAGTGACTCGTGCGCCAATCGAATTCAGCAGCGCTATGAATTCCTCCTGCAGCGGCGTGAGCTGCGAGTCGGCGAAAATCGGCGTGATGAGCCACACCGCTCCGCGAAATAACTCAGGGTCGGCATGTTCGATGCCGCTAAATTCCTTGCCCGCCATGGGGTGCCCGGGCAGCACGCGCTTTCCTGCGTCGGAACCGAAGATCATGCGGGCGCGCTCGGCGAACTTCTGCTTGGTGCTGCCTGTGTCGGTAACCAGCGCAGCAGGTGGCAGCGTGGGCGCGAGAGCCTCGAACTGCGACAGAATTGTCCCCACCGGAGTAGCGAAAACGATCACGTCACTGCCGGCAACGGCGAGTTCGAGATCGGCTTCCCCACGATCAATAGCTTTGCGCTCCCGCGCCGCGTGCAGCACCGAACCCTTGTCGCAGCCGACAATCGTTCCGCTGAAACCGTTCTGCCGCAAAGCAAGGGCGAGCGATCCACCGATCAAGCCCGTCCCTACCATCGTGATTTGCCGAATTGCCATGAGACCGTCTGCGCCCGGACGGGTACGGCCTTGCGGCCGCGGAAAAAAATACTCCGGAGGCGCTGTTACAACCAGGTCAAGCTTCGCCCTATCGTACAGGCTCGCCCTTTAGATACCAGGCGGACGAGTCGGCAAAGACAGGCTTATTAGCCAATCGTCCGCCCCACTGCCGGTGCAATCATGCGCAACCGCTGCATCAAGTCGGCAAACTGCTCGGGAAACAGGGACTGCGCACCATCCGACAAGGCATGGTCGGGATCGGGATGCACCTCGATCAGCAAGGCGTCCGCTCCCGCTGCCACCGAGGCGCAGGCCATAGGCTCGACCTTGTCACGCAAACCCGTGCCGTGTGACGGATCCGCGGTAATCGGCAGGTGCGACAGCTTATGCACAATGGGAATCGCGGAAATGTCGAGGGTGTTGCGGGTGTAGGTTTCGAAGGTCCGGATGCCACGCTCGCACAAGATAATGTTGTAGTTGCCGCCCGACATTATGTACTCGGCTGAAAGCAGCATCTCTTCGATGGTGGCCGCGATGCCGCGTTTCAGGAGCACCGGCTTGCGGACTTTGCCGAGTTCGCGCAGCAGGTTGAAGTTCTGCATGTTGCGCGCCCCTACCTGGAAGATGTCCAGGTACGGCATCATCAATTCGATCTGTGAAATCTCCATGACCTCGCTGATCACCAGCAAACCATTTGCATCAGCCGCTTCCCGCAGAAGCAAGAGGGCTTCCAGTCCGAGCCCTTGAAAGGTGTAGGGTGAGCTGCGCGGCTTGAAGGCACCGCCCCGCAGAACTTTCGCTCCCCGCTTGGAAACTTGTTCGGCAGCCTGGAAGATCTGCTGGCGCGATTCGACCGAGCACG